>Ga0131853_10006513_pt1 | contig 21093 bp, 7 predicted proteins | sample TergutLab28metaG_FD_92764 | JGI IMG/M metagenome (GOLD analysis project Ga0131853, IMG submission 92764) | Labiotermes labralis P1 segment gut microbial communities from Petit-Saut dam, French Guiana - Lab288 P1 (version 2) (version 2) | ecosystem: Host-associated > Arthropoda: Insects >...
ATTATTATTATTATTATTATTATTATTATTATTAAGTACTTTAGTTACCTGACTCCAACCCTCCACCTTCCTGAGTTGTGTTTTAGTATTACTAATGCTTGATCGTCAGAGATAAATATTAGCATTTCACTGTTTGAATTCTGTTGTTTCAGATCAGTACGTGTTACATCCGTTCTCGGACACACAGTCGGAACTCCAACGAGATTTTGCTGGTTTTGAATGAAGACGCTTGCACACAAATTGGCGCAAACTAGGACTGATACGCCATCTTAATTATGTTTACTACGTTAACAATTTGAAACAAAAAATTTCAAGGAAACTTCAACAGATATAAATCCAGTCGAGACATCTCAATATATTCACGTTTAACAACAACGCCTTGCTGCAGCAGTCGCAAGACAATAACTGATTACGTATTGTCAACTGAAAGAATGAAGAGAGAGGTATCTGTGAATTTGGGATTTTTCCGGGAAGTGTGGGTGAAAATGATACATGAAAAAGGAAAGTTATTTTGCTGAAGAGTAAATGTTCTCTGGCATTATATCTGATGGTCTTTATAAAGAAATATAACCGAAAGATGAGTGTGAGTCACTACTTGTAACTTGCAAAATTGATACCTGGCATCAGATAAAGAATCGCCGCTAACAAAAATGTGTTTGGACAACAAGAAGATGAATACAGCGTCGAAATAAAGAAGTATTCTCTAAACGGTTGCAAAATATTTGACGCCCTATGGGGGGACTTAAAGACAATATTATAAAATTGTACTTAATAGAGGAATTATTTTAAACTGCATATCTTTCATCGGCAAAGAAAACGGATCATTCATATTTTTCCCACGTCACAACTCGCAAGCTTCAGGATAAAGGACACACAGGTTCTCTAACACACAAACAGCAGTTTTCCTACTTGTGTCTCCTCCAATCCGTGATTTGTGTTAATTTTATAATAGAGATATTAACATATTAAGAGGAAGATGTGCATATAGGCGAATGAACAAGCTTATTTTGACAAAACTGCGGAAGGGAAACCGAGAGTGAATCTATAATAGACTGGCTCATACAGCTTGATACGATCGATAATGCGAACCACAGCCACGCACTGAACCTGTCGTCCAGCATTATTAACATGCCAGTAAGTGGACCTTAATAGAAGGTTCTATCGTGTTCACTGCCCCTTTCTTCCAAAGTGCCACAGCAGCAGTCAATCTATTGTGCTAAAATGATCATTTTTATTTTTTCAATTTTGGCACAAACGTAAGCTCGAAGCCATCACTATAGAACAAAAGATGCAAAGCTCTCCGCTGTGTGTATGTGTCAGTGCGTCAAGAGGTAAATTGTGTATATCGCAGTGTAAAGAAATAATATATGCACCAAACAGAGGACGGGCTTCTTGAAGTTGGAGAGGACAAGGGATCGGAGTCTGAACTTTGCCCTAGTGCACTGACGACGGTACTGCATACCGGGTGTCATGGTGGTAATATTTTTATTTCAGACATTCTGTGTGTTACATTCCCCGACTTTCATCATGAACAAGATTGTTAGAGGAACAAGGCTAAATAAGGGCACCTTATCTTCGCGAATATAAAATATTATTCATTTACGTATATAATAATGATGTAAATGAAAACGTTATTTTATGTTTTGATAGCAGTAGACCGACTCGCGGTGATGAAAATAAAATTTATATTTACTAAGAATTATCAGGTGTAGTGTACAGGGAATATTACAACACGACAACTAAAAAATCGGAAGGCGGATTTTGATAATGTCTGGCTGGTGGCTCGTCACGTTGCTCATAGTACAGTGCTGCTGGTGGATCTCCGCCTGTCCTACGCCATGCAAGTGCATGTGGAAAGGAGGAAAGCAAACAGCAGAGTGCATAAACTCGAGCCTTATAACTATTCCAGACGGAATAGATCAGGGCACACAGGTGTTGGATTTCCAAGGAAACAATTTACAGATCCTCCCAAGAGAACGTTTCCAGAGAATGGGTTTGCTCAACTTACAGAAAATTTATTTAATGCGGTGTCGAATTAAGCAAATTGACGATCGTGCCTTCCGAGGGTTAACTAATTTGGTGGAACTCGATCTGTCAGAAAACCTCTTGACGGCCGTCCCAACAGAAACATTCAGTGACTACCAGTCATTAATGAGGTTGACAATTACCGGCAATCCCATTCGCGTTCTTAAACCAGGATCATTTCTCAACCTTCCTTACCTCACCACTCTTGAAATGAGCAACTGCGAGATTGAAATGATTGACGAGGACGCTTTCACTGGGCTTGACAGTCTCGAATGGCTTAAGCTTGATGGCAATCGTTTAAATAACATTCGTGGCACGCACATCCTACCAGAGTCTCTCCATGGAATTGACCTCCATCGAAATCCTTGGCAATGTGACTGTCGATTACTGGATTTGCGTTCGTGGCTTATCACTTACAATATTCCTCAGACTATAGAACCTAGATGTGTCACACCTCACAGGCTCAGTGGCGTTCTAATTAAGACAATAGAACTCACAGACCTTGCATGCCTCCCAGATGTGACGCCTACCACCCTCTACCTTGAAATTGCAGAGGGAAGGAACATATCACTGTTGTGCAAGGTGTCAGCTGTTCCTGAAGCCAGAGTGTCATGGTGGTTTCAAGGACGCATTCTTCAAAACGACTCGATAGTTGCTCCAGGACTTCACTTGTATTACTTCGTCGAGGAAGGAGCTGAAGAGAAGCGAAGTGAACTTTTTATTTTTAATGCCAACACCGATGATAATGGAACTTTTATTTGTGTGGCTGAGAATCCTGCTGGTAAGGCACAGTCTAATTATACTATCCGCATTGTCGTGAAAGAAGAACCTATCGTCGGAGTGCCGATGTTTCCCTATGAATATGTAATTACGGTGTCCGCAGGAACGGCTGTTTTTGCACTCTTTGTCATCATCGCTATAATATTGTGCATTGTTAGGTGTCATCGACAGAGGCGGCGCAGAAGGAAGAAGGAGCGTAGCAAAGTTGTTGCTTTACAACATGAACACCAACAACAGGGAAAGTCTGCTGTTATAGGTGATTCTGAAAATCAGATTACAAGGATGATAAATGTGGATACCATTACCGGTCCTGCGAAAGTAAATGGTGCAGTAATGATGTCAGAAAGACACCACCACGACATCGTTTTAGTTTCTACAGGAACTGGAGGAGCCACAGTAGGTAACAACTCGTCAAGGCCTGGTTTGCTGAATCCGTATGGCAGTCCGCCTTCACTGAGGAATTACCAACTTGAACAAAATCCCGATCTTATAAATGATACCGAAAGTGTTGGCAAGGAGCGGAGACCGTCTTGTAGAAGAACTGACGGTGACAGTGGCGAAGAAGGTGAAAGAGAAAATAGTGGACCTAATAGCTACCAAGAGGCCATGGAGAACATAATTCACGACTATGAGAATAATGGGTCAAAACCAATTCCACTTTCTTTGTCACACCATCAGCTGAGGAATATTGAAGGGCAGTACGCTATTCATATGTCAACACTTCCAAGGGGAAGTACGCGAGAATTGTACCAGCACCATCATACAGCCGACGTCCACCTCTCCCCAGGTCGTTTCCTGGATAGTGATGGTTATCCTATGGACTACGGTCTACCCAAGCTGCCAACTCATCTGCCACTGCATTCCACACCGCCGCAGGCACCCGCAGCTGCAGCGTTCTATAGGACCCTGCCACACAATAGATCCAACAGGCTTGATGCAGTTTCTCCTTGCAACAGGTACTCCAGAGAAGCCGAGTACCTAACCCGGTCGTCGCAACCTCGAACGTCCTACGAACACTATACACCACCAGACATACGGTACACCGTAGAAGGCTACCCCTGTGCTCCTCTTCCTCCACAAACACCACCAAAACCACCACTGATAAGTCAAACTTTTTATTCTGTAGAATCCCATGGATCAGTTCCAGATAATACTTACCTGCCTTCCCCACCTGCACCGTACAAGGGTGAACCAACTTTACCAATACCCGCATTATCAATGACTAGCCCTCCTGGCTGTTCCTCGAGCCCTCCAAGTGAGAAAGTCGTGACATGGCCCGATTTGGCATACAACTGCAACATACAGATAGCACCATCTTCTACTACAGGTGCAGTCAGTAAAAAAACGCTAAACCAAGACGTTTCACCTTCAAGCTTCAGTCAAGGTTCCAGTGGAGTAGGAATGGCAGCTACACCACACAGTTCCGGCTCACAAATTAATGTCGCGGATGTGCCCTCTGCAGGAACACGTAATACTCGACTGGGTCAAGAGGCAGAAGTTGTCATCTCTAAAGCCATTCCTCAGATCAGTCACCCACCCAGTACTCTGCATAACCAACAAGGCATTCTCACAGAGAGCCCTGACGAAGGGTATGAAGGGGAAGGAATTGAAGGTACGGAAATTTGACGTCAGAGAAAGCTCCAGGGGGAACCCAGGAGACAAGGAGAGAGTCGGGTTAAATCTGTGGTGGGAGACATTACGAAGGAAATAAAATGGAAATTTTCTGATCCTGTGGTCAGCACAAAAGACATGAAGCCTGAGTCACAACAGGGCACTCAGTGACGTAATATTCTACCTTCTTCAGGTCTCAGGAACTGTTAGGTACAGAATACGTGTGTTTTGTAAAATTATGTCTTGCTCTAAGAGGGGTGTGAAATTTAATCTTTTAACTTACACTCATCATGAAAGTTCACACAACAGAAAAATTCGTAAATACTGAGGTACGATTCAATGGAACAAATTGAATAAATTGATTTCGAGAGTGTTATAGTTTACTTTTCTACTACTTGAGACTTCATGACAGAAAATGAAGTACAATTTTTATTGAGTAAAAATGCGAGTATACCCACGAATGTACATCTGATCCAGTGCATTTAAAGTGCAGCAGAAAATTACACCAAGTTGACAGAATGGATTTAGTCTTATCCATCACAGACTTGATAGTGGAATGCTGACGTTTAATAGTTCGTTTGTGTTATATCTCCATTTCATTTACATTTTTGTGTGACTTAAATGGAACTCCAATATAAGATATCTGAAATAGATGTCAAGTTCGTAAGTAAGTATTTGTACTAATGTTATATTATTGCATCGTCAATACACACAATTCATTATTAAAAAGGACACAGTACACGCAATAAAATAAGCTGAGAAAAATCAATTTATTGCGCTTTCCAACATGGTTCGGTTCTACAGAATCGTCTTCAAGGAGAACAAATAATATTAGCGAAAATTAATGAATTTATAAATTTATATCCCTCAGCTATCTGACTTAAAACGCGTTATTTAAACACATTTAAGTCCTCATAAATTTACTAGCTAATGGGGACATCCACGTGTCAAAAATTTTATAACAATAGCACGATGTACAAAGGAATGCGTATTTTACATATATATTTATTTATCCAAGTAAACATACATAACTCAAAATAAAAGGTAAAGTGGGCTACATGTTTCGGCTTGAGCAAGCCATCATCAGACCTATAGTCAGAAGATTAAAAAGAGAAATTAAAACTACAAGCAGGTGTGAGATCTCAAACCTTTACACCGTAATGGTAAAATTATAAATTAATCCGAAAAAATGCTAAATAATTATTATAAATGAAGCCTTGACAATAAAATACATCATTCTATTGTATCTTATTTTACCTTGCATTTTGAGTTGTGTGTAACTACTTGGAAAATGAAACATATCTGTAAATTGATTACACAACAATAAGGACTGAGTAATATTTAGTACCATCAATACTGAACTATGTTGAACGATGAAGTATTTCGCAGTGTATTGAAATATCCAATACATTTATAATACATTGTGAAATCTATACTTCAACAGTTCAGTTGATTGTTTCTGTTACGGAATACACAGTCTGGTTTACGTGTTTCTGATAACCTTACTAACGCAGAAATGCGCCCCTTAGGGAGTAAATACTTGGACGTTAGAGAGTTATTTTAGTGTGTGACAAGTTAGCTGACACAGAGATAAAATTGTTTGTAAGTTTAGTAATTTCTACCAGCATTATATGTCCTCCATCAAGACGGCCCTTCAGGTCCAAAATGTGTATGAAAGCGGAAAAAAATTGGTTTGAACCAGCTTTAATTTACGTTGTGAACTGCGTTGCATTTTTAATCGATAAGTACTCATACTGTCTGACGATAGCATTCATCAAGACAACCTGAAAAATTCAATTAAAACTTGGACAAGTGTTTGAAGAGAAAGAAGCGCCATCCGTTGAAAGAATGTGTTTGTAATTATTGCTGAAGTCATGAATTTCTAAAATATAATTTTTCCAGCAGCTCCACCGTAACTGTAGTAGCGAACTGATGTTTTATACAAGAAATATTTCATAGCAGCACAATGAACAAAAAAATGAATCTATTTCTCTTACTTTGTATGCTGCTTAAAGTTGAGAGATAAACCCTCAGTAATGCAGTGGATGTTAGAATTTGTTGAATTGTACGTAAGTCCTTGTTTTGTGTAAGCTTACTGGTGGCTGAACTAGTTTCTCGATTAAAAAGACTGAAGAGTTTCAGGATAAGAGTGCATATGGTGGTAAAGTAGATAGTGTGTTACACGACTACTTCACCAAAACTTTGGCACGGGCAATAAAACTGTGATGCTCAGACTGACAGACATAATGCAATTGTTTCTGAAGGAGGAGGGATGGGTCAGAATACACTGTGCAAGTGCCAGTGTAATATAAAACGTAGGTAACCTATACTTATGGTGTCAAATGTAACGCAAAAAGTGCGGCAGAGTAATCTGGTGATTTTGAAGTAAATATAATATGCCGTAGGATAATTTTTAGCCTTTATTTTCTTAAGGTTTTGAAAGACTTACGCACATTATTGACTTCCATACTTCTATAAACCCTATGAAATTCTATATATTCTGTAAATTCTCACCTTTCTGTTATTGTACTCTAACCTATTCTGTGATGTTCTGCACCAGTTCAGCGATAATCCGTTGTTTAATGACGTATATCTTGTTCTTGGCGTATCTCTAGAGGAACAACTCACGAAATAAAAGATATGAGACTTTGCAGGCCGCTTGGGCGAATGGAAAATTGCTTATTCTGTCATAAGAAGATATCTTATTCGTTCCCAACGTCCCAAGTTTTGCATAAATTGCTAGAAAAATATTTGGATTACGTACGATGCGACTTCTGATATCTTGTACTGCCATAACTTGGGAAGAATGAAAATTTAAACTTTTGTGCAAGATTCGCTGAATGGAGATGCGTGTATTCAGTGGCCTGCAAATGTTCTATTCGTCCCCTGATAGCTGAACCATCTGGGGACACCTCAAGGGAAAGGTATGGGACAATCGCAGAAATGGAGCAGAACTTCAGACTAGAAACTGCAGCATTAACGGTGGAGGTGGCATGGCGCCTAATGGTCAATTTATGTTCCAGAGCACAACACAGTGCAGACACTTCTCGACTTACGAAGGTTTTAAACAAAAAATAAAATAAACTGAAATAAAGTTTTTAAATGCGCCCTGAATTTTTCCTTGTGGGAATGAAAGTGCAATGATATGAGAGTGGCGGAAGAGTACTGCTGGGCGATAACACTGGCGGCGGGACAGTCATGCTATGCTCGATCAAGTTTCAGTAAGCTGGAGCTTGGATTTCAACTGGAATGCGTATTTTATATATGTAGTTCAACACGTGTACGCTAAATACCGACTTGCGTAAAATTCGACTCGGGCTGGACCTTCCGACTATTGGCTATTTCTGGGATTTTCTGTATATAGAGGCACTGAAGCCAGCTTACTAATAAAATGTTTAAACAAAATAATATTAAAAGAAATTATTTTGTTAAAAATGAAAAGTTAAGATGTTATTTTTAAATTTGGCTTTTCTTCTAAAACTTTCCTCTGTTGCGTCCGCTGCACATTATTTTATAAGTATGTAAACATAATTTTTCAAAATGATATGGAACGGCACTAATGAGTACGCTTAATTGAGGCAAAATACATATTACTTTTTGGAGATAATAACTTTGATTGCTTTCTGTTCGATAGTTTATGTAATAATGAATCAAGGGCCATTACTTTGGAGACTTTTTTTCACATAAATGTTGCTGCCTCACGTATTTATTTTACCAGCAGATTTTAAAACCTCCACTAAAGTAGTGTCTTTCGAATGTTGGTAAATGTATGTGGTACTTTGAAGCTGATTAAGAAAAAGTACTTAAAACTCCTAAATTTTCTTAACAGAAAAGAAGATAAAGCTGATTCTTCAGTACAAAGGTGTCACATGCTTTTGCTTAAGCTTGTGATGGCTTTGCAGCCTTATTGAAGTACCAAAATTTTATTACATTCAATATTCAATATTTACGGATCATTATCCTTACCGTTTTTTTATCGTATGAAAATTTGAAGCTTCTTTTTTAAATTTACCCAGATTTAACCTTTTGGCGCCGGAATTATTTTTTTTTAATTTTAGCACATCCTCTATATAAAATGTGAATAATACAGGAACCAAATACTTTAGAATTATGAAACAAACTGCATTTTGAAGAGAAGAAACGGAGAGTATATACCATATTTAAAATATTCAGTACATATATTTGTTGAATAAATATATAAAATGCAACTTTAGAGGTTAGCGGTGCGGTACGACCACTATAGTTGACATTAGGCGTCAAAAGGTTAATCTGAACTCACTCCAGTAGGTTGTAAATAGCGGCTTCTTATACACTTAGACAAAATCATAAATCTTTGGTTAGGTGTCTTAAGTTCCTTCTGTGTAACTAGCTGAAATTATAAATAATTTGCAAGTTTCCTTTACGAATAATACGAAAACACATTGTCTTCATGATACTAAAGCACAAAGTTTTTCACAACACCAAGTTGGAAATTGGTAAATAATATTTAAAGGAAAAGGAACCTAATTTAATAAAATGAATATGAATTAATCTTATCATATATATATATATATATATGGCAGGACTATGTAAGTCTATCGACTTAGACCATTCTTCCATTATCAATATTTCTTTTTTGCTGTTGGAGCAATTTGAGAAATTATTATAATCTGTTTTAATTTCAGCTTCAACTATAATTTAAAAATTGTCTTCTTTTAAAATTACTCAATTAAATTAAATATTGTTTTAAAGTGCCTAGAAATTGGAAGTAGAATAATATATTTTATTAATTTCCTCGGTGATATTAATAAGTACTTTTTTGTTTAACCCTTTAAAGACGAAGGGCAGACTTCTTTATTGAAAGCAAAATTCGGACCTAGTGATGACTGGTGAACTTAGATATCCTTTTTAAATTTTGTCATTTTGCAGGTTATGGAATTGCTTGGTCTTACTGGGTAATAATTCAGTACTTTAGAAGTATGAAACCATCTCTCCTCTTTCAATATTTTCAACATCAGAGATTGTGAACTTATGCCAAGTAGTTAAAGTTAAGATATATAATGACACTACCACTCTATTATTTTAACTTATTTCCATTATAATTACACGATATGTCATTCTTTATTTCTGAATCAGTGTGTGGTTGGTATTCGTTTCAAAAGCAAACAGGGTAATTCTTATTAACGCTACGGATCGAACGGTTGATAATAAAGAAAGCTACTTTTAGTACTGTCGTTATGTCAGTTTATGTATTTTATCTACATATAGTCATGAGGAACCGTATCTGCATCTTCACAGATTAGCAACATACAGTAGAATACAAGTCTTGTTCTCCTTGTGACATGTGATGTGATTTATCCACAGAAGTAGATCCATCTCACTTAAAGATAACTGATCTTTAATATGCAAGGTACAGTACAATTGGCGTGTTATTATAGGGGTTAATAGTTTGTAAGTAACTAATGGCGACTGAACGGCTAAAATTCTTCATTTATTTTTAATAAAAGTTAAAAATTAATAACTTTTTATCATGAACACAACTGTGAACAGAAAAATTCCTCTTCTCCTCTACATTGCCTGCAGCATGTTTCTTAAAGAAAAGCTGCTTTTCCAAAACTATTCCCTAAGAGCTTAATGTATTTATGTCGAATTTAACATTTCAGCTAAATAGTACGACTTTTTTGACGTATGGTTTTATGCTTGTAAAATTTACGCAGACGACAATGGACAAATATCATCGCTGCACATGAGTCCTTATCAAGGAAATATACATCGAACTGATAGCATAAGGACGCAAGAAATATATTTCGTTACCTGGATTACTGCAATATTTTATATGAATATGGAAATGCAGGATAATATTTGCACAAAAATAATTAAATTTGCACAATAAATTGTGTAAAAAGTGTAGAAACTATTCTTCACAAGAATAAGTACCTCATATCGAGAACACTTTCTTTTTAAAAAATCCTTAGGGCATAGTTTTGGACAGGAATGTAATTACAGTTCCCTACCTGCAAAGGTCGCTTGTTAGTGATTTAAGAAAATTAGACATATTTGCTAATAACATCATATTACTTTACCAGTAAAACAAAAAATATTACTGCTCTGAAAGAAAATAAAATTAAACTTACAGATTTTGCGCATTCACATGTTTACTATATCTGCTGATAATTATGTTGTTTGTTACCTTACGAAGTGACTTGGATGGGTTAATAATTACGGTTCAATTATTTAGTGAAGTGAATTTGTTATTTTTTAGTTCTTATGATAAAAACCAACAAGATGCACTATTTCTCAACATTTTTTTGGTAAAGAACTCTACATGTTTCGAACTGACATACTGTCCATCATCAGGAGAATTAATACTGTATTCACAGCAACTGGTATTTGTCATACTAGTTATGTTGACTGTCTGCTAGCGAGGTCGGGATGGAAGTTGAGAAATAGTGCATCTTGTTGGCTTTTATTATAAGAATATATCACAATACACGGCCCTCTGAATGCCAAACTTATTTTTTAGTCTTTTCTGTACAGTAGCATGCTATGATGGAAAGGTCTGAACTTATTTGCAAGAGCACTATAACGATGAATAATTCAGAAAACAAATGAATGTCCATGTGGCATATATAATAACTGTAACGATTTTAAACAGAATAGCACCATCGGGTTTCAGCAAATAAATAGTGGCTGGGAGAAATTAGTGGTAATGATGACCTTTAGTTTCGTTTGTATTCATTACTGTTCAATTAAAGACAGAGTGTTATAAAACAGTTTGGATCCGCTGTATAACAACAGTCTGTTGGAGGGTAACAAATAAGTACAGGTTCATGTCCCAAAGAACACAATATAATTATCAGTACATTATGTATGCACGTGTCTGAATTTTACTAACTTGTGCCGGCAAGCGACACTTGTACTGGAATTCTGTTACAAAATAAAATGGAAATTATACATAAATGTTTCGAAGGAACTGCAAGAAAATGACGTCAGTAAGCACTAAACAGTTACCAAACGATCAGCAATAATTGTTTTTAGATGTTTATGGTTCTTAGAGGACGCTGGACGAGTTCGTGGTTAGTATTGATTATGTTTGGAACGTAAAGTGATTAACTGAATTTAATAGTATTTGCATGTGCAGAAATTCATACTTCCAATCATACTAAACAAGCACAAACCCCTTAATAATAATAATAATAATAATAATAATGATACATGTAAATAGACGACGATGTATCATATTTATAAAGGGAACACAGGAAATTGTTTGATAATATATATTTAAGTGACATTAAAGTTGTGGGATTGCAACCTTTGATACTTGTCAGTGCATTGAACTTCAGATTTCTTCTTAATTAATTTAAGGTTAAATTGTTTCAAATGAAATTATATTTTCACGTTTATATTACACAAAATTTTAATATGAGTTAAGAGTTGATATGTATAAATCAAAATAATGAAGTAGCAAGTTAATTTATTTGTGGGTTTTGAATTTGTTGCATAAAATTTATTTTTGTTTCAAATCCCAACACATTGTTTTAATGTTGCACTTAAAAACAACCTAAAACGTGCTTCTGTGTCCTCATGTATGCCGCAACTAAACCGAACATTAGTTCTTTTGATGATTTATTTTATATTCCTTCACATATATTCTTTGAAATAAACAACAAGGAGATAGTGATTTTTGGAACAGAAAATTGACTAATTCTTTTATATGGTTACAAACACCAGGAATATGAAGATTGGGTTTTTACTTAATAGAGGCCCATCCGTATGTCTTATTGTACAGACGCCATAAAACATAGTGTTGAATATATTTGGTAATAAAAATCATTGCTAAAATAACACATGAGATTTCTTATTTTCGTCTTCTAAAGTGCTCCTAGTGTAATTAGTACCTACATACCTGAACACTTCAACCATTCTGAGAATACCCCTGATATTACGTCTGTTAGAATTACGTTGCTTACAAGCATTGGTCATTTTAAATTTGGTCGATTTTAATATTTCAGGTGGTCACCTCCCCATTACTCAACTTCACCTGTCATCCTAATTTCATTTGTTATATTCATGTTAATTCCACTTCTCCATATATATTTTCATGTATTATACATTGGCAATGTTAGTAATTATATAATTACTTTTTTATGTGTATCAATGAGCAAAACGTGGAATCCGTGATAACGTACCAGAAAATCTAGTTTGAAGAGAATTGTCATAATTTGATGACATAAAATGGCCATTAAAATACATATTTTAGGAATGACTTGATGTCGTGAACTTAATGAAATGGCTCAGGATGAAATAAATTTGGGGTTAAAGAACTATCTCAAGGCATTCAAATTAAATTCTGGGTCACCTCTATACTCATTACATTGTATGCCGTTATTTAATCATCTTGGCTACTGGACAACTACTGTACACAGTCACATTGTATTAGCTATATTCATGTATAATTACAAAAACATTCTTTGGCCATAAGTGGATGTTATACTGAACATAGAACTACATCCATACCGACAAGTTTAGTAACTAAATGGACGTATTGCAGCTTAATTTTTATTCCGTCTGTATTGCAAAGAGAAAATACAAAAGGAGATAAAATACAAATATACAAACTGATTAAATTACAGTTGTTGAGGATAATAACTAAAAAAAACTTTAAAAAAATAGAAGAATTAATATACAAAGAGAACATAAAATATTTAATTGTATGAACAGTATGATACACAGTAGATATGCAATGAATTTTAAATAAATAATTTATTTGTATTCTTTAGCGAGATGCCATGATGATTAAAAAAATCTACTTGAAGCTTTCCATTCAGTGCATATTTTCATAAATTCATAATTCATGAAAATACCACTTTTCCAAAGATAGTATTATCAGCAGTAACACATCTGGCTGAAGGACTGGCCTCATCGCCATAAGTAGCAGTGAATATAGAGCGGTCTCTGGTTATTTTAGATTTATATTTAGATTTCCATGTTAGAAGAAGCGGCCGATAAAACAGAATTGAAGGCTAAAAATGCACATTGAAGGGCACAATAATAAATAAAATGTCATGGGTAGAATAAGAGAAGGTAATGGAACCAATGAGCCCTAAAATTTTAAGCCTCGCGCAAATGGCCTATATGATTACGAAAATGGATCTAGTGCCTAAAACACCCCCAAGACTTTTAGGCAGTGTGTTTATGACCTAATTTGTATGTAAAGACAATACTGTTTGCCTTGCGAGGAAAGTATACAGATGTGGTTTTGCCTATGTTGATTTCATGTCATCGTCCGAGCACCACTTCTGAACACAGTCAATGTCGGTCTGCAGGGTTTTACAGTCTCCAACATTCCTAATGTAGGGAAGATTTTCAGATTCTCAGCAAACAAGAGACAACTGAAGTTGCGAATGGAATTCCAGACAGGCACTGTACGTATAACGCAACACGGAGACACGTTTTGTTTGCAGTGGAAAAGCAATAATATTACATATTGTGAGTGAGTGTGTGTTTAGACTTAGGCGGCCAGCATGCAATGCTTATGCGCCATATCGTCATATGTGGCCTGCTTTGCTCTACAGTAATTTTCCACATTATCTCATAAACGGCTCGATTTTCGAAATAACGTTTTCAAACGCGATATGTGTGTTTTGATTTCCTCTACATTTTCTGTCTGAAAAAGTCTCATTGTAAGAATAATTGAGCGAGATATGATCGAAATGTATATTGGTCTTCATGCAAAGTACCTGTTATTCTTCTCTGATTTAAATGAAACTTGGAATTTCTGTACAGTGTTTTCGAAAACTACTCAAATATCAATTTGAGTGAAAATTCTTTTAGTGGGAACTGAGTTGTTCCATGCGGACAGGTGGGACGGAAGGACAGAAATAAAGAAGCTAATATTCGCTCTTCGCGAATTTTCGAACGCGCCTAACAATAAGCAGGTGTAGAGGAGTCTATACATGAAACATAACAGGAGGCTGTGAGGGCGACTGTAGCCACCACAACAGGAAATTACGGAGAGTGAAGTATGTAGCGAATATGGAAGACAGCAAGTAAGTGTGTAAGTAGCTAATTCAACAGGAATGTCTAATAACCAATATAAAAGGAGGGTATTCAGGCGTCTACACAGCATATACGAGACATGTACGTTAATGTCCATATTCAGCGAATTAGCATTTACAGAGGAGAGCATTTAGCCAACAGAGGGGGAAGGTATGAGTCGCGTTTATTGTCATCATAACAGGTAGGTGTCGAAGGGTCGAAGTCGCTAACATACAAGGAATATGCGGAAACGTCTGGGTAGCCAGTTAACAGGCAAAAATGAAGAAATCTACGTAGTAAATGCCACAGAAATTTATGATTATAAATGCGTAACCAAAAACGACAAGCAGTAATGAAGGTATCTACACAACCAACTTCGCATGCAGGTCTGCAGGCGTCTATGGGGTCCGTATGAGAGGCAAATATGGAGGCCACTGCAACAGATGTGAACTGGGGCGTCTATTTAGACAGTATAGGATAACATGTGGTTATAGAGGTGTCTACATGGTGTATACTTAGTGACTATAACTGGAACACCTGAAGGTGTAGATGTAGCTAAACTCACCAAACAAGTTGATATGAAGGTGGTTGTATGTCCATTACAACAGGAAATATTGACGCAATTATGTCGCAAGTGCAAAAAGCACGTACTTGGAATTCTATATAACATATTACAGGTACATGTAGGGGTGTGTATAAACTAGTATAACATCAGGCATGAATGAGCCTATTCAGCTAAGGAAACAGTGAAATGTGTGAGAGGGCGAGTCAAATATGAAATTATGTAGACCTGCGCACAACCGTGACAGGAAAGTAGGTATCTCGATTAACAGAATAGTTCCCACAGCCTTTTTCCTTGGCAAAATCTCCTTACGCAGACTTCTTACGAGAAAAAGGGTGACGTGAAAGCGGAAGAATATCGATAACGTCACACCCAAATGTTGGTTAAAAGGCGTACATTTTTAACATTAAACATGCACACAGTGTTGGGGCAGCTGATGCTGTCAGTTTCCACGGCGGTTAACAGATTACTGAACCGCACGCTTCTATCCATATCTATATAAGTTCTTCGGGGTGTGGCAAATTCTTTTCCCACGCATTTATTTTTAACCGCGTATACCTGGTGAATACTGCGATGAGTTAGAATTTACTGTACAACGAACTGGTAGAAAGATGCGTATTTAGCCTCTGTAACAGGTAAGTACTGAAGCGTCTGTATTATCAGTACTGATGGTACAAAGACGTCACCAGAAGGCAGTTTATAACAGCTCCCTCTGTACCTGCCTGTGATAAAAGCTACATCTTCCCAGTCTTTGTTCCGTGCTTTATTGGTCATACAAAGCATGAATTAAAGGTTCTTCTGTGTCTGTATAATCCTCACAACTATTTGGGAAGCATGATAACAAATGATGAAAAATGTAAGCGTGAAATTAAATAAAGGATTGCCTTGGCAAAAGCAGCATTCAACAGAAAGAAGGCACTTTTCATGAACAAATTGGATTGAAATTTAAGGAAGACACTAATACGCTCTTACATGTTGAGCATAGGTTTTTATGGCGTTGAGACTTGGACACTTCCGAAAGTAGATCATAAATACGTAGGCAGTCCATAAAGAAACAGAACTTGTGAAATAGCGAGCCAGCAAGCGCGCGCAGCACATTCGCGATGGTGGCGTTGTGCAGCGGGGACTAGAAGCTTATATCTGACACTAGCAGCATCACGCTACGTCAATTAGTTATCGAGTTATGCGCGCTTAAATGAGTGTGTGTTTAGTGCCCTTGACGATTTTTTGCAAGTTGAGAAATGAAGAATCTTGAGGAGCAAAAGTTTGCGTCAAATTCTGTTTCAAATTAGGAAAAACTTTTACGGAGTCTTTTCAGATGTCGCAACAGGCTTATTGACAGGATTCTTTCAGCCGTACGCAATGTCACGAGTGGTACCAGCGTCAGCGTTTCAAATCGGGCAGAAGGTTCAATGAAGACGACCCCCAAAACTGGAAGGCCTTCCAAGTCCAAGTTGAGAAAGTGCTTGCTGTGATTCGTCAAAATCGTCCCCTACCTGTCCGTGAAGTTTCCGAAGAATTAGGAATCTGTAAAAGTTCGTGCCACCTGATTTTGACCGACTGATGATGCGTCGTGTTGCCGCAAAATTTGTGCCGCGTCTGCTGACAGAGGAACTAAAACAGAACCTTGTCACAGTCAGTCAGTCAGTCAGGAGCTGTTTGATTGTCGGAATGCTGCTGAAAACGTTCTGAAAAATGTCATAACAGGTGATGAAACTTGGGTGTACAGATACGATGTTGAAACAAAAGTACAGTCGTCGCAGTGGATGGGAAAATTGTCGCCACGACCAAATAAAAGCAGGTCAGAGTCGCTCAAATGTGAAGGTGATGTTGATAGCTTTTATTTTGTTGGAAGGTTATCGTTCATTAGCTCCTTCTTATATCAATTATACTAGTTCTCAGTATTTGCCCGGTATACGCGATAGAAACCAATTCCTCGCTTCCCTCTTATATGAATTGTGACGACACTGTATATCCCTATATTCCATCCCCACATACTGGCTCTGTACATCCCTCTGCAGCTGTCGCTTAGAATATAGACACGTCTAGAACAGTGGCGGTTTCTGGGACTTTCTGATCTTAGGTCTGGAGCTGGAGTTATTACGTTATTAATGAGAGAACTTAATAAGACCTTTCTTTGAACAAGCCCCACAGCCACTTGAGCGTATCATAAAAGAAGGGTTGAATTTCTCGTATAAGTTTGTATGCTGCTTAATTATGACTGTGAAAGAATTAAATCAGGTTTTGCACAATATAAATCCTTAATTCCAGTCTCTCGGCAAGAATGAATTGAAAATAATTTATGCTTTTTTAATGCTTATTATACGTACAGTTATTGTTTATGTTTTTCTTAAAATTGCAAATAATGACATTAAAACACTTATAAATACGTTTCTAGAAACGGCTGGGTTAAATGGTTAACACAATTCGAGCTTTTGAATCGTTAGAAAAGGTAGATATGAGAAGTTCTCCTTTAAACCTTCTCTGTGCTGCAGTACATGCAGCCCGGACCGCGAAGTAACTGCCGCTGTCTTCCCAACACTCAGTCTACATACGCTGACCCACGCAACCTACGGACAGGGCAGAGACCGCTCGCTTTTCACAGCACTTGGAAAGAGTCCGTCGCGACTATTTGATTTTCAAATCACTTATTTCTATTATTTTAAAAGATGAATTTCCTAACGAGAACTTGTATTGAGTTTTTTGGTATCATTTGTCTCTGAACTATTGGAAGGGATGCAGCCTTTATGGACGAACAGCCCCTGCGACAAACAGTATAATAATTAATAAATAATTAGATTTTAAAGTCTAGAAAGGAAACTGTGTACGGATGAAACAACGTGACATCCCTGATTAATAATTCATAGTAATTTTTTAAAAGTATGCTTAGTAGAAAGTTGAATGTTTAAGAGAGTTGTTTAATATTCCATTTAGGAATTTACCAGCGTGTTTTGTGATTCCAAAAAGCTGAAGTAAAATCGTTTTGTTAATAAGTTTAGAATTGTTCAAATCTCTTTCATATAATTAATAAATAAGTGTATGAATACTTTCGTAGGTAACCTTATTAATCTTTATAAAATTAAAGTACAAAACGCAAGATATTTTCGTTGTTTATTTGGTGCTTACTATGGATTTATTAACGCCACGTCGTTTTCCACATTCCTTACGAGGATGTGTACACTAATGTCAGCAGACCAGAAGATGATCCCTGTAGAAACGAGCTGGAACAACAAGCGACAAATTTCATGGTAACTGACAAATTGCTGCAAGTCGTCCTAAAAGCATTCGCACAGTGCACTCGCTCGTTACAAGATACTTCAGTTGCTTGATATTTGCAGTTTGTATGTTTCAGTACAACTGTCTGAGCTCCTACAAATACCAGGTCAGTGATACTCCTACAGTCAGCAATCCTGCGCACTGCACCAGACACGCAAACACGACCCCTCGCCGGGGTCAGAAATTCATTAAGGTGAGATGTAAATTTCTATTTTCTCTTTGGAATAGAGAGTAGTTTTTATATTCATTCTGTACGTTGCTGTCCATAATATTAAAGCTCTTTCTGGCGACATTGTGTCGTTGCCTGTCAGTCGTTCACCTAAGTGAAGCAATATTATACCAACAAAATATTCATCTTTTATCTGCAGATCAGAGAGGAATCATTAAAACGTGCAGGATTTAAGAGCAAGTAACTTCAGACGTAATAAAATTAAATGAAAGCTATTTTCCCTTTTCCTAGATTTCGAGATATAAATTTGAAGTACAACATCCACAGAAACTTGAAAATATCCACAACGTTTGAAGCGTGCTCATTCTCAAAATATTTCACATATTCGTGCTTGCACAACTGTACGAATGATTACGAAAATCACGTGACTCATAAATGCACCGAATAAACACTTCCGTATTTAAAATCACACCATTATTACATAGATTTATGAACACAGCGATCGACTAAGTGCAACACTTTAAAATCACGTTCTGTCCATTCCCATTAAGTTTCGCTGAAAGAGAATGTGATGAAGGGAGACATAAAAATAATGCAAGCCATTGTAAGCTGGCGTCGCAAAACGCAACCCGCTAGAAAAACATAAACACGAAGAAATTATTACAATTTTAAAGTTTTTAGAGCTGGCGTAAATTTGGAAATTATTTCATAGCAACTCAAAAAACTGACACGTTTTTGTATTTCGTAACGTCTTATGAGACAAATGTAGGATCAGTACATTCATAAGCACCTAATTTGGGCACACTTTTTGTCTAAATTATATTTTATGTAAACAAATTCATTATAATCAAGGAGTTTCTAAAATCAGCTAATGACCACTCAGATGTCGAGAACTTTAGTCTGACTGCGACATACACATGGCACATGGGTAGAAGATGGTACATATCGGACTTCTGAGTAGTCACCTCTTATATATATATATATATATCCCATCTTGAAACCAAGGCTCTTAACCCAGCAAAAAGCAACCGGTGTCAACCGTCAGTAGCCAGGAGGTTACGAGTACATCTTGGTTCACTTCGGCGTCTGTCGTAAACAGCTTGCTAGCTGTAACTAGTTCCAAGTGCAAGTTCCAAGTTGGCAGGACCATTTACTATTAACGTCCTATGTGTTCATGGAAGCTAGAATACAAGGTAATTCCATCAGATTATTTGCAATACAGTTTAAAGCTTTCACGGTGACTGAGTTCAATAACATCTTCACCAGCTGGCAACTGCGTCAAGTGGCTGAAAGACGAGTAAAAATATGTTTCAAGGCCATCTATGCCCTCATCACCAGGGAAATGATTTTACCAAATTCTTCGTACTATGGGACTAGTTTTATCCTTAATGTAAACCGTTTAAAGCCTACTGCTACCTACTGCAACATTAAAAAACTGCACTTTTCCCATAAGTATGTGTCTATCTTCCTCTTGTGTATTATTATCACAATGAGCTCCTAACCGTTCCCTAGACGACATTAACTGAGTAGTCTCTACAAAGAGAAAAGGATTTTTTTTCCTGTATGATATTGGAACTTATCACTTACACACAATTTAATTAAATTTCATTCTTCAAGGTCATCTCATTCATCAGGCGATTAGTCGCCGGAATCTCACCATGCAGGATCGGGTTCGATCCCCGTCCTATTGAAAGAGGTTTTGTAGTGCGAAAGGTAACATTATAAGAAATTTTGTTCCGCTGATTTCTGAATTTTCGTTGTCAATATTATTCCCCCACTCCTACAAACACTTTTGCACCTTCATGCTACACTTACTGGAAGGACAGCAGAGCGAAGTTTGGAAATAATCTAAAAATACAATTTACTTTCCGAAGAAACACAGTTTCCAATTTTAAATGTGATAGAAATACTAACTATATAAATATAATACATTACATGTGTTTTCACTGATAAGGGCCATTAGAATTCTTACCTTTTTTCTTCCAAAATTTAAAAAGAAATATCTTTTAAATACAATACTCATCGACGGCAATGAGATTCAAATTTCTTAAATACAGTCAACGGTAAATATACGAGCTCTCACTTGAAGCACCTAATGTCGTAGCATGACACATCTTCTGTTAGTTACGTCTGCAGGAATTTGTCCCCCTGTACTCGAACCCTGTTTTTCACCAGATGCATAGATAAAAGCTACAAAGAGATGTAGAAAAAAGAAGAAGATGGGAGACAACGCTACAGGCGGTTCATGTTGAGAAGAAAATGAATATCGTGTTTGTAATTTTCAATTCGATACTTCCGTGGAGATGAGAAACTCTACAGAAAGCAGTGAAAACGACGTAACTAGCGGATGTGACGTGAAATGGAACGAGGAGACACGGAATTAGAATTAATCTCTATAAAATAACTTTGTAATGCTGTTCGTAGTTTGTAGGTACAAAACGATAAGGAAATCTATGTGATCGGATCTATAAAATCAATACTTGTTCCTAGCTTGCCATTATATCATGAGTTGGAAAATTTAGCCCTTTTTTCTATATTAAAACTAAAGTTTTTTCATAAGAATATATGAAATTTTTCTCTTTAAATTCATTTTATTGAGGTGGACAAAGTTGGAATATACGATAAGGTTGGGGTCATTAGTCGACGACTTCTA
>Ga0131853_10006515_pt1 | contig 21089 bp, 12 predicted proteins | sample TergutLab28metaG_FD_92764 | JGI IMG/M metagenome (GOLD analysis project Ga0131853, IMG submission 92764) | Labiotermes labralis P1 segment gut microbial communities from Petit-Saut dam, French Guiana - Lab288 P1 (version 2) (version 2) | ecosystem: Host-associated > Arthropoda: Insects >...
ATATATATATATATTATACAATAAGAAATTAATAAACGTTCGGGGGATCAGATATGAAATTAGCGGCAAAACTTTCACTGACAATGAACAGCGCTCTATCATATTTATTAGACCCTATTTGTTGTGGAATGATGTGTTGCTAGGGAGTACAGTAATGCCTCTCTTGTAAGGGGAAAAAATGCGACATTTTAAAACAAAAAGACCTCGCCCAGCGGTAACTATACATACCACCTGCTTTAACACAAAACTCTAAATTTTTCCAACAATGATGTATTTACACGTTTCATAAGATTTTCAGACTAAACAGCGAAATATTTCCCCCCAACAGCATTAGCCGTTTATAACCTGTAATACAGACGCAATGTCCTCTCTGCGAAGTAGACGAATTTCAGGTGCCCACATGTTACGCATTGGCAGTAGCTCATATTGCGAATTGCCATGCTTGCTAAGTCAGAGACGTACATTCCTAATATGACTGTGGAATCAGCTGAAGACTTGCAGTCTTGGACTGGAACCCTGCGTAGATTTTATTTTGTGAAACCACACATATTTGTATAGTATTGTACATTGTATATGTACATAGATAAATATATATGTATATGTAATTCCACAACACAACTAATATGATACCATAGACCTAACTATATTAGCTTAGTCATAACATATAATAGCCTATCGCCTATTTATTATTCTCATCCACCCCACTAATTTTCACACGAAGATTTTTTTCAGCTAATCACAAAGACATTGGAACATTAAATTTTGTATTTGGAGCTTGATCAGGAATGGTTGGATCTTCACTAACAATACTTATTCGAATAGAACTTGGGCAACCCAGATCCCTAATTGGAGACGACCAATTCTAAAACGTCATTGTTACAGCCCATGCCTTCATTATAATTTTCTTCATAGTTATACCGATTATAATTGGTGGGTACCCACACCTCCCAACCTCCATGACACACACGAGATCTCGTGCCCACCTCACCTCCTGTACTGTACCACTGTATACAGCCCATAATAGCCCCGTATAACTGCTTACTAAGTATTTCATTTACAACCTGAAGATGGCCATTGTCAAGCGCCGAAACATGTAGTTGTACCTTATGCAGTAAATACTATATATACCTGTACCATAAATAAATTTGTGTTAGACAAGTACATACACTCCACTCTAGTTAAAGCAATCCCATTACAGGCCTGGACATGCCCGGAAGTTTCCAGGAGGCTGAGTCTCCCATATTTCAAGACTATCGGCACATGAACGTGGTAGGTTTGTCAGCCCTACGCACCGGCCGCCTTTACCCCCAGGAAATGTCCCTGGTACTCATTTCTATTACAGGCTGAGTCAACCCCAGGGCCATAGTGCGTTCGGAAGGATTATGTCACCATCGGGAAACGAACCCGCCACTTTTCGACTGGTGGCGCAGTGCCTCAATAAACTGCACCACCGCGTACCACCTGTCCTGGACTGTGCTCTTGTTTAAGTCTGTGGTGTGTACTAGCCATAAAATAACATTGAAAAGTTCGTTGGAAACGACGCAGCAAGCACGACATATTCTGAGACACTATCCCGGCAGCTGCATGGTGGGACGGAGGAGAAGAAGACAAATTTCAGAACAGCCAGTGTACTGGCTGGGATTGGAACCGGGGTCCTCTCCAGTATCGCATGAGGAAACTTACTTACAGTGTGACTGTTATGATTATTATCATCATCATCATCTCCTTTATGCAGGGTATTTATACTTATATTCCTGAGACAAATTATGTCCCTAGGGAATACAGTGTTGCAGCTATTCTGTTGTTACTATTCATGGTGATTATATCGTTAGTTTCAGTGTTGAATCTATTGTACTTTTACATTAGCACTTTCCGACGTATGTATGCAGTGCCCAATATGGCTGTTTTCTGTATTTCCTTGTCTTCATGTTTTCCTGTTATATTGCTGACGTGTTTTCTGAATGACTTTGAAATAGTCCCAGTCGCCCCTATTATTACTGGTATCGCCTTTGTTTTTACATTCCACATGCGCTGTATTTCTACTGTAAAGTCTTTACATTTTAGAATCTTCAGGGCTTCTTCTTTAGTCACATTTCTCTCTCCTGAAATTGAAAGTCTGTTTACATACATGTTCCCTTTTCGTTATCACGGATTATGATGTCTGGTTTGTTGCTGGGGATAGTTCTGTCAATTTGTATTTATTATTGTTATTATTATTATATTTTTGTGTAAAGTTAAGGCTATCTCTCTGCACAACATGCAGTCATATGCGAGAGTTCATCCTTCATCTGGGCGGTGGATGGTGAGTGGTCGACTTCAGGCCGTCGTTCTATTCCTGAAGAAAGAACCGCCGTACGAACCGAGCAAGAGGCCGGGCGAGACCCAGCGGCGGTCTTCATCATTTACAGTAAAGAAAAACCTCTTGACCCCGTAGGGAATCAAATATCGAACCCCACCGCAGCTATACTCACTAAACAATTATTAAGATATATTATATATTTCATTACAATTATATTTATGTTATATATCATATATAATATACATAATTATAATATAATTAAGAACAGACTGAAGTCAGGGAATGCTTGCTATCATTCGGTGCAGAATCTTTTGTCTTCCAATTTGCTACCCAAAAACAGAAATATAATTTTGACTGTTTTTTGTATGGGTGTGAAACTTGGTCGCTCACATTGCGGGAGGAACTTAGGCTGAGGGTGTTTGAAAATAGGGTGCTGAAGAGAAAATTTGAGCCTAAGAGGGACGAGGTAACAGGGGAGTGGAGAAAACTGAATAATGAGGAGTTTAATGATCTGTGCTCCTTACTCAATATTTTTCGGGTGATCAAATGGAGAAGAATGAAATAGGCGGGGCATGTAGCACGTATGAAGAAAGGAGAAGTTTGTGCAGGATTTTGGTGGGGGAAACCTGAGGGAAAGAGACCACTTGGAAGACCAAGCCATAGAAGGGAGGAAAATATTAAGATGGATCTTCGGGAAGTGGGATGTGGGGTTATGGACTGGATCGAGTTGGCTCAGGATAGGGACAGGTGGCGGGCAGTTGTGAATGCGGTAATGAACCTTCGGCTTTCATATAATACAGGGAATTTCTTGACTAGCTGAGAACTGGTTAGCGTCTCAAGTAGGACTCTGCTCTATGGGTTAAGTAAGTATGGTATAATTAAGATATGTTCCTCTACTCCAAAGTTTCCATGCCTGTTCTGAAGCCCACACGGCAGTCTATTCATGGGTGTGATGGGGAGGGGCTATATTTTCCAAGAGTAAAGTAGCCAGAAAGTGAATCCGACCACTCACACCCACCTAGGGCCAATTTTAAAAATGAATGGAGTTAAGACATCCACTTCCACATTTTCCTTCATGGCGCACAAAGAAACAGTATTCATCCTGCCTTACAACACCTGTTCAGTGCCAGTTGCAGCTGTAACATCCTATGAGAATAAAAACTCCAAGTATTTGCAGTCGCGGCGTAATCGACAAACTGCTCTGCCCCCCGGCGAATGGATTTGAGTAAGGCGATGTCAGAAGACACCACACCGTGACTCACATCCAACGCCCTCCGTACCGTCACAGCACAGCAGTGCAGTCGTCGGAACTCGGCATGAGCATGAGTTTGCCTCCGGCGCTGTCAGCGTTCACACAAAGCTCTTCAAAGGGCGACGCTAAATCTGAATACATAAATCTCGGTTCGTAGCGCCTAAGAAATCCCTCCTCCACCAAAAAAAAAAATTCTCATAGACTTTATTGGACTAATTAAATCCATAGACGTGTTTATTCTAAAAGCAAACTGGAACTGACAAACGGGCAGCTTTTGCTGTGTGAATTCGGCACTGACGTCACCCCTAGTATCGTGTCAATAATACCAAGTTTCGTGAAGATCTGTCGGCTAATTCTTTATTTATTTTCTTTTGTCTAACCTCTCCTACCTACTCTTAGTATGTGTAGAGAGCTATCGTTGCACCTGATCACACTCAATGACACAATCACACACACTCAGTAGGACTCCTCTGGACGAGGGATCGGCCCGTCGCAGAGACCCCTACCTGACAACACATAACACCCGACTAACTGAAAATTTTAAATAGCAGGAACAACAACGAGACAGTGTGGGGCAAAATCGTACGCCTTCTTGTTCGTTATTAGGAGGGAAAGGTGACTAAAGAAAAGAAACTAAGATACTATAATGTTTCATCTGATTTCCTACCGGCTTCCAGTAAGACCAAGACTATCCACGACTTAGGTAACTTCAATTTGTGGAATTTCAAATTTATCCAATTTTTAAAAAGGAAAAAAGGAAAGTCTCTTTTTTGCTAGGTGCGTCGAATTTTTTCCTGGCGAGAAAGAAAGCGCAATGAGTTGAAAGTGGCGGAATAATACTGCTGGGCGATTTCAGAGGCAACTGAGCGGTCATTCTGCCATAGATGACGTTCCAGTTTGTTGTAAGCTTGGATTTCAACTGGACTGCCTTCTACAAACACGCATTGTTGAACGTATGTCCGTACGTGTACTGAACCGCGACTTGTGCGGTATCTTTCGGAAACCCGCTACGGCCTAAATCAAGCCGCGTCTGTACTTTCACGTGGGATGTGCCGCCGCAGCTTATAGCAGAAATTTGCCGAGGTTTAGAAGGGACGAACGACCCTCCATTTCATGGAATTGAGGTCTGAGGCGACACGTTCTCTTGAAAGTTCGGTAAATTGATGCTCGCTTTCGTGGTTTGATGACACACAAGTCTCTATCATTTATTGGCTGTGCGCCTGCCAACCGACTGCCTCATACAACAGGATTTCCAGTCAATGGACTTCAGGATGACATCCTTATATATACATCACCGATTCTTACAGTTCCACAGAAAAAGACTTGATGAATAAGAAATGTTCAGCGATTCTGATTCTTAAAAAAAAAACGGATTTTCCCTTTCCTTGACGACACATTACTCCTTCAGAACGCTTACAGCGCAACGCAGGTAAATTCAGACCCACAGGGTAAAGGCTTCCTGTGCAAACAAAAAAAAAAGATGTTTACTGAAACAAATTGGGTGATTTTTCATTCTGTGATTTATGATGCACCGCTTTATACACAGCGCACTTTTTGTGCTAGGTGAGTTTTGTCCTTGCAGATATGAAACTCTAAACTTACAGTGATCAGATTATGGCCTCACAATGATCAGACGACGTACTTACAGATGTAACACTTCTGACCTTACAATGATTGTATTACGGCCTTACACTGATCAGATCGTGAGCTTACAGTGATCATACTACTGAGTTTTTACAGTTATCAGACCATGACCTTACAGTGATCACACTGCTGGCTCACAGTTATCAGACCATGACGTTAGAGTGATCATACTGATGGCTTACAATTATCAGACCATGACCTTACACAGTGATCATACTAATGGCTTACAGTTGTCAGACCATGACCATACAGTGATCATACTGCTGGCTTATAGTTATAGGACCACGACCTTACATTGATCATACTACGGACTTACGTTTATCAGACTATGGTCTTACAGTGAACATACTACGGGCTTACATTTATCAGAACATGACCTTACAAACCGGGTTCTGCTTCGTGCCAGAGGTACAGCCCTTCCCTCTCCCAAACCCCCAGAACGAGCCTGGGACCCATCCAATTCCTTATACAGCAGGCACCGTCCCCCCTCCCTCAATAAAGTGCCGTGTACGTAAAGGTGACCACTCACCCCTACACAGTGCTGACGTTAAGAATGTGTGCAGCTACATGTCCACTTCCCCATACAGCTACCTCATGTTATGCGTAGTTAAGTATATGAACAACCTGGTCTATATACGTATTCGTTGCGTCATTAAGGCTCAGAAATGGGATATTAATATGTTCGGGAATCTCGCACTGAAGGTAGCAGTTTCCTTTGAAACGTTCGTATTTCTAACAGACTACACGACGTCATATCCCAGAAGTCAATGTTCTTCACTGTTATGGGAAGCTGCATATACCGCAGGCATTGCCAAAACACAGCTTAACCTTGTTGTGGCCCGTCTTTAATCAAAACAAAAACATAGAAAGAATGAACGATCGAAGACTTTCAGAAGCTGACAGCCCATAAGTTAGTCACTATGCATTATTAACTCCCGCTAACAATACAAGGTAAAATCCCAGTTGTTTTCAGTGTCACAGTTCATCTGTAATTCTTTCAGGGAAGCCCAACATAAGTTTTTTAGACTGCTTAGACCTTGCAGGTGAAGGCAACAAGATTCTATTCTAGTAGGTTAATCGTCAGCGCCACTGCACAACTTGATGCACAGTGTGACTATCTCAAGGTCGACTCACGGTAACGGACAACACCGTCCGTTCAGGCCAACGGTCAGAAACGCATCACAGGGCAATCCACTGAGAGCGAGAATTCTTAACAAGAATATCAGACCCATAATTACCGCCAACGTTTACTGGTTTAACCTATGGTTAATATTTGTATCAACAAGTTCAACAACAAATTCCACAACATTACCACAGATTGCTCCGTATGGGTCTCAGAACAAACAGCGATTATTTCCTTACACAACATTAAGTGATGGGTTTTTATAACCGAGACTAAATGTGTTTACTGCGCGGTACGGACTGAATCTTTACACATAATACAGGCTAGCCTTAATTTTTAAATTGTTGAAGAGACAATTTTCGGAGATTATTGGCAAAGACAGCATTTCGATAATGCTGTGGACAGAGATGTGATGGTTGGTTATCTGAGCTTCACAGGAATACAGTTCCTCCTTTCTCAGGTAGAAGAGAATTCTTAGAAACAGATTTAATACTCAGAGATGAAGAGAGTGAATGTTCACTTGAAACATTTGTAATAAATTACCAGACTGCACGGTTTCATGACAAATAAGCCCACAATATAAATGTACACCGCCATGATAACCTCAGCTCTCAAATACGTCAGTATTTACTGGTTTGTAACACAATTTGCACAAATAATATATAAACCTCAATTCTTGTCTCACCGTCAACAAGCAAATAAGCGATTACGAAGACCTACACGCTAATGTTGCTCATTTTTTGTCATTCGAATTTTACAAAAACACATAAAAACACTGTGTGGGCAAAATACAGAAGGTCTCAAGGTTAATTTAGGTGGTACATACAGTCACCACTAGTCTCTGTAAGTTGGCTTCGATTACGTAATTCGACACGAAACACTACGCGTCTCCAGAAACATCCTCGCTCACACAAATACCTCACAACACACGAACACCCCACTTACCTGTCAGATGTTTTCAGAATTCGAGACAGAACAGGGAAGAGACTTGCCGAAACACGTCACTCGCGGTAGTTACGTCACACTGACGAAATTCCCATCATGGTTACACAGTGCCTGACCACTCACTGCTAACTGTCGAGCTGTGGCACTCTCCAGACTCAACTCCAACTGGAAGGCGTCGCGACGCATGCGCCGAACTTACTACACATGGCTTTCCCATTAAAACTGCTGGATAGTGGGAAACGAGTGCAGTCTATTTTATCAATAAAACCCCCGACGCTGCTTTCGGTGGGTGAATCAGTCAGCACAGCCGTATCACACACTGATTGATTTGTAATGATGAAATTGTGCGTGTTTCCCTACATCATTACTGGTAACGCTATGTCCGTCTGTCCGTTCATCCTCTAACTATACATCACGTAGTACAACGGGTTTTTATTTTGACCTTTTGCAGCTGTAGTTTGCACCACAGTAAAAATACTGAGTCCCCATTCAACTGCAAAATGGTTAAATGACCTTACCCTCACCAAAGCGGTTGTGCAGTCCAGGGCACATACTGTCTTCTAACTCTCAAGATACAGGATCTTAAGGTTCGAATCCCACAACCTGTTGAGAGGTACATTGTCCCCTTTCTGTGTTTATGCTAGCCTCTGAGGATAGCTAAAGGCCTACACTTCATACAAGAATATATACCGCATATCTATAAATAAGATATACAAAACCGAACAAAATAGCTTCTAGCGCTATGCGGATAAAGAAATGTACATAATCTCGATAAAGTATGAACTGTGACAGAAGACGTAGGGCTGACCTTATCGCCCGAATTTTGCACTTCCCAAATCCTTTGCTATGTTTAATTAAAATTCTGCTGCACAGGGGCTTTATGAATGATAATGATTTTAATGTTTTCACAGGTTATATCTACTTCAGGTACACGTGCATTGTGTCAGTAGATCTACAGCAATTACGTTCTTAACTGGGTTTTGTAAAAACGTGAATACCGAACTGGGGAAAAAAAATCATGTAAAAAAGTATTAATTTTAAACATAAAAAAATAGTAACTATTAGCAGCAGAAGATAAAAGCAATAAAAATACATTAAGTCGGTAATACAGTCTGTATCTTTACTGACACGGCTGCTGTAGAAGCTAGTATCAGTCATTACATATTATTATTCTGTCTAGTTTTGTGTGGGGACCGCGGTAGCACAGTGGTTAAGGTGCTGTGCTACAATCCGGAAGGTCGCTGGTTCAATTCCAGTTGGTGTCATTGGAATCTTTTATTAACATCCTTCCGATCACACTATGATCCTGGGGTCGACTAATCCTGTAACAGAAATGAGTACCAGGAGTATTTCCTGGAAGTAAAAGCGGCCGGTGCGTGAGGCTGACAACCTTACCACCATCCTGGAACATTGTCACGTAATCTGGGAACCTTAACTTCCTGGAACCCTCTGGGAACCCCGGAACTGTAATGGGACGGATTTACCTTTTACCAGTTTATTATATCAGCACTAATGTGGCTGCACTTACAGAATATTTTAACTTAGTCTAGAAAGTACTGAAAAAAAATCATAACAAATTCGTATTTAAATTTGAACATCCTTCAATCTAGTTTAACACAAAAATGACAGCTCGCTAAGGTGCACATTTTATACCATTTTTTTGGTGACGCCCTGCACGGATTTGGAACTGAAACAACAGAACTGGAAACATATTGATTCTACTTGGAAAACTGTATGTAGTCAAACACAACTGTGTCACATGAGGTGTATTTAATGGCTATATAATGGACTACTACATGTTTCGGCCTGTACTGGCCATCCTCAGGGTGTCTTAGGGGAACTTAAGATCTTACTATACGCATGCACACGCACGTGGTGTAGGGATCTCTACATACAAGCCTTATTAGCAAAAATAAAACAAAACAGGAATCTAATAAAAACAACACAAAACAAAAACAGATACAGAAAAATAAAAATATTGTGGGGGGGGGGGGTGTGCTCGGCAGGTATGAAGTTCTGTAGTCGTGCGGAGGCCTGTTTATCGTCCTTCACCTTAATTATGCTGCGTTGTGGGGGGCTCGAGTGGCCTTGGGTGCGAGATTCCCTTGCCTAAGCTCCGGGTGTTCCTAGATATTGATTTTACATTTAATGTGGTCTATATGGTCTTGAAGGCAACGAGGACATATTGATTTGTATGGGAACAAGCAGGCCTCAGCGCGAAGCAGATCTGTGACCTTCACAATACTGTAGAAGTTAAAAATGCAGGGAACTATCCTTACCCCCCCCCCCCATACGTCTTCACAAATCACAGGAAAATTTATACAAACATGTTGTCAGGGAACTGCTTAGCGATCAGTTAAAAGAAGGTACATACTTTCATTAATGCTGTTGGCTTGTTAGGAATCAAGTTTGCCAGTGACCACATGAAATGTACAGTCATCATGAAGGGGACATATTATTTAAAACTGTGTAACATATTTGACAGGGATCTTCATGTTTGCACCGTGCATCAATGATAATTAAACACTTTGTTATCCAACCAATGCACAACATATAATGTACAGATACATTTAAAATTATAAAATATTTAAAAGTGCTCCAACATGTTTCGGATCACAGAGGATCGATCATCAGGGAGCCTTGTACAGTGCTTGGCTAAAAATTACAGGAATGATTCTATCGTGTGTGTTGAAATGAACGTGTCAACGGACACGATAGAACCATTCTTGTAATTTTTAGCCAGGCACTGTACAAGGCTCTCTGATGATCGATCCTCTGTGATCCGAAACATCTTGTAGCACTTTTAAATATTTTATGATTTTAATTGTATCTACATGTTATATGTTGTGCATTTGTTTGGATAAAAAAGTGTTTAATATTTGACAGGGAATTTGTTTTCTTACGTAACACAGAATTTTCTTCTTTTTTTAGAGACATTTCCAGACGAAAAATGATACAATATTGTGACTGCTCACTGAACTCTGAGGCGACACATTTTCATTAAAACCGGTGGAGTCACACAGACAGGCAGACATACAGACTGTAAACACATAAAAATAATGCACGAACTTTCCCATATCCGAACATAACAAGAAAAAATAACTTCAGTTATCTGACATTGGTACGAATATGGTGCAAGTTTCAAGGGTAAAATTTGAAAAAGACGATCTCTAGTTATGATTTTCACAAACAACCCTACCAGTGATATATTATTATACAGTATGGCTCTTCAGGGGTTCTATATCACAATATTCCTGGATATGAACATCGTGTTTTTAAAAATGCTTCTGAAAGACGGTTTCAGCGAACAAGCAAACATGTAGAGTTTCTTCTCGTCGGCAATGATCAAGGATGAGATGCAAACAGAAACATTGATCATCAGCATCTTCCTCCATAGATTAGGTCGTTTGAACTGTCACGGAGTCAACGTATTGCGGTCTTTTCCAGGGGCGTCCACGATCTCTTCGCCTTCGGGGTTTGTATTTGAGGGCGTGTTTCGGGAGTCTGTTTTTATCCATTCTTTCAAGGTGGCTGATTCAATTTTATCCCAGGCTGTGTATCTCTGCTTATTAGTATTTTATTTTCCTTAGGAGGGTTACCAGCCCATTCGAAAACCCCCGTTCTTGGACGACCAGTTTATCTCTATTATTCTGGCTTCTCTCTTATGGCCTGTCCGGCTTGGGAGGCCCTACCAGAGCGTGTAGTTCCCGCCGATATAACCCGTAAGGTCATTAAGGCGCGCAAGCCCCCACGCCACGACAAGGTGGAAACATTCAGAGGAGAGAAACATTGATAATTCTCACTATTACTTGGAGACAATAAGACAGAATGTCAGCTCATGCCTATATGCCTCACACATATTAGTGTCCCCTAAGTTTCCTTATCGAATAGTATGTGCAGTTTGTTTCCGCATTCGTGCTACGTTCCTCAACTATCTCTATCATCTTGAAGCCAACGCACTAGTAAATCACTTATTAGGGTCCATAAATTTGTGATGAGAATCGTGGAAACTTTATCTATTCATCAAACTGTGTGTTACCGTGCATTGAAAACACGAAAAGGATGGAGAAGTTTTGTTTAGATTTTAAACGGTTCATTTATTTCACGCAGATAAAAACTTGTAAAACAGAAATTTACCAAGAGGTTTTTAGGCTCTTTATACGTCTATCCGGCCATGTGTGATCCAATGCACCCTTTGCGACATGTTTAACTCTCCATTTTTACGACAGACATCAGACACAACTGAACTCATAAATTTGCTGCCAATCACAAATCACCTGTAGAATAAACAGCATTGAAATTCAAACTAACCAGACTATCTTACCTTGCATCTTTGTTTGTTTCCGTCTCTCGTAGCCGCTCAGCAGTCAAGACGGCCCTTTCTTATTGGTTAGGTTGTAGGCCTAACATTAGTTTTCTGTTTGTAATCCAGTATTCAACAGCACTTTGCAGATATTACATTTTCAAACACCCTAATTTCACCACCACAACAAAGGCAATTTTTTATTTTATTCACTAAACTTCGCAGTGCTTATTTTTCACCTACTATCAGCACAATTATCGCCATTACTGCCAGCTGCGCTGATCTATCCTCACTACGTGGCCGGCGTATTCCGGCACAGAGAACAGGAAACGTTGGAGTGGGGGGTGGAAACACACGTGCATATCTTCTTCTTCTTCTCTTCCAACGGCTCGAGGCCTCCCATTGTGCGGGCTCCTAAACCTGTGTATAGACATAACATGTATATCTCACAATTTCATGAAATTATTTTTGATAAATTTGCGCATTTCAGAAGCTGGCTTTGCTTCCATCGACAGAAAAAACATATAATATGCACTCTTAACAGTTGCGGTCCATGAAGCTAATCCACGGATTACCTGCACCCATTGGACTGAAAACACTACATCCAGTAATTTCTCTATTTCACCCGATGATGGGAGCGCAAACAACTTCCGAAACGGAGTTTTTTTAACCAAAAGTGAGGCCAATAAAAGTGTCCACGTCAATAATGTACTAACGTCACAAATTCACAGGCTTCTTATTTGTATCTGCTGAGGCTCCTTAGACGGCGATCAGCCCGTCGTAAGGCCTGTATTTACTGAAAACAACACGAACACAGAAGTAACGCAGAAAGCGGTGGAGTATTTACGCTTTTGAACTCCCAGGGCGGGGAATAACAATGGCCTTCCCTGAAAGAAATCAAGAAATTTAAAGATTTTAGTTATTTGTTGAATATCCCCGTATTTGTCTCAGTAATTTTAAATTTATTGGGGGCAGAAAATCAATTTTTTATTTTAAAATATTCATTTTGCTGTCCCTTGGAATCTGCTGCCCCGGGGCGTTTGCATTACTCGCCCCACCCCAACTACGTCCCTGGCAGAAACATTTTCCAAATCATTATTTTTTTAATCACGTTAGCATATTGCTTTACAATATCAGAGTCACGGGCAGCGCCGTTAAATAGACTATAAACAAATAAGTAGTCCAACCGGCAATACATATCATACTGTGTACTTTTGATTACATACAGGGATTGCTGTCTTCTGGAAAGTGACGTCGTGTGGTCTGGTATAACTACACGAATATTTCTGAGGATCATTTTGTCCCCATATTCGGGGAAGAAAGCGGGTAAATTTGTTTGCAGACTACGCGGCGTCACATTCTAGAGGGCGGAAAACTTCAGGTTTTCACTTCATGTTTTTATGGCTGTAAATTGGAGGATGCTGGAATGTGTGGTCCATGTAGCATGCATAAAATAAAATTTTGTACGAAATTTAGTTGGAAAACCTCAATATAAAAGCGTTACTCTCAAGGCCTAAACACAGATGGGAGAGGATATCACTACAATCTGTCTTAATCAAAAAGTGTGTGTGCAGCTGTGAGATTTTTTTGGCGCGATAATGAACAGTGTGATTTAGTGAAAGATGGTGTATATATTGCTCAGGTTCGGTTAGTTCGATAAATAAAGACCTAAGCTGAAAGAGTTGGAATAACAGATGTGCTCTGGGTTTGATTCCAGAGACCATTCGTTTCTGCCCCGCTGTAGATCGTGAGAGGAATGGATTTGTTTGCCACCGATTCAATGGATGCAGACCGGGAATTCAATTACACCACAGAAATGGCCTGTCACCGGCCCCCAGCTCTTCATTCATCACTCGCAGACCGGGTGCTCATAAGCCCATCTCTGGAGGAAAGCGGCACGTCTTAACAGCGCCCTACTGCCTTTGTACACAGTGAACGTGTACCACCAGCATCCCGCAGCTTCACAAATGTTATCAGCTTCCATGAGAAAAGGAAAGTAAGATGAGTAAGGCATACAGCACGCATGCAACTTTGTTGTGGACGTATATATATATATTTGACTATAAATAGGAAATTGCGACAAATTTTTAATGTAGGAACTGAATTTTTGTAAATTACGTACAACAATTTCAGACTTAGAAATTTAAAGTTTTATACATTCAAACACGGTTATGACGTCACGGATGGGACTGAATATTTTCTGTCGTTATAAACGAGTTTTGTCCTAACCGAGAAGTGTAACGTTATGGTGAACACTAAGGAATTAAATGTTTCAACAGAATACCTGACTCTATAGATGGGGCATCGCCTAAACCCATGTCGTTATAAAAGGCTGCCACTGTATATTAATATTGCTGTCTTGTGGGGTGTTATTTCTTTCAGACTACACATGGTCACATGTTTTAGTTTCCTGTGACCGTGCATCGTGAACATAAGGTGAAGAGAGAGAACCAACAAGATGCAACTAATTCGATGTTAATTATCAAACTTTCTGTCTCAACATATTTCGGGCATCATTATGCCCATCATCAGGAGAATAAGACCATGTCCTATTGCATGCGGTGTTCTGCCTGGGTGTGTAGGCTGTGGTTGGCTGTGGTCTTGTAGAGCTGCTTCGTGAGCTGTGTGCACTGTGCGCACAGCTCACGACAGAGCTTCCACAAGACCACAGCCAACCACAGCCTACACACCCAGGCAGAACACCGCATGCAGTACGACACGGTCTTATTCTCCTGACGATGGGCATAATGATGTCCGAAACATGTTGAGATAAAAAGTTTGATAATAAACATCGAATCTTCACATGGTCACATCTTGTAACACAGGACCGTCAAATATCCCACACTTCTCTGTAGTGTTAACTCTATATATTAAGTAAATTAAATGTGTGTTTACTGTTCTCATTCATTTGAATAACACAAAAACAAACACGCCTCTTGTGAAACACTTACAGAGGGTCTCTATCCCGTAGCTCATAGGCAGTGTGCAATTTAAGGGGTAAGGAATATCTTTTGTTGAGCTGTTCTGACCACAAGAAACAAAGTTCCTTTCATTTCGGTATGGACTCATACATATCATGCAGATGTTTGTAAAACACTTAGTTGTTTGTTTCGTAAAAGAGGAATATACGTCAGACGCCAGAGAGTCCTCACTGACCTCAGTATGCGAACAATAGGAGTAGAGGAACTTTGTTTGCAACTTGACTCATTCGCAAGGACTTGACCATTACAGTGAGTTTGTTGATAACAGCTTCTGTAGATAGCTACAAGAATTCAGTTTATTGGATGGAATTTTAATTACTTAAGTTCAAAATAATTAATTCAATCTGACGACATATTTGAGGCAAAGTGTCAGATGTCGAGAGCTAAATATGTTGGTAATGAAAAAACTGTTCCTACCAACTGGAGGTCATAAAGGTAAACATTAATCCTTCGGCTTACGAAGAAAATTCACTGTACGAAAAATGTTCGCAGTAGAAATCTCGTACAAATAACGTTTAATGTACCATTACTTTCCATGTGATAAAATACAATTCGTTGCAAAGGATAAACTCCTTTTCACCAAACATACGAAACTCAACTCAACGTAAAATAACACAAAACCTTATAAAAATAAGAAAAAAAAGACACTAATTGTCAATTACAGTGTTTAAATAAATTCTACGTCACTTGTCTGTGCAAAAAAAAAAATAGTTACATCATTACAGTTATATGAAAAACGTACAGACACGAGAATCTAACTTTATTTAAATATTATTCTGTGTACCGCATTTTTTTTGTAGAATGTACAGTGTCGTGAAAGCCTTGTAAAAAACTTTCATTTAGTTTTCGGCCTGATATCGATAAGTAACGAAAGACTGGTGCCAGACAAAATATATTATACTTGATGCATAGAACGTAACTGCCGACTGTACATAATATATTTGCTTGTAAACAATCACAGACATAGCAAAGATGCGAAAATTTTAAGGTTATGTGCGACATATTCAGAGAAATAAGAAAGGCAATCTGAAGTTAAGTTCAATTGAAAACAGTCTGCGCAGAAATAAAATAACAGTTTTGTGCAGCGTATCTCTGGAACTAGGAATTCTTGCAGTAAGACAGTAGGTCCGTGAGTTCAACTGGGAAATCTTTGTTAGTTGGGAGAACTCTTTTGGAAAATATACGCAGGAAAGGGGGAATATATTAATCCTTTAAAGCCCATTGGTTCCTTTACGCACCGCCAGGTTTAACATTTAAAAGTCCTACTTTCCGCCCACACAGTGTATTTATGTGTTTTGTATGGATCTCAAAACAGATTGCGATTATTTTCCTATACAACATTAAATGACTAGTTTTTATAACTGAGACGGAGTGTGTTTACTGCGCGGTACGGCCTGGGTCTTTATACATAATTCGGGTTAAATACCTTCTTCAAAGTTTCAAAATACACATAAACTCTTTAAAACCCGGTGGCTTCTATATGTACCACCAGTATAATATCCAAAAATTCTACGTCCCGCCCACACAGTGCATTTATTTTGTGTACGGATCTCAGAACAGATATTACTTCCCTATATAGCTTTATCTTATTGAACTGGCTGCTTCTTATAACCGAGATGTAGTGTGTTCACTGGCGGTACGGACTGAATCTACAGGCATAATTCAAATGGAAGTGTTAAGGAATTAGGTTACAGTAATCTGAGTTCACAGAAGTGGCTTGAATCGACGTTTATTATCCAGGTTGTTGAATCTGCAGGTTCTGATATCAGATATTTTTATTAAACTGAGATCTTACAGAAATTTCGTAATGAGACTCCTTTCTAGTTGTCAATTATAATGTCAGGTGACGCCATATAATTGGAGACGTCTCACAGCGTGAGAAATTGAAACTCTTTGACTAAGATGACATTTTATCAACCTTTAAAGCAAAGTGTTTGTCTACAGCACGCCTCAAATAAAGAACTCTACATTTTACCCTAGCCGTGTGTTTATATTCCATACGATTCTTGCAAAAAACACCCACAGTTTGCTTAACAACATTAAATTGTGGGTCTGTGTAATGGACATGCAGTGTGTCTAGCGAAAGTCAAAAAATGAATCTCAATATAGAGGGTGAGCATAAGTTATTTTTATAGATTTATTTGCGAATAAAAGCATTATGAAAAGATAGATGTTTATTCTTTCGCGCATCATCTGCAATACATTCAACGTTTCACAGATTATCTGTTATGTTGTAATAACCCTGCCTTTTGAAGATGGAATTCATGTTTCAAATCGTCAAATGAGTCAATATATTGTCCTCTGGGCCTTTGTCTACTTTATTTCCCATTACAATCTCCTCTTCCTCCCCATTCCACAGCTATACTGACTCTCGTTCCCCTTATCTACCATTCAATTCCTTCAGAATTGACCCCATGTCCCATAAAAACACAAAGTTTGTCTCCGAAATAAACGCAATGATTCAATCCTTCTGTAGTTCGCTCTTTGCCTAGTTGTACAATAATCCTAACTTCCGCCAAACACAATTGAGATAGAAGCCACGATCTTATAAAAATGTTATTTTTAGAGAAAACCACCTAGCGCCAACAATGTATCAAATATACATTATTTTGGAACGACACTGTACATGTTTCGGGCGTTCTTTCCGTCCATCATCAGGAGTTCAACACTGTACATACAGTAACAGGCGTATGTCAAACAGATACTGCTGTCTGCTTGCTAGCAAATGCCTGTTGCTGTATGTACAGTCTTGAACTCCTGATGATGGAGGGAAAGACCGTCCGAAACATGTGGAGTGTCATTCCAAAATAAAATAAATTTGATACATTGGTGCATCTACTCGTAGCTGGTTTTAGTATAGAAATAATATTACGATGCACGGCCCTATGAACGCCAAACTTATAAAAATGTATCAGTATAGCCAACTTAACCAAAATAAATTCACAAATTAATCCAGCATTTAATTAGCTTCGAAGTTAGAGGTTTAAGTGTGTTTGAATGAACCAGTGGAGTTAACAGCGAATGAAGACGTGACGACGTATTCAGAACAAAAAAATACGTTAATCTGTGACCCGGGGAAGTGACAAAATGAATCGAGGGATGGTTAAGGAAGTGAGTGAGTCAGCAAGAGTATAAATCACTTGTTAAGTCGGTGGAATGAAAAAAATAGCGCAGTCAGTGGATGCCTAGAGGACACAATGGAAAAAAGAAAAGTGAAAAATGTGAACAAATCGAACAAATTAGAGAATATATAGAGTAGTTTATATATACAGGGCTTTTTTTATGTACTCCGAGATTACAAAAACTTATTGTAGGAAAACCGTTGGACATATATTTATGAAACCTGTACAGATAGAACCACGTAGTTGGTCCCTGTCACCACGGCATGGCGCGTCCTCAGGTTGCGGATAGAGGAACGTCCTCCGATAAGGAGAGTAGCTGCGAATAAATTGAATAGGCAGTCGCGGACAGCCGACGAGGGGTGGTCCTCCAGCTTGGGGGTTGGGCAAGGTGCTAACAACCGCTCCCTTAAAAAAATTATGTTAAGAAACACTCACATGTGGGATGTTTGCTCTGGATACAAAACAATCTGTGTGTAAACTACTCCCCCACTCGGCGGAGGAATGGAGGAGATAGCATAACGATGAACTAAATGATTTGTACTCCTCACCCAATATTGTGCGGGTGATAAAATCGAGAAGAATGAGATGGATTGGGCATGTGGCGCGTATGGATGAGGAGAGGGGGGTGTATAGGGTCTTGGTGGGGAAACCGGAGGGAAAGACACCACTGGGGTGACCTAAGCGTAGATGGGTGGATAATATTAGGATGGATCTCCAGGAGGTGTGATGTGGGTATATGGACTGGATTGGGCTGGCCCAGGATAGAGACAGTTGGAGGACGCTTTTGAGTGCCGTAATGAACCTTCGGGTTACGTGAAATGCGGGGAATTTCTTGACTAGCTGCTAACCAGTTAGCTTCTCAAGAAGGACTCTGCGCCATGGAGTAAGTAAGTAAGTAAGTAAGTACAGATAGAACGAACAACTCAAAAATTGTTTCTCAGTAAGTTTTTCATCTTAGTGTACATTTCTGCCGCTAGAGGATGCGAGTGTATGTAGTGAGAAAATTGCCGCTCAAGGGGGAGAAGTCGTTTTGTGTGTTGGAATATCACACGCGTAAGTCTGTGGTTACTGTGCAACGTGAATTTTGTGCAAAGTACGCAAAGGACCAGCCTACAGCACCTCGCTGACCTAAAGACACGAATCACTGCAGCAGTAAAGGATATCGATGCACTCGTTTTGACGCGTGTGTGGCAAGAACTTGAATATCGTATCGATGTGTGCCGTGTCACCCGTGGTGCACACATCGAACATCTCTAGTTGTCCAAAAAAACCTTTTTCATTTTTCCTGTGGCTGTGAACAATTCCATTAAAGTACGTCCTTCGGTTTTCTTGTTATAAATGTTTTTAATCACGGAGAACATTATGAAAATCCCTGTATATATATATATATATATATATATATATATATATTGCTAGATATTGGCGCGGTGGTGAAGAGAGGAAGCACTACACATGTACCACCAAGTGTTTCCTATCCGTTTAAAATTTTGCGCTCTATTAAAACCGCAATCAGCGATAAACCTTTCGAAGAATAGGAGCATTCGAAGTACAATCCATAGAACAGGGGATATTGACCAGTAAACTAATAAGGGTGTACGGGGTTTGTCGTTGTGTTATCCATGATAGGCGTATGGGGGGATAAAAATTATAGCTCCACTCATTCTTCAAATAGATTGAGGTGAATGTTAAACTTCACAGGCCAGTCTTTTCACCCCTGAGGAAACACACCGGCTGCCCACTAAACAGAATTCCGAGAGGGACCCAGAGCTGCGCTGGACGATTTGGAGGAGAGAAAAATCTCTTGCCTCTGCCGGATTTCGAACCCCGGACCATTAAATCTGTAGCCTAGTCACTATACTGACTGGGCTATCGCGTATTGTCCCAATTGCAGTTTAATGTGCTAAAATTAAGTAACCAGTTAAATAAGTATGACTTCGTCTGTAATAATGAATTCTTACTACCGTATTCATCCGTATGAAGACCACAACTGTATACTATCACAGAAAACTTTACTCTTGATCTTCAGTGCTTCAAGGTGTCTGGCTTTTATTTGAACTATTCGTCGTGTTTAAAATGTAAATACTGATGTGTCAATAGGGTGGATGTGGTGTGGCGATGCACAGACACACCACTCGGAAGTACCGAGGGCTATCAGAAGTTCTGAAGAAGCGATGAAGTCCATTCGCTATTCGGCCAAACTCCTTCACCACCCACAACCCAGATCCCTCTCAAGAGCAATCTCCTTGCCTGTTGGATCTAATTTTGATGCTGAAACTGTTACAGCAGCAACGCCACGGTGGCAAGTTGTGGAAACTTTCCAACCGGGTGATTAAAAAGAAAAGGTTTTAAGATTTGGGAAATATTAAGATCAAAAGGCAAATTTGTATGCGGGAGGGCCGATGTTCAAGATTCGAACTAGAGACCGTTTGTTCTGATGTGAGACTTCCGTGGCTTTCCTAAATTCATCAAGAAGATTGACAGGAATGTATATAAACTTAGGACGCACCCGTTTTGTTCCATATCCTTTCCAAATCATTAGTCATGCTACACAATATGAGTTACTGTTAATAAATTCAAGCATCTTTCAGACACACTGAAGCACTTTCATGAAGTGTGGTAATCACGTCATCAACAAGGGTAACCCGCTTTGTATTTTTCTTCTATATATAATTCCAACATGGCTGTTGCGCTAAGATAAAGTAGACGCGATGCTAGCCCTATAAAATGCAGGTTTATGTACTGTGCTGTGAAAAGGGGTCCACGAAAAATACAGGTCTAAGATGTGCGACAAAGTAATATTTAGGTTAATGCAAACAGCATGGTGGCAGCGCGATATCAGTATATAGCTTTAGGCTTGAGCAACGACAGTGCGTGTCAAATTTTGCGTAGTTAATGGAGCAGAGTTGAACATTCTGCGTGTGAAGAAACAAAACTTGAGACAAGAGTTAAGTCCCCAACTTCAATGTGTCCGATTCACACGGATCCGTAGATACACGGATAATTAAGCAGGTTAAAGCATTTGAAATTCTACAGTCATCAGTACCGGATACACAGAGTTGATATACACAGTTGATATACAGAGGTGATATACAGAGTTGATATAAACAGTTGATATACAGAGGTGATATACAGAGTTGATATACACAGTTGATATACAGAGGTGATATACACAGTTGATATACAGAGGTGATATACAGAGTTGGTATACACAGTTGATATACAGAGGTGATATACACAGTTGATATACAGAGGTGATATACAGAGTTGATATACACAGTTGATATACAGAGGTGATACACAGAGTTGATATACACAGTTGATATACAGAGGTGATATACAGAGTTGATATACACAGTTGATATACAGAGGTGATATACAGAGTTGATATACACAGTTGATATACAGAGGTGATATACAGAG
>Ga0131853_10006516_pt1 | contig 21089 bp, 16 predicted proteins | sample TergutLab28metaG_FD_92764 | JGI IMG/M metagenome (GOLD analysis project Ga0131853, IMG submission 92764) | Labiotermes labralis P1 segment gut microbial communities from Petit-Saut dam, French Guiana - Lab288 P1 (version 2) (version 2) | ecosystem: Host-associated > Arthropoda: Insects >...
CCATGAATCCACAATAACAATAAACGGGATATAGAACATGTCAAGAGTAATACAAGTAATAAATGTTTGGAATCAAAGCAAGATGATTCCAAGTCAAGTACATGATGATGTTTAATACAGATATGATCAAAACCACTGTGTTAAACGACAAAACACTAAAGATAAGGCTGTAGTTAACAAGCAGAGTAAAGTCAGTGTACAGACCACAAATAAATACAAACAGCAAATTATACATATGAATAACATTAAAATAATAATGTCATGGTGAACAAAACATAGAATGAAGACTATGTCTTGTGTATTTTCATCTTATGAAAAATGATTCATGACACATTATCAGCTTGTAATAGGTTTATACTGAAAATATTCTTCTATGGAGTAAAATGAATGTGTATGTAGGAATTGATTTAAGTACATTTCAAATTTCCTGACATTATTGGATAAGTCTTTAATGTATGGAGGAAGATTGTTAAAAATCTTAATGCCCATGAAATGTACTGCCTTTCGGTATACAATTAAATTAGTTATGGGCTGGTAAAAATTATTATTTTGTCGTGTAACTTTAGTGTGATTCTACGAGTTCAAAGTAAACAGGTTTTTGTTGTTGACTACGAAAAGCATGAGTAAGAGGATATATTGAGATGCAAGATTTCCAACCTTTTAAATAGATTCCTACATGAAACCCCATTAGTATGACCCATCATAATTCTGACTATTCTTTTTTGCATTCTAAATATTTTCATAGCATGGGGGTGAGTTGCCCCAGAAAGGTAAACCATAACTTGTAATTACATTAAAATAAGAATAGTAAACACTTTTCAATGTATTGAGGGACATAAGTGGTTTAATATTTCTCATCACGTGGCAAGCTGAACTTAGTTTTGGAATAATACATTCAACGTGGCAACTCCAGTTTATTGTATCATGTATATATATGCCCAGAAATTTAGTATGAGGTAGAGTTGTTAGGTTGCCATTACAAACAATGTTTATATCAAGCGTGGGCTTGTTTTTGGTCTTAAATTGAATGTAATGGGTTTTGTCAGTGTTTACAGAAAGTAGATTTATTTTAAACCATTTATTTACACAATGAAAAGCTGTGACCATATTGGTTTGAAAATCTCTCAAATTAGGACTTTTTACTATTATGCTTGTATCATCAGTGAACAATATAGGTACAGTCCTATCATTTACAGTTTTGGGCAAATCACTGATATATATAAGGAACAGCAGTGGACCTAAGACCAAACCCTGAGGGACACTGTCAGTTATTTTTCCCCATGCAGAAGAACTTGTTTGATTGAGTCCTACATCAGAGATTTGAACTCTCATATATCTGCTTTTAAGGTATGATTCAAACCATGTGTTTGCTTTGCCATTAACACCATAAAATTGCAGTTTTGATAGCAAAATACTATGATTTAAGCAGTCAAAAAGCCTTCTTGAGATTGAAGAAAATACCACCTACTATTAATTTACTATTTACGGCATTTAGGGTTTCATTAATTAGCTTATACATAGCTTTATTTGCTGTAGAATCAGCTCTACACCCAAACTGTTCTTCTGCCAGAATACCGTATTTATTCAAATGTTCATGAAGTTGATTATACATCACTTTTTCGAGTATTTTTGAGAAGGAACTTAAAACAGATATACGTATGTAATTTGAGATTTGAGATATGATGATTCCACGAAAGTTGACCCTCCAGTTGCAGGCCTAAAAATTTTATGGCATTTGTTTTGACAGGTAGATGTTCAGCAAAGGTTAAAAATAATACGAAATATGAAAAATTTGTAGGAGTAAATTTTACTAAATCAATCTTTTCCATATTTAATACCAGCTGATTGGCCTGAAACCATCTGAGGGGATTGCATAAAACTTCGTTGAAATTTCTATTAAGTTCTTCATAGCAATTATTGGAAATTAGAATAATCCATATACACACACACACACACAGAATGAAACTGCAAAGAATAGTGAGTACAAACTGTCATACATTATGTGACAAAAAGTAAAAAATTTGCCAGAAATATGTTCATCATTGGCCAAGAATATCTGACCACTGATGGTTGTCTTTTGGACCAAAACTGTGAAAGGTAATGAATTTTACCTCAGCATACTGCATGTTCACACAAATATTGCCACTTGTCAACATAAAACAGCATGCCATTGAAAGTATCATGATAAACAGCACAAACTTAACTGTCACCACATTTCATTATTTAACATGCAGAATGCAACTAGGACTCCCCCCACACAAACACAGTTTTTGGTTTGGTAATAGTTTTCCTGATTATGTTAAGTTTGCTTCACTTTGTTAAGTTATAATGAGTCACAACTTCAGTGACTTCTAGCACACATACTTAAACCTGAAACAGAATCAACTGCAAGCATGGTGAGCAGTGATATCAGGATCAACATGTCCAATTTATGTTCTGAAGACCATCAAGACATGGTACCTCACAACTTTCCGCCTTCTGTATTAGACATGTAAAAATATACTACTACTTGATATTATCACTAAAAAGTAACAAGCATTAGTACACAAAACACTTGTGAGAGTGGAAAATATTATATATAAAAGGTAAAACTATTCTTCTTTTTTCATTCTTCAGCACCTCACTTTTAAGAAATATTGGGTGACAACCCCTCAACCTTTCAGAAAAGTAAATAATAATGCTGACACCAAAATATTCAACAGTGTACCATGCAAACTCACAAGAATGAAAAGGCTCAATTTAAATCGGTAGTAAGAAAATAGTTAAAAATATAACCCTTTTTATTCTACTGAGGAATTTCTAATGTTCAAAATGCCTGGAGATGGTAGGATTCAAACTCCGATCACTTTAACCCCTGGGACTGAAACACCCAGTACCAATTAAATAGTACAATGTGTGACAAACCAGTCATAACACACTGGTGAAAACAAAACGTCCCTGTCAGAAGTCAAACCCTGGCGGTCATGTCTGTAGCCAGTCACTTTACTGACCGGCACGTCTGGCTTTCAACTTCACTATAAATTGTTAAAAAAAATCGAGCGCATGGGTATACAATAATTCACTACAAATATATAATCCAAATTTTGTTTACGAATGTACAGTTACTGTACAATAAAAATTCAAACGAACTTGTTAGGAGTCTTGAGAAAATAAGGTGGCCTATAACCAATTCCACAGGCCCGTACTTAACGACGCAGAAATATTTATCCCACCCACATTCCAATGTCACTGGTCACGGACTACCTAGACTTGGGCAATCTTAACAATATTACCTTACACATTAAGAACGGTAAAACGAATGGTAAAGTGCGGAATTATAAACCATAAGCTGCACTAAGAAACGGTAATGCACTTAAGTCACTACTCTTGGGATATTCTAGACAGTCGCCAACACTGTCGTACAATACGAAAACGAGGGGTAACAGGCGAACACAACTACATATGCTATATTAGAGTATTATACATACTACGCTACACACGGAGTTCTGTTCCAAGTAACTGTTAAAACATTAAATTTCTAGAGTCCATTTGTCTTGCAACTTACCACTTTGCTCCCCTAAAAAGACGAGCTTGAATTTCCTCAACGGGTTCCCAAACTCCCCTGAAGACGACATTATGCCGTTTAAAAAGCTAAAATAAACTAATACTTTAGTCCTTACGAAGAAAATCTCACAGAAGTCATTAAAAGAAACGAAACTGACAGCCACTCCTTCTATTCCCTGATCCGCCACGTTACGGCAATACGAGACATGACGTCACTGACTTCACATTTTCCCCCTTAACAATAGATGTCTCCGCACCACGAATAAAAGCTGCAGATAGGAAACACGATGTTACTGTCGAAGATTATTCTTCTGCGATGTTATGGTAATAAGATAATCCGTGGTACCAGCGCGTATACGGTGTTCGTTGGTTCGTTGTGCACTAGTCGATTGGGTCGAGCAGTCGAAAAGGTTGGCCATGTACAACAACGGGCGACAGAGCGGCAAGGTGTCCAAGTTATAGCAACAAAATATGTGGACGCGATCAGTGACTTGCTGACAAACCGATCTGTCTCTCAACAGCACTTGTTTTCGCAAGTCATCCATGACATGTCAAAGTGGCAATGGTGTTTGAAAATTCGTTTGGTAAATTTTGTTTTATGTTAATGAAAACGAAATGTGGTGTTCACCTGATTAATGAATTGCGAAAAATATGCGACGAATTTCATCATCTTTACTGGCGGTGTTGAAAGCATCCAAAGCGGAAGTTCGAATACTAGAACACGTCTAAAGATGTTTTTCACATCTTATTGAGTAAAGTCACGGACTTCAGAAGCAAACAACGAATTACCACCAATCAATTCCACATGCTGGGAGACTGGTTGTTATAATAAGAAGAGATTTTAAGCGAATTTTCTCTTCCTTCAAACGCACAGATGGGCTCCAGGGATCACCCACGGATACTTGAGATTTTTTCACACCGCAGATTATTTCTTATGTGTAAAGATGATATATAATCTTGTATTTAAAATGGTTAAAGTACTTTCACTGTAAAAATTCTGTGTATTTTGTTGAAATGAAAAATAAACACTGCTGAAGTAACATGGATCCCACAAGCCGTGTGATCTGATTCCGAAAACAGACCATTTTTCATTATTCAGCAACGTAGCGTACGCGACAGGGGTAAAATGGTCACTTTAACATGAAAACATATGTTCTATCCTTCCCTTATAGGTCTCTCGTTCGCTCCCCTTTCTAGCCGTATCCAGAGGAGTAGCTGCACGATAGGATTTCGTACATTATGTACGTACGGATGATGAATCTATCGAACACATCATCTCTAACAAAGGTACCAGAATGGTGTGGGATTCGACGTAATTTGATTACTCACCCCAAGAATGTAAGAAGTACGATGCTTTGAAAGGTGAGTAGTTTACCAAGGAATACGGCGTAGCATTCTCTAAGATTTAAATCTTGAAATTAATATTGACAGAATGTAATTTCCTTGACATACCACGCCGTCATTTTCTTCGTCATAGTATCAACAAAGAAGTCAAATCTCACTTGTTGTAGGTGCGATTCTTTTGCTTTGTTGCCATATATGTCGGCGTTAAGGCTCACATGGCAATTTTGCATTCAAGGCAAGCACAACACATGGGCACAAGTTCGTCTAAAGTGCCCAATATTTTGTTTGGGTTTACTCAAATTTGGATTTTATCGACATTATCATAATGTCCAATATGAAATTTCAGGAAAATCCGTCCGGTTAAGGTAGACAGGCATGAAACAGCTATTTTATAAGCGCTCTGATCCTATAATAGAACGCGTCTAAAAGCAAGATAGAAAATGTACGTATAACATAATATTCAGGTCTGTGTGCTTCTGTGCAACCTGGAGCACATATCATCTAGATCAGCAGTCTTCTTAGATGGTCATACCATAGTCACCTTTCTTCTTGTCGGTTCACGGTTCATATGCGTACAGCAGAATGTAACTGGTAGTATCTGTTCATTCTTTTTTTACGTGCAATGCGTCTGTTATCAGTGGAAAAACACGAAGTAGGGCCCGGATTATATACTATCAACGTTCTCGTAGTGTGACGTAAATCGCGAGATAGAGCAGTGCTGTTGCGGTGAATGGGTTAAAATCCTAGTGTCGAAACCAATTTTTGCATCTATTTATTTCGTTTTTTAGAAATACCCTGAGTGTGGCTACGGCCGTGTCATGCACTTCTATGTCAAGTCTTACTAAGACCCAAGTCCATGAAGCCCAACAGGGGGAGGACCGTGTGAATACGCGGAGAAAGAGGAACTCTTCGTACAGTGAAAATATTGGCAAGAGATTAAAGCAAGAAGACAACAGTATGACTGATACTACTCAAAACAATCAAAAAAGAGCCAACTTTTCAGCCCTTAGTAATCCTAATGGTGTAAACAAAACGTCTCCCTTAGTAAACACGAAACCCGGCGCAGCAAAGAAATTGGTGATAAAAAACTTCAAAGGTATGACTTTAACCAAACTTTGCCAGTAACTAAATTATTTTTTGGAACAGGGCCATTGGCTGTGGTTCAGTGTGAAGACTGTGTTACAACAAACTATTAACCAAAAAATTCAATTGAAACCTTAACCATCTTTCTTTTATAACAAACTGTTGCAGCAATGGTGCCACAGTTCTGCCTGTCATTGTGAAAGGAGCATGAATATAATAGTAGTTAATAAAGCAACATGCTTTTTCACTGTTCGGAATATAGTATGTTGAATATGGGGTAAATTGCCATAAGTAGAGCAGTTATCGAGTACTTGCTTGTTCATTTATTTTGGACTAGGCATTGAAAAGTAGAAGGATTTATTATGAAGCTTGTTTGAGTGTATGTTATGAAAGGACTATTTGGTAGGTGAAGTACACAACACGTTTGGACTGGGTTGATCAGATGTGGAGGCTGTAACCCAGTCGGCAAGGTGGCCACTTATTACTGAATGCATATTCCCATATATAAAATAATATTACAGAGGCAGAAGCAGAGTATTGTGAGTAGAAACTTGTAATCCTGTCTCTACATACTTGAGCTTCATTAGTAAGCTCCCCATCTTGCTATTTACAGCCAGATTTCTTGCAAAATACTAATTTTCTTTTTGTGAGAAGGTCCAGCATGAACATAATGTGCTCTACCAGACATTATGGTTAGTTTTATAGCACTGGTTTTGTATTTGGGAGGACACATGGTCAGATCTTAGTATAGAGACTGGCATTCATGATTAAATTTTTCTTGGTTTTCTTTGGTCCTTTTGGGCAAATCCCAGAATGTTGATACTTCAATTTACAGCATAGTTACCTCCTTTGGTGTCCTTTCAGAATTATTATGCACAAGTGATTCTATCATTCTGAGCTACTGACAATATTGTCGAACCTAAGTAAACCACAAATAAATGTGTGCATGCACACAGATATGTGTTCATGTATTCATGGTACGTATGGTCCCCAGTGTGTGCAGTAGTAATGGTCCAGAAGGTCTGGCATGAGTTGAATTTTGCACAAGTCAAAATTGAGTATACATATCTTCAACTGTATGTGTATACACAATGGAGCCCAGTTGAAATCGAAACTCCAACACACTGGAACCTGTTTGGATGCAGTGTGACCACCCTGCTGCCTGGGACAGTCACTCAGCAGTATTCTTCCACCACCTTCATCCTATTATGCTTTTGTTCCTGCAAAGAAAAATTGGGCATACATATAAAAAATATTATTCTTTCTTTCTTTATTTCTCTCTTTTACTTTTTAAGCATTATGAAATTTTGTAAATCATGGAGTGCATGTATTGGCAGTGATACAAGCTTAACGTGTTCTAATCAAGCTCCACATGTGGATTTATTGTGAAAGTATAAACTTAACCCCAAATTCAACAAAAGAATGGCTGTTTTAGCTTGCTGCTTCAATTACTATATGCTTGTATGAGTAACATTGTAACTGTAGTAACAGAGGAGTCATGGTGACAGGACAGTGTTTCATTAAGATACGTCTGTTCTAAATATATACACTGTGGTGTAAGTAGATTGTTAATTGTTTTAATTTATTGGGTGATATCACAGAAAAAATAAAAGAAGCACTAGTAGATTTTAATATGGAGGTTTGTGTCATGTATATCTTCATGTCTTATTACCAGAATGCAAGACAGAACTGTAATATGAAGGTGACTTGTAAGCCCATATGGGAGAGATCAAGCATTTGGGAATGACGCTAAGAAATGAGATCCTTCAAGAATTTAGGAGTATATGAAATTTGGGAAATGCACGTAGTATCACTCACTTCAGAGTTACTGCCTTCCCATCACCTCTCAGAAATCTATATTAAAAAAAATTAATCTTACCTGCTTTATTTTGGATGTCCTGTTGTGCAGAATTTATTTTTTGAGGAGTCAGTTATTTTATTCTAAACAGTTTTCTACGTGACATTGAAGTTATACACAGCTGACCTGCTGCATTTGCACACTAAATTTACTCCATCCTAAAACATTACAATAAGGTGGGAGAACATTGCATAATGCAGAACTTTATAATTTATGCTGTTCATTATATAGATTAATTTGTCACTGAACTTCTTCAGGGTTGAAGTGAATTGGGAAGACCAATAAAAAAGCTAACTATAGGTGGAGAATTGCACAAAGCACAAGTCAGTGTTTGGTGGTCTGTTTGGTGATTCTTGCATGAGATGTGTTGCTGGGCAGTGGCACTGAAAAGTTGTATTGGGGTTTTTGCTTATGCTTGACATTGTCGTAGGAAATTTGGCTACAAATGTCACTTTGTCCTCTTGGAGTGGAAGAACTTTTGATCAGATGGATGGCAAGGACTTGAGCCGTGAGTGGCATAATAGAGTAGGTTGAAGGTGTATACAACCTGGAGGAAGTCATGTTGGCTGAAGGCAACTGTGATTTGGTTGGGGTTGGGGCAGGGGCGGGGGGTGTGGGCTGTGTCCCTTATTTTAATTATACCCTTGCATTTGCCTTACAAATGAGGGAAGTTACAGAAAACCTATCAAGAGTGTTTAAAAAGTTGTAGCCACAATTAATTTGGTTGACTTGTTGGCCTTTTCACAGGCAGCATTGACTGGCCTGCTGATTTAATTTGCTTTTGTCAAAGGCTTCAGGCAGCTTTGGTCAGCCCCGTCTGGGAACAGATGCTTTCCAGGTGACCAAACTAGAGATCAGTGCACCAGCTAACATTTGAGTCCAGACTCTAAGTTAGTGTTCTGATGTGGTTAGCAAAAAACGGAACTTTCAAATCCTTTTGAATTTCCTTATTAGCAATGTACTAAAGTGTGCTACTTGCAATAAAAAATCCTTAAATTGTACCACCCACAGCTTTGTGATGGTGCATGCACCATATGTCCAGACATGGTATACATGGTTTCTAGTGGGATGAATGAGCTGCTTATGCAGCAGAACACTGATGGACAGGCCACTTGGGTGGCAGGTGGTACATGTAAGACCTCCATCCTCCATATAGTCACAGTTGACATTTAATCAATCATTTGTCCCAGTATGGCACCAAGGCTTATATCCCGGTGTATAAGTAATTGGTTTCAAGTTTCTGAAGCCACGATGTGACAGCTTGCTTCATGTTACAAATTGCTTGGCAGCCAAGTGCTTCTTGAGGGGTCCAGAGAAATTGAAACACTGGGCACCACACTCAACTGAACTTGTCACTCATTAGAGTGCTGCAGCTGGCAGGTTATGGACCACAATCCCCAGTCACAGTTTTACACCCAGTGAATTCCATCTCTTTACCAAATCTTTGGACCTCCTAAGAAATACCTGGCTGGCAAGCAGTTGTATCAGATGATGATGTGAAGCATGCTGTCCCCTCATGGCTACAGACACTTTATACCAGTTTCTCTCATACCAGGTTGCAAGCATTGGTACTGCAGTTGGATATGCTTAAATGTCAGTGGTGACCGTGTGGAGGTCTGATGTGTATGGTCTGCTACTTATGTGCCATGTATATTTTGACATCAGAATAATTTTCTCAGCATCATAGTGCTTATACAGGATTTAATCCAACAAACTGCAAATCCATAAAAAAATAATCATTGTCACTTTCGCCCCACCTACATGTTTTGACCTCTACAAGGTCATCATCAGGGAGGTATATGTAAAGGTATACAAGTACAACAAAATCTGTCATAGGTGTGCATGTATCATTCAGTACAATATTGCCAACTAAAATTACTAAAAATGTTTAAAATATAAACCACTTAACTGACATTTTACAGTCCTGAAATGTATCTTCCATTGCTGACAATCATCTATGTCAATTTATAATCTTCATTCAAAGAGAATATCCCTATGTTGTCTGGTTGGTGTTTATACCATGCTGGACCACTGAGTAGGAGGGACATAAGTGGCAAGTGAGTATTTATTATTGAATATGCAATTTGTTGTGGGATTAAATACTGTATAATCAATCTGTTGCAAGGAATGTGGATTACAAAAACCAGTGTGCTTGTTACTTTATTTTAAAACTTCCGTTTGGATTTAAGTAAGTACTGTTGAAAGAATTAAGCACTGTTAAAAAAAAATGTTTGTACCCATTGGTTGAATTTTCCATCCTTCTTATTCTTGTAAGAATGTGTCTGTCTGTCTGTCTACAGAGAAACCTAAACTGCCTGACAATTACCAAGAACAAACCTGGGACAAGCTGAAAGAAGCAGTAGTAGCAATCCAAACATCGAAGTCTATTCGTTACAGCCTTGAAGAGCTTTATCAAGCAGTTGAGAATATGTGTAATCATAAAATGGCTTCAACATTATATGTAAATCTTACTGGTAAGTGCACTTTGTGATGTTATTCAGTTTTAAGGGAATGTTAAGCTTGGAATGTGAGGACTGAAGAGAGAAGAAGTAACAAGATTGGAGAAAGTTACATAATCAAGACATTTTTAAATTTTCTGTGGTAATGTTGAAGTGATTACATGAATAAGAGAAGAGCAGATTATGTAGGGGGGGGGGGAGGAGCATTTCAGAGACATGGGAAAACCAGGAGAACAATGTCAAAGTAGATTTTAAAGAACTAGACAGCAAGAGTGCAGATTGGATTGAAGTACATCAGGATAAATTTTAATGTTAGGCATCTGTGAACATGACTATGAACCTTCAGATACCATAACAGCAAGCATTTACATGGCCAGTGAATAGTTGTGAACCGTCCAGGAAGACTGTAAGTGTTTACTTAGTTTGCCATTATTATCTTGCGTTCTTCACAGGTTTGGGTGTGCCTTTTGTAACTTCATAGCCATTTTTTAAATGGTCATCCTATATCTTTATGTTCATATTACTTGTAGTTAGGCACAGGCTTGGGAGTTGTATAATTTTCCATTTTGTGGTGTTTGCCATTCTCCATTAATTTGAGATTATTTAATAATTCTTCTCTATAATTAGCTGTTGTGCTATTAATTGAATATTGATTCGATGCTAATTTTATGTAATTTGGTACATACATTGACACACAAGCATTTCATTTCTGTTGTAGTTGTAGTCTTCTTAGTTTCAGTTTTACTGTTATATCAACAAGTGAGGACTGTTTTAACTTTATTCTTTACTTTTGTTTTTACCGTACTTTTCATTGTCCTCCATATTCCTTAAAGTTGGTAGACAGAGACAGAACTGGAGACAGCCAATTAGCTTGTTATTACAGCTTATCAAGACTGACTGTAGAGAGCAGCCGTGTTGTATATACGAGGGGGTGCTGATAAGTCCTTAGCCCGACCTACTTCCCGATGTCGTAGGACAGAATCGATAGTCTTGGAAAGAGGGGTCTGTTCATGTGCTGAATTGCAAGTCTTTTCTTGTTACAGAGGCTGAAGGGAAGCATGTCAGGCAATGCGCGCGATTTCAACAATATAGAGATGCGAGTTGTCATCAAGTTTTTTCCTGCAAAGCAAGGCGCCAAAGGAAATTCACGCCATTCTGACAGAAACATTAGGGGAACATGCACCATCATATGCCACCATCAAAAACTGGGTGGGCCAGTTTAAATGTGGTGATTTTTCCACCTGTAATGCGCCTCATTCTGGATGACCCAAAACAGTGATTATTGATCAAATTCATGAGCTAATCTTGGAAGACCGCCAGATTTTGGCTAAATCAATAGCTGAGCAACTGGGCATCTCACGTGATTGGGTCGGGTCCACCATTCATGAAGATTTGGACATGGCGGAAGCTCTCCGTGAAGTGGGTACCGAAATGCCTGTACGCAGATCAAAAACGTCAATGGTGCCAGTCATCTGAGCAAATTTTGGAATTTTTTTTGGCGCAATCCAAATGATTTCCTGTCGTGATTGGTGGCCATGGATGAAACCGGGTTATATCACTATGACCCGGAGACAAAGCAACAATCATTGGAGTGGCGGCATAGTGGCTCACCCTGCCCCAAAAAATTCCGAGTGCAAAAATCTGCTGGAAAAGTTCTCGCCTCAATTTTTTGGGATTAAGACAGCATCCTCCTCATTGATTATCTTCCAAAGGGCCAAACTATCAATGCGGAGTATTACTCATCTCTGCTGGTGCGATTTAAGGACATTTTGAAGGAAAAACACCACAGGAAGATCACCAAAGGGGTCTTGTTCTTGCATGACAATGCCCTGGCTCACTGAGCACTTGTAACCCAGAAGAAACTGGCCTGTCTGGGCTTCCATTGTCTTGATCACCCACCCTATTCTCCGGATCTGGCCCTGTCGGACTACCACCTGTTCTCTGGACTGAAAAAACAATTGAAAGGTCGCCTTTTTTCACCCAATGTGGTGTCATTGCTGCAGCAGAGACCTGGTTGGATGGACAATGTTCTGAATTTTTTTTTAGTGGCTTGCAAACATTAGAGCAGTGGGCTAAGAAGTGTATTGAGCTTCGTGGGGAGTATGTTGAATAAATCCCGAGTTTGGTCACTGTAGCTTGTTTCCATCCTGGTTGGGCTAAGGACTTATCAGCATTCCTTCATAGTGGTGATGTGTGGCTAAATTTTGTGTTGATCTCTGATGATTTTAGATATGAGGGAACTTTTACACAGGTAGCACAAAACACAGAGGTTATGGACATGGGCATTTAACATTTAAGAACATACAGTAATGACAGAATTCAAAATAATATAATAAAAACTGTCTACCACTCTTATTGCATCAGGGAGTGATTTTGGAAGCTGGTGTAAAAGTGTTCTTATTTGCAAGATTTACGGTTGGCACAGTGGTGTTGCTGAAGACACATGCCTTCTGGGATTTGACCATGTGTGACTGGGTGAACAGTACCTGATGTGTCAAAGGACTGTAGTGCCTTCCTCTTCTTGAACTTGTGATCCTAAAGATAAAGGCACTGCAGTCCTTTGGAATGTTGGGTACAACTCCTCAGCACCATGTCTCAGAAGACATAAATATTTATTAACTAATTTGGTAATGACTACTTCAAGAAAAGAACTTTTTATATGAATTGCACTGTTTATATGGCTCCATGTGTACAGGTTTAACAGAAAAACATGTGAAGGCAAATATTGAGCAGTTCATGGCAGAGTCAATGGATCGCCATATTTTCCTTAAACGAATGAATGCATGTTGGCAGTCCCATTGTCAGCAGATGATTATGATCAGGAGCATTTTCCTTTACCTGGATCGCACATACGTACTCCAAAACCCAACCATCCATTCTATTTGGTAAGTACTGTATTATCTGATTGTTTAATGTAAGTTGATGTTCATTAATAGGCTATATGAGGAAAACTGAGATGTAGTATTGTAGAACATCAAAGACAGTTATATTAAAATTGTTGCTTCATTATTAATGTGTGACGTACCTTCCAGCTGCTACTGTGTTCAGGCTTGTTTCCTCTGTTATATTCTTTTTATTCAGATGTACGAAAGCACTGCCGTCTCCAGCATAACTCCTTAACTGTTCCTATTCTGACTGCAGGAATTTCTCCCACTGTTTTAATTGTTTGGGCTGTTTAAATTCTCTATAATAGAAAAATCACAGCATGCTGGAAAATCATTCCAGTTCATCTCCTAGAGTGCAGTAACTATCAGATTTTTTCCTCTAAATTAAATAGTGTGGCAAAAACAGATAAGTTGAAGCAGTATATCTGAGTGAAGTATTGTATCAAAAACATCCTCCAGGTCTGACATAATTTTATTTTGGAAACAGTTACAGGTTAACATGGTTATTTATGTATGCATGCGTGGATGAATGAGGTTTTAGCCAGCATTCCCTGTTTCATCTTGTAGATACAGGAGTAGTGTGAAGAACTTGAGGTATTTTATTGAGAATATTTGGTGTTAATGACTTTCCATTTTAGAATTATGGCTACATTATGTAGCAAGGAATTACTTAGTGTGGATGGATGGATCATTCAGGCCATGAAACAAATGAAGTGCAGGGTACAAAGATAAGACACACAAATTTTTTTTTTAACATACATATATTTTTTCATATATTGTGAACATGTCTAATGTACAGACTGCAGTTTTAAATTGATATGCCTTTGCAGGGACATGGGATTGGATCTCTTCCGGCACCACATTGTACTGAATACTCTGGTGCAGACAAGAACAGTGGAGGGCCTTCTCATGCTGATTGAAAAGGAGCGGCAAGGTGATGCTGTTGATAGGACTCTCTTGAAATCTCTACTACGGATGTTGTCAGACCTGCAGATCTACCATGAGGCTTTTGAAAGCAAGTTCCTTGTAGCAACTGAGCGGTTATATGCTGCTGAGGGGCAGCGTCTCATGCAAGAGCATGATGTGCCTGAATACTTAGCCCATGTTGACAAACGACTCAATGAGGAGAATGAAAGGCTTTTGCACTACCTTGACCCTGCTACAAAGTATGAATCCAGTGTTGTGCTGTTCTTGATTATTCATAAGTTATTGTAAGATTTTTGCCCTTCATAGTCTGCTTGTGTTTGTATTTGTTGTGTTCAGGTGGCCACTCATTCACACTGTAGAAAAGCAACTGTTGTCAGAACATTTGACATCCATCCTCCAGAAGGGTCTGGACAACTTGCTGGAGGAGAACAGGGTGCAAAACCTTACTCTCCTATACAGTCTTTTTACAAGAGTCAAGAATGGTCTGGTGGAGCTATGCCTCAATTTTAACACATACATCAAAGTGAGTAATTTAACAGCCAAGCCTCATAGCTTAACTTATTTGTTTGTTTTCATAGGTTACTTAACAAAGCTGCATGAATTGCCAGGGTATCAAATGGTAAAAAGGTGAAATTGTCCAACAACACCTGAATGTGGAGGGAAAGCTGCACACCTTCTTTTTAACATGAGGCAAGAGTGTAGTCAGCTTCCTGCCCCAGTTAAGTTTACCAGTAAGTAAAGTGCCACGTTACGCACTGGCTGGGAGAATGGGGTAGTCCGAGAGACTCCATAGCCTGCGGAATTTGGTGACCCCATCCATAGTGTGGGTTATGCACATTACTTAGTACCGAATGTATGTTCCTTATTTACTTGATGTGTGTGATTAAAAAGGTAAAGTTGTCTAATCAGTTCTTGAATTAGTATAACATGAAATGTGGAGGGAAAGTTCTGGATCTTCTCTTTAGCATGAGACAGGGGTGTGGTTAGCCTCATGCCCCATTTGAATTCACCACTAAGGGAAGTGCTACATTATGCATTGGCTAGGAGGATGGGGGATTGTTAGAGACTGTGATAACTTTCATGATTTTGTGAACCCATCCACACTGTGGGCTCTCAAGGTTCCTCAGACTGTACGGAATGTATGTTACTTATTTACTTGAACTGTATGAAGTGCTGTGACAATAAAACAGGAAGTATTATGGAGTTTCTGTTTTGTTAGTGTGTAGTATTTGTAACGTTAATGGATGTTTAATTTTGAAACCACTGTAACTTTTATTTCTTTGAGCAGAAGAAGGGTCGCACGATTGTTATTGACCCGGAGAAAGATAAGACAATGGTCCAGGAGTTGCTGGATTTTAAGGACAAGATGGACAACATAGTGAGTCATTGCTTCCAAAGGAACGACAAGTTTGCGAATAGTCTTAAAGAGGCCTTTGAGCATTTTGTTAATCAGCGTGCCAACAAACCTGCAGAGCTCATTGGTATGTATTTCAGTGGGCACTAAACCGTAGCATTATTGTTCTTTGGTTGGTCATTAGTCTTGCAGGAGAGGAGATGGATCTTTCACGGTCATTTCCAGGAGTGGCAGCTACTGTTGTCCAGTTTCAAGACCAGTGTTACCTCAGTGTTAGAAATAAACTCATGTTTACTGCAGCAGATGTTGGTATATTTATGGAACCAATGGGCTTATTGATGTCTGTCATACATTGGAAATGACTGGTGTGAATCAGCATTTAATAGCTTGCGGTATGTTGGCAATAATTTGAATGGGTTTTATTCTGAGAAGCTGCTTGCTATGTTAGATGCATACAGCTTGCTATGTAGATGCATACATCAGGTATTTAATGCAATTCGACTGTCCTGTGGGTTGGTTGATGAGTTCCTGTTAACATACAAATCACAAGTTAATTCTGTCTGAATTCGTAGTATAAGAAGGCGTCCTATTCTTTTCGTTCATTTCCTTGTCAAACCTGCAGTTTTAGATAATATATTTCTTGGGCCCTTCAGTAAAGGGATGCGAAGAAACAAGATTAGATTATTGTTTTCTGTAAAGTTCAGATGACACTACAGGTCTGTCAGCTCTGCTTAATGAAAATGTGTCAGTTCTTATTTTTGCTGCTGAGGGATACCATCATTGCTGAAATTTACTGTGTTGGTTTTTAATCCATACTGCTTCTTGCAGAATGGAATATGATAAATTATGTTGCTGATAGTATTTTGTTTGTTTAGTTATTTCAATTTCTTGTCTATAAGTTCCTCTGTGTTCTTTGTCTATATAGCCAAATTTGTAGACTCAAAACTGCGGGCAGGAAATAAAGAGTCAACAGAAGAGGAGTTGGAACGACTTCTAGACAAAATCATGGTTCTATTTCGTTTCATCCATGGCAAGGATGTGTTTGAGGCATTCTACAAGAAGGTACAGTCTAACAGCTAGCTACATCAAGAATTTGCTGTGGGTTAATTTAGTTTTAATTATGAGTTATTATGATGCTGATGTCTCAAAGTATAGATGAGTCTTCAGCCATCTTATATTTGAAAACATTTGGGGGGTGTGACAGTTTACTTTGGATACATAGGATATTGTATTCATGATTTCAAGACAGAAAGAATTATAACTTTGAGTCCTTGTAGGGTAGCCCCCTCTGTGCACACGCCCATACACATGCAGGTGACACACACACCCAATTTTATGTCATGTCTGAGGCCATCACATGCCCTCTGATGCCCTTTAGGTGATGCTGGCAGAAGTTCATGACTAGTGTTATGATACTTCACAGAGATATTCACAGCCTGTTAAGTCTGAAAAAAGGCACTTGTGGGACTTCTATGTAAATGGGATGATATTGTTAAAACATGTATGAAAGAGTAGGCTGTGGAAATATATATTACCTTGGCTGAGTAGAGAATCCAGCAAAGACCTTGGGAGAGTGATGGTGAAACAAGAGGCTATTCTTGTAATGTTATCAGCTGGTAACATGGAGTTTGTTACATTGTCACAGGTTATTCCTTGCTCAGTTGTAGCAGACAAGTAACTATAATGGCTTAAAAATGTTACATTAATTAGAGTTTGGATAAGAAAGGAAGAAGACAAAGATAGAAGGTAAGAAGAAGGTAAATAAAAAAGAAGAGCATATGCTAATTTGGAATATTTTTCAAAAGCTTTCTTTGCAATTATATGTGCCTCATTGTTCTTAATTTTGTTTATTGCTGTTACAGATCTTGTATCAGGAGAGTAAAACCTCAGGCTATAAAATGTCTGCTCATCATTTTATCATTATATGCATAATGTCATTGATGTACATAACTTGTAGGATTTTGCTGTGAAACAAGTTGAACTCCTTTGCATCAACAAACAAATTCATTTACCTTTTTGTTTGCTATATCCTATTTCCATGAATGAATATGCTTACATTTACATATACCAATTATCATTATCACTCACTATTTATTTTCTTCCAAAGGCTTATTTAATGGCATCTATTACAGTCTTGCTTCCATAATATTGCAACAGTGTATTTTCTTCAACACAGAAAGGACATGAATGAGGCCAGTATGTGCTGTTAGTAGGTACAAAGGTCATGTTGTAAGGATGTGAACGTGACATACACTCAAAAGTTATTTTCTTTATGATTTATTCAATATTTTCTGCACTGAAAAAATGTTTAAATACAAGTTGCAGGTATGAACCCTGTGGCACTGTAAGATGTCTTCCTTTGACATGTATTGTGATGCTGAGAAAAAGAAATGTCTCCTAAATTCGTAGGCCAAGAACGTGCAAAGTAATGGGCAGTCATTTAAATCCCCTGTCCTTTGCAGAGTACACTGGGCACTTACTTCTGGTGCCCAATCCTTGTAGCATGATGAGCTATTTTCAAGTAGACTGAGGAAGTTCAATTAGAGCTTAATGTAGTACAGTGTTCATTTTTGTTTTGTACACAAGAATTAAATGTTCTCAACATCTTTCACTGTAGATCTCCAATATCAGATTTTGTCAGAATCTGTCATGATAGTGTTGGAGGTTAAACTTGCAGATAGATGCAGTTTTCACTCTGTATATTTATTTCATGCACTTTGCATATACATAGAATGAGTGTCTGTCTTATGTTAATATGCTATGGATCTCTAAAATCACAGGATCTCGCAAAGCGGCTACTTGTTGGAAAGTCTGCCAGTGTGGATGCAGAGAAAAGCATGCTATCAAAGCTAAAGCAGGAGTGTGGTGGGGGCTTCACTTCAAAGCTGGAGGGGATGTTCAAGGACATGGAACTCAGCAAAGACATAAACATTGCATTCAAGCAGGTAGGACTGTGATTTTTAGCTCTGGCTTGAGAAGTTTGGTGCACAAAATGTTTTTTAAACACATGTTCCTGACTTCCTGTGCCAGTAATCAATCTCTCAGTGCTCCATACTTGTGTAACAGGCCCAGTCAGGCATCATAAAATCACTTCCTCATTAGAAGGGCTTTCAGTGATGAAGATTAGTTTTAGAATGATTGCACCAGGACATGCATCATAAAACTGCCATTCAGTCTCATGTTCTGCAGCTGGACTTACGTACTAGAGGACTCAGGTTCAAGATTAATTGGCTACAGTGGAGATTTTACTGTTTGTCTCCTGTTATCACCCCTGACACAGATGAATTTATAGTGTGAGGAGCAATGGTTTATACCCCATGTTAACCCTTTAAACGCTGAGTTAAATCCCATCTGCCATCTGCTGGCATTATTAGGAGCTCACCATATTCTCCACATTAGCGGGAAACTCTGACCGCTAGACCACAGAGGCGGTCCCACATTAGCGGGTTAAGAGTTAAATTACAAGTCCCCTTTACCTGCTTTCTTACTGCCCTTGGGGATAATAGGTACCCCACTGTCTTTGTTGTTGAGGTGGGTAGAGCTGAAAGAGGTATAATAGATTATAAAATATAATACAGAAGGGTGGGCACCGCGGTGACCCCGCACTTCAACCATTATCAATCTTTTGTGCAGCCCTTTAGCATATTAGACCATAACTGGATGCATTAGTCACAACAGATTGTGGTGGTGCTGTGGTTTCAAGAAAAATCATTGGTAATCCTTATTGAGGCCTGTGAAAGGTTTCTTGCAAAAGTACTGTGATGGGCAGAAACTGCTACTTCAAGTAGTTTCCATGTTAAATTGTGCACATATGTATAGAGCAACTTTTTGGCTTTGCAGTGTTTAATCATGGATTTTTTTTTTTTTTTTTTTAGCACATGGGCAATTTGCGGTATCCACAGCTGTCAAACATTGACTTGACAGTCAACATCCTTACAATGGGGTACTGGCCCACCTATCCTGTACTGGAAGTCACCCTTCCGATGGAAATGGTTCAATACCAAACTATCTTCAACAAATTCTATCTAGGTAAACACAGTGGTCGCAAACTCCAGTGGCAACCAACTCTTGGACACTGTGTTCTAAAAGCTACATTTGCACAGGTAAGCATTTCAGTAAAACTAATAAGGGAATACATGCATGCACTTGTGAATGCTGTAATGAACCTTTGGGTTCCCAAGAATTTCTTGACTAGCTGAAAACCTGGTTAGCTTCTCAAGGACTGTGCTCCATGGAGTAAGTAAGTATGTATGTATGTATGTACGTACATAAGTACATATATTTGTGTAAGTGTAATATGCAGTTGTTTGGCTTGGATGGAAGGTCTTTTCCAGATTGAGAACAAACTGACTATAATATTGCATCCATCATTGGTTTTGGTTCTTGTGTGTAGCAGATGCAGGTCAAGTGTTCTCACAACTGACCAATACTACAGACACCGCATTGCATAAATTGTTGGTGGCAGCATATTATCATTGTAATTGCACTACATAGAAGCTTAAAATTATGACCTTTTTGTGTTCATGTAATTTATGGGATGTATTGAAGCAAAATTCTTTACTTTCATATGTGTGAGACAAAATAGTAATTTGCCAACAAATATCAGATCTGCAAGGTCACTGACAACCTAATATTTTGTTTTAACGGTATTGTATGAATGTCACTCATTGTGAGTTATTTTTGTACTCTATGCTTCTTAGTCTCTAACCTGCCTGCCCATAGACAGTGGCAAGTGCCCATGCAAATAATTTGTGAGTTAGCATAGACATGTGTCCACTAATTTCCTGCCTCATTGTTTGGCTATCACACTAATCATAAATGATTTACTTAATGCAAAGAATGCATTAAAAAAGTGTTTTGGATATGGGTATTATTCAGGTTGTTGGAATGTAAATGGTTGGTTTCAGCTGAATAACATTTTTTATATAGTGGCATCAGTTTAAAATGCTGTAATTTGCATTTTGCTTTTCTTGTGTTACAGGGCAAGAAAGAGTTAATGGTGTCCTTGTTTCAAGCTTTGGTTCTACTGCTGTTTAATAATGCTGATGAACTCTCACTAGAAGAGCTCAGAACTTTCACAAATATAGAGGTAATGTTGATCACATGATGGTTTATTTTGTTAGCATGGTGGCAGGATTAACTGCCAATGTTATACATGGATTTTGGTGGGCATTTACAGTATGTAGGAGCTGGTTTGGAATGTCGTCAGTCTGGTTTGGAGTGTCGTTGAGTGGAGACTTGTGTGTTGTGAGCTCCTGAATAAGGGTATAATAATGGGTTGCTACCTGGAGGACTACCACGCGAAGGTTGGTACCTGGGCTGGGAGACTCTCATGGCGTGGCGTGTCTAGGCGTGGTGACGCTAACAGAACGGCTGGTGACTGCTTGGGTTTGACGGTGCTAAGTTCCATGGTTTTAGCGGTGTTACTAGTAATTGGTGGAGTCGAGCAGAATCCTGGTCCTGTTGTGGAAGTGGAGAACACCGTGCAACTTTTATGTACTGAGTGCGGCAGGAATCTGAAGTCAGGAATACAATGTGAACTGTGTGGACGATGGTATCATTACAGTTGTGGAAGCGTGAAGGCTCAAGCGGCTGAGAGAGAGAATTGGAACTGTGATAAGTGTAGGACGGAAAAG
>Ga0131853_10006517_pt1 | contig 21086 bp, 7 predicted proteins | sample TergutLab28metaG_FD_92764 | JGI IMG/M metagenome (GOLD analysis project Ga0131853, IMG submission 92764) | Labiotermes labralis P1 segment gut microbial communities from Petit-Saut dam, French Guiana - Lab288 P1 (version 2) (version 2) | ecosystem: Host-associated > Arthropoda: Insects >...
ACCTTTTTTGTTTTTGGGTGTTTTCCCCTTTTTTTAAAACCGGGCTTTTTTTTTTCCCCCCCCCCCCCCCCCCACCTTCGCAAGGGCCCATCACTGGATCTCATCTTGAACAAAGTGAAACAGTCCTTACTGTCCCACCCTATATCTTTAAAATTATTCTGATCATGATTCTGTATCCACACTTAGGTCTGTCAATTTGTATTTTGTTTTTAGTTTTTTTGTGACAATTTTGTATTGATTTCTCAGTTTTAGCATGTCCCTCTTATTCCATCTGTCTTGAATTGATCACTACAGTAATATTTGGTTTGCAATACACATTATGAAACTCATTATTTAATTATTTTTTCCATACTCCTGTTATTTCCTCTCAATTCTAAATATTCTTTCCAACTGAAGGCTATCTACCCAACTTGCAAACTCAGGATGCGCCATGCCATAGTGACGTGGGACCCTTCCAACAATAATAACATGGCAGCGCGCAAACATGACATAGCAGTAACAATAGCACAATTAACACTGCTACTAATGTATTAGTGAAAGCTCGTGTAATTTTTATGTGCTAATAAATTTTCAGGGAAAATTCTACTGTTGTTTGGTAATTGTTGGTATCATGTGAAACAACTATACAGTAGCTGTGAAAAATCTATATTTAGCTTGTGGCTTGATGGTGGTAATTATTGAAGAAGTGATCATAATTATACCCAAACATTATGGTGATGGTGCAAAACTTAGGGCATGTTGGTCAAATTTAACACAGTCATTACCTGCACTAGTTAAAAATGTGCACAGAAAAGGATAATTAAATTTTGTAGTTCTTCATTAAAAGTTCTTACTAAGCCTCAGTGTATAGACTGAGCACTTGGAGAGCTGCAGGTGTTGTATGTTATTTCTAGAATGTCTTCTGAGCGGAGCTGGTTTAAGGCTGTTGCAATCTATGTGGCTGTTCAGGGGGACCAAGGCAGATTTTATTTCATATTTTGTATCTAAATTCTTACAATACTATATCTGCATTGTCAGTGCAGTCCTACATGTTAGTAGGGCTCTCTTTGCATTTAGCTCCACAGTTTCTTAAACTGTCCCCTGTTAATTAGTAAGTAAAAGGAAGGGCTTCTTATTCTGGAGGAAAATTAAAATAAAAATTCTGAAAATGAAGTTTTTATGAAAATATTCCAGGGCAGGAGAGATGAATTTATGAAAGAATGAGCAAAATTACATAATCTGAAGCTATATGTGAGATATGGTTATGCTGAGTATATCAAAGAGATAGCATGGAGGAAATAATGTGTGCACAAACCTGAATGGATGACACAACATTGGAGATGAAGACAAAAAAAGGAGTGTGATATTAAAATTGATATTACTGAAATGGGTGATAAAGAAGTGAACTGTATTTCACTGGATTATAACTGGGCAAAGGAGAAGTTGATGAAGATGATGAAACCTCAACTTCTGTAAAAACTGGCAGTCACTTCGCTACTCAGGGAAGATCATGCAGTTAGTACTTAGCTACCAATAATATATTTTGTGCCCAACTGTATTAAAGGAGTAGCTTCTCTTCTGCACTTACAGGTCTTTCAAGGGGACAGTTGTCTTAAGTGTACCTCAGAAAGAGGACAGTTGTCTTCATTTTTATTCAGAAAGAGGGGACACTTTTCATTGTGCCTCACAAGAAGAGGACAGTAGGGAATTACGAAATAAGGAACTTAATAATTTATGCAATTCACTGGATAATGATAGAACGTATGGGATGGGTCATATGTGTAGTGCCCTCAACAAATTCTGCTCTTTGAAATTTGTAATTTGAGCTTCTCATCTAATATCATCAGAGTAATTAAATAAGAACGTTAAGATTGGTGGGACATTTAGCTCACATGGATGAGAAATTAATACAGCATTTTGTTTCTTATCTCTCTTTATTAGAGTGATTAAATATAAAGGTTGAAATGGATGTAATGTGTAGGACAAATGGGTAAGATTGGAAACTAACAGAATATTTCGGTTGGTAAGTCTCAGTGGAACTGTATGACATACTGCCATTCGAGTGATTAATGATGAAGGTTGGGACGGAAAGGTCATGTGGCACACAAAATATTTTTGTTGGTAAATTTGAAAGGAAACTTGTATTGTAATATCAATAGGTTTTCACCCTTTTTATAGTCCATGAAGGCCCTTAGGGTGAGTACAAGTATAGCTCTACTCTTTCTAGGACCTTGACACTAGATAGGTGTGAGGGGGTCAGCCCCACGCCCCGGCCGCCTCTACCCCCAGGAAAGACCCGGTACTCATTGTACAGGAGGCTGGGTGGGCCCCAGGGCCGGTCTGGATGGGCGGAAAATCTCGTCCCCACCGGGATTTGATCCCGGACCGTCCAGCCCGTAGTCAGTCGCTATACCGACTGAGCTATCTCGGGCCACTTGTAATATCAATAGAACTATTAAATATGAAGGTTGAGGTGGTTGGGACATGTAGTAATTACAAATAAAACTGATGGTTAAAGTAAAGTGCACCCTATAACCTGCTATGAAGACACAGAGGTATGGATCTACTCTTTCTTTAACCTTGGCTAGATGGAGGTACCCTGGGAATGACCTGGTACACATTGTATAGGAGGCTGGGTGAGTTCCAGGGCTGGTCTGGATGGATATGGAAAATCTTGCCCCCACTGGGATTCGATCCCCAGGCCTGTGGCAGATAATTATATTGACTACACTATCTCGGCCTACTGAGAAACTGATACAAAATTTTGGTTGGTAGCAAGAAGAGAAACGATAATTTGATTGGCATAGGAGTAAATTGGAGGATGATATTAAAATTAGACTCAGAGAAATAAAGTGCAAGGGATAGAGTGTATTAGGTTAAAGGAGGATAGGGTCTAATGACAGGGCTTCGTGAATATGGTGATGAATTTTGTGTTCCATAAAAGCAAGAAACTCTTGATCCACCGGGTGAACACGGAGCTTTCAAATGACACAATGCACCAAGAAGTTAGTTGGTTCTGCTGTGAATTGTATTTTGTTAAGCTTCAATACTTCTGTACTTGGCTCTAGAAAGTTCTGAGATCAGGAATCTTTTATACATGTACCTGTAGACATGTTGCATAAAGTAACTTTGTATTCTGAAACTTCATTCTGTGTCTTGCAGGGACTATGCACTGGGTATCAATGGGGCAACCTGGGAGTCATGGGGCACACTCCACTGGGAGATTGTCCTGTGCCTATTGTTATCATGGGTCATTCTGTACCTCTGTCTTATGAAAGGTGTCCAGTCTTCTGGGAAAGTTACATATTTTACTGCCTTCTTCCCTTACTGTGTTCTGCTGGCTCTGCTTATTAGAGGTGAGTGAGGGTCTCTTCTATGTGTGGTTTTCACAATGCTATTGTAGTAGTTAATGTCAATATTATTGCTCTTATCACAACAGTCATGAAGATTCAAGTCTTCTGAGATGCTAAAATTTTGAAGGATGAAGGCAATATGATCCTTTGAAATGTATGTATGTATATATGTGAGTGTGTATGTGTGTGTGTATGTATGTATTTATGTATGTATGTATGCATGTACATATGTATGTATGCATGTACATATGTATGTATGTATGCATGTATGTATGTACATATGCATGCATGTATGCATGTATGTATGTATGTATGTGTATGTGTGTGTGTGTGTATGTATGTATGTATGTCAGGGATTATTTATGGTGACACAGTGTAACGTCACAGAAGACCTGCATCTTCAGTAGGAAAACTATGAGAACATCAAGTCTCTTTTTGTGGTTACAACTGTTCTTGTTAAAATGAGTTGTAGGACGTTAGGTTGCTGTGTTTTGCATTCCATGTGTCAGGCAATTATAATGTCCATATATTTCATTATTTAGTCTACTGCGTATTTTCATGTCCATTCTGTAACCAAAGTGGCTTCTTATATTAAACTATAAATTTAAAAACTATGTCATAATATTCTATAACCTTTAACTGCCATTTAAAAACGTGACTCTATTATTGATAAGATACAAATATTATGCCTAACCGTATATGTAGAACTTCAAATTACCACATCTGGAAACTCCCTTTTACTTTGCTGGAAGAGAGTGTGTATCGTAAGGAAGTAATTTGTCTAACTGGAGTGAATCCTCTCATCTGCAGGAGTAACATTAGATGGGGCCTATGAAGGCATTTTGTTCTATGTCACTCCATCATGGGAATCACTGACTAATGCACATGTGTGGGGTGATGCAGCTTCACAAACATTCTATGCTCTTGGCATAGGTTGTGGCTCACTGGTCACTCTTTCCAGCTATAACCGATTCAACAACAACTGTCACCGGTAAGCAAAGTGCAATGCAGGTTTTGGAACTTTTTGTGAAGATTTTAAACTTAAAGTAAATGGATGGATTGTTTTTAATCTGTTGAATTTAAACTACTGGGTGCATTATGTACAGCTTATTTGAACATTATGTACTGTTGTGGAAGTTTTGTGGTTTTGATTATCATGTTTGCCTGTTAAATATTTATTTATTTGTAGTATGCTTTATTTAATTATGATACGAACATTCTAGGTTATGTAATGACAAGTAATGGGGTGACTGATAAATAAGAAATTGGAAAGGCTATGGAAGTAAGCAGTTGTGGCTAGTTTAAGCACTGTCCTGGCATTTTCTTGGGCTATGTGAAGAAAAGCATGTAAAACATCAAGTCATGATCAGTGGCGTTCTGAGGGGGAGGGGGTTTGGGTGGGTTCAAACCCCCCCCCCACTCCGAAATTCCGAAGGCCCTCCAAAATCGTGCCAAAATCAACCCGATTGTGAAAACTGTTAAAAATTGCTAAATTTAGGATGCCAACACCCCAAGATGTTTGGAAAAAAGGCATTAAAATTCTAAAACTACCTAGGTTCACAACTGTTTTACATTAGCAATGACAAATAAATTGGTTGTCATCATAAATAGTCTTAAAGTAAGAAAAAATTAAGAAAATTTTACTCTATGAAATGAAATTTCTTGTACGAAATTACAGTTGCCTCCAGAACCCCTGACTAGGGGGTTACTGCCCCCATAACCCTGTCTTCTGTCCTCAACTGAATTTGTTGAACCCCCCCCCAAACAAAATTCCTGTGTATGCCACTGGTCATGATAGTCATTGTCCCAACCAGATTCAAATCAGGCATTGTCCAAATAGAAGTAGAAGTGTTACTGGTGAGCCATCATGCTTGGTATCACCTTTTGGTTTACTATAATTGCTTTTCTGCCAGTAACATGTGGGGAAGAAAGAAAGTGAGATATGAAATGAAATAGACTCTAACTCTTATGCATATGTACTTGTAGGGATGCATTTATAGTGTCAATAGCAAACACACTGACAGCCATTTTGGCTGGCTTTGTGGTATTTGCTATTCTGGGCTTCCTAGCCAAGGAGAGTGGTGTGTCTGTGAAGGAGGTTGTCTCATCTGGACCTGGTCTTGCCTTCATTACTTATCCAGAAGCTTTGCTACGCATGCCTCTGCCCCAGCTTTGGGCTATCCTGTTCTTCATTATGCTCTTCACTCTCGGCACTGGAAGCCAGGTACAACTGAAATACATTTATCTAATCAAAAAATACTTTATATTATGTGCTTAGTGTACTGTCAGATATAAAAACCACAATGGGCTGAAATATTAGATCCCATGATTGATAAGTCAGAACAATGATAATCCATGACCTGAGTAAGTAAAAGTCAATGGTGACTGTCCTGACACTTACATGTTAAGAGTCTGGGTTATGTAACTAACTCCATGGAGAAGATTCCTCCCTGAGAAGCTAACAGGTCCTCAGCTAGTAAAGAAATTACTTGAATTTTATGGAATCTGGAAATTTATTACTGCATTTACAAGAATCCACCAGCTGTCCCTATATTTAGCCAGATCAATCCAGTCCATTCCCCCATCCCACTTTTTGAAGATCCACTTTAATATTACCCTCACATCTAAGCCTAGGTATTCCAAGTTGTCTCATTCCCACTGGTTTCCCCTCCAAAATTCTGTATGCACCTCACCTCTCCCCCATACTTGGTACATGTCCCACCCATCTCATTCTTCTTGATTTTATCACCCAAATAATATTTTTTGGGTACAGATCTCACTATGTAGTCTTCTGTACTCCCCTCTTACCTCATCCCTCTTAGGCCCAAATGATGGTGTTACATACAAAGTTGTACTTGCCACTTGTATGGGGAGTATGTAATCAAGGTAGTCTCAGGATTACTTGGACTATGCATTTAATTTTACAAACTTATCAAACTAGGGTCCAGATAAAAACATACTAATCTGTCATATGCTAGCAGTAAGCTCAGTTCATGGACATAGAGAATGGCAAAACAAATAGTCATGAACTTGACTTGTTAATGCCTTCCTATCTTACACTTCTTCCTCTTAAATGCATTCTAAATGTCATGCCATGCACCTGAAGGAATCATGTGCACATTGTTTCAGGTGTAAAGTAAGAAAGCTTGGTTGCTGGTCACAGCAAGCGTAGCCTAACCAAATAAATAATTAAGTGAGGTCAAGACAGGTGAAAAGCATATACAGAAAATATATATATTGCACATATTTTATTGTGTATTTCACTATATGTTTTGGACAATTCCTTTTCTCTTTGGTGTATAACCTTAGTGAATCACTTGAAAGAGAATAATCTGTGAACTATGAACAGAATAAAGTTCTACAGAAGTTTGATTATACCTTATTACATTCAGCGCAATTCACTTCTTTTACCTTGTCTATCATCTTGTGTTACCTGTGTTTAAAAATGCAAAATTTGAACACAGTGTTTCAGAAGTGGTCTTTAGCTTCATTCACAGGCCAGCAATTGTGGAAACACACACGCAGCTGGTCCTGATTCATAGTATGAGACACTCAGAATAGCTCTGTCTCTCAGGCCTGGTTGTTTTCCCCACACCTTTGCTTGAGGACGTAATATAACCCATCTCCAAAGCATGTATTATATTCATTTACATTTTTAAACACTGGATGATGGAAATGTCTAAAAAGTAAATAGCATTCAATATATATAATGTGTTTGTAGAAGAATGTGCTACTAGCAAAGCAGTTGGCTCTGTGGTGATGGGCTTAAATTGTTCTATTGAACAGCATGACAGTGATAGTTTTAACAGTAGCAGATGATGGACTAATAGCACATGATATACCAGTTTGCAGGAGTTGAAGCAATCAACACAGCAATCATTGATCAGTGGCCATCCCTATGCAAACACAAACAATGGGTGGCAGCAAGTACATGTACAGCATGCTTTGTCCTTGCTCTGCCCATGTGCTGCAGTGGGGGTGTCTACCTCTTCACCCTCCTGGACTGGAACACCGCTTCCTGGGCTATCCTCATCATTGGGTTCGCTGAAGTTGCTCTTGTTGGCTGGGTTTATGGTATGTGTCAAATATGGTGTTACTGACGTGCCCACTGGGCAGTCTGACTGAACTTTGCGTGTAGACTGAATGTGATGCTAACACATCAGACAGTCTGTAAAAGCTGTCCTTTATCAGCAGAGTATATGCCTATTTCAAGTTAAATCTTCCAATTTGTTTAGGCACATTTGCAAAATTGTTAGAAACAAATGTTAGTTTCATCATGTCTGTCTGTTCATCAGTCCGTCCGTCCGTCTGTCCATATGGAATAACTCAGCTTTCACTGGATGGATTTTCAATAAATTTGGTATTTGCATATTTTTAAAAAATCTGTCATAAAATTCAAGTTTTATAAAAATCTGACAAGAATAATGGTACTTTACTTGGAGACCAAAATGCATTTTTGATCATATCTCACTCACTTCTTCTCAGAATAAGAAATGTTTTAGACAAATTTGTAGAAAAAATAAAAACACAATTTTATCTTCAGTAACTTCCAAAAATCATGCCATTTATGAGAAAATGTGGAAAAATGTGAAGAGACAGAGAGGCCACAGATGACAATATAATACAGTGCAGAAAATATGCCCTTTGGGTGTTGGATGACAAAGGAAAGAATACAAACACACTCAGAATATTGACAGCAACAGTGGTTGCATGAATGTGCCTTGGGATTACATTATAGGTACATTGCCTGTATTGTTAGAAATAATGGTGTTTGGAAGTCTGTCTCATAACCTCAATACTCCAAAACTGCTTCAATTGACTTCAGGAATTTATTTATACCATTCTCTGCAGCAAAACTGCATTATTGTGGATATGGCATTTATATAATTACATTACTTGTATTGCTCAATTTTCAGTGTCCCTAACTGGGATTGAACATAACGTAAAACATATTTTCATTGTGACATTGGATTTCAGGTTGCAGATGTTTTCTTGATAATATAAATGAAATGAGCATGCATCTATCAAAGTTCACAAGAGTTTATTGGAGCATTTCTTGGACAGTGCTCGCCCCAGCGTTTCTCCTAGTAAGTTCCATAGTGTTTCTACTATAGTTAGACATTGTTTATAGTGCTGTTACCTGTTTTAGCATTTTTTCTACTCCTGAACTGCATTGAATGTTTCTTTTTTACCTTGAAATACTGGCTTGTCCAACTACAGCACAATGAAGTTTACATCTGTCTCAAATGAAGTGATATCCATGAACAAAAATAAGTACTAAGAATTAATAAATTGTTCACTTCTACACGAAACACTATTCACAAATATTGTTTTATTATGGAAACAGAAATAACAGAGGTTCTGATCTAGTTTTGGTGTGTACAAAATTTATCATAATCATTTCTGTTGGTATTTATTAATGCATATACACAGGAAAAGCACTAATCTAGCTGTTAGAAACTGGTGCCACATGTGAACTATGTACTCAATTACCTCTCCATCCTCCCTCCCACAGGTACAGACTGTAGCTGTCTTAGGCAGCCACCTTGTTTGCCTATATGAATGGGCTGCCCCTGGATGTAGAGGAGGATAAAATTAAATAGATTAATGAGAATGTGCACTTATTGAATTGGGCTAGGATAGGACACACCAGCATACTCTTTTGACTTTTCCTTGTGGTTTTTGCTGTGTTCATGTATTATAAAGTTTTTCCATTGTTTCAGATTACACTGTTGTCACCATCTTCGGGGTGGATAGGTCTAACAATGGCAGCAAGTGTGAAGCTTGTTGCTATTTAATGGGAATGGGATGTGGTTAAAAAGCATGCCTGAAAGCAGGTATAAGGGTGAAAGTGTGGAGGATGGGAAGGGATCGTGCAGTTAAGAAGAAATTTTGGATGAAGAATGTTATGTCCATTTCAAGATATCCTCCTTCCACCCCAGTCAACTCAAGATGGTGACAAGAGTGTATGCCATTAGAACAACTTTAACAGATGATATGATTAAACCCTGAAAGCTGAAATATCACATTAGACACAATCTGTGAAAACAGAAGGATAAGAAATTCAATAAAGAAGGAGTATCCATCTTTAGATATATTTGTTGAGTTGAGGCAGGGGAAGATGCAATTGGAAAGGGCAATGGGGAATATTTTATTAGGATATGAAGTGGATTGAATTCAGTTCTGCATTTTTGTGGTAGCAATGATGAGATTCCAGATTTCTTAGCTGCAGCATAACAGATATTGACTCATTTAGAAGTACCATTAGTTGCCTGGTTGGTTAGTAACACTCTAATCTCTATGTTGGTTTTCATGAGAGTTTTTAATGAAAATTCTGCAGATGTCCGTTTTTCCTGTGCCTTGGCTTTGTCAGACACGTTTGTTTCATATTCCTGTGAATGTGATATGTATTTGCAAGGAAGAATGACTAAAGATCCTCTTTTTGTTATGTTTGCATCTCATTCATACTGGTATACTTTATTATAATTAATCCTCTGTTTCTGTCCTTACAGGGTGTGTTAATTCTTACACTCAACAACTTCACCCCTGCATATTATGGTGAATACAGATTTCCAGAATGGGTGGATGGTCTTGGCTGGCTTATTGGCCTTGCATCTATTTTGCCCCTGCCTGCATTTGCCCTTTACCGACTATTCAGAGCCAAGGAGGTAAGTAAACATATATAAAAAATGAATGTTATGTGCAGGGCACAGAAGCACCTATTTTATTAACATGATATTGTGACATTAAATCTTTCATTCATGAATCAGCTGTCTTTTGATCCTTTAACTTGTTATGTGTCTTCAAATGAAATTTTGAACTGTCATTAGTTTTAAAATATTTTCAACAAACCAAGTTTATAAAGCAGTTTCATGAACCATGTATCGTGAGAATGACAGAGAAGACAAAACTCATGAAATGAGTAGCAAGTTACATACTTTTGAACCACAAGAGAAGTATTATTTTACTTCCCATTTCCATGTTTTATTACATCCACAGGTTGGATGGGAACTACTGACACCCAGCAAGCTCTGGGGCCCAGCACAACCAACGAACCTGAAGGTTCCCTTTGGGGTCTATGAAAACAGTGAGAATCATTATAATGCATATGAGACCAATGACAAACCTAGCAGTGCATGTGATAGCTTTGAAAACTGTTGTTGTCCTGGAAGTGCAGTTGTAAGAGTTGAACCAGAGCCAGTTCATAATAGGCAGTCAGATGCTAGGGCATATGACAACCTTGCCTTCCATCGTGAGAATGGCAGGACAGCATTTTTGTGTCAAAGCCTGACAAACAGTTGATGCATAGTGTGTATGTTAGTGGATGCTATTTGTTGTAAGACTACCTTACAACTTATGTAACTGGCCGTATTGCAGCGGTTACAATCACTTGCACGCACGCACAAGTGAGCTCCACCTTATCTTTTTTTTTTGTAACTTTGGTGGCATTTGTGAGGCATGTCTCTTATGTTTTTTGAGCTAGTCCATTATGTTGTTGCCTTTCACATTCTGCTTCAAACTCTGCCTGTTGTTATCTATCAGCAGTATATATGACTCAGTTAAAAAAATCATTTGATTTGTTTTCTGTCAGACTCATGAAGCAGGTGGATGTAGTGGTAATGCTGTCAATGTGTACTTTGAATACATATTGAGTTGAAATCTTGGCCATATTACTGGCCACTGTAACTCACAGTTTTTGTATTTTTCCTTAGTCGCCAGTTGAATGCTGTGATAGCACCCTGAAATAAACCATGGCCACATCTCTCCAGATCCTTAACAATTTATCATTCATGGCTATCTTCCCATTTTATTCCACAGGTGGAACAGCATAATTGAATAACCTAAGAATCAGACCTTAAGAAAAACAATGAATATGGAGATGTTTACCAGGTCAAGGGCATAATTCAGTATAATTTTTTTTGAAGAAGTTAAAAGTTGTCATTTCAGATTTAATTTTTGCTAGTAAAACTTATGCAACTGAATTCAATAAATTGTGTCACTTTTTAATAATGCATATTTGCATAACCAGTGAAAATGTATGTGTAATTTACAAGTCATTAAATAAACTGAAAGGTTTTTACTACTGAACCCATTTTTTGTAATTTGGTGTCATACTCCTCAAACATGCTGTTCATCAGAGAAGGAATGCTATCCTTATGAATAAATTGAGATTTTATTGCTGCTGACATGCTGGATTTCCAAACATGCTTTCAATATTCCGCAGGTCGCAAGCCACCATTGCTAAATGTTGAACTTTTAATCAGTAAAGAGAGCTGTGTTTCAGTCCAGCTGTTGAAAAATAAGTCTAAGAAGTATTGAAAGTAACCTCACATGCTAGCTATGTGGTCTGTTCCTTCCTCACCACAAGTCCTTGAATTACTATTACACATTTCCCAAACTTACAGGCCAACAGGGTTTGTTACTTACTTCCTGGTAATAATGTCCCTGTATTGTGTCAAGAAATTCTTTTATGTTTTCTTCAGTACCATTATCATACATGTATGCCATTAAACTTTGTCTTCGACAGATTTATCAAATTTCACATTCTCAAAAAATATTTTTTTAAAGCATTAAATTTATTATTTTCTTCTCATCTATATCTCAGTCCTTTTGTGGTTTCCATCAATCATGAGCAGAGTCATGATCTCATTATTTGCTAGTCTTGACCTCACATTCCTCAAACATCTTTACTACTGGTGCCCACATATGTGGTGAAACTTCTTATTGAATATGTTTTAATTAATGTAAATCTATTTTTAAATCCACGAACACAGAGAAAATACTGCAATATTTTTCCATAGTCTGCAAATACATGTTTTTGTGATATTGCTTCCAAAATTTGGGACCTTGAGCAATGATGGTTACACTAGTATTTTTTTTTTTGACTTTGACTGAGAGGTGGTCTATTTTTTTAAAACATTTTTATGGCACCAGTCAAAATGTGGCCACTTTACCACATCTGCTCACAAATTTGTTTTGGGATATTCAAAGAGAGACAAGTTTATTCCTAATTATTTTCAATTATTAACCATTTAAGACATTATATATATATATATATATATATGAGACTACTTTCTATCTACAAACATTTGATATGTGTATAAGTGGATGTGTGTTGCGAGAAAGGTGTACACATATTTCTTGTGTCAAAGTCATAAGAGATTTACTACAATACTGTGTTTTTCACCTTTAAAATGTGTGCTGCATCATTCTCTCTTTAGTAAACTTGATGTAAGCAATTAACTGTTCATCTCATGATGAGCTAATTGATTACATTCTACTCGTACATGCTTATATAGGACCATTATTTAACTTACAACTATCAGTTACCACTTCCTGACGGTCTGTCTACCAAATTGATGTAATGCACACATCTGAACTGCACATGCAAAAGTAACTGACAAGCGATATTACCCCATTCCAAATTTTTGTGTAACCTCCTGCACACACACTGCCCTGAAGATTTAACAGCTGCTTGTTATCTGACATCAACGTACAGTGTTCAAGTAGATTCAGATGGCATATATATGATCCTTGGCTGGAAGCTGGCGTGTGGGCTGCATGATAACTGCTCTTCAAATTTAGTGGTTTAGATTTGCTGCCATCTATGCAGAAAAAAACCAACTAGATTTGCATATTCGATCATCGGCGGTCGGAAGCAGGTAACATGCGTGCAGTTTGAAACCTGTGCTTGCGAAGGTGTGTTAACGCCTGCATTTACTCTTACTGGTGACTAATGCTTAGACGTAGACATTTTTTTTTTAACCAGCTGCCTTCTGTGCTGAAAAAAAATTATCACGGGAACTCATGGTTCCCAGGGACACACTACACCCTGAAGGTAAGCACAGATCGTCTAGTATAATTATTAGTGTTTGTTTTTGGCGCGATAGCCCCCCAGTGGGCCAGGGCCTTTTCATTCACGAGGTTTGTAGATCACAGTCGGTAGGACTCCTCTAAACGAGTGATCAGCTCGCCGTAGAGCTCTCTACCTGACAACAGACAAACATCCATGCCTCCGGTGGGATTTGAACCCACAATTTCAGCAGGCGAGCGGCCGCAGACTTACGCCTCTGTGCCTTAGACCGTGCGGCCACTGGGACGGGCAATGGTTAGTTTGCGTCCTCATAAATAGTACGTGGCCGAAGGTATGGTAGGAAACGTGTGATGCTGTGATTATTTCTGTGTTGATAGGCGCATTTTATTGAAGGTAATCTGGTGCCATAACTCCAGCATTAGATTGTCAGATTCACTCCGGTCATCTTAACGCTAAGTGAAAACCGCCTGTACGTAATTCCTTTTGTTATGGCCGAGAGGCATTGTGGACAGTAACGAAAGAATACGATTAGTCATACTGGGAATCCACTCTCTGTCGTTGAACCGTTACTGAGCTGCTGTCGCTGTCTGTAATAAGAATCCATGCTTCAATTTTCCGATTAGGAGCAAATAGTCATTCTGCTAACCGGCTGCCCAGGTGACTGCAGTAATTCTGTCTTGAAACCTGTGTAACATAACCTCTAAATAATGCAGTGTCACTTTACATTCGCCGACGAAGACTGCACCATACCCATACATATTCAATTATATTACGCAGTAAACATGTTGGACGTCACGATTTCGCAATATATTGAACGGCACTTACTTGTATTTTGCAATTTTTGCAAGTCATAATGGAGATTGACAAAAAGTTGGCAAATGCTTGAGTATGCTGTGCACACTATCCTTAATACTGGACAGATAGGTCAGAACTCTGATGCTGTATTCCCCCAAGGCTTATGGCACACTATACTTTGGGAAGTGGGTGTGCTGAAGAGGGAGTAATAATGTTACCTCAGAAGTTGGTACCCTCCATAACAGCAGACTACTTTCATCAATTAGATATTTTTACCAAAATTTTGGTATGTAGATATCACTTAGTATAATACTGAATATGTATTGGCAGAATCAATCTCAATAAAAGTCTTGCAATCATATTATCTACTTCTACACAGAAGGAAATTGTTGTTTGTTAAAAAGAGTGAATTTACCATATTAGGGCCAATTGATGACCCACTCTGATCAAAACATGTAGCTTGACATCTGGGCTTATAGTAAATCACATTTTACATTAACGGTGAAGTTAAAGTTATTTGTGTGCACTCCATGAAGATATATTGGGAGAGTGGGTGTGTAACTCATTCTTAACCTTACAATGCCCCAGCTGCTTTACCCATGGAAGAAGAGCCCATGGTACACATTAAAGGAAAGGATGGGTATGCCACAGAGCCAGTCTGTACTTTTGAAGAACAGCCTGTGTACAGGTTGTTAATGGAGACTATGGTATATTCTTTCCACCACCCCAGGACATTGTTCTGAGCCATTCCAGGCCAATTTGTGTGCATACAGTATACGAGTACTTCAGGACTGCATTAAAGACATATCTTAAAGGATAAGTGTACATCAATGAAACCTGGTAATGTACCATATTTCACATTTTTCCAAACTAGCTAATTGACCCCATAGAGCTGATCCCTTCTTGAGAAATTTACAGTTCCTTATTTAGACACGAAATTGCGACATTGTATGGAATTGGCAATGCCATTACTGTTTTACAAGGATCTCATGCTTGTCAGTGTGTTCAGTTGCATGAATCAAATCCATACCCTCTGCTCCTATTTCTGTAAGATCCATTTTAATATTTTCCTGCCACCTATGTGCATGTCTTCAAATGATAGACAAGATTTATCTGATATGTATCTTATTTAGAGTAGGCTGAAACACAGAGGTGCTTTACTGCCGTTGCTTTTCAAGTGTGCTTTAGAATGTGCCATTAGGAAGGTCCAGAAAAACCAGGCGATTGAAATTGAATGGTGACACATCAGCTTGTGGTCTTTGCTGATGATGTTAATTTCATAAGCACAAATGTATATGTACATTATGTACTGTACATGTGTATGTAAACTATAAAAAAAAATATGGAACCTGTATTAGTTGGTAGTGGGTAGGATGATGATGTAAATGCAGAGGAAACTCATTTAATGTTCATGTTACAAATTAGACCAACAAATTGCACATACTTTAATCTTTTAATTATTCAAAATTATGTGTTTTGGGCCTTACAGTGTGAACACACTCCAACATATAGGCTGCTCCAATTATTATGTACATATCCTCCACTGTAAATCATATATTGATGATCTCACCACTGCTTCATATATTGGAGAAGATAGTATGGCCTAGTGTTTGTGTTTTACAGCTGCAATGCCTGATGATGGGCCAGTGAGACCTGAAACATGAGGAGTTTTTAAATTTAAAACGTTATAGTGTGTGTACTTTGTTGGTCTAATTTGTGACACAGAGTGAAAATTGTAAAATTTGTTGATATTCATGTCTTGTCATAAGAACGCAGTGCAAGATCGCAGCTTAAAGATAATCAATACATTCAATGAGAATGCATCATAGTTCAGGCATTTCAGAATGATGCAAATAAATTAGATGCACAGGGATATAAGAGTAGATTAAATTTACTGAATCCTTGCTACAATTCCATTCAGAATCTTCTGTCTTCCTGTTTGCTAAGACATAAATATTAATATATACAGATGCATAATTTTTCCTGATCAGAGATGCAGACTAAATCCTGTCAAAACACAAAAATGTGTTTAGTTTTGAGTGGACTTATTCTGCATTTCTGGTTATCTAGAAACACAATGGGGATGAATTGTATAAAAAAAAAAAAGTAATTTTTCCTGTAGGCGTGAAACTTGGTCTGCCACACTGAGACAAGAACATAGACTAAGGGTGTTTGAGAATATGGTGTTGAGGAAGATATTTTGGCCTAAGAGGGACAAGGTAACAGGAGGGTGGAGAAAAGTTCATTATGAGGGGCTGTATTATTTGTACTACTTGCCAAATATTATTTGTGTTAAGTTAATTCAAGGCATATAAGGTGGCAGTGTAGGTGGCATGCATGGCAGAGAAGAGAAACATACAGCTTTATGGAGGGGAAGTCTGAGGAAAGACACATATTTGAAGACCATGGCATAGATGTGAGGATAAAATTAAAAGAACCTTGAAGAAATAAAATGAGATAGCATGGACTTGAGACAGGGACAGGTGTTGGGCTGTTTTGAACACAGGCATGAATTTTGGGGTTCCATAAAATAAGAGGGCCACCTGTACCAGTTAGCCATAATTTTTTCAAGACGGACTCTGCTATATGGAGTTAGTTGAATTACTGCCGTTTCTGTTCGCATTTTGGAGAATGTTAATGGCAGCAAACAATCTTACAGACATGCCAACTGAATGAGCTGATAGGTAATATTATTGCCTAGAGTTCCATTCCTGGCAAAAAAGTAGGAATTTTTTAGTGTACCCTATTTGAAGTAGCTCTGACATCACCTTTCTGCAGTGAAAGTGTTGCAGTGGCCTTCACATAGTGAAAGTTTACATGTTACTGGTATTGTCAGTGATATAAATTGATAAGTATGATAGAACTCCACTTATCTGGATGCTGGTTATCCAGATCGGCTTGTTCCTTTGGTTAAACCTTTTCTCACAGTGATTGTACTGCGTCTTTTTATGGCTTAAATTTTTTCCACCATTTGTTAAATACATATAAGGAATTATATATTAATGTTCTATTTGTACGTGAATAAATGTGTAGCCTAAAACAGCCGCTTGTAGAAATTCTTCTCCACTTCAAACTTCCAGTGTTGCCTATTTTCAAATAAAAATCCTATTATCCAGATTTTCTGCATATCTAGATGGCTCATCATCCCAATTAATCTGGATAAGTGGAGTTCTACTGTATTAACATAGATTGGTTTTGAATGGCATGGTGATCAGGTCTAGATTCGAAAACAGCACACACACACACACACACACACAAGCCTGCCCTCCCCTACAAAACATGGGGAGTAGCTAAGAATATATGACACACAGTGTCCATTTATGTAATTCGTCGCGGGTGTTGATTCATTGGTTAATACTTACATGAACATTTGTTGCTTAGTTATTTAAATTTTGAAACCCAGTTAGTTCAAAGTTTGGTGTACGTCTTCCTCACATGTTTCATGGTTTGGTAGCTGAAAAGACACTACATAGATATGTTGTTGTTTGCATTAAGAACACCTAATACTTGGAGAGCTGAAAGTAATAAAACTTAATTCTCTGTGAAGAGGATCATCTGTCGTATACGTTTCCCCTGTATGTTGGCCACTTTCAAAACACAGCTAATAATGTCATAGGTTTTAGAGTTCATGTGATAGTCAAGACCTCCGATACGAGTAGCTCAATAGGGTTGCGCTCCGTAACTTTTGCGTAATGAAAACATTAATTTACCATCTTCCTGTTTTGACAGCTTCGATCCTTTAGTGTTAACATCCACCAATGAACGTGCGGACACCAATCAGTACACTATTCAAGATAACTTACTGCAAGTCATTATATTTGCGACGGCTGGACGCTTTCCATAACAAAGTCCGTGCCCGTCCGTGCATGGGACGTGATCTCAATGACGGGATCCTGGTTAGGCACCAGCTGCTAACTGCTTGCACATGTGCAAAACCCCTCTCTCTTTTTTTTTTTTTTTTGGTAGTAGTAGTAGAAGAAGAAGAAGAAGAAGCAAAACGCAGATACGAATTTTTAGGCGCGTTCGCGAAATTGCGAAAAGCGACCGTTAGCTTCTTCTCGACTGCCTGTCCGTCTGTCTGCGCTCATGGTACAACACGGTTCCCACCGGACGGACTTCCATGAAATTTGATAATTAGGATTTTTTGAAAATCCGTCTAGAAAATTCAAATTTGGTTGAAGTCTGACAAAAATAACCGATACTTTACATGAAAACTCGTGTACATTTATGATACCTCCCCGATTTCTTCTTATAATAACAAATGTTTCAGACGACAGTCGTAGAGAACATTAAAACATATTTTATATGCAGTACATTTTTTACCCAAAAATCATGCCATTTATGAGATCATGTGGAAAAATATGGTACAGCCAGACGGGTCTCATATTACAATATAACACGACGCATGTGTTTTGCATGCCGGTTACGTAAGGCAATAATACACTCACAGTCATATAATATTGTAATGGTGTGCGGCGATCGTCCCAACCACCGACACCATTACCTAGAAAGGGTATTCGCTGCCACCACTTTGGACATTACTATGACGTATTTCACTAAATAATATACTCTACGACACCACAACATATTACATAAACATACAACACTAAAGAAAGCACAATAACCCAATCAGAATCTAAGTCCAGCATAGGGTGCTTCTCCAACACAAAGATTACAATTTCCTATAAAGGAATTTCCATCAGGAAAGTCTGATCACCTCGAATAAAACCAAATATAATCCGAATCATTTATACGCTTCAGTTTGGTACAGAACAACTTAACCACGCTTACCTGGTACAATGATGAGCAACAAAGCCCACATTTTATAAATTTTGCTCCTTCTCTGCTTCACCAGGTGTCTGTCGTTACCGAAGGTTCAACCAAGACTCTCTCGCTTCGCTTTACAAAACCACACCACGCTTCTAAGCCAAAGTATGCATTTCCTGCATTCACCTAGCAATAGTTTTATGCAGCTGCAACTATTTGCTGTTGCTATGTGAATGATAGGTGATCTGGATTTCCTGTTTGTTCTACTGGGAGAGGCACCCAGCCGTCTTTATAATACTACCAACATATGTGAAATATATGAAATGAAACAGAATAAAATGAAGTGTTCTCTACAAGGCACTACAATATATAATACTTATTATGTCTTACGCACTTTCGTGTGATGAGCCGATTTTTAGGCGGGTTCGCATAGTCGCGAAAAGCATCCTTTAACTTCTTCTTTTCCGTCTGTCCGCATGTATGAGAGCGACTCCCCTTGACGGATTTCCGTGAAATTTGATATTGGTAACTTTTTTGAAAATATATCGAGAAAATCCAAATTTGGTTAAAACTGGACAAAAATGTCGGGCACTTTACGTGAAGAACCTGTGTGTGTGTCATGTTAGCAGCGACATACGTAGTATAGCGCAACAATAAATAAGAACACACTGTTGCGTTTCCATGGCAGCATTTTCAGTATTTATTTTATTGTTGGCAGGGACATGATTTTGTGAATAACGCAAAGGGAACACACTGTTTCCTTTCTGTGGTAACGATGATAACGTGAACGCGCCACGTCTGTCCGTAGCCTGTCTTTTTTTCAGTAAAGTCAGTCGGTAGTCACTTTCTGTCGGGTTGTTTATGCAGCGGAAGTAGGACCACTCGCCAGTTCCCACCCACGCTGTTGGTCGGAGTTTTGTTGTCCCGTTGTCGCTGTATGGATTCTAAGCTGCTTACGCTAAATATAATTTATACAAGAAGTTTCGTGCATTAAAACGGAAGTTTTTGTATGCGCCGATTCCACGCAGGAAAACAATTTACTGGACTATGATAAGATTTCAACGGGTTCGGCTCTAGACAATACGAAAACACGTAGGAAATGCGTGCTAACTGTTGAAAGCCTGATGAAATAGGCGGAAGGTTGGAAACGTATTAAATATTTTGGCGCGATGTTCACGGTACAATGTGTGTTCCATCGCCACGGAATGAAGCACATGTGAGGTATTTGTAACCTTAAAGAAAAACAGCGATTTACAGTCTGTATGACGTAGATCGCGATGCAAACTGAATTTTATGAAGAGTATATGCTTTAAAAACTGACCCCACCAGAGACTTAGCTGGGGGAAGTGATGCGACTACCGCAGGCGTCAGAGTCCAGGTGACGGCAAAATTAATACTTTGAATGAAAAGAGATTAATTTTTCTGCTTTTCACAAAGTTTAAACGATTCAGCCAATGTATGATCGTGGTTCTTTAATTTTCGTAAATTTACTTTAGGGACCGCCATCGTGATTACTCGTCCCGGACGCCAAAAAGAACCCTATTTACGCCAATGGACCCCACACTTGTTCTGTTTAACGATGAAGCGTGGTTTCATTTTAGTGCATACGTGAACCCTCAGGGTAACATGCGTTGGTATGGGGAAAATCTGTTTTAATCCATGGAGTGCCATTACGTGGCGTGGTTGGAGTGTGGAGTGTTACGAGTCTAACCAGGATTATTGGTCCCATTTTTCCAAGACCACGAAGTCACCCAGATAGGTGACACATTATGACGAGTTTTTCAACACTTGCCCGGTTACGAGATAACATACATATTTTCTCAGCAAGCTGACAAAGCAAACCGTTTCCATCGTCTTCTTTAAATATGGCAAGAACGTAATATGTACTGCGGTGTATTAAACTACAACACGTGGACCCCCTACACGCTGGAAATTTGAATAGCGGTGATGGCCGCCCTGCCTGCCATCACTCAAAACGTTCTTGTTATATAGCAGAAGTAATTGCACAAAGCCCCTGGCATCAGTCGCAGGTAACGTTAGCGATCCTAGGCTGATGTCACAAGCCTGGAGACTGCGCAAATTTGTGTGTGCGCTAATGTGTTGCTGCAAGCGGAAAGACGGAGATGTCAATATTCATCACTTACTCAGCAGCCGCATCTTATACAGTGAAGTAGGACTTCAGTAATTGAATCGGGCGCACGCTAGCGGGGCTTGGGATTCCGTACAAGGCGCGGAATATCTTGACTGGTTGAGTGAATGTTAGCTTCGCAAGAAGACTATTTGTCCGGGGGGGGGGGGGGAAAATAAATGTATGGATTCAACCGGCGAATTTTTTTGACACTTTTCAGTGTTGGGTTGCCCCTTTTAGACCACCACTA
>Ga0131853_10006519_pt1 | contig 21084 bp, 9 predicted proteins | sample TergutLab28metaG_FD_92764 | JGI IMG/M metagenome (GOLD analysis project Ga0131853, IMG submission 92764) | Labiotermes labralis P1 segment gut microbial communities from Petit-Saut dam, French Guiana - Lab288 P1 (version 2) (version 2) | ecosystem: Host-associated > Arthropoda: Insects >...
ATACCGCATTCTGAGATCCGTCGCCGTATAGTTTGGTAGAAGTGTACCAGCATTTCGAAAGAACCTGCTGCCTCCATCGTCAGGGTTCAACCCACGCAGCTTAATCCAAAATGCCTTCAAACCCAAGAAGAAGTCAGCTTTTCTCCAAATCTCTGACATATATTCAGCAAACTACACGGCGTCACATTCCAGAATTTGAAAGATAATGTAATGTGTAATGTATCATCATACCGCCATCACCACTATCAACATCATCCTTTCCAGTAGCAGGCCTTCTGGCCTATTGCGGTCTCGCACCATCTCTTTGAACATCTCCTTGACTGTCTTCTTTTGGAGACGTACAGAAACATCTGACTTGCTCGTCCGCAGCGTTCCATTCGATTTATATGTTGCAGCCGATTTCTGCTTTACTGTTGGAAGTTCTGCTATGGGTGTTATTTTAAGTTCCTTTGTGATTAATTAATTTCTTTTATGTTAAAAAATGACTATAGCTAGTAGTTTTTCTCAAAATTGTCATTTCTTCCTGCCTTCTGATGATCCAGGCTTCGCTGCCATACCTACCACTGGACTTGCCAAAACACATGGCAATGTATATGCGACAGAAATTATTACTGTCTCTAAATTCAATCGCTTCAGAATCATTTCAGAGTTGGCCGAGCCCAAGATTCGAGTTTTGGTTTTTACGTGAGGTTGTCACCTGGCTTCAAGAAACCAAAAATAAATTATTCAGGTGTCTTGCCTGCTGTCGGGAACGTAAACAAACTTGTTTCAGGCCTCACTTTAATGCGACAGGTGGAATAAAAATCACTAACAGCAGTAAATATGCCTTTCGACCGAAACCCCATTGCCACCATTGCATTAGGTACTGTATCTGTCTTGGACTGCACTGCAAATTCATTTCTTCCGTAATACTTGAGGTGTGTACAGGAAACTGTAGAATGATTTGAACTTAGTTGGCAGTGCAATAAAGGGGGGACGTCTTCGTACGTAATTGTAACTCGTTGTCCAAGTAACACTTGCAATACATGCACAGAGAACAGTACAATATTAAAATTATTCTTATAGAAATATGAAGTAACAATATGAACTGGATTCATGTGGCTGTGGAAAGGGTCCAGCGTCGGGCTGTTGTGAATGCGGTAATGGACACAAGCGTTCCACGAAGCGATTATTACGCACTCGAGAAGGATTTTGCTCCACAGCTGCAGTTCTCTGGATCGTAGTTCTAGGTCAAATAATGTGTACCTTCTCTGTTTGGGAAGCTGGAAATGTCACTGCGTCTCTTTATTGCACGTCACAGTGGTCACATGACACGACCACAAACATAAGCTACAAAACATTCTGTATGTTCAAGTGTTCTACCAAATAAGACAGTATCGACCGAAGGATTGGCAAATATTTGTCAGTCGACACGGTGTAACGTCGTAGAAAAGTCTTCCAATTTTTAGCAACAACGCAGGAAGGACCTTAAACCTGACATGCAAATCGTGAAAATATTTTTTTTTTCGTTGTTACGCCGTGCATGTTGTCAAGTCACTCAATTGTTATACCAACCACTGCACATATATAAAATTTATAATATTTTAAAACATTAAAAACGCTCCGACATGTTTCGGTCCCAGGACCATAATCAGGGAGCTATATCGTCCTTGCTAAAGTCACACTATAAAAAGTCACATTAATTTCGCTGTACCAGTTGAGTATTGTGGCAGCATACCGTGTTGTGTTTTGTTGCGAAGAGTGCCCTGTCACGGAAGTACGGATGTACATCCGTACTTCCGTGACAGGGCACTCTTCGCAACACAACACAACACAACACGGCATGCTGCCACAATACCCAACTGGTATTAATGTGACTTTTTATAGTGTGACTTTAGCAAGGATGGTATGGCTCCCTGATTATGGTCCTGGGACCGAAACATGTCGGAGCGTTTTTAATGTTTTAAAATATTATAAATTTTATATATGTGCAGTGGTTGGTATAACAATTGAGTGACGTCAAAATATATGTTAAAACTCTTAATGGCTGAGGCAGAAAAGTTTCCACGAGAGTCATCTATTTTTTCGGGGGTTCTGGTTTCTAACCAATCAAGCTTCTGTCTCTCTCATGTCCGGTCGTTTAGTCATTGTTTCCCTCTCGAGTAATAATTATAGGTTAGATCAGGTAGACCTGACGTTTGGGTTGTGTTCCCGTTTAGACGTAAGGCATATGGCGGCAGAGAGCCCGGCCTGCTCCCCTGTTTTTCATTCTCACCTTTCCCTGCCACTTTCTTGGCACATCCTGCCTTTTATTAACTCCGCTAACAATCTAGTTTCCTTGTCAAGGAGATACGTAGAATTTGTGCTACTTACTTGTTCGTGCTGCTGTCTGTTGCACATCTCTTTCTAATTATTCTGTATCCGTCGAACACAACATGTATTTGTCATACAGAACCACCAGCGAGAAGCTAATCATAAACTTCCATCTAATGTTAGGTTACGAATGAGCGGATCTACACCTCCACTGCACCACACGCCTTCTTGGCCTGCGCAGCGAGAGTTTTACCTTTTTTATAAGAGAATGTGTGTTTATGAAATCAATTTATCCGTGCGTGCGTGCGTGTGTGTGTGTGCACGCGCGCGTGCGTGCAGGTATGAACACGCTGGAATAACTTGTTTCGGAAATGTTCCTAATGATATTCGCTGTAAAACGTTGGGTTACCGCCATCGGTAGAAGAAACATAGCCTTCACGCCTGCGCAAAGATTGAATTGTGTCTATTTTCCACACACACACACACACACACACACGCACGCACGCACACGCATACGCACGCACGCACGAACATGCACCACGCACACACGCGCACGCACACACACACACACTGTATGCCAGAACCAAAGCTGCACCCCACGATAAATTGCAGTGCGCTGTTCTTTCATGCAATTTGATTTTATTATCACTTCCCAGTGTTGGTATTTCGATACGCCTCTCAACTAGACGCCCAAGTCAACCAGAAACAGAAGAATTCGCGTATTTTTGTATGGAAGAGTTATACACTTATGTCATCAGAACTCCTTCATTGATACGCAAATCAGCAGCCTCAATAATGCACTGGCAGTTCGACTTTCTTGGTACATTGACGACTGGGAAGTGTTACACAGACGCACTCCAATAAATGAAGCATTTTAAATCAAAGGCGCGGAAAACTTCAGGTTTCGCGTGATTTCTGATGCTGCGACGAGATTCTGCTTTGTGTCAATGCGATATTTTGACAGAACTGCAGAGCTTCTTGTCGTGTGACTGGCAAATTGTGTAACAGCTGAATACTTGGTCCTTCTCTGTTCGGTCTAACATATACACTGTTGTGAAAGATTGCAGTTCAATGAAATTTAACATCTCGACATTAACATTCTAATAAATTCAATACAATTACAACTCGTTATGGAAAAAATTTTTCGACCACAACAGTAAGAGAAGATTGGATCCATGTGTGATTTTTTTTAGTAACAAGAATATGGACAGGCCTATCACATCCTTGGCTTGAACACTGTAAAAAAAAAAAGGTTACTTGTAACACATTCAAATAATTTTTCGTGTCTAAAGACCGGGTGAAACGGTAGAAAAATCATTAATATATAAATGTTTATCTTCCTCTGAAGGGAGGAGGGGGGGAATGAATGGGAAAAACTACGCGATTTCGTAAAATACGGGGATACCTTAGCATTTATTTATTTTCCGGCTTTTTTGTTTTAATTTCAGCGAAAATTACATTTAAATCACTCTAAATATTAATTTGTGAATAATTTAAAATTTAACTTTAATTAATAAAAGTAACTGAAGAATAAAAAACCAACTTCATAGCACTTATTATTTTATTGTACTTCTTATAGGCTCAACATGTTTCGGGCACTACTGTGCCCATCATCAGGAGCTCGCGACTATGTTGTTGATTACCACATTGGTCTTTTCGTTCTTGGTTTGCTGTAGGTTGGACGTTAAGTGCGGTTAGGCTTGAGTAGTGTCCGCGCTGAAGGCTGCAGGCCGGACACTACTCCAGCCTAACCGCACCTAACCTCCAATCTACAGCAAACCAAGAACGAAACGACCAATGTGGTAATCAACATCATAGTCGCGAGCTCCTGATGATGGGCATAGTAATGCCCGAAACATGTTTAGCCTATAAGACGTACAATAAAATAATAAGTGGCATCTATTTGGTTTTTTATTCTTCAGTTACCACAATGATGCATGGTCCAATAAACATCAGATTAACAATAGTAACTTTTTTCGGGTTAGTAGAAATCAAAGGTCACACACCGTCAACACCACAGACCGCCAATAAACAATATGTTGGACCAGAACAACATTCGTCCCCAGAAATCAGAACCTTATCCCCAAATTAATTTTATCCATACGATTAATCTGTGAGCATTTCTTGTCTTTCCCCCAAAGCTACATGCTCGACCAACGAAAACCTCATAAATTTCACTGCTACTTAGAACGTAAACTGTAGAAACCGCCAAGTTCCTCGTTGTGTGCAATACATATAGAGCCATGAGTCCAATAAACACAGGCTGATTAATCATGTGTTTTCCTTTACTGACAGTATAACGATAATGCCACTGCTCAGGACGATGACAATGGCAGTAGCTTGCAAATGGCTGTGGCGATGATAAGACTACAGTCTATTACTTTTGTGATTACTATGTTTCCGGACCTTGCCCATTGTCTAACATTCCGAAAGCAGTTGAACTCTTGTAGAGAATGTAAGAACGCTCGTCCTTCTGTGACATGACGCTACCCTGACTGGTAAACAGTTAACCGACTTACCTTTCTTCGTCTGAACTGAAGATGGAGACAGTAAGCTCCTCCGAAACGGTAGTGGGACGATTCCTCAATAATTGCCCGGATCGTGTCCTCTCCTCTTGCGTTGGTGGACAGTACACAGTACATATGATTACCAATCAACGCAACGTCATATCCCAGAAGACACAGTGACCAACTGATACCACACAACTGCCTTTTGGCTGCAGAACACATCAACCCCCCCCCCCACCCACGCCCCGCCCTTTTTTATTTTTACATTCTATGCAGGATCTTTGTCGCGCCTAAACACATTTTCTGAGTTCTACTTTTCCCTGCCATTATTTTGTATGTGTGTGTGTGTGTGTTTGGGTTTGTTGGCAGTGTCGTAAATGTAAAGCCACGACAGAAGAGAAAGGAAAGGTACCCCATTTTTTTCAGAATCGAATTATACATTTTAAAAGAATTGACGTCGCGCCGACGCTCAAAACCAGAAGCTGTTGTACAAATTTCAAAACAAACAACGCCGTTCCAAAGTTAGAGCTGGAAAGCAAGCATGGGGTGAAAGCTTGTTCTATGAGGACATACAGGAGCCAGAAGCTTAGGAAGACTAACCGAGTCGCGAGTTGTGGAGGAGGAAGCGCCTGATGTGTTAACGAGGCGGTCAAACAAAGTCTTACCTTGTCCACAGACGTCCCTGGCTCCATGGGCATTGCTGCCGACCGGCGACCACTCACACTGGAAAAGAGAGAGGGTAATTCTTTAGTTAGTCGCGTCGGAAATACTCGTAGTACGAAGGGTGCGCCATGTATTTGAGTATTCTGAGCTCTGGAATATAAACACTTGTTGTGAAAGACTTAATTATTTAAGGAACCATTAGTGTAGGGATAGACAGACATTTCAGTCGGTACGTCATAGTTTTGGAAGCTAACCATGCGAGCCAAAACAGATTAGCCCTTTAAGACTGAGACTAACACTGAATTACAGTCCAAGATTCACCTCTTACCCCGCAAAATAACACTCCCCGACTTGCTTGTAAAACCCAGTTACTTGCTGTATACGGAAATAACTGCTGATTTTCTGAGATTCATATAAGATACACACACATACATTAAGAGGGCACAACGTAGTATTTTTGAAAGCCAAGCTTAAAGGTAAATAGAGTAACCATTACGCTCAAAAGGGTCAAATCCTTCAAAGTTCAATGTATAGAGAACATTCGTTGCTTATTCTTAACCCTGACATTAGGTGCAGTTGAGTGAATAGATTCACATCCCGCACACTTCACCCCCGGAGAAACCCCCCCCCCCGTATTTATTGAGTAAGAAGCTGGTTTATGCCCACATTCAGCCCAGAAACTTTGAAGCAGACAGAAAACTCTTGCCTCTGCCGAGAATCGAAGTACAATTCCTCGGCCCTCCAGCCAGTAACCTATCCGCTGTAACTGCTGCACTGTCCCAGCCATAAAATGACTTACATGCAAACTGTTTCACGTTACTCGAGAGAAGATTTGTGCATAGTTTTAAGTTCACGCAGGATTTGTTACCTAAAAATACACACTTCTAAAAATTGGTAATGCTGGCGCGTCTGAAGGGCTACGACGTTTCCAAAAGTTTCTGATGATCTGAAAGGCCAATTAATTTGTAATTTCGTGCTGTGTTTGAATGACGAGTGGCGTGCGCATGTGCAATGGCGTGCAATGGAAGTAACCTAAAGGGCAATTTCCGCAAGGAATGACGGCAGTCAAGGAGACATGTCCATGTCACATCAGCAGACTTGATTGTCTCGTACTGAAGAATATTAAGCTGCAGGAATATTCGCTACTCCCATAACGACCTGGACGGACAATTATCATTTTCCGGACCACGATCCTCTATTATCTAGTAACCGCTTTGCATTATGTAAAAACATGGTGCTTATATCCAAAAAAGCTGAAGTGCAACCGGTAGTGTGACTGAACTGGATGACTGAGAAATCGTGCTTCGATTACCGGCAGAGGAAAAGATTCCTCTTAACTTTAACCCTTATCCTGCTAACGTGGAGAATATGGTGAACTCCTAATAATGCCAGCAGATGGGATTTAACTCGGCGTTTAAAGGGTTAAAGTGCCCAAAATGACTGTGAGGCTCACCCATCCTCCTAGCATGCAAGGAGGTCCCTTTCCCCGAGGTTAAATTGGCCGGTACGTGAAACTAACCACACGCACCATACAGCGCTGAGGTTAAAATTGCGTGGAGCTATAAAGCCACTTTACCGTACGCCTTTAGGGTGTGGCGATTAATTTAGTACAAGAAAACCTTCCTTTGTCTTTCATCTCTGAAGTCCAGACTCAACAGTGGCTGTTGTTACAAGGACTGGAAATACGTTAACTAAATAAATTTCAGTATAATTACAATAAATCTTACGAAACCAGCAGGATTACTTCAACTCTAGCAAAACTGCATAAATTAAAGTCCCCTCAGAAGGACAATAACCTTACTGCTAGTTCTATACCTTCATATCAGCACCTAAAATGTAATTCTGAACGTTAATGTAGCACGATATGACAAAGGGCAAACACAAATTAACTTCAAGTCCATCGTTATGATACAGAACGTCTGACAGTAAACTTGAAGCAAATATCAGAGAATGTCAGATATCAATAAACACGTAACTCCATGGAGAGGAGTCCTTGAGAATCTAACATTCCTTCAACTGGTCAATAAATTGTTCGCTTTTTATAGTACCCCCAATTTCTATTACTCAGTTGACGCTACCCCACCACTACATCCTAACCTAGACACATGAATTCAGTTCACACAAACAGATACCGACACAAAAATAAACTCCATCAAAAATAAATGAACAGAATATTTGGAGATAATGTCTGGAAACCGAATCTCGAGGCTGCTCTATCAATACAAACAGACGACGCCAGAGACGTCAGCCAGAAAGATGAAACAGACTGCAGCCTAAACAGGCAAACAGTAACGTTCTAGATAATGACAACGATGGCCAGTGGCGAACATAACCACGCCACAATTTCAAACGTTTAAAGAAGTTTACCATTAAAATTTATTGTTTTTAAAAGAAATGCATGAGTTCATGACACAGCCAATAAGCAACACCTTCTGCATCGATTTTACTGGCTTTATTCTTTTCATCAGCTGTTACTAAACAGAAAAATTAGTTTAACTGGGAACTATTTTTACGGGATTTGTCGTAGATGTAACTGGCAAATGACGGACCACAAGATATCTACACACGAGAAACGAAACGCCCAAGCAAGCAACGGAAAACATCAGCGGCTTCGAGGCCAGACATTCAGTCACATAACAAGCTCAAGCGAAGACAATTCTGACGTCCTCTTTCCACGACAAAGACTTTTAATTAGGAAAAGCAAATTTTCACGTTGCGTGCGACAAACGTGTACCTCGTGCTTTCCTACTAAAACAAGCGCAATTATAAAACACATTTTATTTTATCCTGTTTGAAATATGTATTTTATACTTATTTAACAATAAAATATTGTTATTTTCCTCACACGGTGTATTTGTACTTGCATATAATATACAAGGATTACTTCTCTAAACACCATTAGCTGACTGGTATTTGTATTAGTGATACTGTTTATTTTCTCGTCGTGGGAATTTAATTTTTAAATGTTACTACGATTAAATTCAGTCTTCACGGTTTTAATGAAGACTGAAACGTGAATAGGAGAAGGTACATAAATAAATAAGCAACAGATATGTTCACAGTTTTATCAGTTTCGTTCTGACGATTCTAAATTTCAGTTCACTTTACTTAGACCTATTCAGGTAGAATACCAGACATTAGAAAATTCTGTAATCAAAATGGAGGCACGCGATTACTCCGAGGTGTGGTAGCTATCTACCAAACTACAGGGCCTCAAATCTCGAAGGACCGTACTTCGAATATCAAGCATAAAATTTAAATGCACATTCTTGAGACGCTATATTGCAACGTTAATCCATCAATGACACGGGGTTTTAACTTCTAAATACCCCCCAGGATGGAGGGTTTTTAAATTTATAGTACCCTTAATTACCTTTGTTTATTAGATATTATTCTGACCAATTGAACGTTTGTGACAAACAATATGTATGTCTACTGTTTTATAGTTTACGTTTCCCTACACGTTTCGGCTCAAAGCAGGCATCTTCAGGGAGACTTAATTATAAAGGACAACAGGCCGTATGTTACCACATAATACACACTGTCAAGTATGTAGTACAAACATGTAGTTATAAAATACGGCAGCGAGATATCACTATATTAATATAATTAAAATTGGTGATTCGTATTTTTGTGATACTGGAAATATGTTAAAATATACATTTATTTTAGTCTATTTGAGTATCTTTCATTGCAATTTACAACTGTATGCGCTTCTTGCATTCGAACATCTATATATTCATTTTCAATCCTGATTTGGATCTAACCCGCTTAATTTTGCCGCAGCGTGCACCGTGTGAGAAAACACTACAGATGATTTCGAACAGGGAGCCGAGGGCGGCATTGGACGGTTACTATTGCATTGCAGGTGGTTTCAATTAGTACCCAGCACAAAAAAAAAAACTATCGTTTTCACCATTCAGAAAATTAGGAACCTCAGTTTGCGGTGCTGCAGTAGAAGTGCATGCCTTTCAGAACTGTCTGACAAAACTTGGGGAAGTTCAGGAACAATGTCACGCCAACGTGTGCCTGAGTTTCGTTTCACTCCATTCGATGACAAGACATTTCTAGTCACGAAGAGACAAGGCCTACATTAGCCAGTGCTTGACTCGGCCCCTGAGGGAACGGCTTAATAGAACACTAGTTACCTGCTTGTTCTCTCTTCCCCCTCTCCTCGTTGCACCCCATTTAATTTGCGGGTGAAGGGGTGGGGACAGCACAAGAAATATTTCTTGAGGCAGAAACTCTGATAGAAACTTTACTTCAAACAGAAAATCAATTTGCACACTCCTGAATCCGTTTACAGTTCTTTCTTTAAAAAGAAACAACTTTCAAGAAGAGTCAACTTTTGTCTACGTCACATCAACATGAATTTAAGAGATTTGAGGTTATAATGGGCTTGAGTGTCAAGATTAAATTCTGGCATGAGGCGCCGTGTAGTTTGGTAGACACGCCTAAACTTTCAGTGGAATGTGCAGTCCCCGTGTTTCAACACTTATTTCCTGAAGAAGGAGGCAGCACAATTTTTCGAAAAGTCTGTACCTATCTACCCAGCCACACGGTGTCATTCCCCATGGGTCTGTATTCTTCTCGTTCACCGGCTTGAGAACCTATAACCTCTCAAGGACGACCAGAATGGTGTACAGTTCAAAGTACGTAGCAACGAAGTTACATTATAACAAAAGAGCTCAGGGTCTCTCGAGATTTTTAGTATCATTAGGCCTGCCTGCTTGGCAACGCTAGGAAAGAGAAGACAGGTTTGTGATTAAATTGGCAATAGAGTATGATCTGTAAATGACGTCATTTCGGTCCCAGAACTGGCGACATCCTGTCTACGTTCCAAAAGCGCGGACAAGCAGGTCACACAAAATAACAACATCGTCGTTTTGTTTTGTGTGGATACGTAACGTGGTCGTTACTTTTGGCGAATAATGTAAGTCATAAATATCTGGAAAGAAATCTCAGGCAAATACCTGGATCTAAAAAGAAGTTAAGCAAGCAAAATACCCGTAGAGGGGATAAACTTGTGGGTTATGAAGGTCATTCAGTGTTTTTCGAAAAGTGAAATATGGTAGCATACGACGGGTCGGGCATGTGGCTAAGCTGGGGAAACAAGGACTGAAACAAAATTTGAGGTGCAGACTGTCTTGGGCAACAACGACCTGCAATACCGAGGAGGCAGTAAAACATGAAAATGTGGGCAGACGGATTGTTACTAGCAGGGGAGGATGGAACTGGATAAACAACAGGTATAAAGGTGGCGGTCAGTTTCACGTTCCGACTCTGTTTGCCTCCAGATAATCGCTTTTATTTCTAAGCCTGCCATGTAAACGTGACAGTAATAAACAAATAATGATCACAGCGCCCACACAGGTGCTGAATTCTGGTCGGCCATCCCGTCACGAGAAATTCAAGGAACTTTCTAAATTTTTTTGCAAATGAACACAATATTTCACTTCTCGTTTCGTGCTACATTTTATGTTTTGTTTACGATCTTTTTACTAGTTTTTTTTATAAGCTGTTACTGTACTGTCGATGCTGACACATACAGACAATACCAGGATCAAACCCGAACCCACGTCTGACGAGCAACGTGCCTAACCTCTTCACGCACCAGAACTCTCGGCTGCTACCGGACAGCTCCCGACTTCCGTCTGTCCAACAAATCAGATCTCAGCACAATGTACAGAAGCAATGATCACTGGTCACAATATGGTTGTTTTCTTTCGCCATGTCACAAGAGAGAAGGGCTAAACTATTAAAGTGAAATTTCCGTAACAGGGTGAGTAGAACGAAGAAAATTAAGTAATGAGAAATTTCTTAATTCGTAATTACACAACTTGTTATTAAGGTGAAGAATTAAAGTAACATAAGATTCATATTGACGAAACATATAGCATGTATTATTAATGGCTAGATTTGTATAACGGAGAAGGAGTGTTTTTACTGCGATACTGTCTTCAGATATAACTCAAGTTACTCTTATTTTTGAAGGGGTCACAACTGCCTCCATTCCGGAAAAAAATAGGGTGTATTTCAAAAGCTAACAAGACGATATCTACCTGACACCATGAGGTAGCGTCCTTACTGCGAAGCTGATGGTTCCTCTGCTAGTCAGGAACACGAAGTGTGTCCACATTAGACCGTCACATGTCCTCTGTAACGTTTCCTAACATACTAATTTTTTTGTGGTGAGTTATGAGCCGTTCTCCCAACTCCCAAACTGAAATACCACCCCTTGTCGTTTGTAGTTTGTCCGTAACCGTTTATTCCACATATGCGCGGCTATCCTCCACACTTAGAGGACATCGCCTCCATCAGCAACCTAACACGACAGCGACACACTTAACGCACTACAACGATGTAATATCGCAAGTTATTTAAACTTTATTTCCTGCTGTAATGAAACTGTAATGTATGTTCAATATCATATATGTTATGACAGTGGTGTCCTGGTTTTGTCAAAATTCGGAGACCGGTAAAAGAGGACATGCGGACCGACAGGTGTCCGTGGCCAGCTTACTGAGAACCACTGTTCTAGACTGTTGCAAGATTTCTAATTCGGTGACCGAGGTGACCCGAATTACAAGTCAGAGTGATGGGTTGGGGAAGAGGGAGGTGCAGTGGTGATTAATCTGTAGCTATGCTGTGTATAAAGCAGGACTGTATCAAAACAAGCGACATTGCCTCCCCTTTACAGCCCCCTAAAAATCATTATTTGTGTCAGGTTATAGACAGGGCTGGCCGTGATCAGTTATGGCGTGGCGGGTTGGAGAAGAGAGGGAGAGGGTTGGGGGTTTTTGTAAAATTGGATTGGTTTGGTACCACCTTGTGTCACCTCTCTGCGGCACCACTCTATACATTCCTTTAACAATGAAGTATGGTGACAGGTCGGTTTTGTTCGCAGCAGCGTGCCTCTGGGTCCAACAGTATGTGACTCGTTGAAAATTGTGTTATTGTTTAAACACGTCAAAGGGGTTCAAAGTTATGTTTCCACACGGAAGAGATAAATAACAATTTTGCATGTCTGAATGTCGCATAAATGTCGCTGCTGGCAAAGTATCGAGTACTCATAACGGAATGTGTTCGGTCACGTGTTCTGTGAATTCAGAGCAACCAGACCTTTGACCATCGTGTTCAGGAAGCAGCTGAGCTTGGAGTCGCTGGACCCAGTTAGTGTTCCTTATTACACGACCATAACCACAGCAAGAAACAGTAGCTAACAAAACATTTTGCTGCACTGAAAAGATTCAGGACTGGACTTGCTGCCTGCCAGTAGTAATTTGATTCCTTACAGAAGCAAAGTCTTTCTCTTCTCTACAGCATTCACATTGACCCTGGGGTTTACAAAGCCTCATTTTAATCAGACATTGGAGGAGAGATACAGCGGTCGAGGCGTGAAGCTCACACTTCACTTGTGTCTACTCCTGCGGTTAAGAATTTATCGGGTTATGTCATATGAAACTACCTTTTCTTTTAAAAAGTAGAGAGTTTGCAACAAAACCAGCATTCGTAAGGATCATACACAAATCGGAGGGACAAATATCGGGCAATTAAGGATTTAGTGTAACATTCTTATTCTTTTGAACTTTGTCTGTCGTCTTGATTTTTTAACGTTGGAAAGTTCAAAAGTAGAAAATTGTTTCACTAAGTCGTGTACCGCTGCCAGAGCTATAAAGATTTGAAAGTTAAGATTTACTCTGAAAATTCCATTTCTCCTCACGGATAAAAAATTTTGCCAATTCACTTGTCAGATATAGTAATAATAATACAACCTTCTTCAAAACAGACAGCAAGTCACCAAGCAGTTTTAAACGTTGACAGAGTTTTAACTCAGAATATTGTCATATACTCTTCCATGATTAATACCACAATCTTGGAAACAAATGTCATATTCTGTATGGTTGCTTGTGTATGTCTAGGAATGATACAATTATCAGTCAAAAATTCTGTTACCTTTTATTTGTGAATCCGTGAATTTTACGTGGTAAATACGCCAGTTAATTCATAATTAATCTTGCAGGAAATATGGTAGAGTATAGGTTATAGTATACATGGTTTGGAATTGTGTGTTGCTTATCTTTAGAAAGTAGGGAATTTGATAAACTATTTAAATTAGAGGTTATGTTTATTGCTACAGAAATCTCCTATCAACTTTAATTTCTCTTCCAAAAAACAGGGAAATCCTGTAAAAAAAAATCTTTTAAAATAGGGTGTGAAAAATAAATAGATTAGTCATAGACGCTTTGTTAGTGAGGGGCGTGTAGTGACGTATTAAAATAAAATGGAGGGGGTGTTGCTTGCGGTTATAAAAAGAAAGGTCATTTTCTCTTCTAACGGGATATGTTTTTTGTGTCTCAAGCCAGCAGACTTGTTTTAACCCAATTTATCATGTGTATAACCAATATGGATAACACATAATAACACCGCATACTTCCTGTGCGGCTGTTTCCCACACCTCTGGCCCGATCTGCTGTATACAAGCGGTTTACCGGCTCTGTGTTTTGGGGGGGGCTTCTAAGACGATTGAACTGTACTTATACCGTCATGATGCAGAGTTCGTCCATCCTTGTGAACCTACCTTTCAGCTTCTGTTCGTTATTGTTGTCCGACGCCACCTAAAATTCTTGCATATATAATTAATTCGTGGTTTTAGCCTCAGGACTATCTTCAGGTTTTACTTTCCATTATCTATGTGTGATTGTACTTTATCACTGTGACGTCTCGATCTGAACAGCCTAGGGTGATCATTTATTAAATTCGATATTAACGTGCCAATGAAATAATTAACACTAACACTTTAGTGTTAATTTAACTTATTATTTCGCCAGTTAGAACCGTGAGAAACCCGTTGGCCCATATATCACCAACAACAAAGACAACCAAATTACATGTACTTTTTTTTTGTATTATCTGTGGTGTATTGCCCTTGCTTTGAAATGTATCTGTAATTGTATTTTTTGACAATGACTTATGAAGACCCATGTTAAGGTCATCACTGTCACTACGAATTTTCTCCAGAACAATAATTTGATAAACTAGAGCTCCTTTACTTCTACAGTGTTCGGTGAATTCCACCCCTAATTATACCATTACTGTGCTACAAAATGAGCCTATGCAGAAACGTATCACAGACTGAATGTGTGCGTTAAAATTTGGAACATGCAGCCAAAAATATGTCGTTGTAACCCTTTGTCCGCTATAATGAACCTGAATCATATTTAAAGATTCAGTTCGTACCGCGCAGTAAACAAACTCCGTCAAGGTTACAAAAAAACAACCAATTAATGCTGTATAAGGAAATAATCCCTGTTCTCAGATTGAAGTAGAACACATATGTTACTGCACTGTGTGGGCAAAAGGTAGGATCTCTGAATGTTAAGCCAACTCGTATTTACAGTAACCACAAGGCTTGGAACTCTTTAACTTCGGAAACCAACGATAATACAAAATATGTTTCTCTTTGTTCCTTTTCCTCCTTCTCCTCCTCCTCTTTCTCCTTCTCCTCCTCCTCCTCTTGTTCTTCTTCATTTACACTCAGAGCGGCTCCGACCTCCCGCAATCTCCAGCATCAATTTATCCTCTTCGATCTTTCACAGAAACTACAACAAATTTCAACCTCCTGTGAACTGCCTTTACTAACTTGTAGCGGCTAACATCCGGTCTCAAAGTATTTATTTTAAATATCTGAAGTTATCTTAAAGGAAGCTGTTAGCAACTGAAAACCAGCCATTTTCATGGTAAGGCCTGAACTCTATTTCTGGTTTTGATGTTTTGCTGACGGTGCATCTCAGTATATTTATCTTAGTAATTAACAAACTTGGTGCACAAAATTTTTGCTTTATAATAAGTTTATTTCATGCCTCTACATGTTTCGAGCACCATGTGCTCATCACCAGGAGGTCAAAATTGTATTATAGAGCCTCTGGTATCATCACACTTGTAGGTGCATGGGACGGCCACCTATAAGTGTGATGATACCAGAGGCTGTATAATACAATTTTGACCACCTGATGATGAGCACATGGTGCTCGAAACATGTACAGGCATGAAATAAACTTATTGTAAAACAAAACCTTTGTGCATTAAGTTGGTTAATTACTAAGATAAATGTATTTCTGGTGTTAAACATCGATCCCGATTCCGTAACTCTGCACCAAATAAAATACTGTTTACCTGCAAACCTGCGACACAAATACAACAAAATTCCTTCAGTGGAAGACTAAATAAGTTGAGATATCCACAACATGGAAAATGAACTGGACTGTAATTGAGTGATACATATCACGTAATGTGTCCATTAGGAAGTACACAAAGACGCACATATTGAGCACCGTCCCTACAACTATACTGCGTAACAGCATATTTAAAACATCGTTGAAGACCAAAATTGCAGTGAAATGGTTAAAACTTCTGTTTCATATTTAATATGTCGTGGCTTCAAATCTCGACTCTATGAAAGACTAGCCTGACTGAATTTTAGTAGATTTTCTCAGCCTTTCGAACAAATACAGGCACAGTACCTGAAACAAGGCTACGAATGATGCCTAGTGCACTCACTATTTACTGAATTATCTATCAGTCTACGCTATGTGGTCTCAGCAAGTCGAAACGTCATGTAAGAAACCAAGAATAAAACAAATAAAAAATAAGCCCTGACATTCGACTTACAAAATATTACATTGTAATGCACGTATGCAAATTATATAGCCTGTGTGACAGACATTGGGTGAAGCACAGTGTGATGTGGCCTGTGGCTCGCTCCAAGGTTTTTTCCTCCAAGAAATGCACTTACACGCCTTTATGACACTTGAGTGACGGAACGTGCTCTCACGCCCCTTCCCCTGCTGACGTCGTCGTGACGTGTCAGTCGGACGCACGTCAAATTCTACTTGTCACTGGCCAAGATTCTAGCAGCGAGCTCCTGGGAGCGTCAAATAGCTGAGACATGAATTCGGGCCAGAATTTCATGAACGTGGAGCAGCAATGTGCCCAACCTCACATTTGTGGGACTTCACATAGCCAATCCGATGCCACCTTATCAATGCAATCGGTAAAATGCTTATTTAAATAAGCACTCTGTATTCAGAATTAAGAACCGCCATCTACTGTGGTTCGGATTCCGTAACTGTTTACTTCAAGCAATTGTTTCTTTCAGGGGTTCAAAAACAAACATTCGCCATGCCCTGGTTAGTAGCGATTCATTTGCTATACACAAGTAATATTCAAACAAGAACACTTCAGAACATAAATTATGATGCAATTCAATTTGATCTATTTAAAACAGCTCAACTTTTAACCGATAAGCGTGCATTCCAATAAAATTACACATTTGTTAGGAGTTCCTTCAAATATGTTCGCTTTGTAACGTAAAATAAAACTACAGTGAAATTTCCCGGAATATTATTAATGTTACCAATATGGCGCCACAGCCTTGTTACAAGCGATATAATCAACAATTAATGTAACTAAGTAATTCCACGGAGCAGATTTTTTTTCTTGAGAAGCTAGCAATTACTCAGCTACTCAAGAAATTCCCCACATTTTATGCAACCCGAAGGTACATTACCGTGTTCACAGGGACCGCCACTTTTTCCATCTTAGCCATTTTAAACCAGTCTAGCCCCCCCCCCCCCCCCCCGCCGATTCTTCAAGATGCACCTAGTTCACTTAATATTACACTCAAAGTCTGCGTTTTGATATACTTCTGGAAAAAAAACTGTGAATGCAGTTATTGTTAGGTGTGTCTTGAGGACTTTAAAAATCGTTTCTGCAGACTTCCTAATATCAATACGTCCATCCGTTTCGGAATGTACACCTGCATAAGAACCGCATGGTGGCAGCGCGTTCACAGTTTTCAAGTGGATGCATGTAACTGAAGCCAGAAACAGTCACTTCTCCAGAGAACTTAATTTCACAGAACGATTAATAAATTCACTATAAATATATCAATCATTGCGATACATCTCAACATTCTGCCTGCTTACCACATTGGCTGTCACGCAGAACACAGTATAAATCTTTCAATGCCGATCGCAATCTAAGGCGTGGCTTGCTGGGATTGCGGGTTCGAATCCCGCCGAAGGCATGGACGTCTGTCTCTTGTGAGTGTTGTGTGTGGTCAGGCAGAGATCTCTGCAGCGAGCTGATCACTCGTCTGGGCTTATCCTGCCGAATGTGGTGTGTCTGAATGTGATCGTGATGTCTAGATACTGACGAGGCCATGGCAGACCAGCTGCTGTTGCGCCATAAAAAAAATATTTCAGTAGAATCAAGCACTTCAAATGACCCATTACAATTAAAGTTCTTGTGTCATGTAATCATATGACATGCGTATTTATTCATTCTTCTTCTGGGTTTTCTTCTTCCTCTTCTTCTTAAGCATTACAGTTCGTTTTGGACCTTGGCTTCCTTTCCTCCATTCCCAACGGATTTCCTGTTTGTATGTTACTACCATTACGTTTAAATCCTCTTCAACATGTCCCTCCATCTTTTACGTGGTCATCTTCTTTGCTTCTCCTTTTCCTTTCATTGTAGCTGCTACAGTTTGTTTTGGCATTCGCTGGTTTTGCATTTTTTCAACATGAACATACTATATTAGTCGGAGGCATTTTATAATCTGTCCGTTGCAATATGTCTCTATCTCCGTGTTTGTTCTTAACAGTTATAAATAATACCTCTTCATATTACAGACAGAAGCTTCAAATTTTAACTTGACATCAATTACAAATTTTCACTTAAAACCAATCATATTAATTTTAGTTTAAAAAATTAGTAATCCTAGAATTACAGACTTCATCAGTGCAAACAAATGCACTGTTCTATGTATTGTGTATATTACTGTTGGTACTGATAAATTTTGTAATTCAATTCTCAAGGCATGGAATGAATAATATGAACGTAGTAATCCTAGAGCTAAAATCTACCTCATTTCCTATAATTTACTTTTTAAAAACGTGGAACTGTTCAAAAAATTGCAGCCACAAATTTTGGCCACATAAGGGATGTTAAATATTCAATAAATTGGGATAAACGTTACGAGGATAATGCTGCCTACACAGTCAACTAAACTGTAGTACTTTGCTTCAATTACATTAAACTATGTGAAAATGTGAGTTGATGTGCAGTTGCGGCTAGGTTGGGTTAGGTTGGGTTATGTTGCTGAAATCTGTCCGCCTTGCACGTGCAGATAAAAGGCTCTTATTACAAGCATTCAGTTTACATTTAATACCCGAAATTTGCACGTATGGTTAACAGTCAGATAACAAATCTGCTGCGTCGAACAGCTATCATTTTACAAGCAGGTTAATGCTGTTGTGTCAGTCGCCATATTGTGCACTAAAATTCGTTGTATTCCCAGTTATTTGTCACATGAGAGCATGCTGAAGGGTAAGGGATGGGGGTTCGGATTCTGTGGGTAGGTAAACGTAGCTGATGAGGGTGGGGGGAGTCGTGTAAAAGCTCTTGCTCGCCCCCATATTTATCGGGTCTCTTCTGCTAGCTACCCTTCGATATAATAATCATCAGGGACTCGACTAATTCCTGCGCCTCTCGAAGTTTCCTAGGCAACGGCCATGTTCCTAATTAGTCTCCCACATTTATATATCGTCTGCCATAGAATACAAGCAAACCTAAAACACTGGTTCAAACTTTGAAGAGTTTCCCATTCAACGACAGCACTCGGCTACTTACTATCCGGCTTCGTTCGTGTAATACAGTGTTTTTCACGATAGTAAAATAATTTTCAGAAGCCCTTCCTGTTTCTGCTCTACCGACTGCCAATATGTTTTGTAAATTGTATCTCATTTAGAAGGCTCTGCGCATGCTCAGTGTTAGGTGTCTTATTATCAGAAACACTAAATCACACGGCTGTCCCAACGCTACATTTATATGTTACAGTAGGTAAAGAAATCCCATAAGAGTCCTGGACAGGCCCTTAGAGCTCCAGGTTGAGGCTTCCAAATTTTCTGTACAAACGGCACACGGAATTGGCAAGGTTATCAACCCTACGCACTGGTCGCCTTTAACCTCATGAGACATCACATGTACTCATTTCTGTTAGAGACTGACTCGACCCCAGAGCCACAATGCGATCGGCGGAAAGGATTAAGTCAAAAATATCCCATTGACCTCATCAGGAATCGAACCTGCGACCTTCCGGCTTGTATCGTAGTGCGTCAAACAGCTGCGCCACTGCGACATTACAGTGTGTAATTCCAGGTAGAAACATTGCAGTCCCAACGATTTAGAGTTAGGCTTTAGATATGTCTCTTGAATCAATCCCGCTAAATCTGGGCATTAGTTGATAATACTTGGTGGATTCGCCTTGCCCACACTTGTACCTAACAAAAAGATGTAAAACATCAATAAACCATAAACTCGGTAGATATCGGAGTAAGCGCAGCAGCGTCGGAAGGACAGGCAAATCCAAAGCACGGAAACAACACAATTTACCGATTACAATACAGCGGTGTTCAACTTCAAGGTAAAATTGTGAAAAATGGAAATAAGTACAACCGGTAGACGGGAAATGGAAGTGACAGAGATAAAATTCCCGAGAAGCTGAGCTGGATACTGTTTAATGGATCACAAGTGTAACACTGATAACCGAGCATAACTAACTACTTAACAGTTAATATTGAAATAAATCAAAAGAAACGCCTTCCATATGAACATATCCTAAAGCCAAAAGACATTCGACCCTCGTACGTCGTTCCGTATGTACAAACTGTCCTGCGTCACATTCAAGATGCGACAGCTTTAATGCAACAAATTTGCGGTAGTCAGCTGTCCCAAAGATAAGTAGCCTTGCTCTTGCCACATATTGCGAAAGGAAATTAACACACACACAATTCTGGCAAAGTTGAGGCAATAATGAAATACTCGTATATCTTTTCCGGTCGAAAATTACTGACTTGACGTAAACTAACAATTTGCCTAATTCGAGCAATGTCAGTCGATATATTCTTGGAACTAAAATGATAGGCCATAGTTAGCATTGAAACATAGGCTAGGGTTTTAGCTGAAAAATCCCAGGAAATTTCAAATTTCACACGTGAATGTAGTTTTTGAGATGCAAAACTTCCCGCGACCTTCGCACAGATGGCAGTAAGGAGCACCTGTAACATATCCGGTAAATGTGCACTCAGCTTATTCTGCATTGATGGCAGTAAGGAGCACCTGTAACATATCCGGTAACTGTGCACTCAGCATATTCTGCACAGACGGCAGTAGGGAGCACCTGTAACATATCCGGTAACTGTGCACTCAGCATAGTCTGCACAGACGGCAGTAAGGAGCACCTGTAACATATCTGGTAACTGTGCACTCAGCATATTCTGCACTGATGGCAGTAGAGAGCACCTGTAACATATCCGGTAACTGTGCACTCAGCATATTCTGCACAGACGGCAGTAGGGAGCACCTGTAACATATCCGGTAACTGTGCACTCAGAATATTCTGCACTGATGGCAGTAAGGAGCACCTGTAACATATCCGGTAACTGTGCACTCAGCATATTCTGCACTGACGGCAGTAAGGAGCACCTGTAACATATCCAGTAACTGTGTTCTCAGCATATTCTGCACTGATGGCAGTAAGGAGCACCTGTAACATATCCAG
>Ga0131853_10006520_pt1 | contig 21083 bp, 16 predicted proteins | sample TergutLab28metaG_FD_92764 | JGI IMG/M metagenome (GOLD analysis project Ga0131853, IMG submission 92764) | Labiotermes labralis P1 segment gut microbial communities from Petit-Saut dam, French Guiana - Lab288 P1 (version 2) (version 2) | ecosystem: Host-associated > Arthropoda: Insects >...
GAAGCGACTCCCTGTTCCATTCTTTATTTCTCCAAAAGAGCAATTGCCTGTGGCATTTTTCTACCAAGGCGTAAATTAAGCGGGGAAAGGGGTATGTTTTTATGTCTTTTATTTTTTCAAAAGAATGGGTGACATCACGAAAATATTGCATTTTGCGCTCTAGCGAAGCCCATTTTCGCCAATTTTTACTTGTGTACACTCGTGCGGTTCTAAGTAATAGAAAATTCACAAAGGTGCATAGAGATATGACTAGTAGAATAATTGGGTTTAGCATAATAATAATGCCGCCGAAGCCGATAATACCCAATATGTTAATAAAGAAGCGGTTGAGTGCCTCTACCATGCCCTCTGCTTGCCCTGTATTACTCATTGCGCTATTGTATAGTTCGTTTATTTTAGGGTTCTCCGTATTTTGATAGTCCGTTGTTTTATGCTTTAATTCGCATATTTCCTCATATCGGCTGCGGAAGATATCACGCATAGAATTGATTTTTGCATCGCTGAATACGGATATTAATTCAAATAGAGCAAACATCGCACAAAATATCCCAACAAACAGCAAAAGCTCACTTTGTTGGGCTTGCCCTGTTATCATGCCAATCATTAACATAGGAAAATAAATGGTGACAAGGGGCAACAGCACACTTAAAAATATCTTAGGGATAAAACCAAGATAAAATGATTTGTCCCAATGCCATACATTGACCAGTGTAAAGGCAATATTTTGGATTACATTGTATTTTTGAATCTCATCTCTTTGTTTTCCCATTACTATCAAATCCCTTCAAATAAAATAAGCCCAAGGAAACTGCCGCGTTGCTTCCTTGGGCTTAATCATATATAGCTATTTAAAAGTGGTGTGTACTAGTAAGGTTTAACTAACGAGTGCGTGCATTGCCATACCATTTGCCATGGCTGCCATTAATACTGACCGCCATCGGTCCTGCATGGTGTACAGGTCGTCATATTTATCTGGGTCAATTAAAATTTGCAAGGCATTATGATTATTCTGTGCCAGTGCCGAAAAGAATTTATTTATTGCCATAATGCTATGACCTGTTTCTAACAGCATATAGATAATTTTCATACGCTCTATATCACCGGTCTGATATATGCGCCGTTGGTATTTGGAGAACCGTTCACCCAGCAGCCCATTTCTTTCCCAATTGCGTATGCGGTCCTTTGTTGTACCAATGCACTCTGCCGCTGTTTTTAGGGTATAATCTAACTGTTCTTCATTGCAGTCATTGCAGCCATTACAGCCATCCGGGGAAGTCCACTTTTTTATTACCCCAACCGCATTATCCGCTTTTTGTATTTCCCCTTGCACCAGCGCAATATATGCCTCAATATGTTGACGACACAAATGCATATCCTGTTGCGCCGCATAAAGTACTTGCAAGGATGCCTTGCGCAGTTGCTTGTTAACAAATTCACCAAAAACCAAACGGCATAATTTAATTTGCAGGATATGCCTTTCATTAAAAATACGATAACCATTTTCCAGTCGTTCGGTAGGTTCAATAAAATTTAAGGACTCATAATACCGAATAGTGCTGTGGGGTGTATTGGTAAGTTTAGATACTTTAGATATTTTCATATACTGACCTCAGAAAAAATTATAATATTTTATTTTTATTATAACAATATTTTTTTTTAAATAATTATTTTTTTATGTCACAAAACATCACAGTTATCCGTTATATAGTTGTTCATGAACAAAACGCAATATAGCAATGTTACTTAAAAACAGACGAAAGCAAGGTCGAAACGCAGGGCTTTAACTGCGTTCTCGGGTGAAGCTTGAGTCGATTTTCAAGTTAATTGTCCATCACTTCGAAGGAGCGCATTAAATGGGTATATCCACAAGCACTGCTCACATCCCACGGGAAAACGTAAATGTCGAATACGAATTGGAAAAAATGATAGCAGTCCATGGCGATGGCTTACTTAGATACTGCCACAGCATACTACTAGACTATCACGAAGCCCAAGATGTGGTGCAATCAACCTTTATAAAGGCATATAAAAAAATATCAACCAAAAATACCGAAGAAATCCACGGCGCATGGCTGTATAAAATCGCCTACACTGCTTGCATAGACATATTCCGGAGAAAGAAATTACTAAATTTGTTTATCCAACAAAACGAAACGAAAGAGACAACCACCCCGGAATACTTTATAAGCGAAAATGTACGCAGCATATTATCACAACTACCGCCTAAAGACAGAGCATTAGTTTTTAGCCGTGCAATAGAAGGGTTGGATTATAAGGAACTGGTTGACATATACGGCACAAATGCAGCAACCTTGCGCAAACGATACGAACGCGCAAAAAATAAATTAGCAAAAAAATTGGAGGGCTGGAAATGAAACCAAATTCAAATAAAACCGAGCAAGACATAATTAAACTATTTGGCGAAATAAACACGCCCACATACGACATTCTAGAAGGAGTAAAATCACATATGAATCATAAATCTAAAATAACCCGCACCAAACCAGGGGTATTTGTATTAGTTGCAAGTCTGGTACTACTATTAACAACCGGCGCAGTTTTTGCAGCATATCAAACCACCGGAGGCTTTGGAAGACTTCGGGAAATAGTTGGCGAAGAACGAGCAGAAGGCCTCACACCCATAGAAATAGACGATATTTTAGACATCCCATACCTCTCCGGCGGGTTCCGCAACCCTCACGAAGACCGCTTTGCAATAGAGCTAGTCGCAACCTATGGGGAAGTGGGCGGTATCATGGATTTCTATTTCACATTAGAAGATTTAACAGGCGCAAGACAGAACTGCAATTTTTCTGTGCTTAGTTTCGTTTTACACACAGGCGAAAGCAATGGGCTATACGTATTTGGTCAAGCCACAGAAGTAATAGATATTTGCAACAACGGTATAATTACTATGCGTGGACGTACGGACAGCCTCTCTCGACGTGATGAAAATGGCATGTTTCAAACCTATGGATTTTGGAGTGAGCCTCCCTTTGAAGAAGGGTTAGTTCCCGAAGATGTTGTACGAAACGGCGATGTGACAATTACCGTAACAAGTGTAGGATATAATCTCAGTGGCTACTTCTCTCAAATTGTGGGATTTGATTTAGGCACAGTACAAGAATTTTCTGAAAACGATTTACAGATCGTAACCAAAGCAGATTTTGCAGACGACTTCCCATTTGACTGGCAATTTCCATCAGCAGCAGACAGGGCACTGCTAGAAACCACAGGCCTCCCACTCCCACGCACAGGCTTACTAAACTGGGAAATTGACGCACCGCGTGTAGAAACACAAATTTCAAGTATTGGCATACTAGACGGCAGCCTATATATTGTGCAATGGGAGCCGATGCCCCACTATTCAAGGTTTTCTGCCCTCAACCTAGAATGCCCAAACGGCACCACCATACGCCCCGACCGATCACTGATGTTTAGCATTTCTCCAAACGGCACATTCTATCAAGGCAGCTACCGCCGGGATACGGCCATAGAAATATTCAACATAGGCTATTTTTCTCGCAATCCATATCAAATTCTTATATTTGAAAATTTAGACCTAGATCGCCTGGGCGAATATACCATTTTTGGGCATTTTGATACAGGATACAGTGTTTGGCTAGAGTGGACAACAACATTTCATTCTGCAAATGAATAATACGTAACAACTTTGTGACAACTGCCTACTATAATATAGCTAACGCACTTTTAAGACCATTTGCGCACCTTAGGCACACAGACGGACTGAAAAGGCGTTAGCTATAAATTTTGAATAATTCAGTTGGGTGCGAATCGCACCCAACTGAAATTTACCACAAAGGAATTGATCAAAAATGACACGAAGAAGAATAGTAAAACGCCGCCCCATGAGGCTGAGACTTAGGGCAAAATTAATACTTTTAGGATTGGCACTGCTGCTGCTTTATTTATTCTTGCGCACCCCCACCCCAGTTACTTATGCAATAACAGCACCAAACCCAGATCAATTTTGGGAAACCACTAATATGGATTTACATGATAATGGCCAAAAAATTATCTGGCTGGATGCAGGCCATGGGGGATTTGACGTGGGTACATATGCTGTAATTAATGGCCTGCGCGTTTACGAAAAAGATATTACATTAGCAATTGTATTAAAGGCATATGAATTATTTCAGGAATCCAATTTAGTACAAGTATTTCTTACCCGCAAAGATGACAGTTATGTCAACCTTGCCAGTCGCCCCGCTTTGTGGAATGAAGGCAGTGCAGACTTGATGGTATCTGTCCATGTAGATTTTTATGATGGCCCAACGGCTCAAGCCGTATCAGGCATTCAGGTAAACTATTGCCAAAATAAAATAGGCAACACCGGCCGCACTAATATTACAGACGCACAGTTTGCCCAAATTATGCAAACCCAGTTAATAAACAGAACAGGTGCCCGAGACAGGCAAATACGTGGAGACAGAGAGTTTGTTATCCCCACAGACAGCACAATGCCCGCAATATTAATTGAAGCAGGATTTATGTCTAACCGTAACGAACTGGCAAAGCTGTTAACCCCAAACTACCAAATGCTCATTGCAAAAGCCATATACAATGGCATCCTTGAAGCAATTGCATTGCAATCACCCTCTGCGGTGCAACCTCTGTAACTCCTCCCTTGTAATACAACCTGTAAAAACCACGCCACACAGGTATATCACCCCAAGCATACCAATACTAAGCACAAGACCTATACGCAGGCCCGCCAAATCCAAAAGTATCCGATTTGCCAAAAGCCTCGCAGTAAGTCCGGCAGCCATTGCCGCAAGCAAAGGCTTTAGCATCCATTTAGAAAATTCCATATCTAAAGGCATGTATTCCCGCACTTTATATAACCCTAGCGCAATAACCACAAGCAAGCTTACAAGCCAACCAAAAATATAACCAGTCAGCCCAAACCTGGGCACAAATACATATATAAAACCAATGCTAATGGCCGATGAAATTAAGCTATTGCGGAAAATAAACATCTGGCATCCCAATCCATTTAACACACCAGATATCACAATCTGCATGTAAATAAATGGGCACATTATGCCCAAAAGTTTTAGCATAAGCCCAATTGGCTGGTTGTAAATTGCCATCCCCAACTCGTGAGAAAAGAAGAGAAATAGCGCCGCCGCACCCATACCGGTTATAGACGCAAAAAGCAGTGACTTTGAAGCGATGGTGGATACACCGCGCAAATCCTTTGCCGCAACAGCTTCCGACACAGCAGGAACAAGTGTGACACTCAGTGCTGTCAAAACCGCCGTTGGGAAAAATATAAGCGGCATTGCCATTCCGGTTATGCGCCCAAATTCGCTAATCGCATCGCTAGCAGAAAGCCCGAATATTTGCAAACGCTGAGGGATTAATACATTCTCCCACGCGGAAAGAAGAGACCCTGCAACACGATTTCCCGTTAGTGGAAGCGCCATACACATTATTAATGTGAGGGTCTGCATTTTTGACAGAGTGGGCACAATTGGCTTATTGCGCTTGCGGCGTTTTATTTTGTACGCGCCAAAAACAAACAAGCAGGAGAAAACTTCCTCAGCCACAATAGCGCCAAGCGCAACGGCGGCAGCATACTCAAGACCCATTGGCACAAAACGCGCCGCTAATAAGTAAACGATTGTCATACGTACAATTTGTTCCAGCACTTGATTTATAGCAGGTATTTTTGCCTCTTGCAGACCAATAAAATACCCACGCATACAGGTTCCCGCCGCCATAAATGGAAATGCAAATGAAAGAATTTGTAGTGGCAGCAGCGTACGCATATCTCCAAAAAAGTGTACCGCCAAAAACTCTGCCCCAAAGTACAACATAATCGATAGCAGAATACCAAGTACCGTAGTAATTGCCACCGATTGTCTGAGCATTCGCGACATATTGCCATACTCGCCCCTAGCCCGCTCTTGAGCTATCAGCTTAGAAACAGTTGTGTTAAACCCCGCACATGAAATACTCCATGCAAGAGCATACACAGGCATTATAAGCTGGTATAACCCCATGCCCTCTGCCCCAATTAAATTAGACATATATATGCGATATGCAAACCCTAAAATACGAGTTGCCACCCCGGCAAGTGTAAGAATTAATGCACCCGTTAAAATGCGTTTACGGTTGATACGGCCCACCACCTATAACAATAATGCATAATTATATGACGTAACTTGCCGCTGCATGCGTACAGGGCCATTTAAACTGAAGAACAAACAAAAATCAGTTGGTAACGAATCGTTACCAACTGATTTTTTGCCGTAAAACAGCGCGGTCCAAAATCACCTAACCTCCAAATACGCACTAGAAACCCAGCCAATACCATGGTCAGTTTCAACCCTGGTCCAATCTCCCACTTGTTCAAGTACGATTACAATATCCCCAACAACAAGGTGGTTAAATGCGGCATAACCCGCACCTGGCCCTGTGCGAATGTGTAAAAACACGCAATTGGCAACGACAGCAATGTTGGTAGCCACCGGAGTATATTTTTCTACAACCATGTCGCCTTCCACTACTACAGGTTCAGGCATGGCCGGTATGAAAAGCAGCTCAACATTTTGCCCTAAATTACCACATTCGCATGGCAAACAAGTACACCATCCAAATGCCATTTGGCAAACATCCATACCAAATTCATCCCAATCAAATGCGTCCCAGTCAAATGCGTCCCAATCAAATTCCACACGTTCCACAGCATCACAATACGCAGTTGGAAAATGCATATTCGCTACATGATGGTGCGTAACACTGGCAGCACCAAAAAACATATCCCAAATTTCCAACAAATAGTCCAAATCTGCCCATTGGTCAAGGTTAATAAAATCAGTCGTTGGCACTGTCACGCCTATTGTCGCGTATGCCTTAAAATTAAAATCTTCTTCGTTAAACTGTAGGGCAAAGCTGTAATCATCCATGGTGAATGTACCGGTTATACTATCGCTGCCCTCCCATCTGCCTGTCTCTTCGTAGAAAAGAACCAGTTCTCCGCTTTCCCGGTTCCATCCGACACCAAGGGTAAACGTGTCTTCATCGACTACCACCATAGATTGAATTGTATCATCCCAATATTCGCTTAAAAAAGCATCCCACTTAGCCGCTAAATCATCATCCCATATTATCTCCCAGGCTTCTTCATGTAATTCCATAAAAGTATAGAGCAGATACTCACTAACCAGCCGATCACGCGCAGTAACTGACCTAGAAACAAATCTATGCTCAATACTATTTGCACATGGCGCATGAATTTCCCAAGCTATTATTACTGCATCTCTCCAAACTCTGTTTGGCCCACCAAAAGACAATTCCAATGTCCAAGTATCCCTTGCATGCCTGCCAAGGTTTAAAACCATGGACACTCCATGAGAATCCGTCACTTCTTCATCCCGCCAATTTATCCATGTTTCGGTAACAAAGAAATCAAGGCCCACTTGTAACAGCCTGCCACCTCTTGCAGTATAAGTAACAAAATTAAAGGTACCATAGTCAAAAGTATCTCCGATTTCCTCAATACCACGGCGCACATCATCCATCAAAGGATTATCTTCTCCAAACCGGTCAATAGCCGCAATGTACATTTCTAAAAGCGTATCCATATCCGTAGAAAACGAAGCCCTTTGCGCCTGAACAGAATTAAGCGTTACCCATTCGGTCGTTTGGTCAACATGGCGCATAAATGGCAGCCACCATGCCATAAGGTCAAGACGGCTGGCATCTTGTATCGCTTCTGAAAAAACAATTTCTTCAAAGTGCCGCACATACTCAATCAGTGTATCCAGCTCAAAAGCTTCTGGGAGTTCGTCAATAATCTCCCGCGCATATAAACCGTCAACAAATGCAAGCAAATCCTCTCCAAAGGTGTTAAACACAATCCCTAAAGCATCATCACCCCAAAACGGACTGCTTACAGCCACACGCTCTTGGTTTAAAAAGGCCATAAAATCGATATGATCCCATCTATCCACCATTTCAAAATTTAGGGCGTACTCCTGAGCCTCAGCATTTGAGTAAAAGCGAAACGCAAGCTTTTCTTCATCATTTCGCCAGCTTAACCAATCAGCATCAACAGCGGTAACACCGTTTTCAAGGCTTTCTAACAGTATTGAAATCGCCTCAAAAGGCGAACCTTCTATACGCTCTGCCAACTCATCCCACAGGGATGATTGCGCCGGGTTTGCCGCCATAGGCATTGATGAAAACGCCAACATTAAAACAATGCATATTGCAATCACCTTACGTCCATTTTTCAAAAAATTTAAAACCATATAGCCCTCTCCTCTTATGCTAATCCCACTTTAAAACATGATTTCAAATGAAGATTAGTATTAAAATAATTTCCAGGTAAAAAGTAGCACAAATTATAACAACCGTCAATCGCCGCCCCTTTCAAAAATACGTTTATAAGCTTCAGGTTTTCTGTTTTGATATATTCCGGTGTGGACGCGCAATGCTTCAACCTTATCAAAATCTACCTCTTCTATTATAACGGCCCTATCCTCTTCTCCACGAGAGGCAATAACAACACCCCAAGGGTCAATTAAGCGGCTGTAACCGCAGCCAACAATCATACCACCGCCACCACTGGCATTGACACCTGCAATATAAACTACGTTTTCTATTGCCCGTGCAATAGTTAATGCCCGCCAGTGGTCTATTCTTTCCCTTGGCCACTGGGCCGGAACAAATATCATTTGCGCACCATCCAGCGCAAGACCCCGGGCAAGCTCAGGAAAACGAATATCATAGCAAATGATAATGCCGCAAGTGATGCCATCAAGCTCAAAAGTAACGGCCTCATCACCTGATTTAAAAAATGGCTCCCCATTTGCCGGCCGCACAGTTGGCGAACCATGCATTTTAGTGTACCGGGCAATATGATTGCCTTTGCGGTCAAAAATATAAGCCGTATTATTAAAAACGTCCCCAAAACGTTCTATGATAGAGCCACCAACAATATTTACATTATACCCTGCCGCCAAGCCTGAAAGAAAAGCCTTCGTCGCCCTACCCTCATTATCCGCAAGGTCAAACAAATTTTCCGTAGGATAAAAACCCAAATCCCATGTTTCAGGCATACATACAAAATCAATATCTTCTGTAATGTGTTTTTCAAACATCCCTTCAACCGTACGCATATTTTTAGCGCGGTCTGCAAAGGCAACGTCAAACTGCAGCAGTGCTATTTTTTTACCCATAAAACCCTCCACCCTCAAACATTTCTTTGTAAACATCATTCGTAATTGCAGCCAGCTGTAAAGATTTTTTAAGATAACCTTTTTCCCTTTTTTTGTAATGCTCTCTAAGGACATCACAAAAATCTATTACACGAAAATTTTGATGCCTTGCAAGCAAAAAGGGTATTGCCACATTCTCTAAATATTCAGTGGAATCGTTATCATTTAATGTCATTAGATTTTCCAACGACTTAAAAAGCACTGTGTAGTATTCATTTGCCGCCGCAAGCTTTTTACCCTCCGCCAGCAAACTCGTACATTGAGAAAAACTCTTTACCCTTACATAACACCTAATTTTGCTATAAAGAATGTCCAAATACTCAATAGTGTCTTTTGGAATATAAACCAGCGCCTGGTTAAGATAATCTATAGACAAATCCCAATCTTCAGCCTTGCGATACAGGTAACCATAACTAACCAACGCCTTACCAATGAACACCTTATTACCTACACTTAACGCCTTTGCATAACATTTAGCCACCACATTTTTTGCCTTTTTAAGCTGGCCAATCCTTATATAGTTTACTGCAAGGGCAATGTCAATACTTAGCCCGATAATATTAGTGCCATCACCATGATTTAAACTGCGCGCTATTTCTAAAGACTCTATAGAATTATAGGGCAAGCTAAGATCCAAATAGCAGCACGCAATATTAAAATGAATATTAGAATCTTCTCTAAATTCAACCCGGCCATAATCAAAGGCCTTCGTATAAAAATCTAAAGCTTCCCGATACTGCACATTTTCATAACATATTGTGCCTCTGTTGTAGTAATAGTGGTACAGGATTTCGATATCCGCCTCGTTTAAACAAGTTTCCAAATCTTCTAAGATTATTTTCGCTTCTTTAATGTTACCTTCAGCCAGTAATAATCTGCACCTAACTAAATTGTATAAGGCATTGGACTCTTCATCAAATGACAAGTATGTAATTGAGTGTAATTTTTTCTGCATTTCCTTCGCCTTATCCATCTGCTGATTATTAATCAGCTCTAGCCAGATGTATAACCTGTCTCTAAACCCCTCCCGCTCCGGTTCAAGTAGTGGCATACCCTCTAATCCTAAGTATTTTTTTATCATCATTAGTATGTTGGGCTTACATTCAGACCGCCCATTTTCAAAATGATTAATCATAGGTGCAGAATAACCTATATCCTCCGCAAGTTTTTCTTGTGTAACCCCTCTTGCTATCCTAATTTGTTTAAGCTTTTCTGCAAGAGATAACGTAATGCCTGTTTTGATATAGACCACCCCATTCAAAAGAATTTTTTACGCCCAAAATAATACTACACAAAAAACCTTACCCTGTCTATGATTTTAGAAAATACGCCTAATTGCACTTTAGGAAAATACAAAATCACTATGCTGTTTTAACTTGATATATTATCAAAAGCAAATTTCAATGACAAATCAATAGTAATTTTTTATATTTTTCTATTTTTTTTATGCATAAATTCAATTTACATACAATTGTTTGCCAAAATTTATTATCAGATAAAGCAAAAAAGCCTCAATATCTTTAATAGCAGGTAACCTGCAATCATTAATGTGTTAATCAAAAGTAGAAAAAAGACTTAAATTTATCGCAAAACAACCCACCAAACACGAGCCACATCTTAAACATGATGCCAAAGGAAAGCCGCGCATTAAGAGGCATGGGAAGCAAGCACTTGTAGCAGCTTCCCACAACTAAGCAAATCTCACGCTTGAATTAAACATTATAAACAAACATTCCGAACCCAACAGTAATGTTTATTCCATTTTTCACTTATTTTGTGTTGAAGTCCAATCTCATGATTATGTTACAGTTGCGCTACAAATCATAAAGAAAGAAGGGACTGAATCCAGCAATGAAACGTAAACTGTTAATTTTATTTAGCCTTGCACTTGCTATTTCCATGATGGCCGCCTGTAGAACACAAAATGATGGAGGCACAGTTGCCCAACCAGAACCGGCCACCCAAGCCCCAGCGGCAACTCAGGCAGAACCCGCAACACCCGCGACGACCCCAGCCGACACGACTGCAGACGGCCCCGACCCAGTAGAAATTCGTGCCGCCTGGTGGGGAGATACTGTACGCCACGAGCTGTACAACAGCATTATAGACCTATTTGAAGAAGAATTTCCCCACATAACAGTTATCCGAGAACCAGCCTCCTTTGGCGACTATTGGGAAAGATTTGCCGTACAAGTAGCCGGAGGTAATGCCCCCGACTTTTTAAGTATGCACTTTGCGCACGTAGCAGACTTTGCACCCCGTGGTGTAATGGCACCTCTACAGCCATTTATCGATGATGACATTGTCTCTTTTGAAGGCTGGTCGGACTTCGCTTACCAATCAGGTTATTTTGACGGCGTGTTGTACCAAATGATGATGGGCTTTAACGTATGGGGCACATTTGTTAACGAAACCGCCTTCGAAGAAATAGGCGTTGCGCTACCAGACTTTGGCTGGACTTGGGATGAATTTAGAGACAAAGCCGTTGAAGTCAGAGAAGCGTTAGATGCAAGAGGCGAGCGCAACAGATGGCTTGCAGGCGACTCTTCAGGCAACTTTTCCGCCTTCCGCCAAGGTTTCCTCCGCCCTCGCGGCATAGACCACTATACCCCTGACGGTGACTTTGCCGGCACCGTAGAAGATATTATTGCATGGTGGACCATGTGGGATGAAATGCGCCAACTAAATCTTATCCCCGACCCTGCAACCGGCGTAGAGTTTGAAGGCGTTACCTTAGAAGACAGCATGTTTGCAAGAGGCCGCATACTAGCAATCAACTACCCGCCCGTAAACCAAATATCCCTATTCACTAACACATTCCCAGACAAGAGAGTTGGCGCCGTACGCAACCCAACCGTGCCAGGTGCAATGGCCGGAGAAATACTCCAAGGCGCATCCTTTGCAGTATCCGCCACAGCCACACCAGAAAGGCAGCTAGCCGCCGCCAAGCTTATGAATTTCTGGCTTAACGATGCAAGAGCCATTAGCCTATTTATGCTAGACCAGGGTGTTATCGGCAACGAAGCCCTACATCCAGTTATTATGGAAAACCTAAACCCAGCCCAGCAAATACAGCTTGACTTTGTCGCTTATATAACCGCCCTCGAACAAATTCCAGCCATAGACGTCCCTCCAGGCGCTGCTGAAATTGAAAGCATCTTCGGCCTAAGAGCCCAAGAAATCGCCTTTGGCATGAGAACAATTGAAGACGCGGCCCATGACTTCCTACAAGAATTTGCCGCCATCCGTGAAAGAGCGGAACGCTAAAGAAACCATGAAAACAACAACTATTTGTGCGCACAGCGCACACCCGTAGCGAACGCGAAGGAAGCGGAATCGGGCTTTGCTCGATGTAGCGGCGGGGTTTGGGGCAGAGCCCCATTTAGATAGAGGTTTTAGCTATGTTTAGAAAAGCAAAGAAGGTGACCGGTTACAACAAAACATGGGAAGCCTATGTATTCATTACCCCTTGGATATTGGGAATGTTGATGTTTACCATTGTTCCAATCTTAATGTCCCTCTACTTCTCCTTCACCAACTACGACATGTTTACACCCGCCAGATGGGCAGGGCTGCAAAACTATCGGGATATGCTTAACGATACGCGCTTGCATAACAGCCTAAGAGTCACATTCACTTTTGTGGCCCTCTCTGTTCCCTTTCAGCTTGCATTTGCCCTTGCACTGGCCGCCATATTAAAAAAAGATTGGCGAGGCGTGAGATATTACAGAGCGGTTTATTACTTACCATCCCTGTTTGGCGGAAGCGTTGCCGTCGCCTTGTTATGGCGAAATATATTCAATAGAGAAGGCGTCATCAATCGTATTCTATACGCAGTATTTGGCTATCAAGGCCCAAACTGGATAGGCACCCCCGGCACGGTTTTATACACCCTAATCGCCCTGTCTGTCTGGCAGTTTGGTGCATCTATGGTCATATTTTTAGGCGGGCTAAAGCAGATATCTTCCGACTATTATGAAGCCGCTGAAATTGACGGCGCAAATAAAATCCAAAGTTTCTTTCGCATTACCGCACCTCTGCTAACCCCTATGGTGTTCTTTAATATCGTAATGACGACCATAAACGCATTCCAGTCCTTTACACCGGCCTTTATTATTAGCGGCGGTACAGGCGGCCCAGTAGATGCAACAATGTTTTACACGCTTTATCTGTTTATTAGAGCATTCAGGCATTTTGCCATGGGTTACGCCTCTGCAATGGCTTGGCTATTGCTTCTGATAATTGCTGTAATTACCCGCCTGCTGTTTATGTCCGCAAAAAAATGGGTCTATTATGACGAGTGATGGAGGGGCCTGATATGCAAATTAGAATGCAAAGATCAAGATATACATCCGCTTATTTTAAACGACGGCTTGGCAGGGTTATATATCATGGCTTAATAATCGCTTTTGGGCTTTTTATGATATATCCTTTGCTGTGGATGGTAAGCGCTTCATTTAAAACCGATCAAGAGATTTTCACCGGCATTAATTTTATACCCATTGCACCAACACTCAGCAACTATATTAACGGATGGCGAGGCGTATCTGGCTTTACCTTTGGCAGGTTCTTCTTTAACTCATTTTTCATTACCATAGTTAACATCATCGGAAATGTTGTTACCTGCTCTATGGCCGCTTACGCTTTTGCCAAGCTGCAATTTAAAGGGAGTTCCGTGCTGTTTACCATTATGCTAATGACTTTGATGCTACCCGGACATGTGAGACTTATTCCCACATACATCATTTTTAATAATTTAGGATGGGTAGATACCTTTTTACCGTTAACTGTACCAAGCTTTTTCGCCGGCAGTGGATTTTTCATCTTTTTAATGATTCAGTTTATGCGCAATATTAGCAACGAAATGCTGGAAGCTCCGCGCATTGACGGCTGCAATACTTTTCAAATTTATCTTCATTTCATAATACCGCTTTCGGTACCCGCACTGGTAACCGTAGCGATATTTACCTTTATCGGCACCTGGAACGACTTCTTCTCCCAAATGATATATTTGCAAAATCCTGCCCGCTTTACTGTAGCTATGGCCTTACGCATGTTTGTAGATGCCACAGGCCAAAGCGCTTGGGGTTCGCTATTTGCAATGTCTGTATTGTCTTTAATACCCCTGTTTGCGATATTTATCTTTTTCCAGCGGTATCTGATAGAAGGAATTCAGTCCGGAAGCCTTAAAGGATAATCAAAAAAACAATTATGACAGCGGACAGTTCTATATTTATGAGCATGTATCCGTATGTCAAAAAATAAGGAGGAAATAAAAAATGGCAGTGAACAGACAAGAAATTTTAGACCTATACAAAGGTCTGCGTGTAACAGATGTAGTAGATGGTTTGGACGCGGTAGGTCTTCAGGACATTTTAACCATGACCCCAAACATACGCCCACTATGGCGCGACATCGAAAACTTTAGCCATTGTTATGTAGGCTTTGCCAAAACTATGCGCTTTTTGCCTACCAACAAAACACTTCGCTCTTCAAGTATCGAAGATTATCTTGAGAAGAAAAATGTCTGGTACGGCACAATTGCTAACGATGCCGCAGCACACGTAGATGTTCAGCAAGGTGATGTGCTCGTTATTGACGGCGATATCGGAAGAGATATGGGCTATATCGGCTCTATGAACGGATATGATCATTTCCTTAACGGCTATGTAGGCATTGTAACCAACGGCACCATCCGCGATACCGACGAGCTGATAAAACAGCGCGTACCAATCCATTTCCGCGATTTTGGCCGAGGTATTCGCCCAGGAAGGCTTGAGTTTGACACCCATAATATACCCGTTAATGTTGGCGGCGTGATGGTAAGACCAGGCGACCTTGTTGTTGCAGATGGCGATGGCGTTGTTGTTGTACCAATTGAGTATGTACACGATGTTGCAAAAATAGCTTGGGATATAGCCAACGGCGATAAAGAACAGCGCGCCGCTTTATACAAAAAAGCTGGCGTACCTTTAGACTGGACAGTTCAAGTTTAATTAGTAAAAAAATAACCCACCCCCATTTAGCCCGTAAGCCCGCGATAGGGCGCGGGCTATTTTTTAAAATTCAAGTGGCTAGCGTCACTAGGCACTTGAAATAAAGGATAGGTGATTGCATACATGAAAATAGGATTTATAGGCCTTGGCATAATGGGCAAACCAATGGCAAAAAATCTGCTTAAAGCAGGTTATGCGCTTTATGTTTACGATGTGGCTGCCGATAACATAAACCCTATAGTCAGTAGTGGCGCTGTAGCCTGCACCTCCATTAAAGAGGTTGCAAAAAACACTGCTTGCATCGTTTTAATGCTGCCAGATTCCCCACAAGTTAAAGAAGTTATCACAGGAAACGACGGATTACTGCAAACGGCAAAACCCGGAACACTTGTGATAGACATGAGCTCCATCGCACCCTTAGTTTCACAAGAAATGGCCCAATTATTACAGGAGAAATCCATACGCTTTATAGATGCACCTGTTAGCGGCGGAGAAGCAAAAGCCATTGACGGCAGCTTAGCCATTATGGCCGGAGGCAGCCCAGCAGATTTTGCCGAAGCAGAAGACATTCTAAAAGCCATGGGCTCCCCGGTGCATACCGGCGCCGTTGGCAGCGGGAACACCTTCAAGCTGGCTAACCAAATTATAGTAGCCCTTAATATGGCAGCGCTATCGGAAGCATTTACACTCGCCGCCAAAGCAGGCGTAAACCCAGAATTGCTGCTTGAAGGCATTAAAAGCGGCACAGCAGGAAGCATGATGATGAATTTAAAAATGCCATCCGTGCTTAATCGCAACTTCAAACCCGGCTTTAAGGTCGATCTTATGTTTAAAGATTTAAGCAATGTGCTTGAAACCGCAAAAGGTGTAGGCGCACCCTTATTTTTACTCCCACAGCTTTACCAAATCCTACAATCCCTCCGTCAAGATGGAAACGGAGACCTTGACCACAGCGCAATCATTACCTTCTACGAAAAACTGGCAAAACAGGAAGTAACCGCACAAAAATAAATTCAAGTGGTGGCGGAGCGCCACCATTTGAAAATTAGAATGGAGACTTACAATGGCAGTTGGCTTTAGAGTATATACAAAAATTAAACGAGCAAATAAAAATCTCGTAGAATCATTCAGAGGCATACCAGTAGCAAACATAGCCGATAACATGGGCAGAATTTCCTGTATCGACACAAGTATAAGGCCCTACGGTAGCACATCAATTTTAGGTGTAGCCCTTACCGCAAAAGTATCACCAAGCGACAACCTAATGTTTCACAAAGCCATAGACATAGCCCAACCGGGGGACGTAATTGTAGTAGATGGCGAAGGCTGCATGAGCCACTCCCTTTGCGGCGAAATCATGTACAGATACGCCAAATCAAAAGGCGTTGTAGGCTTTGTGGTAGACGGCTGCATAAGAGACATAGATGCCCTTTCAGAATTCGAATTCCCGGTTTACGCAAAAGGAGTACAACCCAAAGGCCCTTATAAAAACGGCCCCGGAGAAGTGAATACACCCATTGCCGTTGGCGGAATAGTCGTTTGCCCGGGAGATATCGTTTATGGAGATTCAGACGGCGTAGTCATCATCAAAGAGGCCGATGCACCAGCATTAATTGAACTGGCAAACAAACATGTAGAAAATGAAGCGGCCATGTTCAGAGACATTAAAAATGGCTGCTTCGACAGAGCATGGGTGGATAAAACCATTTCCGCAAACGGCGGTGAAATCATCGATGATTACAGCAAATAAAAGGAGGCTTTAATGGCTACACACAACGCAAATTGGCAAAAACTTCGCACTTACTGCCAAAATCTATACATGTCCCTAGGCATAGCCGAAAAGGATGCTTTCGTCATCGCCGACAATCTGGTAGATGCCGATTTGTGCGGCGTAGAATCCCACGGCGTAAGCCGCATGACTATCTACATGAAAAGATTGGCCTCTGGGGTCGTTCGCAAGCAAAACCAAATAAAAATAGAACAAGAATACCCCGCATCCCTTGCATTAAACGCCCAAAACACAATGGGAATGCTCGCAGGAAAGCACGCCATGGAAAACTGCATAAAAAAAGCCAAAACCAGCGGCTGCTGCATAGCCACCGTAAATAATTCTAACCATTACGGCATGGCTGCCTACTATGTAAATATGGCCGCAAAGGAAAATATGATAGGCATCACCACCACAAATGCACCTCCAAACATTGCCCCATGGGGCAGCTTTAAATCCTACATGGGCACCAACCCAATAGCCATTGCAGCCCCAACTCACAGCGAGCCACTCTTACTAGACATGACACCAAGCGTTGTAGCCATGGGCAAAATACTTCTTGCCGCCAAACTTGGTAAGGATATTCCAGAGGGCTGGGCGCTTACCAAGGACGGCAAACCCACTACCAACTCCACCGAAGCCAGCAAAGGAACCGTGCTTCCCATTGGCGGGCCCAAAGGCTCTGGCATGGCTATTTTTGTAGAAGTCCTATCCGGCATTCTAAGCGGCGCCCAGTTTGGTCCACACCTAAATAATATGTGGAACGATTTCGAAAACCCGCAAAATGTCGGTCACTTCTTCCTGGCCATTGATATTTCCAAGTTTGTAGATGTGAATATATTTAAGCAGCGGCTTGAGCAAATGGTACATGAAATCAAAGCCCTCCCAAAAGCCCTAGGCTTTAATGAAATTTTTATGCCCGGAGAAATTGAACAAAAACTCAGACGAGAGCGGCAAGCTAGTGGAATTGTGTTATCAGAAGTTGTGTACAATGAACTCAAAGCTTTAGGGGAAGAGCGCAACGTTCCACTTATAATCTAGGGAGAAGGGGTTTACTACCTATGAAAATAGTTATTTTAGATGGATACACCGAAAACCCCGGCGATTTAAGCTGGGAAGGTTTTGAAAAACTAGGCAGCTTAACAGTGTATGACCGCACCCCCTCAGAGCAAATAATTGAAAGAATTGGAAACGCAAACATTGTAATAACAAACAAAACCCCAATAACTGCCAGCACCTTAGAAAGTTGCCCAAACATAAAATACATCGGCGTACTGGCTACAGGTTACAATATCGTAGATACTGCAAAGGCAAAAAAAATGGGAATACCTGTAACCAACATACCCACATACGGCACAAATGCAGTTGGGCAATTTACAATCGCACTACTACTTGAGATATGCCATCGCATAGGGCACCACGCTCAGGCTGTTAAGGCAGGCAAATGGGAAACGAGCCCAGACTTTTGCTTTTGGGATTATCCGCTCATAGAACTTGCGGACAAAACCCTGGGCATTATCGGCTTTGGCAGAATAGGCCAAAAAACGGCACAAATTGCACATGCCCTAGGCATGAAAGTGATTGCACATGACGAAAACTCAGTACCAAACAATCCAATAGCAGACTACGCCTCCCTTGATGAGATTCTGCAAAAATCCGATGTAATATCCCTTCATTGCCCTTTAACATCCGCTACCGAAGGCATCATTAACAAAAACAGTATTGGCAAAATGAAGGATGGGGTAATAATACTAAACAGTTCCAGAGGGCCTTTAATTGTCGAGCAAGACTTAGCCGATGCCCTTCATTGCGGCAAGGTTTATGCCGCCGGCCTAGATGTGGTATCAGTAGAGCCAATAAAGGGCAATAATCCTTTACTGAAGACAAAAAACTGCTTCATTACTCCTCATATTGCATGGGCCCCAAAAGAAAGCCGCCAAAGACTTATGGATATTGCAGTTGCAAATTTAGATGCATTTATCAAAGGCACGCTGCAAAACCTGGTTAACGAGTACTAATTCCAAATTAAAACCTGTCTGACAGAGCGATGCGCCGCGCCACCGCACGGCGCGGCTTTAAGCGATAGGCAGATAGGATTTTAATTGGAATTGGTATAGGTTTACTACTTGCCCTACTTGAGGTAGAATATAAATGACAAAATATTAGACAGGCTAGGGTGATTTTTGTGAAAACCGAATTTTTGCATACCTCCGAATGGGATGCATTTAATACAGGCATTTGGACAGACGAAGTAAATGTACGCGACTTTATTCAAAAAAACCTCACACCATATCATGGAGATGACTCTTTTCTTGTAGATCCTACCTCACGCACAAGCAAACTTTGGCAAGAAGTTTGCGCACTTACAAAATTGGAAACGGAAAAAGGCATCTTAGATGCAGATACGAAAATCCCATCTACCATAACTTCCCACTCACCCGGATATATTAATAAAGAACTTGAAACCATTGTAGGCTTGCAAACAGATAAACCTCTAAAACGCGGCATAATGCCAAAAGGCGGCATTAAAGTTATACAAAAAGCCTTAAATTCCTATGGGTACACACTGGATCCATATATAGAAGAAATATATACAAACCACCGCAAAGCCCATAATGACGGCGTTTTTGACGCATACACAGACGAAATGCGCGCCGCAAGAAGGTCAGGCATCATAACCGGCCTGCCAGACTCATACGGCCGCGGCCGCATTATTGGCGACTATCGCCGGGTGGCACTTTATGGCACAGATTTTCTTATAAACGACAAAAAGGCCCAGCTAAAAGAAGCAAATATTCCTGTGCTAAGGGAGAGCAATATTCAGCTGAGAGAAGAAATAAACGAACAAATACGCGCACTTAAACAACTTGCACAAATGGCAAGTTCCTACAGCTTTGACATTTCTAAGCCTGCAAAAAACGCACAAGAAGCCATTCAGTGGACGTATTTTGCATACCTTGCGTCCGCAAAGCAGCAGGACGGCGCAGCAACGTCCCTCGGGCGCGTATCAACCTTCTTAGATATTTACATCGAGCGGGATCTTAAAAACGGCACAATGATCGAAACAGACGCCCAAGAATTGATGGACCACTTTGCAATGAAACTCCGCATGATACGCTTTTTGCGCACACCGGAATACAACGCCCTGTTCTCTGGCGACCCTACATGGGTAACAGAGGCCATTGGCGGCATGGGCGAAGACGGCCGCACATTAGTTACAAAAAACTGCTATCGCATGATTCACACCCTAAAAACCCTAGGCCCCGCCCCAGAGCCAAACCTAACCGTTTTGTGGAGCGTAAATTTGCCCGAAAATTTCAAAAGATTCTGCGCAAAAATGTCTATAGAAACCAGCTCTATCCAGTATGAAAATGACGATTTAATGCGTGGCTACTGGGGAGACGACTACGGCATAGCCTGCTGTGTATCCGCAATGCGCCTGGGCAAACAAATGCAATTTTTTGGTGCGAGGGCAAATCTTGCAAAAGCCTTAATTTATGCAATAAACGGCGGCAAAGACGAAAAAAGCGGCGATCAAGTAGCCCATGAATTTGCACCAATAACCACAGACTATTTAAACTATGACGAAGTTTACCGCCGTTTCGACCAAGTAATGGACTGGCTTGCAGAACTTTATATTAGCACCCTCAATGTAATCCACTACATGCACGACAAATACAATTACGAAAGCCTACAAATGGCGCTGCACGATAAAGATATTTTACGCACCCACGCCTGCGGAATCGCCGGGCTTTCTGTAGTAGCAGACTCCCTTGCTGCAATAAAATATGCAAACGTAAAAACCATACGCAACGCACAAGGCCTTGTAACCGACTACACAATAGAAGGTGAATACCCGGCCTATGGCAACAATGATGAACGCGTAGATAAAATTGCATACGACATTGTTAAAGCCTTTATGGCAAAATTACAAAAACAAAAAATTTACAGAAACGCCGTACCAACCTTGTCTGTGCTAACCATTACGTCAAACGTAGTATATGGCAAGGCAACCGGTGCAACACCAGACGGCCGCAAGGCCGGCGAAGCTTTCGCCCCGGGAGCAAA
>Ga0131853_10006523_pt1 | contig 21072 bp, 18 predicted proteins | sample TergutLab28metaG_FD_92764 | JGI IMG/M metagenome (GOLD analysis project Ga0131853, IMG submission 92764) | Labiotermes labralis P1 segment gut microbial communities from Petit-Saut dam, French Guiana - Lab288 P1 (version 2) (version 2) | ecosystem: Host-associated > Arthropoda: Insects >...
TGGGGTGTGGTGGGGTGGGGGGGGGGGCGTTCCGGGGGAAGCGGCCGGTGCATAGGGCTGAAAACCTTAGCACCTTCATGTGCCGATTGTCTTAAAATCTGGGAACTCCAAACTCCTGGAACCCTCAGGGCCTGACCAGGCTTGTAACGGGATTGCTTTACCTTTTAAGAGAAGAAGGTGTAGCATTTCGAGGAAAAGTTGTGGGGCGATCCATGGGAACTCTTTTTTTAAGAATATATTTTAGGACATTCTGACTTTGGTTTCAGTTACTTTGATAACCGGTTCTTTTACCACAGTTTTGGTTTGACGGAGGAAGTTATTCAGTTACTTCCAACGTCCGGGTTGTGTTCCTGAGACAGTGCTTCAGATGTGCATACTATACCTCGTAGAAAGCAGAGGCACCGTGAAGTCCACAACGTTGGCTCGTGCAGTGCTCATTCCGAACGCATCCACAGCAATGTGAACCTGCTTATCTACTATCATCTTGATCATTCCGTTCGTTGTGCCGTTTTTCAACACAGAGCCTCTGGCGCCGTCCACCGGGTAACTGAAGATCGTCCTGTTTCGTTGTTAACACAAAAACACGAGAGCTCACACTCTTCATTGTGCTTATTTCTTTGTCCTTTGTGTACAGCACCACGTTTCTGCCGATAATGCTGTTTCAAGTTACAGAATTACAGGACTTCTCCTCACATTTCTTATTATTCCTCATGTTCCCTCTAAATGTCCTGCAACCCTCCTATTTCTTCTTAACGGACTGATAACACATTATTCTCTATAGAGTTTGGTACCTGGTTTAGAACTAAGTGTACAATGCGCAGTCCTGTAAACGCCTATTGTAGAATTCGAACAAGAAAGCCAGTGAGTGGCTCCTTCTTGCGCCGAAACACGGAACCATAATAACAGCCGTTGCCATACCTTACATTTGAATTTGATTTTCCCGAGACCTGCCTATACCACCTGCATTAGCACTGTTTTTTTCCGACCTGGAAAGGCAACATCACCTACTAATGAGCACATTAAAACTAAGATTCTAACTTGCTTGTGCAAAATCCGGATTCATTAGGGGTCTTCTAGGAAAACTACATGAAAAAAAATATATATATATATTTTGGCGCCACAGCCCATAAGGGACCTAGGCCACCTCACTGTTGAGGTTTCTGGATCACACACCATTAGACACAGCCACAAACACACACACGCACGCACGCACTGTACGACTCCTCTGAACGAGTGATCAGTTCGTCGCAGAGGCCGTTACGTACAAAACACACAGCAGACATAAGAGATGAACAACCATAAGCTCAACGGAATTCAATCCCCGCCAACCAAACAATCAGGAGGCTTAGACCTACACCTTGGACCGCAAGGCCACTGGGATCTGCCTTGAAATGCATTGTTTTCGCTAAATTTGTGAGAACCGCAAGAGATACGATGCTGTAGACATATCGGAGACAAAGAGTTCTTGGTTTATTTAGCTTTTATCGTGGGGTAATCCTCACTGCCGAGCACGTTGTCTCAGTTGGTAATACTTTGATCTTGCTTTCGGGAGACGCCTGTTTCGAATCTCGGCCGGGATGTCGGCTGTTATGCCTGAAGCCCCCCACGCAAATGCGTGTTTAGTATCTCAAATTAGGTCACGCGCGTTAATTTCCCATTTCTTTCCATAACAATATTCACTGTCATCCGATGATTCGACACACTACATGAATAGACAATTCTGGCTACAGCGCAATTTAAAAGCATAAGCTGTCATTCATGAATCGCACAGTCAAACGCACCGTGCAAATGTCTGTTACCTGAACTGCATCTTCTGTTCCAGGACCCGCCATACTTCACCGAAGTATCCTCCAAATTTCATTTGGCCGTCGATTTTTTGCAGCATAGTGATTGGAGGATTCTGTAACAGGAAAACATTTCGCTAACTTAACTAGCCCGCCTTTACTGCTCTGTACTAAAACAGCCTGCCGGTTGTGAACACGACATTGAGCTTTCGGATTCCATAAAATTTGGGGAATTTCTTAGCTAGCTGAAGAACTGTTATACTCTAGAAGGGCTCTGATGCATGGAATTAGCTACTTGCGCGACAGATGAAAATATATAATGCAAAGCAGGCTTATTTGTTGTTCATGAATTTTCTAAACGTTTACTGCCCACTGCATACGACGTCCTCATGTGGCGTGGTGGACGCTTTGTACATTTTTTAAGCAAATTATTTAATTTTGTGAGACATAAATAATTTCAATATTCAGAATAAGTCCTGAGCTTTGTGCGAGTGCAAAGGGTGTAAGTTTTTAATGTGACGTATAGAAAGTGAAACTGCTCTCTTTCCTTTTCAAACATGGTTATTCGTTTGATCACATATCATGCGATTGTTTAGGAGGTCATAATTGTCCACACGAAGGAAAAACATGCGTCACGGCAATCTCTATATTCGTGATAGATTAGAATCACTTTCACTCCGGAAGTACACCTAATCAGGCTTTGTTTCTTTTATTGAAGCCTCTCCCTATGAATTTCCGGGGCGTTTCAAACCGTATTATGAAACGTATTGAACGTTTATTAAAGGAGCGGATCAAAGACATCTGTAAAGCCTTTAGTGCGTAAAGCAATCACAATGCGTCAATAATTAATAAAAAAAAAATAGTTTTGCATTTGACTGCAGTGCCTACGAAATTTGCTCTCTTCTGGAATGTTGTATCATGCAGGTAGCAATTTCCCGCAAACGATGGCATTTATCTAACAAACTACACGCTTTTACACCCCAGGAAACAATTATTACGATGAAAATCTTGTCGAATGAACATAAGTGTGTGTTATTGTCATAATAAATGAGAAATTTCATTGCTTTGTTCCAGTTTATGTCAAGAACAATCCGATCAATAAACGAGCTGTTTTGTTAGCCCAGGATATGCTATTTGGCTCGCGGCTTCCCGTCCTAACACCATGAAGATGCAATCTCTTATCCGGCACTGGGCGTACATCGAAGTTCTGCTTGAAACAGACAAGGTGGTCTTACACCTGGTTCATTCATACCTTGAAAGTTGCTGCAGAAATGAGAAGGCCTTGGAGGCTGGGCCTTCTGCTGTAAAAATCTGTCGAAGGAAAATGGTACTGCGTCTCTGATATCCAATACCCGAAGTGATAGCTGAGAAGAGGCCTTCCTTTTGCAATGTTGTATACTTCTGTCAGCGTCATTTCTCCATTTTTGCGCTGCTGGGCTACCAGGAACTGACAATCGAAAGGGACGTAGCTATCAGCAAGGACTTCTTGCGGGGATGAGGTGACCAGGAACATTAACCATGTCGGTCCAGACAGGCTTGTCGTCTCAGACAGCTGAAAAGCAAAATGGCAACATACATTAAGCGTGGATACCGTACAGTGATTGCAAGGGACACATGGGGAAAACAATGAGAAGCTACATGCCAGACGATGGATGCTTGATTATGTAACGTTTACCTGCTTGAATTACATACTGTCGAAACGTGGATGTGTGAATTGCAATGAGTGTGGAAGGAAGCACCAATTCCCTGTTGTTTTTTTTTGTATTATCCCGCCATATACTTGATGGAACCGACGAAAATCACAGAAATTCGAGATTTAAACCCGGGCTGTCCGAATACCAAGAAGAAATTCTAAGAACTCAGCCGAGGGACTTCCAGGTATGCGCAAGAAATTCACGTGCCAAACACACCACAAATGCGTTACGAACGAAATATGAGGCTGTGCACATGGCGGCATATATTTGCGTATGCAACAATAAGGGGGGGGGGGAGGATATTAAATTCAGGATATTACACATCATAGACTGTTATATGGACAACTTCTGAGTAACTCTCTTTTCCCTCGTTTAATGCAATTTAGGATTTTCGGTGATGGCGTTTGAATTAATTCTTTCACTTTAAAAATGTCACTATATGCAGTAAGCGATGTAAGCAAAATGCATGCAATATGGAATTTCACCCTAAAACAGGCCACGAAGGCCCAGAGGTGGAGTAGAGGTGTAGCTCTACTCTTGCTTTAACTTCGGCGCTAGATAGGGTGGGTGGTCAAAGCCACGCCCCGACCGCTTTACCCCCGGGAAAGACCAGGTACCCATTGTATAGGAGGTTGGGTGGGCCCCAGGGTCGGTCTGGACAGGTGCTGAAAATCTCGCCCCCACCAGGATTCGATTCCCGGACCATCCAGCCCGCAGCTAATGCATGCAATATACTTTCGTTATTACGTAAGACAATATAGGCTTATTTTTTATTATTACGTTGTTGTACTTAATCCCCTTACAAACACATTATATTATGGAATTAAATAATTTTAAGCTATGCTGGGTTAGAGCAATGCTGTTAGATTAGACACTTACTGACAACAAACCGATGGCACTGACATAGGCCTACAGCGAGGAAACAAAAAAAGTAGCATCGGGCTGTGTTGCAGATCATATAAACAGCATCATTCGAGGAATACGTATGGAAAGAAATGAATAAATACATGAATTTTATCTTGTAATAAAAAAAAAACAAGCCTCATTTTTCCTAAGTTCAGAATAACGTACATTTAAAATATGGCCGTGGTAGCGTAGTCTGTATAGCGACTCGCTACAAGCTGGACGGACCGAGGGTCGGAACCAGTGGCTGCGAGATTTTCTGCGCCCGCCCAGACCGGCTTCGAAGCCCACCCATCTTCCTGTACACTGGATACCGGGTCAGTCCCAGGGGGTAAAGCGGCCGGAGCGTTACCTGGGCCACCGAAACCTTCTTCTAGCGCCGAGGTTAAAGGAAGGCTAGAGCTATACTTCTGTGACCCCTGTGCCTTAATGGCATGTCGGAGAGCAGGCCTGCTCACTCCTGTTTTTGTGGTGCGGCCAACTTTGGCAAAATTTGGTCTACATGCGGGCAACATGAAATTCACTACACACAATAAAGAATGGAAAAGTATAGGCCTACGAATAATAATATGTGTAATTTTCCATGTGTATTTTTCTACATATCATGAGAAATAACAATTGAGATTAATATAACAAATTATAAAAATAAATTCACAGCCTATTATTGCCACATCGTTACAAGACGAAGTAATAATGTACCAATGTATGTCTTCATAAATAAATAGCCCATAAGTTTTCAAAACTGTTGTAGCCTTCTACCTGGGCTTTGCTGGGAAGAGGGCTAAAGACATTTTCTCATTTCAAGTGTCTCAGTAGGCAAAACAGCACTGCGTGGCGGGCAAAATGTTGCTCGCGAAGTACCGGTTGAGGGGACCTGTTTTAGGGCGAACTTTACTTTTTACATACACGACGTATAAGAATATGAAATAAACAGAGAATTAAAGATGACAGAGATGATTTCGGATGGTGTCAATGAAATTTTTCATTGACTGTGGCCCTGGGGTCGACTCAGCCTCTAACAGAAATAAGAAAGTTACCCATCTTCGTGCGCCTATTGTCTCGAAATCTGGGATCCTTAACATCCTAGTACCCGGTGGGCCTCTAATGGGTCTATACAGGGATTACTTTACCTTTAATTTTAACCAATTACACCAACTAAGTCTCTTTATACTACAGAATTGTTATTGTCACTTGCTTTGACATTTAATGGCAGTTATTGTCACATAGAAGAGATTAAAACTTTTCTGGGTTGAATTCGAGAAAAAAGGAGAAGCGATGTTATCGTAATGTTGCTGCAGAATGTTTAAACAAACACCTGTTGCAGTATTATTCGCTTTCGACTTCATGATGTAAACGGAATGGTGTGCATGAGTGCCAGACCTGATGCAGAAAGCTGTCGGCCGGAATGTCCCAGGATATAATGACGTTCAGAACTTGGGTGTTGCCGCACCGATAGTTGGCCTTTGTGTGGTTGAAGGACTGCAGGGGCACCTGAGTAGCTGGGATGCTGTGGTCTGAGAGCAGTCGGCCTAGCTTAGCTGACATCCCTGGAATCAATGAGCATGTAAATATGTCTTTGTGGTAATATTTACTGAAAATGAGCTTAGAAAATTTAAAAAGCCTCATATCCTCAGCTGAGAACAGGGGTTTACTTATACTGCGTTAAAGATTGGGGTTCTTATAATTTGAGCTAATAACACAGGGTTGTTTTACCCTGAGTTATGAGCTCAGGGTATAACAAACCTGTGTTTGAGCTAAGATAGGGAGATATCATGTGCTAATATAAGAATAGGGGGTTCTTGTAACCTGGGCTTAGAAGAGGGTATTTTACTGTACTAAGAACAGGAGTTTCTTATACCCTAAGAACAGAGGTTTCTCTTACCCAGAGTTAACACATGGGTTTTTCATATCATGAGCTAAAAGAGGGATTGCGTTTTTTTTCTGAGAATTTTGAGCGTATCTCATAAAACATGTGTCATTAATTATCCAACATGCTGCAACAATATACAGTTCATTTACATCTGCAAACCGCTCTACATGTTTCGGGTAGTATCTCCACCCATCATCAGAAGCTCATATCACTGTATCTACAGTATCTCGCATTATTGAGACCGTTACTGCTACCTGTAGTGAACGTCACGTTCACTACAGGTAGCAGTAACGGTCTCAATAATGCGAGATACTGTAGATACAGTGATATGAGCTTCTGATGATGGGTGGAGATACTACCCGAAACATGTAGAGCGGCTTGCAGATGTAAATAAACTGTATATTGTTGCATCTTGTTGGACAATTATTGACACATATTACGCGATACACGGACCATTGAACATAAAACTCATAAAACATCTTTTCAGGCGATGTAGAGAAAAGTGAAAAATGAAACGTATAATCTTTTTTGAGAAGACAGACGTCCGTGGCACCTGCCGAGAATCGAGCTGCTGTGTCATCCAGCTCTTAGCGTAGTCACTATACTGAATACGCTATCCAGCTACGCGCCCGCTTTCCCCCGCCATGTGTTTTTCATTGTGATTTCTGCTACTCCCAATGAAGACGATTATTTGTATCTAACGCACTCAACTGGGCAGTCCTTATTTCACCTGAGGAGGAAGACATTGGCTTTTTCCGAAACTTTATGTTTTAATGAGGCACTAAAAATGCATGGTGCATATAATTTATCTTAAACTTTTACACGCGAATAAAAGCTTGTGATAGGAAAAAGATACTCTTTGAGGATTTTTTGCGAGAAAAACCCTCAAAGTGTCACTTGGTACCGGTCAGGTGATGGCAACCTTTGTTTTCCACCACATCGTGAGTGCGATTCAGTTTCGAAGCTAATGGACCTGCAAGAGAAGGGAGGTACGGTGCCCGGAGTGGTTTGTCGAAGCGAAATCGTTTACAGGGTTCACAGTTTGTGTCTACTTACGTGGAATGTGAACAAAGGCACGCTTTCGATATTTCATCAGACACATACCAACGAATGCCCTGCACGTCTCGTGCTAAAACATTTCTGGTCTTCTTATACTCTTTGTACCGAACACGTGTCGATGTTCTTGATGCTGGAATCTTGCGATACGTTGTTCCGAAACGCCGTTTGAACTGTGTATCTGGTCTCATTTTGGACAAACAACTCGGCGCACACTGTCTTGTTTTCAGGTTCTTGGATATTGAGCTGACGGGTTACACACTCACGCATATGGATGCAGTGCGGTGGAAAACAAAACTTACTTCATATCCCGGGTACTCAGTGGAATTTTGAGAGTTTCTCTCGCGGATGGCCCATCAAAAGTTTTTCTACATTTATCAAAAAACTTTTTGGGCTAGTAAATTTCTGAAATTTTTTATACACATCTTATACAATTCAAGTTCCATAGTCATAACAAGTTTTAAATAGTTTCAGTTGTTTCTATAATAATAGTTTAAATTATTTTACGTACTATTTGGACTTCACCTGTGTCTCTTTTTTATAAGAAAAATATGGTTCTCTAATTTTGTAACATGTGAGACCTTCCACTGAAATTTGAACTACAAGTTCACTAGTCCTTCGTCACATAGACATCATGTCGTAAGAAAGCAGTCAATTTGTAAGAAAAGTAACGTTATGAATTAATACTTACTCGTCTCTCTTTGATGTCCAGTAGGCAGTAGGAAAACACATTCATTTCTAAAATAATCCTTCAATGAAATTATTAGGCCAGCTGCAGCTGTCAGTTGAATCTTCTGATAACTTTCACAACAAAAAGGTGCTGCTATCATTAACAGCATGCTGTACGACAGTATGGACATTTAAACTAATACGTTCTTCTTAATGAGGTAAAGTCTTTTACAGGCCTCAAAAAGTGTGTAGCTTATGAGCCACTGGAGTATAAAATGTTCGACGAATTTTCTGTTGTCGAATATACTAGTTACACCGAGTTTCTAGCTGTAAAGTTTGTGTATTTTTAAATTATTTGTTTCCAATTTTCTGGAGACTTGTACTACTGGTTTTTCATTATTATGAACATATACTATTTACAAGTATTGTGTTCATCATCACGTGTACATGTGTACGATATTGAATTAAGTGTTTGAAAGGAAAATTAATCTGATTTGTAATTAAAAATCATTTCGCGCCGCTCGGTAAACACAGGCTCTTCAAATACAGAAACCGACCAGTTAATGCTGCGTATGTAAATTGTCGCTGTTATTTTCTGAAAACTATGCACAACACACAATTTCACTCTGTGGACTGAATTTTTTATATTAAACCTGGTGGTGCAAAAGTAACCTGTGTGCTTTAAGGGGTTAATAATTCTTTTACAGTTACTTTTCCTTAGAAATAAGCATTTCTTTCATAACGTGATTTAATCTTAGAAAGCTCATGCACCACACTCACGCAGGAAACTAAACACTTGAACCCTTGCTCAGGCATCTGAGGAACTTTAATGGAGGAAAATATTTGAACACATTGCCTACAAGTTGCTTTATCGCATGCTGGACAATAGTATTTGTAGCGTGCAGCGCGGCTGGTAATTATCTGGTGCAAACGACTTCACAATGATCGTCCTTCGGCAAAAAGAGATGTAGATAAGGCGAAAAGAAAACACGAGATAATTAAAAAACTTAATACGCAAGGGAAATAACGCATTGAATCAACGTCTTAGTTGATTTCTATGATGTAATAGTTTGTTCATAAGGCAGGTGTGACAACAAAGGCTCGTATGATGGGGAAATTTACAACATGGTAATAAATTATTGATGCACGCAAAGAGATGGACAGGATATACAATATCGACGGAGTCACATCCTGTGTATGTCACGTGAACCCATGGTTCAATTCTGACACACAGCTGATGCAAGGCATTTAATTGAGACGCACATAGCCAGTGCGGTCCAAAAGTTTTAGGGCTGATTTTTTTAAAAAGCGAAGACACGTGAGGAAGACACGTACCTTTTTTAATTCAAAATAAGCTCCATTGGCATATATATATATATATATATATATATATATATATATAGTCTTTTGCGCGGTCGTACAGTTTCTGAAAAGCTGCCGAAAATTCCTCTTTTTGGACCTTCTTTAATTAATCAGTTACGGCTTCTTGGATCTCAACAACATCCGCAAGGTGGAGTCCTTTTAACTTCATTTTCAACTTGGGGAACAGAAAATATTCTGACGGAAATAAATCTGGAGAGTACGGAGGGGGGTGTGTGATAAAGGGTTGTAACATTTTTTGGGTGAAAAATTGGCAAACACTTGCAGCTTTGTGGGGGGGGGGCATTATCGTGCAACAAGAAAAAATCTCGACAGCAGAACGCAGCTGGACGAACCCACTGAATGCGCTTCAGCAGGCTATCCATTACTCCTCTATAAAATTCTGCATTTACTGTTTTTCCGTCCGTTACGAATTCTTTGTGCACTGCGCCTTGAGAGTCGAAAAAATTATCAGCATGGTCTTGATGGGGGACCCTTGGAATTTCAATTTCTTCGGCCAAGGGGATGTCTCAACAACCCATTCAAAACTCTGCCGATTTGTTTCGGGGTCATAGGCAAAACACCAGGTCTCATATCCCGTAATAATATTAGTAAAGAAATTTTGTCTGCATCGGCTATCGCGATAATGTCTTGGCAAGATGTAACTCGATCTTCCCTTTGCTTAGGTGTCAAGCAGTGTGGAACCAAAACGTGCACACAACTTTCTCTTTCCCAAATCCTCTTTCAGAATCCGAAGAACTACAAACTTGAAGATGTTCAAAGATTCTGCTATAATTCTTGATGCGATTCGACGGTCATTTTTGGTACCAAAGGTCATTTTTGGTACCAAATCAGCAGCAGCAGCAGCAATGTTTACCTCAGTTCGAAACGATTTTGGACGGCCACTTCTCTCGTCATCTTCTACCAGATCCTTTCCTTCTCGAAATCGAGAATACCACCTAAAAAGTTTGATCGGTTCAGAGCCTTATTCCCACAAGCCTTTTGCACCAATACTAGTTTTTCTGTCGCAGGTAGATCAGCTTTGAAACAAAATTTTATGGCAACTCTCTGTTCATTTCCGCCATTCGTGACGTTTAAAGAAAACTGACTTTACAAGACAAGTTGTAACTCGTACACTGTCGAAGATAAACGAACGAAACTCGGCGTGTGAACGGATGTTGGTTGATAGTACTTGGTTAGTGCGTTGGCCGATGGATCGCTCTAGTTCTGTCATTTAAAAAAAATCGTCCTAAAACTTACCGATCGCACTGTGTATTTTTCAAATATTCGTGGCATATCGGTTAGTTCGCGATACGGTTCTATTTCAATACGTTTGTACGAATGTCATAACAGTCGATAAACAATCACTTTGGCCCGGGATTTTTATACGAGCAGAGCGAATACGTAGCATGAAGTGTATATTTTGTCACACTGTGCTACAATGAGTTTAAGTTTTCTATAAGATGGTTGTGAAGGACATTCAAACATTAATTTCAACGACATTTATGTCGATCTGCCAGAACCTTCGATAAAGGAAAGGTCGAGGGATCATGCACAATGAGTAGGTCTAGTGGTCGAACAGAGAATTGAGATAAATAACTGCATCAGTTTGTAGTGGACAAAACATTGGCCCACAAATAAAATTGTCATAATTTTCTGGTAAAAGAAAACACTGGGAACAAGTGGTCATGGTAATAATTTCTGGAATTTCGTCTTGGGCCATTATTTCCTGAGCAGTCATTTTAGGATTCTTTGTGAACATTGTGACACCGAGACAAGTTTATCTCCAATGACTTGGACTTTCCTCTCCGTACGTAATTCCATGAGTGCTCCATATTCCTTCATCTGTGATGTGGACGACGATCGGTGGGCCAATCAGGAGTCGCAGTTCCACAGAGGAATTGTCTCGTCTCACCCCAAGAAGACACAAAACTCTGTTTTGGAATCCAGTACTACGTCGTGTTTAACACTAAACTGGAAGTGACATCTTCCAGCCAAGTGACGGACAAACACTTCCCCTACCAGCAAGCTCTACAGGAATGGCCTTCTGAGATAGCTGTCGTCTGTCATCTCTCTCTGTCACCTCTGCTGGCCTCTGTCCGCTGAGAACAGCGCTTTGCTTGCCTAATATATAGGTTTCTACAAGTTGTCCTTATTGCTATATGACGAAGGAAGCGAAACTCATATTGCAAACGTGGAAGGTTTGGTATAGTGACGCAGCTATCCTTACACGCAGTCCCCTCAGAATTCTAAAGAAAACTTTTAATTTCTCGACCAAATTTGTTTTTAAATAATAATAATAATAATAATAATAATCTAGCTATCATGGAGTTGACCCACTTGTAGACCCATTTCTGTCTCGCATATCCAAAAGCCTCTTCAGGGGTCTCCCATGTTTCCTTCTGCCTTTTGGTGTGTATTGTTTTATCATCATCAGTAATCTGTTACAACAGATTGAAGTCAGCGAATGTTTGCTGTCATTCGATGCAGAATTTTTTGTCTTCCAGTTAGCTATCCAAAAATGTAAAGATTTAGAAAACAGAACTATAATTTTGCCTGTTTTTTTTTTGTATGGGTTTGAGACTTGGTCGCACACATCGAGGAAGGAACATAGGCTGAGTGTTTGAGAGTAGGGTGTTGAGGAGAATATTTGGGCCTAGGAGGGACGAGGTAACAGGGGAGTGGAGAAACTACATAATGAGGAACTTAACGATCTGTACTCCTCACCAAATATTTTTCGGGTGATAAAATCGAGAATAATAAGATGGGCGGGCCATTTAGCGTGTATGGGGGGACAGGAGAGGCGTATACAGGGTTGTGGTGGGGGAACCTGAGGGAGAGAGACAACTTGGGAGACCAAGGCGTAAATGGGAGATTATATTAAGAGGGATCTTCATGAAGTGGGATGTGGGGATATGGACTGGATCGAGCTGGCTCAAGATAGGGACAGGTGGCGGGCACTTATGAATGATGTAATGAATATTCGGTTTCCGTAAAATGCCTGATATTTCTTGACTAGCTGAAAATCGATTCGCTTTTCAAGAAGTACTCTGCTCCATGGAGCGAGCGTGCGAGCGAGCGAGCAAGCGAGCAAGGGAGCGAGCAAGCAAGCAAAGCAAAGGAAAACAAAGGACATAAACACAAATCAAATCAAATCAAATCAAAGAAAAGCAAAGCAAAGCAAAACAAAGCAAATTGTAGCAAAGCAAAGCAAATCAAAACAAAGCAAATCAAAGTAAACCAAAGCAAATCAAAGCAAAGCAAAGAAAATCAAATTAAAGTAAAGCAAACTAAAGCAAATCAAAGCAAAGCAAATCAAATCAAAGCAAAGCAAAGGAAATCAAAGCAAATGAAATGAAATCAAAGCAAAGTAAATCAAATGAAATCGAAGCAAAGCAAAGTAAATCAAATAAAATCAAATCAAAGCAAATCAAAGCAAATCAAATCAAAAGAAATCAAAGCAAAACAAATCAAATCAAAGCGAAGCAAAGCAAATCAAACAAATCAAATAAAATCAAAGCAAAGCAAATAAAATCAAATCAAATCAAAGCAAAGCAAAACCAAATCAAAGGAAATCAAAGCAAACAAAAGCGAATCAAATCAAAGCGAAGCAAAATGAAATGAAATTAAATCAACTCAAATCAAAAGCTAAGCAAAAGTAAATCAAACCAAAAGCAAGCTGTTACGAGGCATTCTGTTTTCTTGTCATATCCAGTTTCTTCTGTAGTCCTGTATTTTGTCCAATAATAATGATGATGATAATAATAATAATAACAACAATAATTTAGATTTCCACTATCCTGCTCTCTCATCATAATAGCGGCCCTTTGTTACAAACTATCATCAACATTCAGTCAATATGGGCCAACATACTGTGAACGATTTTTGTTCGTCTGCTTCATGGCGGTGAAAAGAAATATGTGTTATTTACATGTAGAGTTGATTTTTAAAGTGTAAGTAGACATACACTGGTATCGAGAAGCAAAAGTGACATGTTCTGTCTTTATTGTAGTTACCCAGCGACGAGGAGTGTGTCGGCACCGCACAGCCTCGATGGTAGGTACAAGAACGTAAATGTGTAACACTGATGGAATGATACTGACCGGGGAAATCCGAATTGCTCGGAGGAAAACCGGCCTTAGTGCCACTTTTCCCACCACAAGCTCTGTATTGTTTGCTCAGGCCTCCGCGTTTAGAAGATGATGACAATTAGACAGAAGTACAGTACGGCCGGCGCTTTTGACTCATACTAATTGAAGTACCTCGATTAAATATGGTTTGTGTTGCTCGGAAACTGATTAAGCTCCAGACATAGTCAGTTTCAGTTTGAATACACACAACAACTTCTCTGCAACACATTGGACGGGCAAGTTATGAATGTCTCTTTCCATTTTTATGAGCAAGTCTAGTTCCTCTGGTGACAATAGGATTAGACTTTTCTGGCATGTGACTGTTATTCCTGCTCTTAATTTATGATCTATGGTGTTTCTTATGCTTCACATTGGTTGTGAAGCATAGTAAAGTGATATCCTCTGAGCCAAACTTTGGTAGTTATTGGAACGTTATTTTATTGATACTGAAAAATTTAAATTATCATACTTAATGTCAAACTTAACAAACACGGGAAATGTAATTTTCATGGCCTTAACACTTTGAAGTTTAAGGTTTGTCTAAGTGATAGCTTTAGATATAGGCCCTGCCTCACAGCGCACATATTGCCTCTGCATTAGAACTAGACACTGGCTACTACTGTCTCTGCTTATTGAGAATCACACAAAACCCCTGAATACATTCAGCTGGAAAAATAGAGTTTTTTAAAGCAGGCGGTAAATGTAAGGTAAATTTGCCCCCGCGCACGCTATGAAGAAATGTGGGGATCGAAGTATAACTTTTCAGTTTTTAACCCCGGTCTAGGTGGAGCTGAACGAACAGCTTCACGCCCATGCTGCATTATCCCAGGATAAATATTCCTCTTTACTCATGGGTTAGGACGCTGGGTGGGCTCCAGCACCAATCTGGACACTTTGGAGAAGATAAAAATAAAGATCCTTCAGTTGTCCAGCCGGTAGCCCAGTTAAAGCAGGTGGTGCATGAAGTAAACCACGAAAAGCCCCTGTCATTTATGTCTAGCCTGCAGACCGAAATTTGAACCCGGGACCTCCTGAATATGAAACACCAATATTAACCGATCGACCGCGACGTTTTGGTTGAAACTGGATGCTGCATGGAATTACCGCTGTGATTTGTCTTTTGGGATCAGCTAGACTGACTGTTCGTGTTTTATTGACTTCAGAAAGGTCGAAGACAGAATGTACTATTTGAAGATTAATTCAATGATTAACCCTTTACAGACGAAGCGCAGACCGCTCTATTTAAAGGCCCAGTCCGTACCGCGCTGTAAACACTTTTCATCTCGGTTACAAAAACCAGTCAGTTTATGCTGTAAGTGGCACAAGTTGCTGTTTGTTCTTAGATAAATACAAAACATATAAATACAGTGTGGACAGAAAGTACAGTTGTTGAATGTTAAACTGTTGGTGCATCACGTGACCAGTAGGCTTTAAAAGGTTAATAGAAGTGTAATTATAGTCTAACTCAACTTTATTATGCAAACAATTTAAGAGATTTAGCTACATGTTTGGGCTTACCTGAAGCCATCTTTAGGCTTTGACTTAAAAGAATTATATATACAATTCTTTTAAGTCAAAGCCTGAAGATGGTTTTAAGTAAGCCGAAACTTGTAGCTACGTTCTCTTAAATTGTTTATATAATAAAGTTGTGTTAGACTAAATTTATTCTACTATTAGTCGCAGAAATAATTTATTCATTCATTCATTTGTTTAACAAATGTACCATTTTCTATATGTTCAGTACTACATAAGGAAACTGAAATAAAAATTGTTCGTGTCCATAAACAATAGGTTTTGAAGATACTATATTGTAGGTAAATATTATTGCATATCATATAGCTCGGGGTTTGGGAGAGTGATTGTTCAGCTTAACACTTAACCTCGCTGAAGAGAAATATGCCCTGTTACCTACATTAACATGGAAGGTAATGGCACAGGCATTCAGTCATTGTTATTAATTCGCGAACAAATGGCAAGGAGACAAATGGCCTCCTGCTGCGCTGACACACGGAGAACTTCGACCAAGAGCACCAGAATTATCACCGCAGTCGACAAGAAACAAATGTAAGTCCACGAAGTATGAACAAGATAGATCAATATGTTTTGTGTTCTAGAAAACGTACAACCGGCAGTTCCATACAGCGTGAGAATTACGTGACACTTTGCGCTTAGTAACCTATCGATGAGCTGCCTGATGAAACTTTGGCTTTTCTACTGATAAGAGATGGTATTTGATGATGTTTAGTCATAAGACATTTCTTTTCGCATAATAACGAAAGTTGTATTTTACGAAAGTGTCTTCCCCAACGACATAAAATTAGGGATTTCAGTGATAATATCGTGGCTATTGCAAGAAGTACAGTCAAAACTTGTGACTGAAGGGAACGGAATCTTCACCTTCGGTTTTCTGGCGAGTTTCACGGCTTAGAGTTAAGCTTCGCTTAGCGTGAAAAGACTGTTTTTTATAAGCATGATGGAAGGTTTCTTACTTGAATGGTCTTAATCGAATATTTGTAGAATACCTTGAAATATAACGCTTAATGGATTATAAATTTTGGAAACTGATTTACTAAAAATATTACTCGATTTTTCTTTCTTATTTATGACCAATATAGAATGGGTGGAATATGCTAATTGAAGCAGTAAGGCGTGTACATAAACACCTGCTTGCAAAGCTCATGGCAAGAAACTCTTCAGGGATATTTCTCAACTAATGATTCGCCGAAAGCGCTCAGTCCCAACCGATCCAATTTAATCGAAGATTGTGCTGTAGGCAGTCAAGTTTCCATAATGCAATGAATTTGGCGGTTCTGTGTTTCACGAACGGGTTATAAATAGTGACACGCGAACTGTGCGTGTCGTTAAATTGCTACGACGGGGAAATGGAACCAAATAGACTGATTTTTAGAGTTTTCTCGGTATTTATATTTGTGAGTCACATTACAGATACGAAGCAATAGTGGAAACAACAAATGAATTCCTCTGTTTCATTTCGATGCTGTGACATGTGTAAATAGCCAATATAATCGACTGATACCAGCTATACAGTCAGTTCACAGCAGCGTCAGGATACTAGGTATGTGTCGAGAATCAGAATAATCATTTTGAACTTTAAGCAGAAAGAATATTCCTTAAATTGGACACATTCCTTCGCTTCTCCTGTTTAACATTCAGGTGTTGAAAAATCCGTAGCAGTTGATAAATGGGCCTACGTTTTCATGACATTTCTCACTGGATATGACCTCAGGGATAAGGTCCTGCAATTAAGATAAGTCCCAAACTGACGCGTCTACATGCTTGTACATTTATTTTGGTAACTAATGTTATATTTTCAAATTAAAGTTATTGCAAATGTTTTTATTAACACTTTCTGGCACAGAAGTAACTTACGCCCAAATTCCAGTGACTTCTTAACCCCCCCCCCCCCGCACTGGACCCTTTCTTGTAGTTAACATCACTTGATTAATGTTATCCGTTGCACACAAATGTTCTGGATTTATTTTTATTAAAACTGCAAAGACAAGTCTTTTTATTTTTCCCCCCAACAAACGCATGCGTCCGCAAAGTTCATGTGTGCTGGGCTTTATATCGTGTTGGAACCACGCTTCTAGTTCGCACAGACTTTCCTGCGTGTTCCCCTTCTCTAATTCTCTTCTTTATTCCTCGTCTGCAGACAGTTATTTGTTAAGTGTCCATTACGAAGTAAAAAGGAAGGCGGTATATGGAGAACATATTCTTTCGACCGTTTGTTGCCCAGTGTTAGGAACTAAACGGTTCGTCATATTTTACTGAAATTCTGTCAGAGTATTTTACAAATATTTTTTGAGTAAGCCCGAGTTTCGTGAAAATCAGAGCAGTGACAGCCATACTTTCCGTTAGGGCGTAAATGAATTTACACCCGTAATATCAGTAGGTCGTGAACGATCTGGATGAAATTCGGCGCAGGAAGTCTCCATGTGATGTAATTTATTAATTACGAGCTTCGTGAAAATCGGTTAATGTTTATCCTTACTCTTCTGAAATGTGTAAATGAAATTGTTCCCGCATTTTCTACATTTTTCGTCTGATTTGTATCAAATTCGGCTCAGGACATCTCCACAGAATGTTACTGAGTAACTGAGTTTCGTGAAAATCGGCGTAATGAGAGCAATGCATTACCGTAGGGCGTACAGGAATTTCTATCCGTATTTTCCACATTTATTATTCGATCTGAGTGAAATTTTGTATGATAGAAGTAAATATATTGAGGCACGTGATAGTTCAGTTGTTTGAGGCACCACGCTACAAGCCGGAAGGTCGCGGGTTCGATTAGAATTTTTCATCGACATAATCCTTCCTGCCGCACTATGGCTCTGGGTTCGACTCATCCACTAACAGAAATGAGTACCAGGAATATTTCTTAGGGATAAAAGCGGCCGGTGTGTAGGGCTGACAAAATTTCCACCTTCATGTGCCGAATGTCTTGAGATCTGAGAGCCTCACCTTCCTGGGACACTCAGGGCCTGTCCAGGCCTGTCTAGGAATTGCTTTACTTTTACATTGACATTGATATATACAGGGGGTGCCAAAACAACGTATACAAATTTTAAGAAAGGAAAAAAAACTGTTTTAAAATTGTAATACTCCATTTATACCGATGACTGTCCTGCCTGTCGCATGGTGACGCCATCGTTTGAGCGAACGTCCTACTACACATTGCTACCGTAATTCAACTCAACTTAAAAAAATTAATACATATATAACATCTCTTAAAATGTGTATACATTTTTTTTGGCACCCCCTGTATATGTAATTTTTTCTGATTATTAGTGAATTTAATAAAAATGGGCTCAAAATGCCGTGTTTTCTTACTGGCGCATGCGAAAATACATTTGGGCATGTAGCGTGAGATATTACGGTATTTTGAAAGTAAATTACTGGATGCAGTTCAATCACGTTCTGCTATTAAAATGTATGCATTAACATAACGCGACACATGTTAAACAGCCGTAGAAATTTTACTTGCTGAGAGGAATAAATAGATAAACTGGCTGAGATAAATACATATTTAGAGATGCAAATATGATCAAAACACTATATTTGATATGTCAACCGGCCACTAGTGGTACCTACGCACATTTGTATGAAAACTTCCGGAACAATTAACAAATACTTCTGAAAGTCCGAGTGACTATAATGGTCTGGGGAATGTGTACAGAATCTCGGTGAGGAAATCTTTTGGATAAACCTTATTTTGGTAGCCGGTAAAAGAGAGTAAGTTAACATTATGATACATTGTATGGGTAGGTGGACAGAACCAACTAGATCGGGTCCAACAAAGGACTTCCAAATTAGCGGCGTTGAATCTTTTGACACCATTAGTTATTATTATTATTAAAGTTTTCATAAACGACATGTGTAGTGCGGTCACGTATTCAAATTGTCTTCTTATTTCCGACGATGTCAAAACGTATCGAGAAAAAAATCCCCTTATGTCTGTTAGTTACTCCAGTCCGATATAAATAAATTCGAGTGCGGTGTATTTCAAACTACATGAAACTAAACGTCAACAAAACCAGAGATATTTTCTTTTGTAGAAACACAATCTGTCATGGTTTTGATTACAATCTGTGTGAATCTTCTATCACACGAACGGACTACATCAGGGATCTCAGAGTGCTTATAGATACAAAGCTTCATTTTCACCAACAGGTAGATAACATTTTCTCTCAGGCTATTAGACTATTGGGGTTAATTCGGACTGTCATATTCTCCTTTTCGTCACTGCACAGCGTTCTGACACTTTACTGAACTACAGTCAGAACCCAGCTGGTACATGCCTCTGTTGCATGGAATTCTCGCACCCTTCGGATGCTGTAAACTGAAGCACATCAAGTTTTTGTCTGTTTGTCATCATCGTTTCTTCAGTCGTCTAGATTACAGCTATGGTAATGTTTTAAAGTACTTGACATTACACACCGTAAGTGCTCGGAGGCGTCAACTAGATGTCCTTTCTTTAAAGGATGTTTACCGTGCTTCAAAATAATGTCCTACCCTTTTCGAAGCTTTTGGCCTACGCGTGCCAAATCGAAATTTTAGAGACTTTAGTTTGTTTGATTTTGCTTTAAACGTCGAGACTGTCCTTCCGCTCGATGCGCTTCGGCGGCAAATCCATCGACAGTGATACTGACGTATTCAATGAATTTTTTTTGGAGTGGATAATAACCTGTACAAAATGCACGGTACGTACATCAAAATAGTTTTCAATGAATGTTCACTCGCGGTTAATGTGGTTGGTTAGTATCTGATACTTTTACTACGTAATTCAGAAACTGCCTAACCCTCTGAACCTGCAGTAAATCTGGCCTGTAAGAGTGTTTTATATATTATATCCTATTAATTTTATATATTTCATGTTCTTTCCAAAACTGGTCATGTGCTGGTGTGTTTTGTATATTCTATTAATTTTGTACAATTTGTGCTAGTTTTGAAACAGGTCCTGTGCTCTTAAAATAGCATGTTAATAAATGAGAAACTGAAATGAAAATTGAATTATTATTGCTTTAATCATTAAGATTGTTTACGGTGATTTAGGATGTTACGTGTTATAAGCTATTGGGACGAATTTCAGTCTTCAAACGATTAATTTGCAAGTCGACTTTAAATAACACAAACTTCACAGTTGTACTTGTTATGAAGCTGCTAGAAATCATGCCAGAGAATTTTCGGTTTCCTAAGACAGTTTTAATTATCCTGAATTTCAGAGTTTGTAAACTCTAAAGGAGGGCATTTGGAGGTAGCGCAATGCACTTGGAGCAGTGACAACGCTGCAAAACTTGTGTACAATCGTATAAAACATCGTGGTCGAAATGTTAGCATTTTTCTTCTTATTCCGAAGGTCGTGAGTTCCCTCATTGCCTCCTGCCAAACGCCGGGAGAGTACCTTAAATTTGACTACGACTGATTCTTTCCAAACCCTTTTCAACTCATCATTCAGGAACCATGCAATCATTCGACACGCCATAATCTTGAGCTACTAGAAGCGTTACGAAATAAACCACGAATAAACATATAGGTCCTTCACAACACTGAAACCGAGCAAGGGCTCCTGTGTGAACAATTGTATAAACAAATATTGGGGTATAGCAGTATGTATTTTTAATAAATATTAGAAACTGGCTCATGCCATTCTATAAATAAAAACACAACCTTTCTTCCGCTTTGCTTCATGAGCTTTTGTCTTGTTTCTTTGGTACTATTTTGTATGAAAAATCTAGTATCCACCACCGCTTGTGTCTGTAGTGGTACGGGTGGGGAGAATGGCCATGATGATATCACTTCTTTGTAGTGGAGGAAATGCATTGGCGGATTTTTCTTTCAGTTACTTTGTGTACACCACCTTTCATTGTACTCCTGTATGTACTTGTAAGCCTATATATCACTGCTTAAACAAAGATTATTTTATAGACGTGGATGAATTTTTAAAATTTTACATAAGTGGTAACGTACTGGGGGGGGGGGGGGGGTTTTATAAGCAAAGGGAAAAAAAAAAAAATTGATAGGGGTAAATAGAAAAAAAAATATAGATAATTAGAAAAAAAAGACAAAAAGATAAATTTTCCAAAAAA
>Ga0131853_10006524_pt1 | contig 21072 bp, 19 predicted proteins | sample TergutLab28metaG_FD_92764 | JGI IMG/M metagenome (GOLD analysis project Ga0131853, IMG submission 92764) | Labiotermes labralis P1 segment gut microbial communities from Petit-Saut dam, French Guiana - Lab288 P1 (version 2) (version 2) | ecosystem: Host-associated > Arthropoda: Insects >...
ACGTTTATTGATTCGCGAAACAACGAAACGACACATTTTTCAAGCAGACATGCACAACCATAACGATGGCTTATTTGTGGAAGCAAAAACCGTGCGAATTAAAGAAATTGATCGTATTTTCTTGAATGGGGTGCAAGGCGGTGAAAATGGTGCGCAGAAAAAATGGCTAGAACGTGCCCATTCTTACGGTGTCGAGATTGAATTAGAGCTTTTTGATACAGGTGAGCCGTGGCTTTGCTTTGAGCAAGTTGCTAAGAGTGATTACCCTATTTTTACAAAAGAGGGGAAGAAGTTGTGCCATGTTCTGGGCCCGATCATTTGCTTTCGGGACGTTGCCTTGTTAGAAGCTGGCACGACCCTTTGTAAATACAAAGCGCAGCGGATGACGTCGTTGGCACGTGAGCAGTTAGAGAAAAAACAAATTGACGTACGAGAAAGGATGTGACGTATATGCGAATCGCAAAAGTAACGGGAAGCATCGTTTCAACACAAAAGCACGAAACACTGATTGGTAAAAAGTTAATGATCGTTGAGATCGTAGGTAGCGATGGTAAAGCAAGGTCACACGAAGAGGTGGCTTGCGATACCGTTGGTGCTGGTATTGGTGAATACGTGTTAGTTACAAAAGGACGCTCGGCTAATACGGCTTTTGAATCTGAAGCAAATGTGATTGACTTAGCCATTGTGGCGATCATCGATAGCTTTGATAAGTAGGGGTCGCCTTAAAGCTTCTACTTTTCTGAGCTGCTGAGAAATTATCATTAAAATGCTATTTTTAGCCAACCAATGATAATTTGAGTGGTGATTTTGACCTTTAAGTATGAAATTTAACGACCAAAACGTCAATTTGACAGAAATAATGATGAATCGAGCAACAATTTCAGCTTTCTGGCGTAAAAATTATCATTGAAATGCCGCTTTAGCTGAATTAATGATAATTTTGGAAAGTTGTACTAAATCCATCATAACATTAGGAGGTGCGCAGATGACAATCGATTCAAAAACAGAGGACTTATATCAACGGGTGACCACGTTGGTTAAAGAGATGATGCCATCTGATTTGGCTGAAACAAATCATCAAGATAGTGGCACTTTTTCAAACTTTTCAAGCCACTACTTCTACGCCCTCTCACAAGCCGTTGAGAAGGCGGCCAACCAAGTAGGCGTACCCGTTAGTATGTCGGTAGTAAATCTAGCCGGGCATCATTTGTTTCATTATAAAATGGAAGACGCCTTACTTGTTAGCATTGGCCTAGCTAAGAAAAAAGCTTACACGACCGTTGCTATGAAAATGCCAACTCATGAATTAGCCAAACTTGTTCTGCCAGGCGCACCTCTCTATCAGTTGGAAACAGGGGCGGATGGCGAGCTTGTCACCTTCGGTGGTGGACTCCCGATCTTAAACGAGGCAGGTCAGATCATCGGTGGATTAGGAATCAGTGGAGCGACCGTCTGTCAAGACATCGCCATTGGAAAAGAAGCATTATTAAACGTGAAAATGAGGTGAAGAAACAATGGAACAAGTAGCCTTAGAAAAACTAGTTAAACAGCTACTAAATGAAGAACTTCAGCTAGGTAATCAACCAACCATGCGTGTGGCATCTGTCGGCACATCTATAGGGAGCGGTGTTTTTAATACGGTTGACGAAGCCGTTACTGCGGCTGTTTTGGCACAGGATAAATTTGAGGATTTAACCTTAGCCAAGCGAAGTGAGGCGATTAATGCTATTAGAGAAGCTATGTTACCAAAGGCCTGTGAATTAGCACGTCGTAGTGTGGAAGAAACGGGCCTTGGAAACGTTCCAGATAAAACCATTAAAAATCGAATTGCCATTGTTGGAACACCAGGAGTTGAAGACTTAGCAACCAATGTCAAAACAGGCGATCATGGGATGACGTTGTTGGAATTATCGCCTTACGGTGTGGTTGGAGCGATTACACCAAGTACCAATCCAACAGAAACGATTATTTCTAACACGATTGGGATGTTAGCAGCTGGCAATGCCATCTTCTTTGCCCCTCATCCAAGTGCTAAAATGGTATGCATTTCTTTAATTGAGGAACTAAATTGTATTGTTAGAGATGTCATTGGCATTGACAACTTAATTGTCACCACCCGAGAACCCTCCATCGCAAACGCTCAAGAGTTGATGAATCATCCCGAGGTTCCAATCTTAGTGGTAACGGGAGGCCCTGGTGTGGTAGCACAGGCTATGCGAAGCGGGAAAAAAGCTCTCGGTGCTGGTGCGGGAAATCCACCAGTGATTGTAGATGAGACCGCCACCATTGAAGAAGCTGCTAAAGCCATTGTCGATGGTGCGTCCTTTGACCATGGGATCTTATGTGTGGCAGAAAAAAGCGTCATTGCTGTGGAGGGCATTGCCGACTATTTAATGAAACAAATGGAGAAAAACAACGCCTTGCGACTAAAGGATCCATCGGATGTAACCAAGTTAAAAGCAGCTGTTTTAGTTGATGGCGAGATCAATAAACGCTTAATTGGGAAAAGTGCCGTTGAAATTTTAAACGCAGCTGGTATCTCCTATAGTGGAACACCACGCTTAATCGTTTTTGAAGCAGCGAAGAACGATTCGCTCGTTGTGCTTGAGCAGTTAATGCCAGTCTTGCCGGTTGTTCGTGTGCAAGATTTTGATGAAGCTCTAAAAACGGCGATCTTCGTCGAAGAGGGGCTGTATCACACGGCCATTATGCATTCACAAAACATCTCACGTCTAAACAAGGCGGCACGTAAACTGCAAACGTCTATTTTCGTGAAGAATGGTCCGTCTTATGCTGGTCTTGGCTTTGAAGGCGAAGGAGCGGTGACTTACACCATTGCTACGCCAACGGGTGAAGGGACGACCACTGCTAGGCACTTTGCACGAACTCGTCGCTGCGTGTTAACCGATGGCTTCTCTATTCGCTAATATTAATTCATACTAATTCCACTCTGAAAAGCATCTAAAAACTAAGAGTTTGCAAAGTAGAGTTAGTATTACAAGGAGGAACGTGATGGCAGTTTTTCAAGTGAAAACGAAGACGATTCACGGTGAGAATAGTCTATCTTATTTAAAACAAATCAAGAACAAACGCATTTGGATTATTTGCGATCCCTTCCTTGCAACAGGCGAGGGAATGCAACGTTTAAAAGGTCAACTAGATGCTTCTAACGCTATTTCTATTTTTTCCGACGTGGTCCCTGACCCACCCATTGCTCAAGTCGCAAAAGGTGTCACACTAGCAGGAGATAATAAAGCAGAAATTATGATTGCTTTTGGTGGTGGTTCAGCCATTGATACGGCAAAAGGCATTTACTACTTTTCTAAGCTACTAAATGCTGTTCGAGTCGAACAGTTTATCGCCATACCGACCACAAGTGGAACGGGATCAGAAGTGACACAGGCTACGGTTATTAGTGACCCAGTTGCGAAAGCAAAATATCCGCTATTCAACGCGGAAATGATTCCAGACGTTGCCATTTTGGATCCAGTTCTATGCACCACGGTGCCACCAACGACCACTGCTAATACTGGGATGGACGTTCTAGCTCACGCCATTGAGGCATATGTTTCAACGAGAGCAACGAATTATACCGATGCCCTGGCTGAAAAGAGCGCGTACCTAGCGCTCACCCACCTCGTTGCTTGTTATAACAACGGTGCCAGCTTAAAAGATCGTGATGGGATGCACGACGCTTCTACGTTGGCCGGGATGGCCTTTAACTGTAGTAATCTCGGACTCAATCATAGCATTGCTCATCAACTAGGTGCACAGTTTAACCTACCGCATGGGTTGGCCAACGCGATGCTACTTGGACCTGTGATGAAGTTTAATGCCACCCATAGCAACAAAGCGAAGGAGAAATACGCTCACTTAGCTAAAGTTTGTGGTGTTGCCACTCAGGCCGATAGCATGGAAACGGGGATTCGCTTGCTGGATCAGAAGATCATAGAAATGATGCATCAAATGGGGGTGGCTAAAACTTTAACAGAAGCTGGAATAAGGTCAGAACAAGTGTTACATGTCATGGATGAGATGGTGAGCAACACTTTGAAGGATGCTTGCTTTGCAACCAACCCCGTCCGTGCAACTCGCCAAGACATTGAAAACATCATCAAAACAATTATTTAAGGAGGGAGGTAATGAGTTCGTATGCAAATACGATTACGGTTGCCGACCTAACAGCTTCTTTGCGAATTTAGAGCAATTAGAAGCCACTACGTCTTTATTATCTTGAAGGAGGAATTTTATATGGATATTGGAATGACACAGTACATTGGGGAATTTCTAGGAACCATGATTTTAATTGCTTTTGGTACGGCATTACTGGCAGGTCTTACCCTAAACAAGTCTTTGTCCCAGGGGGCAAATTGGCTTATTGTGTGTTTAGGTTGGGGATTTGCGGTGATGTTGGGTGTCTTCGTTTCAGGCCTATTTGATAGCGGTGGTCACCTCAACCCAGCGGTTACGTTGTCCTTTGCTATTGGTGGCTTGTTCCCGTGGGAACATGTCGCGCCTTACATTGGCGTACAAGTAGCAGGTGCTTTTGCAGGTGCGGCCATTACAGTACTTCACTATTACCCGCACTTTGCAGCGACACCAAAAGACGTGAATACGCTAGGAATCTTCAGTACAGGCCCAGCCATTGATAAGCCAACGTCCAACGTCATCAGTGAAGTGATTGCTACGTTCATCTTCATCTTCTCACTGTTGTTCGTAACAGGTGGAGCGATTGCTTATGGTCTTGATCCACTATTGGTTGGTTTCCTTATCACTGCGGTTGGTTTCTCCTTTGGGCCGACCACCGGATTTGCCTTAAATCCAGCACGTGACCTAGGGCCACGAATTGCGTATGCCCTCTTACCGATTCCGAACAAAAGCAAGGCGAATTGGGGTTACCAGTGGATCCCAATTGCCGGACCAATCATCGGGGCTACCATTGCCGTTCTAGTCTTTAACGCTTTGCCATTATAAGAAAATATAAAAGTCAGGCGATTTTCCTGGCTTTTGTCACTTACGTTAAAAGAAAAAGGAGAGAAGTACGCTATGGAAAACAAATACATCATGTCAATCGATCAGGGGACAACAAGTTCAAGAGCAATTATCTTCAATAAAAAAGGTGAAAAAGTAGGGGTAGCCCAAAAAGAATTTACGCAACACTTCCCACAGGAAGGTTGGGTAGAGCACGATGCCAATGAAATTTGGAATTCGGTTCAATCGGTGATCGCCGGTGCCTTCATTGAATCGGACTTAAAGCCAACGGACATAGCCGCCATCGGAATTACCAACCAAAGAGAAACAACGGTGGTATGGGATAAAGCAACCGGGAAGCCAATCTACAACGCCATTGTGTGGCAGTCCCGGCAAACAAGCGACCTTGCTGATGATTTAAAAGCTAGAGGCTACTCAGATCTATTCCAACAAAAGACAGGTCTAGTCATTGACTCTTATTTCTCAGCCACGAAGATCAGATGGATCTTAGATCAAGTAGAAGGAGCACAAGCCCGTGCTGAAGCAGGAGAGTTGTTGTTTGGAACGATTGATACGTGGTTGGTATGGAAACTAACAAACGGAGCCTCTCACGTAACAGACTATTCCAACGCAGCTCGAACGATGATCTTTAACATCCATACGTTAGAGTGGGACAAAGAATTACTAGAGATCTTGAACATCCCAGAAGGGATGTTACCAAAGGCTCTCTCTAACTCAGAAGTGTATGGTCATACAAAGAGCTTCCATTTCTTTGGTGCCGAAGTTCCAATTTCGGGAATGGCAGGAGATCAGCAAGCGGCCCTCTTTGGTCAAATGGCCTTTGAACCAGGAATGCTCAAGAGTACGTATGGAACAGGTTCGTTTATTGTGATGAACACAGGAGAAGAAGCGAAGAGTTCTAAGAATGGTTTACTAACGACCATCGGTTATGGAATAGGTGGTAAAGTATACTATGCTTTAGAAGGCTCTGTCTTTGTTGCCGGCTCATCGATTCAATGGTTAAGAGATGAAATGAAGTTGGTTTCAGATGCAGCTGATTCAGAGCAAGCAGCAACTGCCTCTAAAAACGACGACGAGGTGTATGTGGTCCCAGCCTTTGTAGGACTAGGAGCGCCGTACTGGGATCAAGATGCAAGAGGAGCAGTTTTCGGCTTAACGCGCGGAACGTCGAAAGAAGACTTTATTAAAGCGACCCTACAGTCCATTGCCTACCAAGTAAGAGACGTGCTAGATGCGATGGAAGAAGATACAGGAATCAAGATACCCCTTCTCAAAGTAGATGGAGGAGCGGCGAACAACTCTTACTTAATGCAATTCCAATCAGACATCTTAAACGTGCCGGTGCAACGTGCATCTGATTTAGAAACGACGGCATTAGGGGCAGCATTCTTAGCAGGATTAGCGGTCGGATACTGGAAAGATATGGATGACTTGAAGCAAAACTATGCAGAAGGTAAGAGATTCGATCCAACCATGCCAGAAGAAAGACGAAACAAACTTTACTCTGGTTGGCAGAAAGCCGTCGAAGCGACGCGCGTCTTTAAGTAGCATAAAAAGTCTATACTCCAAAAAAGCTACCAAATAAGGTAGCTTTTTGCGACGCTTTTGTGGTAAGATAATCTTTATGTACTTTATACGATAGCATTGCGAGGCAACAGGAAGTTTGTGACAAAGGAACAATTGGTTCCGAACTGCGAGGAATTGAAGGATGAAGTTAACAGATAAGGGTATCTTAATTGTATTATCAGGGCCATCAGGCGTTGGAAAAGGAACCGTTCGGGCCAAGGTGTTTGAAGAAAGCCATCACGACCTTGAATATTCTGTTTCCATGACCACACGAAAGCCGCGACCAACAGAAGTAAATGGAAAAGACTATTTTTTCGTGACCCACGATGAATTTAAACAAAAAATAGCAGACAACCAATTGTTGGAATATGCGGAATTTGTTGGTAACTTTTATGGAACACCTCTTGATTACGTAAAAGAGCGTTTGGATGCAGGTTGCGACGTGATGCTTGAAATCGAAGTTGCAGGGGCGCTTCAGGTAAAAAAAGTGATGCCAGAAGCTTGCTTTATCTTCGTCGCACCGCCGAGTATGGAAGAACTGCGTCACCGAATCGTGAATCGAGGGACTGAAGATCCTGCGCGCGTTGAAGGGCGCATGAAAAAGGCAGAAGTCGAGATTGGGCTCGCCCATGAGTACGATTACATCGTCGTTAACGATACGGTTGACAATGCAAAAAATCGAATTATGGCCATCATTGATGCCCAACATTCACGAAGTGACCGCGTCTTAGATGGTTATGGCAAAAAGATTTTAAATGTTAGTAAGTAGAAATTGCATTATGGTACGAGGTTTGTTATAATGACCAGTACTGAAATAAAAGGTAGGGATTTTGAATGTCGATGAGAGAACCTTCGGTAGATAAATTATTGGATAAAATTGATTCTAAATATAAAATTGCATACATTGCGGCGAAACGTGCGCGACAAATTTCAGAAGATGGTGTGTCACAAATGGACTACGACGAAACGTTGCCAGAGCAGATGAGTTGTAAAAGCGTTGGACTGGCATTAGAAGAAATTTTGCACAACGCGTTGCGTTACGAATTAGAAGAGAATTAAACAAAGCCCATTGGACATTGAATCCAGTGGGCTTTTACTATGCTTGCGATTGAGGTTACTTATGTAATTGCCCTAAAATCGCCATTTCTGCTGAAATCGGACAATTTTAAGGGCAAATTAGGAAGAAATTCCGTTTTAGCCAAAACAGAGCAATTATTTAGGGATTTTTCGTACTTTCAGGTCAAAAAGTCCCCTAAAATAAAGATTTAAGGAAAAAAAGGGGACTTTTAGCCAGATTTTTGATGAAAATCCCCCCAATTTACATTATATGGACTAATTTGAGGGAAAAATACCTTGATTTCGCTTAAAAAATCCCCCAAAAGAGCTAAAATCAGCCTATTTGGGGGAATTGCGTCAATTCTTCTTCTGAGATTTTATAAACGATCAGACTTTTATTCTTTTTTCTGGAATTAGCTGAGTGCCTCTTATTAACCCTTAGCTCGAAACGTCTTGGATGCAAATTTTCGCAATACCAGAATCCCGATTCCAATATAAATCACGGTGATGCCAGCAAACAGGAGAGCGATGAGGTAACTGGACTCTAATAAGAATTCTGGTTGAGCAGCGATGACAAACCAGATGACCGCAGAAGTTGCCATAGTAATAATCGTATAAAGGGGACTTTTAACTTGCATGTCCTCAGCAAAAGGTTGCAACATGTAGTATAAGAACAGTTCATGGAAAGAGAAGAGGGCAAGTATACTAACCAATGCCATCACGGTAAAACCGATAAAGGAAAAGTCATCGCCAATAAATCCAATGATTAACGCAACAACAAGGGGAGCAATGGCTAGAATACCATTCAGTGCAAAGATTCGCTTTAACCGATCAAAGAAGCTAGATAGAATCACGTCTTTTGTCCGATAAAAAGGATAATGTAACAAAGCAGCATCACAATTGAGGAAGACGATTTGAACCACCTTTCGCCCTACCGAGAACATGGCAACCCAGGCAGGAATGAGGATCGCATTAATCAAAGGAGCAAGAACCGCCACATCACCTGTAAAATTAGTCCAAAACAGGATCGTCGCAATAAGAGCGATCACCACGACACCAGTAGCGGCTAGTCTAAAAAGCAGTAGCTTACGGAACATTTTTTTGTAGCGATCAAAGAGTAGCGCATTTAAATAGGCGTTACCACTCTTATGGTCAAATTTGCCACGATCACTGGAAATATCCATTTTTTTCTGAACGTTAGTGGTGGTCTGAACATGAACGTTTTTTGCTCCCTCGCTAATCGCTGTACTGCGCTCCATGACCACTGCCAAATATTCATTCTCTCGCCTGAACTTTAAGATGCCATAAAAGCTCACCACAGCGATTAACAGGGCAATGCCCATTGCTAAGATCGAAAAGAGCCCATTCTGAATCCAATCCACCCCAGTAAAAATTGGCAGTAACGTTCCGATTGCAAAGGTGATCAAAATACAGATGATAACCAGAATACCTTGGGTCATCACAGGGATCTTGTTTCGAGACAACACCAACCGTGCTAAAAAATAGCCGAAGTAAGAAAGGGCGATGTAAAAGACTGGAATGACAGCGACAAGCAGCCAGTTACCCGACAACCAAGCAACTAAAATCGCAGTTGGGACATAGTAAATGCCGTGAAGCAACGGGTCAACCATCTGCTTTGATTTAATAAAGAACTTTTTTGGTAACTGGAAGTTGTCCATAAACTCTAAAATTTTTGGTTCGACCTGCGAAAACCAAACGTTGTAGACGTTAAGAAAGATGGTCATGGCTAACCAGAGAAAGAGGCCACCCCAAAGGTAGAGATCGAAATTGATACCATTTATAAAAATGACATCATCGAAAAACCAGATTAAAGCTGCGTAACCAGCTACAATGGCTCCTTTCATAACAGTACTCATGGCTACCATCACAATTGCCATCAGAACAAACAACACCATCTTCAATCGATAAGATTTATAGACGGTTTTAGGAATCTTTTTTCCTAGCCAAGGAAGTTTTCGTAAAAAGTAGAGGAGGCCATTCACGTACTTGCTAACGTTGACACGCTGATGAAATAGCAAATAGCGTAAGGCTTTTTTAATGTTCTTCATTAGGCACCACTTCCCTGAGTTGTGTTGGAAAGAATTTGAATCAGTTGCTCTTCAAAATCAGGGCGGTTAACTTCTGAATTCTCAATGTGACGTAGTTCAGCGTTGTGAAGGAGGACAATCTCGTCACATAAATCCTGCGCTAAAGGTAGGATATGAGTAGAGAAAATAATGATTGTGTCGGACTTAATGGATAAGAGCAACTTCTTCATCTCATGGGAAGCGACCACATCAAAGGAGGTCAATGGTTCGTCCAGTAGTAAGACTGGTGGCGCTGTAATCAGAGAAGATAACATCTGAACTTTGTTTTTCATCCCATGGGAATAGTCACGGAGTAGCGCGTGGTGGCTATCCGCTTCGATTCCCACCAACGTCAAGTACTCTTCCGGTGTTTTAGGATCCTTGATTTGATCACGGTGAATGTCAATGAAATACTTAACGAACTCATAGCCGGTCATAAAAGCTGGTAAATGTGGGGTATCGTAAACAAAACCAATCGCTGTACTCGGATAGTTTGTGTCATCGTTAACGGAAATGTTACCATCGTCAAGCATCATGTTTTGAGAAATACAGTTAAACAACGTGGTCTTTCCAGCCCCATTTCTTCCCAGTAATCCGTAAATTTTCCCTTTCTCAAAGGTATAACTGACTTGATTCAGCACGGCCTTGTCATCAAAGGTTTTAGATACATTATTTAGCGATAACTTCATGTTCATCGACTCCTTTTACTTCTTCCCAATTTTAATGATTCGTCTTTCAAGGGGATGATTCAGTTTCTCTTCGATGGCATTCAATAATTCACCGTCGTTTTCTGCGACAAAGGTGCAGGAATAACCTGTTTCTCCTGCGCGACCTGTTCGCCCGATGCGATGAATATAAGTGGCTGTATCTTCAGGAATGTCAAAATTATAAACGTGGGTAATGAAGTTAATGTCCAACCCACGTGCTGCCACATCGGTAGCAATCAGAAATTGCAAATCGCCTTTTCTAAATCGTCTTAAAATGCGTTCCCGCTTATTTTGCGGAATATCGCTATGAATCACGTCGGCGTTGAGTTTTAGCTTTTTCATTTTGGCATAAAGTTCATTGGCACGCCTTTTTGTTCGACAGAAGATGATGGCTAAATAAGGGTTGTCTTCCTTTAAGACGATACTTAGCGCTGGGAACTTCTGTCTGTCTGTGGTTGGAACCATTTCTTGGTAGATGGAAGGGGTGACCTCAGATGTTTGGTGGACGGAAATGTACCTTGGATTAAAGGTATAGCGATAAGCTAGCTTTTTTACCTTCGCAGGGAGGGTGGCTGAGGCGAGAAGGGTTTGGCAATGACCAGGAGTTTTTAAAATGATTTGCTCAATTTCAGGTTTGAAACCTGACAATAAGAGCTGGTCGGCTTCGTCAAGAATAAAAAAACGAAGGTTGGATAGATCGATGCTTTCTCGGTCTAAGTGGTCGATGAGTCGACCTGGCGTGGCCACAATTAACTGAGGGGTTTGGGTTAATTTTTTAAGTTGCGAACTAACGCGACCTCCGCCGTAGAGGGCAAGAAGCTGGATGTGACGCAAAGAAGCCAAAGCCTCTGCGACGGTAGTAATTTGTAAGGCTAGTTCTCGGGTCGGGGCTAAAATTAGCCCTTGTAAAGCAGAAGTCTCTGGATCAATGGATTGAATTAAAGGTAATAAAAAGGCGAGAGTCTTACCTGTTCCCGTTTCAGCTTGAATGATGAGATCCGTCCCTTCTAAAAAAGGCGGAATGACCGCTTGTTGGACCGGGGTAGGGGAAGTGATGCCTTGTTTGTTTAACGTCTCGGTTAAGACGGGTTGAATGCCTAATTCGTTGAATGTCATGTTACTGCTCCTGACGTGATCGTATTTGTTGGCTTTATTATATCATGATTACAATAAATATGCTTGATTGAGAATTAAATCATCCCTTAGCCTTTAATTTTCATAAAACATGCGCCAATCGCTGCAACACCACCAATGATTAACAAAGCAATCCATGGTGCTTCAATAAAATGATTCAACAATAATCCAAATACATAATTACCGATAACAATCCCTGCCCATGTGATAGAAAAATCTAAAGCACTAATTTTTCCAAGCAGATGCTCGGGTACTTTTTCACCAAAATAAGCAGCAGATAAAACAGCAAATATAATTGAAAGCCCCATCACACTAAAGAATGAAATCACTAAGATGACCACAGATATCATGCCCTCATTACTCAACAACAAGCCAACTCCTGCTAGCATGATTGCGATGCTACAAGCTAAATAGATGGGGCGTGCTAATTTGACTGTTGCCTTTTCTCCTAATGTCCCAATAAGCAAAGCTCCGACTGTTCCACCAAACATAACGACACCTTGCACAATTCCGACAACCGTATCAGCCATATCCAAATAAGTTGAAATTAGGATAGGCAGGGCAACGTAGTTAAGTGGCAATAAAAATAATCCAACGTAAGCACTTAGCAAATGAAGCTTTCCTATTTGGGTATTTTTTTTCGTAACAAAATAAATGCTCTCTTTAATATCCGTTACAACGGTTTTTAACAAACTTTCATTTACTTCTTGTTTCGTATAAGGCAGCTTTAGCATCAATTTCATGAGAGTGGCTAATAGGTAACAAGCAATGCTGACGAACAAGATAGGTATCAAGCCAATTCTTGATAACATAAAACCGCCGATTATTGGCGATGCAACCATGGAAAAAACGCCCAATGACCAAGTGAGAGAGTTTGCTTTAACTAAGTCACTTACAGGAACTAAACTCGGGACACTAGCCTCAGATGAGGGTGTAATCATGCTTTCAAATGATGAGAAAAACAGCATTAAGACGATGGTAGCTGGAACAATATTAATCATCGTTGCTAATCCCAAGTAAGCAACAATCACAATGGCAGTTGCAACGTTCATTAATGCTAATACTTTCCTTTTACTAAACCGATCGGCAACAACGCCACCCACAGGTAGAAAAATCATTAACGGAACCGATGAGATGGAGAGCACCATTCCCATTAAAGCTGGATTGCCAGTTTCATGTAAAATATAAAGCGGTAAAGCAAATCGTAAAAGACCATTTCCAATTGAAGATAACTCCATGCCTGTTACAAACAGGAGAAAATTTTTGTTCCATAATTTTGTTGGTACTGTGTTCATTATAAAAATTCCTTTCAATTTAAAAGACGGTTGTCATTTTTTTGATTGGCAACCATACTTCAGAAGTTTCATTCTCCCAATGGCCAGACTGATAGATCTCAATATCTGGCCCATCATCGAATTCGTAGCCCGAATTCGGTAACCATTCATTGATAATACGTTGAAAAAAAGCTTTTGAATCTCCCGTTTTTTGAAAAATGGCCCAAGTAAACGACCCGATAACTACTTCTTCCATACTGTCATCAATTTCTTTTGTACTGGCAACGCCAATCCAATGGTTATAATCATCAAAATAGTCTTGAACCCCAACAGCACTAATAATACCAGACGGCTCACTATTACTCAAGTTAGAAAGTTTATCAATCGTTCCATTTGCCTCTGCCACTTGCCAATTTTGCGAAACAATGTCCCAATTTGCCTCGAAATCGTCATCAATTTCTGCGACAACACCAACAATACGGAAGGCTTCTTTCTTCTCAATGCGATAATCCATTCCCTCAGCTCCTTTAATTGATATTTGGAAGTTGAGTGGTGGGTAAGATTTTACAACGACACCATCTTGTTTGATAAGAGATGGGGCAATGCCATGTACTTTTTGAAACGCCCGGTTGAATGCTGTAGGAGAATGATACCCGTATTTTAGGGCAACATCTGTTACACGCATTCTGTCTATTTTCAAATCGGCCACTGCAAGAGACATTCTTCTACGCCTAATGTAATCAGCCAATGACATATCGGTCATACACATAAACATTCTTTGAAAATGATAAGACGAACAATGAGCAACTTTAGCAACTTCTGCAAACTCAAGTTCTTCTGTGATGTTTTCTTCAATGTAGTTAATAGCTCCGTTTAATCTTTCAATCCAATTCATTTGGCTCAACTCCTAAGAAATATTATAATCAGATACGACAATTTTTACCTCTCTTTTTGTGCTGAGGTGGGAGAGATGTTGATGGTGATACTTTACCCCTTTATTCGTTTCATCAACTATTTTAACAGATTAAATATGACATTAAGGTTTCATATTAAAATGGTATTTATTCGAGGTAGATGGCTCAAGCCACTATTAAACACAAAAATGCAACTCTAAATGCTTATGCAAGTAGAATTGCATTTTTGGTTGGCATCGATTTTAACATTTAACTGCTGGAATATGATAATAGGGCATTCTTGAAGTTTCTACAAATCCTAACTTCTTACTTAAATTTAGAGAGGGTGTATTTCCGTGACGACAAGACCAGACTGGTTCTAGATGATTATCTATGCAATGTTCTATTAGCTTTGCACAAGCAAAATAAGCAAGCCCCATTCCTTGGAATTCTTTCGCAGTTTCAATCCCTATCTCTAATTGACTATCGTGCCTAGCAGATGTAAATGCAGTTGACACAGGCTTGTCATCAATGATAACCGTAAAAGCCTTAGCTATTTCAGAATATTTTTCTAAACTTATCCAATAATCTTTTGGGACAACACTTCCACTTATTTCAAAAAGCATATCCATTGGAGTCGCAACGATTTCATATTTATTTTTCTCACTTCCATTGTAGTTTTCATAAAACTTAGCTTCATTGAATTTGAGATTTACTCTCTCATGAAAGTTTGCGGTGTTTACCTCAACTAGACGATTCATAAATTTCTCCCAATCTCGGGGATAGGCTTGTAACCATTCGTCCTTTTTTCTGCCAGAGGCTTTTTCTTGAAAATACTCTATAAGCCAACTATTAAAATCTTTGTTATCGCTTTTTCCAACTAACCAGGACATTCCATATGAATGAACAATATAAAATGTTTGTGGATTTTCAGCATTATCAACGTATATTGTACCGTCTGCATGTCCACAAGCAATCGAGCGAGCCATTAGCGTGTTAAGTGGAAGCGTTGGTAAGTAGTCTAATAGGACTTCATATTTATCTTTGCTTAATTTGAACATTTTTATTTCCTCCAGTGTTTCAGATATCGACCATGGCTAAGTGATTTTAAAGCTGTTGTCGCTCACGAAAAATCGCTATAGTTGATTACTTTTTATTTGAACTTTCTTCTACATCAAGCTTCGCACCTATCCCTGAGCTTACTACCATGGCAATAAACACTGGTATTACAAGTAACATTGTTAACCACATTGTTGCACCACGTTTCCAACGTTTTTTAGGAATTGTACAATGGACACAATTGGTGACAACAATGTGTCATATTAAGAAAAGTTTCCAGTATTAAACTATTTTATGCCTTGCACCACGCAAAATGCAGTTCACTACTTGTATCATAACATACGTGCACCATTATTAAAGAATCCTATACATCAGCCTATAAACCAAAGTGTTTTTCTAATAATTGCAACGTATTTTCAATCGTACTTTCCTCAGTACGGATAGTAGTAAACAATTTGTTTTGCCGAACTTCTTCATAAGTTTGTTCAGCACGGATTCTAAATAATTCATCTTGTACTGCTATCTTTTTTTCAGGTTCTTTTAAAGATTTCAAGCAATCCAAAAATGCCTTATGACTTTCACGTTTACCGTAATTCTCACATGTAATTAATTCTGGCGATGCCATTAAACAGGCAATTCTATTGTAATCTGAAATTTCTGCCACCAATGAAATAGGAATAAGAATATCAGTAATAACCTTCCGCTTTTGTGATCGTTTTATTAGTTCAATTATTGCAAATTCAATGTACTCATCATTTCCTTTACTTGCTGAATCATCCGCCAAAAATTCTTCAAGAGATTTGCCAAAATGAGCTTCCCAGTCAACCGTCTTTTCCTTCTTTGACGAGTAGGGTTGATACTTTTCATCACATAGTTCCCTAAATAGCTTGAAGCTATCAGTGTGCCAGTCCTCGCTGAAATAGATAAGGTTGTGCTTATCTGCTAAAATCTTCGCCATCGTTGTTTTACCAGCGAGTGGTGTCCCTGCTAAAAAATAGACATTTTGTAGGCTATGTTTCAAAATGTTTTCTGCAATTTTCATCCGCTTTATCCTCCAAAAAATGATGTTCCTATCAACTATACAATAAATAGAACGATAAAAACAGCTACGCAATCTATTCAAACAATAGATCTTCATTCTCCTTTAGCTATTCAAATTGCTCCAAAAATTCGAACAGTGCACGAGAGAATTCAACGTCTTGACTTGGTGTGAAAATGTATTGATCGTAACAGACAAAGTGCCAGTCTCCTTCTCGGACGAAGGTATTTAAAGGGATGCCAGCTTCTGTTGCAACTTCTTCGAGTCGTTCAAAATGAGAAAAAGGCACTTGCCAATCTTCCGTGGAATGCATGAGTAAGAGTGGTCGCCTATCAAAAGCAGTTAGTGCATTAAGTGGTGTGTGGTTAATGTTGTCAGTTCCAAATCGCCAGTTTAACTGAAGCCACATAAAGGGTCGAGTTGCTTCGCCAATCCATCTTGGTAGTTCCATTAGGCTAACGTTATCAACGTAAGCATCGATAAAACTAGTGTAAGCAGAAATGGCGATGACGCCATCAATTCGTGGGAGTTCTCCTGCTGCGACCATGGCGGTGGATCCACCAGCAGAAGTTCCCATGACGATGATGGGTAGATCACTAGCTCGCTCGTCGGTATCTAGATAGAGGACACCTGCTTCTACGTCTAACCATTCCGTCATCCCTAAACCAATGGAATCGCCCTCGCTTAAGCTTCGGGCACGTTTTTCAATTAATAAGGTGTCCCAGCCAGCCTCGGCAAACAGTTCAGCGTAACCAAAAAAAGCAGTGACCGATGGCTGCTGAATACCGGAGAGGAGGATGATAGTACCATGAGGTTGATCGCTCTCAGAAAGGACGTGCCAAGCTGCAAGGTTTAGGTCGTCATTGGTGGTTAACGTCAAGGTCTCGGCGACGATGTTGAAATCATTTGGATCATGTTGGTACTGGTCGTATCGCTGATTTAAAAAGAGGCTTAAGGCGTACCACGGAATGGCGATGAGGATGGCTAGTACGATTAATAGGAAGCTACCAAGTCGGACGATGAGTTTTTTCTTGTTGCTGTTCATGGGGCGCACCTCTTTTTTTTAGATGACCTTACTATATCGCACCGATTGCTTGTTTTGCTGTCATTTGTGACCAAATGTGTCATTTTTGGCCGATTTAGTCATCTTTTCTGCATAATTAACCCTTTACAATGACCAAAATCAAGTTTTTACAGCTGTTTAGTCACTTTTTTTGTACATTTAGAACGATTCAGTGATCAAATAGCTTGTTTTTAACACTTTTAGTCACTTTGCACCCGAAATCAATGACCTTAGATGATCAAAGATGCGATTCTTCTGAGATTTAGTCACTTCGAAAGTGAGAGTTAGGGTTTTGAATTATCATTAAAGCGTCGATTTCATCAAAGTAATGATAAATGTCACTTTACTCCTCCATCATCCGACTGATCCGCTCAAAGGTCGTTGGATGAGTCGATCTAAATATTCGAACCAATCTCGGTGTGTTGACCTCATTTAACGAAGCCTGAGCAAAGGCTTGAAACAGGCCAATGCCGGCTTCTGGATCTCCTGTTAATTCCAACGCGAATTCATCGGCCCGTACTTCAATTCGTCTTGAAATGGCATTGGTAGCTGGGCTCACTGCAAAGAGAAAGATGGATGCGACGAGCATCGCAACAGGAATTCGCTTTAAACTCTCTTTATTCATTTTGTCAACCATTTTATAAACGATGTACAACCCAGCAAAAGTAAAGGCGATGGCCACTCCAATCCCACGATAGATGTCCCGGTAAACGTAATGGGCAATTTCGTGGGCCATTAAAAATAGGATTTCATCTTCATTTAGCTGCTGCAAAGCCGTATCCCATAAGACGATACGAGCGGTTGGCCCCACACCAGTAACGTAACCATTAATAACATGGGTCCGACTTGAAACTTCCATTTCAAAGACCCGATCTGCCCGAACGCCGGCATCGGTGGCCATCGTTAGAATTCGCGCTTCGAGTACTGGATCTTGAATGGGTTGAAAGTCGTTATACAATGGGTCAACTACAATCGGTTCAATTAACATAAAGAAGAAAGCAAAGGGGATAAAAGCAAGCCAAGTAACGAACCACCATCTTTTCTTAAACATCCTTGCTAAAAACAAGACCATATGAACGATGACCACCATTAAGAGGAAATCGACCATAAAATCAATGCCCCGGTTTCGAATCCAGTGCGTCAACGTCATCGTGGAGGTTCCATAAAAGCGTGCCAGTTGGTAACTAATAAATCGGAAAGGAAGCATAGCAGAAAATGTGAATAATGCGAAAGCGAAATAGTAGATCGTTACTTGAAGCCACTTTGTCTGCCATTTCGATTTCACCACTTCTTCCACCCCCTTCGATGGTCCACCAAAGATAAAGAAAAGCATGGCTAACCACTCAAAGGGGGTCGACAAAAAGAACATTAGCTGCCTCGTTCTAGAAAACTGGATGCTAGTGGCTAATTGATCAGCGTCCATAAAGGTAGCGGGATCGGCAGCTGTTCCGATGTAGGCATCAGGAATCCCTACCGGTGCAAGGTGGAATAAATAAAGCCACACGAAAAGTCCGTAAACGACATAACAAATAGCACTAATAGCGAACGTTCTTTTCATTGACTTTTCACTTCCTACTTACTTGATAGTCTACCCCTTTTTAAAGGAGATTTCAAATTTTTACCTGTCTAATCTGTCATTAGGAGTTAAAAGACTTGCTTTCGACCACTTGTAACATTATAATTTCAAATACGAGGAGGTCGTACGTGATGGTGTTATTTTATTTTTCAGGAACGGGGAATTCAGAATACCTAGCAAAGTTTTTTGGTCGAGAAATGAAGGTAGATTGTCATTCGATTGAAGAAGAGGAAGTTAATCATAGCGAGACGATTAAGTCAAGTGAGATCGTTGTTTTTTGTTACCCGATTTATGGTTCAAGGGTGCCGCGTAACATGCGTCAATTCATAGATTGCTACATCGACGATCTGCAAGGGAAGAAGCTGATTATTTTCGCTACTCAGTGGCTTTTCTCTGGGGATGGTGCACGGGTTTTGACGGATTTATTTCCTAAGGATTACGTCGAGGTCATTTATGCGGAGCATTTCAATATGCCTAACAACATTAGTAACACCTCCTTCCTTAAAGAAGTAAGTCAAGAGAAAATGGAAACCAAAATTGCGCGAGCTGAAGCGAGGATGCTAGTGGCTTGTGAAAACATTAAGGCCGGGATCGTGAGGCGAAGAGGTTTCTCCTCTTTTTCTAAGTTTCTAGGAGCATTCCAAGGGATTCCGTGGCAAAGGAAAAGTAGTAGTATTGGTTTGATTAAAGGCTCAATGGAAGATAAGATTTCCCGTTCTGCTCGGGCAGACGATGCTTGCATTTCCTGCTCGATTTGTGTCAAGGCGTGTCCTGCTAGAAATTTAAGATTAGAAAAGGGATTGATTAGCCATAATGACGATTGTCTAGGGTGTTATCGCTGTGTGAATATCTGCCCTGAACGGGCCATTTCGGTTATGTTAAAGCGGATGCCCAAATGGCAGTATGAATGTCCAAAAGAGATGGACTGATCATTTATTAAAAATGGCATAGAAAAAATCGACCTTTTTCAGTCGATTTATGGTAAAATACTTTTCAAGGAAGTTGAGACGGTGGCAACGACCAATTGCCTCTCCGCTTTTATTATACCTGTCATGATTAACTATTATGCCTCTTATTATCGGCAAGTTAACCTAATGAGTGGCATTAAGATTAGCTAACATCAGCGTGCTGATGAGCTAATCTATATATGAAAATTATATCATGGTCATACGATGATTTCAACACCGACATTGATTTTACGTAAACTGGAGGACTTTTAGATGAGCAAGCAAGAGACATTCTACATCACCACGCCGATTTATTATCCAAGTGGGAGATTTCACATTGGAACGGCCTATACAACGGTAGCAAGTGACGTGATGGCACGCTATAAGCGTGGTCGCGGTTTTGACGTGCGTTTTTTAACGGGAATGGACGAGCACGGCCAGAAAATTGAAGAGAAAGCAAAAGAGGCTGGCAAGGAGCCAAAAGTGTTCGTTGACGAAATGGCCGAGATGGCGAAGGTCCTGTGGGAGAAAATGGACATTACTTACGACGACTTCATTCAAACAACGGAAGAACGCCATGAGAAGTTGATGGCAAAGATCTTTGCTAAGTTTATGGCCAATGGTGACATTTACAAAGGCGAGTACGAAGGAACGTATTGTCAACCGTGTGAGACGTATTTTACCGAATCTCAATTAGCAGAGGGCATGTGTCCAGATTGCAACCGTGAAGTAAAAATGGTGAAGGAAGAATCTTATTTCTTTAACATGAAAAAATACGCGGATCGTTTGATGCAGTATTACGAAGATCATCCACAATTTATTTTACCGGAATTCCGCAAAAATGAAATGTTGAATAATTTCTTAAAGCCAGGCTTGGAAGATTTATCCGTTTCACGAATGACCTTTGATTGGGGAGTTAAAGTACCGAACGATCCGAAACATGTCATTTACGTGTGGGTCGATGCTTTGACGAATTACATTACCACGTTGGGATACGGCTCGGATGACGAGACGTTGTTTAATAAATATTGGCCGGCCGATGTACAGGTGGTCGGAAAGGACATTGTTCGTTTCCATACGATTTATTGGCCGATTTTCTTAATGGCACTAGACTTACCGTTACCGAAGACGGTGTTTGCCCACGGTTTCATTATGATGAAAGATGGGAAGATGTCTAAGTCGAAAGGGAATGTGATTTATCCGGAGATGCTGATTGAGCGTTATGGTCTGGACGCGGTTCGCTACTTTTTGATGCGAGAATTGCCGTTTGGACAGGACGGGGTCTTTTCACCGGAGTCCTTCGTTGAGCGGGTTAACTTTGACTTGGCCAACGATCTCGGTAACTTGTTAAATCGTACGGTTTCGATGATTAACAAGTATTTCGAAGGAGAAATTCCAGCTTATGGTGGTCACCTCACCGATTTTGATAAGCCTTTAGAAGATTTTGTTCAGACGACCACAGAGAAAGTAGAAGCAGGCTTTGAAGGGATGCAGTTTAGCAACCTTTTGGCTGATATTTGGGCCTTGGTAGCGAGAACGAACAAGTACATCGACGAGACGGAGCCATGGGTATTAGCGAAGGACGAAGTACATCGTGAAAAGTTAGGATCAGTGATGCGACACTTGGTAGAAGGCTTACGTCAGATTGCCATTTTGATTGAACCGTTTATGCCACGAAC
>Ga0131853_10006525_pt1 | contig 21069 bp, 19 predicted proteins | sample TergutLab28metaG_FD_92764 | JGI IMG/M metagenome (GOLD analysis project Ga0131853, IMG submission 92764) | Labiotermes labralis P1 segment gut microbial communities from Petit-Saut dam, French Guiana - Lab288 P1 (version 2) (version 2) | ecosystem: Host-associated > Arthropoda: Insects >...
CATTTCTAAAAAATCTTCAAAGATTTCCATTTTAAGATAAGCATCTAAATCAACAGGAATAGAATGCTTTTCTAAATAATAAAGAGCTATTTCTCTTTTTTCTTCATCAGTAACTTTGATTCTGAATAAAAAAATCAAGCTGATTGCTCGATAAGCAGTTCGCTTGATTCTTTTTCCGGAATACTTTTTTCAAAGACGGCTAAAGCAATTATTAAGATTGCTGTATATTGCAGATTGCCATAAGTATTATCTAAAAGTCCATACAAATCCGTTATAAAAACAAAGAAAAATAACAGTAAAGCAAAAGTCCCAAAGTTTTTGTAAATTAATTTATATTTTTGAATGAAATGCACAATCATCGCAAATAGTCCAAACAAACCAAAGACAGCTAAAGTGTTAAAATATAAAGAATGATAAACAATGAAACGATTGCCGGTGTCACGATCTCCTAAAACGCTAGAACCAAAAAGCGGATATCGAGAAAAGACGCGAAGCGCATCAGAGAAAAGTTCCAATCGCCCGTTCATTGCAAAAGCTTCGTTAAAAATACGGTGCCTAAGGTGATAATAAAAGTTAGTATTTAGAAGAAAGAAGATACTCGCAATAGCAGCAAACGTAATGGCAGCAACTAAAAAGCGCTTATTGATTATCTTATGTTTGATTAAAAAGATAAGGCAAGGTATCCCCATCAAAAAAATTAAGGCAGTGCCACCTCTCGATAAGGTCATAATCATTGTTATAAATAGTAAACCAGTTACGATTAATCGATAAATTATAAGTTTTTTTTCTAGGAAAAGGTAGATCATAAATGGCAGAAATGATGCAAGAATAATAGCAGCGTCATTGGAAATGCCCCAGCCATAAAACAAATGAAAACCATCTAAATCATTAAACCAACCATTATCAAAATAAAGAATAAATGTTTGGGCCATTACTAAAATAGCAGTATAAAATACCGTTATAGAAAATACCCTTCGAGTATCAGTTTCAGTCGTATTTATAATCCCTAAATATAAGAGAAAATAAAGCGCATAGGAGAATACAGCTAAATAAAGAAAAACCTCTGTATAAATAGGAACGTTAATTACGCTTAGAAAAGAAGCTAAAGCCAACAAGAAGAGGCCGAGACTCAGTTTGCCGTTTTTGATATTGCCGTGCCTAATCATCATACCTATAAATCCCAAAATACTTATGCCGGCTAGAATAATCTGAAAAGCAGGGTAAACGCCGGCTTGATAGTGAATTTTGGTCGCGAATAATAAGTTTATTATTAATGGGAAAGTAAAACTTCCGTCTTTTTTGAAATAAATAGCATAAGCAAACAAAGCAAAATATAATAAGATAACTATACTAGATATTACTATTGAAAAATGAAAGGTTTGTTCGAAAACAAAGGCGTTGAATTCATGTGAAAACTGCCAACCGAATAGAATTAAAAAGCTTATTATCGCTGGATAAAATTCGCTTTTAAAAAATAACTCTGCTTTTTCTCTCCATCTGTGCATGAACTTCCCCCTTTATACACTCATGAATATTGGAATAATCAATGGTTTCCGATCTGTAAGTTCTAAAATAAAACGGCTAATTGCTTCCGAGATACTATTTCGCATACTCACAATATTTAAAAGTGCTGGATATTTTTTTATTTCGTCTTGGATTAAACGCTTCCCTTCAGCGATAATTTTTTTGCTTATTTCTTCGGAACTCTTCATATAAATAAAACCTTTAGAAACAATACTAGGATCATTAATTAATTCTTTTGCTTTAAAATTTAAAGTATAAATTATTGAAACCAAACCTTCTTCACTAAGTGTTTTTCTTTCACGGATAATATTGCTGGAAATATTACCAATCGTATGACCATCAATATAAACATCACTTGTTTTAACCCGATCATTAAGATGAAAACTATCATCAAAAATTGTGAGAACCTGACCATTTTCCATGACTAAGGAATGGTTTTTTTGCACCCCACATTGGATACCGGTTTCCGCATGTAATTTAAGCATCCGATATTCGCCGTGAACAGGAATAAAGAATTTGGGTTTAAATAAGGTAATAAGTAATTTTTGTTCACCTTGACCAGCGTGACCAGAAGTATGCGTATCGGTGAAAGGACTATTAGTTATAACATTAGTGCCACGCTTAAACAACAGATTGATAGTATTATTTACGAACTGAGCATTTCCTGGTATTGGACTGCTCGAAAAAATTACTGTGTCTCCTGGAATTAGTTTTATTTGGCGATGAGATCCATTAGCAATTCTGCTTAGGGCTGCCATTGCTTCACCTTGAGAACCAGTACAGATTAAAGTTAATTCAGAAGCATTATAACGATTAATATCACTGATTTCAATAAAGGTATTTTTAGGAGCTTTAATATAACCCAAGGCTTGTCCGATCTCAATTGTTTTTTCCATACTCCGACCAAAAACAAGAATTTTTCTTTTGCTAATTACAGAGGCTTCAACTATTTGTTGGATTCGATAAACGTTAGAGGCGAAAGTTGCGATAATAACGCGGCCTTCAATGTTTTTGAATAAATCCTTAATTGAGTCTCCGACTTTCTTTTCACTAGTAGTAAAGCCTTCTAATTCAGCATTAGTGCTATCAGAAAGTAAACATAAAACACCTTGGCGGTTCACTTCCAATATTTTTTCAAATTCAACTGGTGGTCCTACTGGCGTTAGATCGACTTTAAAATCACCAGAGAACACAACATTTCCTAAATGGGTCTTAAAAACAAGCGCAAATGAATCAGGAATTGAATGTGTTACTCTAATAAATGAAAGCGTCATTTGATTAAAATTAAAGATAGAAGTACTCTTATATTCGATCAGATTTGCTGTGACTTTTTGTTCTTGCAGTTTAGATTTTAAAAGTTCAAGCGCAATTCCTGAAGCATAAATTTTAGGAATTTTGACCTTTTTAAGTAAAAAGCCTACCCCGCCGATATGATCTTCATGACCATGAGTAATAAACAAACCAACAATTCGATCCTGATTTAATTCAAGATATTCAAAATCTGGAATTATATAATCAATCCCGTGTAGTTGTTCGTCTGGAAAAAGGATTCCACAATCGACGATATATATTTGATGGCGATATTCTAAGCAATAACAGTTTTTTCCGATTTCACCTAAGCCACCTAAAGCAAAAATGCGGATATAATTTTTAATATTTTTCATAATAACTCCTTAAAAAAACAAAACGAAAATAATAACATATTAAATATTATACACTATTTTTCTTAAAGTTATAAAATAAATGCACTAAAATTTTTGTTTTATGTTAAAATATTGACAAATGCATGAGTAAATGGAGACTAACTGTGAAAAAATCAATAATATTTTTTGATGTTGACGGAACTTTATACGATAATGAGAATAAAACTATACCAAAAGAAGTTGTTTCTGCTCTTAAAAAATTAGCTGAACATCCAGAGTATGAATTAGCTTTGGCTACAGGCAGAAGCATTAGTAGTCTAAATATAATTGAAGAAATTTTGCCGTTATTTCGAATCCAAGTCTTGATTAATGGTAGTTATGTTATAGATGGAAAAAATGTAGTTCAGAAATATGCTTTAGAGAAAAATGTAGTTGCTCGAGTTGTAGAGTATTTGCAGAAAAATAATGTACTTTTTGGTCTAATAGGTAGTGATGGTCATGTCATTTCTAATGACCACCCAGAATGGAAACATGTGTTTTCGCTCTTTGGTATTGAAGTGCCAAGGATTGATCCTGACTATCATCAAGAAAATGAAATTTATCAATTATGGATTTTTGGAAATAATGACAAAATAAATATTTTTTCTAAAGAGTTTCCGGAAGTCAGGTTCGTTAGCTGGCCTCATGATGGTATGGATGTAATCCATAAAACGAGTTCAAAAGGCGAGTCAATCAGGATTTTAAAGGAAACTTATAACTGGGATCAGATTATCGCAATTGGTGATGGTTTAAATGATTTAGAAATGTTTCAGTTAGCCGACATTAAAGTTGCGATGGGACAAAGTCACGAAGAACTAAAAAAACATGCAACTTTTGTGACTGATAGTGTGGATAAGAATGGCTTAGTCAAAGCTTTGATGCGTTTGAATTTACTATAAGGAGAATATATGAAAATTGCACCATCATTATTAGGGGCTGACTTCAGTAAGTTAGCTGAGGAGTTAAAAAGCATAGAAGGATTTACTGATATTTTACATTTAGATGTTATGGATAATCATTTTGTGCCAAATATTTCTTTTGGTCCGGCGGTCATTAAAGCTTTAAGAGATAAAACTAAAATGATTTTTGATACGCATCTTATGATAGAAAATCCAGGAAACTATATTGAGGAATATATTAAAGCGGGAAGTGACTATATTACAATCCATTATGAAGCAGAAAAAGATATTATTGGAGTTTTACGCAAAATTAAAGCTTTAGGTGCGAAAGCAGGAGTTTCTTTTAAACCAAAAACTGAAATAACAGCTGATATGGATTTTTTGGCAGAGTGTGATTTGATATTAATCATGACAGTTGAGCCTGGATTTGGCGGACAGGAATTTATGGAGCCAATAGTAGCTAAAATTAAAAAAGCAGTTGAAATAAAAAAAGCGAAGCAATTATCCTTTTTAATTTCGGCAGATGGTGGTATTAACGACAAAACTATTGGTCATGTTTCTGGTCTGCTTGATATTGCGGTTTCTGGATCTTATATATTCAAACATCCGGATAAAGTCAAGGCTTTTGCAAGTTTGAAAAAATAAAGTAATAATTAATCTAATCCTTTAATATACTTTATTGAAGAGGTGAGAATTCTTGCGCTTTTATGTTATTAGAATGCCTAAATTTTTGTCAAAGGTGATCACAGGTATCTTAAGTTTATTCGGTGGAAAAAAGAAAGACTAACCAGGCCTTTAAAATCACTATATAATTTAAGTTATATTTGCTGTTTCGACAATATACAAAAAGAACAGTGAAAAACTGTTCCTTTTATTTTAAATTAAAAAAATCTAAAAATGAAAAAGGACCGGAAAAGGTCCTTTGGTTGGAATAAGTTTAATTATGCCCGATTCAGTTTGCCGCTTTTAATTGCTCTTGCTGAAACTTTAACTTTTTTTACAACTCCGTTTTCGTCAACAATTCTAACTGTTTGGACATTAACTTTCCATTTACGGCGAGTAGCGTTTAAGGCGTGGCTTCTCTTATTCCCGGAAAGTGTTTTTTTACCGGTTACGTGACATTTTGCCATAGTATTTTCCTCCTGTTCGGGACATTGCATAAATAGTGCTAAATAATTGTATCACAAACTAGGGAATATGTCAAGCCGAAAAATTATGTTTTTTTTGTGAAATAAAGCTGTTGCATTTTTAGATTTAATATGATATAATTATATTCACTTGAAAAATCAACTTAAGTTTTTCAAGTTTGGAGGAGACCAAAAATGGCTGTTACTAGAGTTAATGGGATTCTTTTTAGAAAAATGGTTATTAATGGAACTGTTAATTTAAAAAATAATTATCAGGAAATTGATGAATTGAACGTTTTCCCTGTGCCGGATGGAGATACAGGAACAAATATGCAAATGACAATGACTGCTGGTATTAAAGAAATTAAAGATATGCCAACAAAGTCATTATTAGAAATTAGCAAAATGCTTTCCAGAGGATTGTTAATGGGAGCCAGAGGAAATTCTGGTGTTATTTTGTCACAATTTTTCAGAGGGATTCATGATGGATTATCAAAAATCGCTAATGGAAGTGCAAGCATTAAGGAATTTGCTGATTCTTTAGAAAATGGATCAAAAATGGCATACAGAGCAGTTATGGACCCCAAAGAAGGGACCATTTTAACTGTTGTCAGAGAGGCCGCAGAAAAAGTTCAATCCAATTTAACCAATTATAAAGATATAGAATCTCTACTACAAGCATATATAGAATATGCACATGTTTCATTAGAAAATACCCCAAATTTGCTACCTGTATTAAAGGAAGCTAATGTTGTAGATTCAGGTGGTGCTGGCTTCATAAAAATTGTTGAAGGTATGTTGAAGGCCCTTAAAGGTGAGTTTATCACGCTTAAGGAAAATATCGCAACTACAAATACTAATGGTATTTTGTCGTTAGAAAATGTCGATATAAAATTTGCCTATTGTACAGAATTTGTCTTAGAATTAAGAGAAGTTGCGAAGTTTTCGGAATCACTTTTAAAGGATCCATACTCAAGTCTAGGTGATTCAATTGTCGTCGTTCAAGATGATAATATCTGTAAAGTTCATATTCATACCAATAATCCGGGAAGTGTTATGTCAATTGCTCAGGAATTTGGTGACTTTCTATCAATGAAAGTTGAAAATATGAAACTTCAACATAATGAAATTGTCAAGGAAAAACCAAAAGAAGTTAAGAAAATGCCAAAACAAAAATACGCATTTATTGCCGTATGTACGGGAGAAGGAATCAAAAATACCTTTAAAGAACTTGGTGTTGATTTTATTATTGATGGTGGTCAGTCAATGAACCCGTCAACTGAAGACTTTGTTAATGTTATTGATGAAGTTAATGCAGATAATATCATTATTCTGCCTAATAATTCTAACATTATTTTAGCAGCTGAACAGTCAATCAGACTTCGTCCAAATAGAAAAATTCAAGTTCTGAAAAATAAGTCAATAGCGAGTGGTTATGCATCTTTAATGAATTTTGATATCAGCAAAAGCATGGACGTCAATATGAAAAAAATGGCGGAAGTAATTGCCAAGATAAATTATGGCGAGATAACTTATTCTATTCGCAATACAGAATTCCATGGTATGAAAATTAAAGAAGGCGATTATATGGGCTTTGTTAAAGGCGAAATCGTTTCTGTAAAAGAATGTCGGATTGATGCTGTTAAAGAACTTATTGATAAAATAGTTTCTCCAGATCATGAAATTCTAACACTTTTTTATGGTGCAGATGTAGAAGATGCAGAAGTTACAGAAGTTTCTCATTATATAACAGAAAACTTCAGCCATATTGAATTAGAACTTATTGAAGGTAATCAAGAAATATATACTTATATAGTAGCAGCTGAATAAACTTAATAAATCAAATATAAAAGATTAGGCACAAGCTTAGTCTTTTTTTGTATTATTTTTATTGACATTGAGAAAAACTAGCAATTTTAGAGATTAGATTTTAATCATTATAATGAGCGAAATAAATATAATTTTTTTAGGTGATTATAATGGCAAATAAAAAAGGAAATTCTAAAACAGAAATTAACGGACTAGAAGTGACTTTCAGCACAAGAGGAAAAGAAATTTATATTTCTCTTACTGATATTGCAAAACTAAAGAATGTTGATGATCCATCGGATGTTATCAAAAAATGGATGACAAATAAAGATTCATTCGATTTTTATAGTTTATGGGAAGAATTATCAAATCCTGATTTTAATTCGGCGGAATTTTGCCGAATTAAAATTGAAGAGCTAGGATATAATGCTTTTGTAATGACACCGACCAAATGGAAAAAACTTACAAACGCAATCGGGATTATTCCAAGCGCCGGTAAATACAGCGAGGGAACGTTTGCTCATCCTGATATTGCCTTAGAGTTTGCGAGTTGGATTGATTCAAGATTTAAACTCTACCTAATAAAAGAGTTTCAAAGACTAAAAGGCGAAGAACAAAAACAACTTGAATGGTCGGCTAAAAGAGAACTTGCCAAAATAAATTATGTAATCCATACGGATGCAATTAAGGAAAATTTGATTTTCCCATTACTTACTAAAGATCAGATTAATCATGTATATGCCAATGAGGCAGATATGCTGAATGTGGCATTATTCGGAAATACCGCATCAAACTGGTCTAGAAATAATCCTGATAAAAAAGGAAATATGAGGGATTATGCAAGTATAGAACAATTATTGGTTTTAGCCAATATTGAAAGTTATAATGCCATCTTGATTGAACAAGGTTTACCACAAGCACAAAGAATAGTCTTATTACATGAAACAGCCAAAAAACAACTGGAAACTTTGACATTGTCAATAACAAACAAAAAGAAAATCACTAAGCAGATTACTTAAGAATAAAGTTAATGAAAAAAATCCAGTAAATTGAATGGGGCTGTAATTATTTAGAGTTTAGAAATAAACGCTGAATAATTACAGCCCCTTATGCTTTATTAAGGTATTCTTCAAGTGTTATATTTTGATTATAAATTGCCTTAGCGTGCTTTAAACCAACATAACGATAGTGCCAGGGTTCAAAATGATAGCCAGTTATATCTTCTTTTCCTTCAGGATAGCGAAGAATAAAGCCGAATTTATAGGCATTTTCCAATAAAAAATCATAAATTGGATAATCACCCATTTCTGGAATTAAACCTATTTCTAAAAGCGAAATATCTAAAGCTAAACCAGTTTGGTGTTCGCTTTCTCCTGGTAGTGCCTGATAAGGACTATTAACATAAATACTTTGTTGATAATAATAACTTCTGAAACCAGAAAAAGCTTGTATATCAAAGTTGTTTTTTAAAGCAACTCTTTTTAGTTTTTTATATTGTTCATAAACTTCTTTATTGATATAAACCGGGCGAGATATTTGATTGTTTTCAATATAAACTAAATCTTTAGGAAAATAATCTTCATTTAAATAATAATTTTTATTAACTAAAATCAGAAGGCTATCAAGATTTGTTGCGGGATTTTTTTCGCTGTCGGCTTTTACTCTTGAACAAGTAAAAATAATAATTATTGAAATAGCTACAAGTAAATACTTTTTCATGTCTTCACCGCAATTATTGTTGGAAATAATCGCCAAAATATGATAAAATTAAAGGGTATTGTCTGAAGGGAAGCGTAAAATTTGAAAAAAGTTATTTTAATCGATGGAAATTCGCTGATGTATCGTGCTTATTATGCAACAGCTTACAATAAAGAAAATATTATGAAAAATTCTAAAGGTCAATGGACTAATATGATTTATGGCTTTGTCCGGATCTTTGAAAAATTGGCGAATTCTGACTTTGACGGTATAATGGTCGCTTTTGATAAAGGCAAAAAAACCTTTCGTCATGAGATGTTTAAAGAATATAAAGATGGTAGAAAACCGATGCCAGATGAATTACGCAGTCAAATTCCTTTGTTGCATCAATATTTAGAATTAATAAATGTCAAAAGCTTTATGATTGATAATTATGAAGCAGATGATATTATCGGTACGCTCGCTAAAAAATTAAGTTCTCAAAATATTAAGACCCAGATTATTTCCTCGGATAAGGATTTATTACAATTAATTGATAACAATATAACTGTTTCTCTTACTAAAAAAGGACTAACAGATTTAGAAAATTTTGATCCTGCTCATTTGATGGAAGTTTATAAGCTAAGTAGCGCTCAAATGCTTGATTTAAAGGCTTTAATTGGCGATCCTTCGGATAACATATCAGGCATTAAAGGCGTCGGTGAGAAAACAGCTTTAAAATTGTTAGAGAAATATATTACTTTAGACGAAATATTAACTAATGCTGGCGAGATAGCTGGTAAGGTTGGAGAATTAATTAGAACGCATAAAGAAGATGCTATATTAAGCCGCACGCTTGCGACTATTTTTCTTGAAGTACCACTTGATTTTGAAATTAGTGACTTAAAGCGAAAAGATTATAATGAAGAAGCTTTGTTTGCTTTTTATCGGGAAATGGATTTCCATTCGCTGATTAAAAATAAAGTTATTCCTAATGAATCCACAAAGGAATTTGTTTTTGAAGTTATTGAAGATATTTTTAAGCTAAAGGAAATTTTAATTGATAACAGTGCTTTATATTTAGAAACAGATTTCGATAATTATCATCAAGCTGAAGCAATTGGTTTTGGTTTAACTAATAAAAATGGCAACTTTTTTATTCCTTTTGAGATGTTAGAATTATCGATTGATTTTCAGTTGTTTCTCTCAGATAAAACAATGCGAAAAAATGTTTATGATTATAAAAAGATTCATGTAATGCTTAAGTATCGTGGTTTTGAGTTAGAAGGAGTTGTTTTTGATTTATTATTAGCCGCTTACTTAATTAATCCGTTATTCACGAAAGAAGACTTTACAGTCATTTGCAATCATTTTGACTATTGTGAACTTGGTTATGATCAAGCAGTTTATGGTAATAATCGGCGCAATCTTCCTGACTTAACGTTAGCTAAAAAACACATTGCTCAAAAAGCCTTAGCTATTTTTCAGTTAAAGTCTTTATTGGAAACTAAAATAGTTGAAAATAAGCAAGAAGTTCTTTTTCATGAAATTGAAGTTCCTTTATCGAGAGTTTTAGGCGATATGGAAATTGCAGGCATTAAAATTGATCTTTTGGAGCTAGAACAACAAAAAGCGATTTATGAAACAGAAATCCAAATTCTTAGCGAAGAAATTTATCAAATTGCTGGAAAGAATTTTAATATAAATTCCACAAAACAACTTGGTGAATTATTGTTTGTTGATCTTAATTTAACAACGGGAAAGAAGAATAAAACAGGTTATAGCACTGACTCAGATACTTTAGAAAAACTTAGAGATAAGCATCCAATCATTGAAAAATTAATCGAGTATCGCATTCTTACTAAATTAAATAGTACTTATATTGAAGGTTTGAAAAATACAATCGGCAAAGAATCAAAAGTCCATACAATCTATAAACAGGCCTTAACTCAAACCGGACGATTATCTTCAATTGAACCTAACCTTCAGAATATTCCGATTCGCACAGAACGAGGTAGGAAAATAAGAAAATTCTTTATTCCAGAAAAATCAAACAGTTTATTTTTAGCTTGCGATTACTCACAAATAGAATTGCGGGTGCTTGCTCATTTAGCTGATGTTGCCAAATTAATTAGCGCTTTTAACAATGATGAAGATATTCATGAAAAAACCGCAAAAGAAATCTTTGGTGAAGTTAATAGCGATTTAAGACAAAAAGCTAAAGCAGTTAACTTTGGAATTATCTATGGTATCAGCAGTTATGGTCTAAGTGAAGATGTTGGTATTAGTCCGAAAGAAGCTAAGCAATTTATCGAAAAATATCTAGAAGTTTATCCGGAAATAAAAAAATACATGGATGATATCATTACTTTCACTAAAGAATTTAAATTTGTTAAAACAGTAATGAATCGAAAAAGATATATTCCGGAAATTGAAAGCAGTAACTTCATGATTCGTGAGTTTGGCAAAAGAACAGCGATGAATGCACCAATTCAAGGTAGTGCTGCAGATATTATAAAAAAAGCAATGGTCGATATTGCTAGAGAACTTCAAGCTCAAAAGTTACGTTCAAAACTTTTACTTCAGGTTCACGATGAATTAATTTTAGAAGTTGAAGAGAGTGAGCTTTTGCAGGTTGAGAAAATAGTAAAGACGAAGATGGAACAAGTAGTTAATTTAAAAGTGCCTTTAAAGGTTTCTATCGATGTCGGAAAAAATTGGTATGAGGTGTAAAATATGGAAATGATTAATAAAAGAAGAAGTGTCAGAAGTTTTAAAACAGAAAAATTGAAACAAGATGAAATACTTTTAATCTTAAAAGCAGGAATGCAAGCGCCGTCAGCTAGAAACCAACAACCCTGGTATTTTATGGTCGTAGAAGATTTAAAGCTAATTAAGGAATTAAAAGAGGTTTCACCAGGGGCTAAAGCGATTGAAAATGCTCCATGCGTAATTGCGCTTTTAATGAAAGATGATCAGGAAATGACAGCGGCTAGCCTTGTTCAACAAGATATGGGAGCTTGTATGCAAAATATGCTTTTAGAAGCGACATCTTTAAATATCGGTAGCGTTTGGATTGGTATTTATCCCCTAGAAGCAAGAAGTCAGGCTGTCGCAAAAATTATTGAAGCTGAAAAACGAGTGTTTGCGCTTGTGGCTTTTGGTTATCCAAGTGATCCAGAAGTCTTTAAATTTGTGGATCGGTTTGATTCAGAAAGGATAAGTTGGAAATAATGCCTGAATTACCTGAGGTAGAGACTGTTGTACAAAGCCTGAAAAAGGTTTTACTAGGCAAAAAAGTCTCTGATATTGAAGTTAAATATAATAAAATTATCAGAATGCCTGTTGATGATTTTAAAGAAAAACTAATCGGCTTGGAAATCAAGGATATTACTCGTAAAGCTAAATACTTGATTTTTGACTTTGGTGATTTGAGTATGGTCTCTCATTTAAGAATGGAAGGTAAATTTCATTATAATTTAAATAAAAGAGACAGTTACGGTAAGCATGAACATATCATTTTTTACTTTTCTGATGGTTCAGAATTAATTTATGATGATGTCAGAAAATTTGGTGAAATGCATTTAAAAAATAATCAGGAACTATTTCTGACAGAACCTCTTAAAAAACTGGGTCCGGACGCTAATACTGATATTGATCAGAAAATATTTGCGAAAGCCTTAAAGAAAACAATACCAGTTAAAAGTTTTCTCTTAGACCAGACAATTATTGCTGGAATCGGCAATATTTACGCTGATGAAATTCTTTTTGATTCAAAAATTCATCCTTTACGTCCCGCAAATAGTTTAACATCAGAAGATCTGAGGCGTATTTTAGGCGCTTCTAAGACGGTTTTAAATAAAGCGATAAACTTAGGCGGAACGACAATTAAAAGCTTTTCTTCGGGCGATATTAGCGGTCTTTTTCAAAATGAACTTTGTGTTCATACTAAAAAAGGCGAAGCGTGTCCAACTTGTCAGACGATAATCGAAAAGATTAAAGTTGGTGGCAGAGGTACTTATTTTTGTTCTGTCTGCCAGAAATAAATTTGACTTTATCGACAAATTTTGTTAAAATAATTTATCATGAATCGTGGTGTTAGTTTTGAGTCTGATAATTGGTCTGACTGGAAATATTGCCTCTGGCAAATCAACAGTCTCTAAAATGTTTCAAGAAAGAAACATTATTGTTTTAGATGCGGATAAAATAAGTCGTGAACTTTTGAGGAAAGGCAATATTGCTTATTATCAGGTAATCGAAAAGTTTGGTTCGAAAGTATTAACCCCCGATAAAGAATTGAATCGTCAACTTTTAAAACAAATGATTTTTAAAGATAATACTAAAAAAGTGATGCTAGAAGCGATAATTCATCCTTTAGTAAAACAAGAAATATTAACAAAAATTGCTTTATTAAAGAAAGAGCCAATTATTGTTTTAGATATTCCTTTGTTATTTGAGGCAGGATATCAAAATATCTGTCACTTAATAATTACTGTTTATACGGAAAAAGGGGTTCTGCTAGAACGGCTCTTAAGCAGAGATAAAATTAGTGTAGAATTAGCTGAAAAAATCTTTAGTTCACAAATGGAGCCTGAACAAAAATCAGAACTGGCTGATTATAAAATAGATAACTCTGACTCTTTTGCAAACACAGAAACGCAATTAACAAATATCTTAAAGAAAGTAGGTGAAAGATATGGGATACAAACAAACATCAGAAAACCATCGTAATCCTGATCTTAAAACCAGATATTACGCAAACTCCTTAAATGAAACCATTGATGAAGTATTAGCTTTAACAGAGAAGTTCGGCTATATAGTTATCAATGATAACAGGAATTTTAAAGAGTTATTAGTTAGAAATAGCAAATTTGCGATGACGGTAACTTTTTACATGGTATCGGCTCGTGTAACAGCGGTTGATATATTAGTTGGTTATCGCGGACTTTTAGATTTTGGTTATAGTAAAAAGGAAATCATTAGTTTTTTTACAGCTCTTAATAAAAAATTAACCATAAAGCGAGGTTAAACTTATGGAGAAGTTTACACTCTTAACGCCTGTTAAGATGATTTCTGGATTCAGCTTATCCGGAACTGATATTAAAACTTTAACTTTACTATACCAGCCGCTTATTGGTAGTCAGTCAGTAATGCTTTATTTAACAATCCTTAATTTGTTGGACAGACAAGTAGGATTTAAAGAGCTTTACGCGAGAACATTAGCTGATCTTTTGAACTGTAATATTACACAGCTGAACGGTTTTAAAGATAAATTAGAAGGTATTGGTCTACTAAAAACTTATCAGAAGGATGAATCATATTTGTTATGTTTAAATCCGCCAATGACAGCTAAAGATTTTTTAACTAGCGGTATTCTTGGTGAATTTTTACATCGCAGTCTTGGTGATTTGGAGTTTAATGCACTAGTAGAAAATTTTCATTTAAAACAAATTGACAGAAAAAACTATCAGGAAGTTACTAAGACTTTTGATCAAGTTTTTGAGATTGAAGAAAATCTTGATTCACCAAAAATAAAAGGTTTTATTGCGGGAAAAAAACAAAACAAATCTTTGATTGTCCAATATTCAGGTTTTGATTATCAGGCTTTTTTAAATATGTTACCTAAAAAGCCTTTAAAGAGTAATTTAAAAAGTTTTGAGAAACAAATCATCGAAGTTGCTTATCTTTATAGTCTTAATCAAGATGAATTGGCAAAAATAATTAAACCTTATCTTGAGGCGGAAATCAATTTTAAAGATTTAGCGGCTGATGCCAGAAATTTTTATGAAGCGAAAATGCTTAAAACCAAAGATCAGGCGCAAGCAAATACGATATTTGATACCATTAAAAATCTTAATATGCGGGATTTATTATTTCACCAGATTGGCAGAGAGCCTTTGATTCAGGAATTGGAAATGATCAAAAATCTCGTTCGCACCAACTTAATCAGCGAAGAAACAATCAATTTTTTGATTTTATTTGTTTTAAAGAAAAAAGATAATACTTTGCAAAGCTATAAATATCTGGAGATAGTCGCTAAGGACTGGCAGGCAAAAGGAATTACTTCCGCAGAAAGTGCGCATGAATACTTAATGAGCGAATATGATGTTAAAAAAACTAACCGTCAGGCTACTAAAAAGAAAACAGAGGAGGCTCCTTGGCTTAAGGAGTTTATGAAAAACCTATGAGAAAATTGGAAAGTACACAAAAAACTTATATCAGTGAAATCAGAAAAGCAATCAAAGATTTTGCTAATGCAAAAGATCTTGATGATTTTCAGGCTATAACAGTATTTAATTATTTAAATGCGCTAAAAAATTGTGTTGATTGCCAGGGCTTAAACACCTGTGCACAGGCTAATGTAGGTTTTAAACCAGTTTTGAATGAAGAAACTTTTGAGCTTTTAAAAAAGCCTTGTAAATATGAAGTTATCCGTCAGGAGCTTAAAAAAAGCGAAGAACTCCAACAAAGCTATTTTTTTCCAAAAGCTTTATCGCAAGCAAAAATCAATGAGTATCGTCTTGATTCTGTTAAGCGTAAGAATATTCATCATAAGGCTTGTGCTTTTTTAAATGAAATGATGAATGGCCGAGAAGTTAAGGGCATGTATATTTATGGTTCTTTTGGAGTAGGCAAAACGTATTTATGCGCTTGCTTGTCTAATGAATTAGCTAAAGCGGGGATTGCTAGTATCTTAGTTTATTTCCCTGATTTTATCAGAAACTTAAAGTCTTCCTTTGAAAACAATAGTGTTGAAGAGAAAATTAATCATTTTAAGACAGTTCCGGTTTTATTTATTGACGATTTAGGTAGTGAAAATATTACGCCTTGGGTCAGAGATGAAATATTAGGTCCGATATTGCAATATCGCTATCTCAATGGCAGTCCGACATTTATCACTAGTAATCTGACGATGCAACAATTACTTGAACATTTAGCAGACGCTGGCAAAACTAGTGATAACTACAAAGCGGGGCGGATAATATCAAGAATTAAGGAACTGACAATTCAGGTTGAATTATAAAGAAAATTAAAAATTTGAAAAAAAGGCTTTATTTTCTTGTTACAAGATGATATAATAAATGTTGCGAAATTAATTATGCAGTTTGTAATTATTGATGAATTTATATAAATTAAGTTGTTTAGAAGGAGGATTCTTATGATTTGGGTAGATTATTTGGTTCTTTTAGTTAGTTTCTTATTAATAATTTCGGTTTTACTTCAAAACTCTAAAGATGATATTAAAGATGCTTTTAGTGGCGAAAAGTCAGAATTATTTAAAAATCAAAAATCACGTGGAATTGAGGTCATACTGAACAGAGCGACAGTTGTCTTAGCTTTGGTTTTTGTTGCGCTGGTTTTTGTTTCTCTAAGCATTAATCGCTTTCCATTAAATTTATAAAATTTAAAAGAAAAAAAGAACCCACATATGCGCGGGTTTTTTTATGCGTAATTTTTTAAAAAGTAGTAATCAAGAAAATATAGTATAAATATTAATAATATATGAGTATTCTCTAAAATCACTTATGTTTTATTAGAAATCGTAAAAGATATATTTAAAAAGAAAGGTTGACAATCAATGAACAATGATCAAAGAAATTATTCATTAGGTGAAATAATAATAAAGAAAAATCGCTTGCTTGTCAGCTGGAATCAAGAAACTGACTTTGCTTGGATACCAGTAGGTCCATTAGCTGAAAAAATTGAAGAAGGGCATTATGTTAAGGGATATTTAGATAATAAAGGTTTTGTGATTACGGAAATTATTGCTCACAAAGCTGATCCTGAGGCAGCAATCTTAAGAGCAATAGAAGAAAAAGGCGTTCAGACTGAATTCAGTAAAGAAACACTTTTAGAACTGGAAAAGGTAAAAGAGTTTGTTAGCGCTGAAGACCTAGTTGGTAGAACAGACTTTACACAAGGTAATGTTGTAACAATCGACTCAGAAGATGCGAAAGATTTAGATGACGCTGTTTCAGTTGCTAGATTAGCCAATGGCAATTATTTACTTGATGTACATATCGCTGATGTCAGCCATTATGTAAAAGAGTTCACGGCGTTAGATAAAGACGCCTATAGACGGGGAACGAGTATTTATATGGCTGACCGGGTAATACCAATGTTGCCAAAGACTTTATCAAATGGTATTTGTTCTCTTAATGAAAATATTGAAAGATTAACGCTTACTTGTCGCATGGAAATCAATAGTGGCGGAACAGTAATCGACTATCAAATTAGCCCAAGTTTTATCAAAACAAAATTTCGGATGACTTATACTAATGTAAACCGAATATTAGCTGATGATAAAAGTGATGATTTAAATAAATATAAAGATTTAGTTCCGATGTTTTTTCAAATGAATGAGTTAGCCGCTATTCTTAGAAAGAAAAGAGAAGCCAGTGGAGCGATTAATTTTGAAACAGTAGAATCTTATATTGTTTTAAACGATAAAAGACATGTTGTGGAAATCAAAGAGCGCACAAGGCATGAAAGTGAGAAACTGATTGAAGAATTTATGCTTCTGGCAAACGAAACAGTTGCTAAACATATTTCTAAAATGAAACTACCATTTATTTATCGGGTACACGAAGATCCGGAAGCCGAAAAGGTAATCAGAGCTTTAGATGTCATTTCCGCAATGAATATTTTCAAATCAGCTCCAGGAAATCCTGTTAAAAGGATTAGACAAGCTTTAAATCATGTTAAAGATACGGAAATGGAAAAGACAGTAAGTCAGTTATTTTTACGTAGTATGGCTAAGGCCCGTTATAGTGAAGATAACATTGGTCACTTTGGTTTGGCTTTTAATTATTATACGCATTTCACGTCGCCAATAAGAAGATATCCGGACTTAGTTGTGCATCGCTTATTAAGACGCTACTTATTTGATAAGAAAATGCCGACTGACCGCTCAAAAGAAATGGAAAAAATGAATCGGATTGGACTTCAAACTTCAAAAACGGAAAGAACGGCCATTGATTTAGAGCGAGAAGTAGAATCAATTTATAAAGGAAGATATCTGAAGAATTTTATCGGCAAGGATTTTGTTGGTCGGGTTTCTTCAGTAACTGCTTTTGGTTTGTTTGTGGAACTAGATAATACTTGTGAAGGACTAATTCATGTTAGTAGTCTTCCTGGTTATTATCATTTTCTGGAAAACCTGATGATTTTAGTTAATGAAAGAAATAAGGAATGTTTTCAATTAGCAGATAAATTGTTAATTAGGGTGGAAGATGTAGATTTTGAATCCGGTAAAGCGAATTTTAGGTTATTAAAAGCTTTGAATCCGCATAAGTTTGTGCCGGAAAAGAAAGCAAAGGGAAAGAAAAATGAAAATCGTCGCGCAAAACAAAAGAATAAGTTTTGATTATTTTATTTTTGAAACCTATGAGTGCGGAATCGTATTAATGGGTACAGAAATCAAATCTGTTCGTTTAGGGAAAGTAAGTATTAATGAAAGCTTTGTAGTATTTAAAAATAATGAAGCTTTTCTTTTTAATGCGACGATAGCTAAATATCCATTTGGAAATATCTTTAATCATGATGAAACCAGAAACAGGAAATTACTTTTACATAAAAATGAGTTGTTGAAAATGGCACTTAAAGTAAAAAAAGAAGGATATACAGTGATGCCTGTCAAACTTTATTTTAAGGGTTCCCTTTTAAAAGTTGAAATTGCTTTATGTAAAGGAAAAAAACATTATGATAAGCGTGAAGATCTTAAAGCTAAGGATCAACAAAAGCGCATAGATAAGGCAACAAAATATTATTAAAGTATAAATTATTTTTTGTTCATTAGGAATTTCTATTTTCATCTTATAAATTAAAAATAATTCTTGTTTTTACTAAATTTTAGTGCTATAATAACCTCATATTCTTAACAAGAATTTAAGTGAAAAATGAGCATCTTGGTAAGAGAACTAATCGCTTATTCCAGACCAAGACAGGAAGCTTATTAGTTCAGATATTAATGCCAGTTTAAATATAATGGCAAAAAGTAAACCCAAAGACAATGAAGTAATTCAAAATCTGAGGAATAGCGGTCTAACAACACCCATAAGATTACAAGTAACACTGTAATTTCTTATAAAGATAGGCATCAGCCCGTAACGAAAATTTATTTTCGTTTTGTTCTTTCATATATTATTATTGCGAGAGGGCGTTAACATGGAAAAAATACTTATTGTCGAATCACCTTCAAAATCAAAGACAATAGAAGGCTATTTAGATAATGGCTATAAAGTTCTTTCTTCAAAAGGACATGTCAGAGATTTATCAACAAGAGGTGAAGGTGGTCTTGGGGTTGAGGTTCAAAATGAATTTAAGCCAATGTATGAGATTGCTAAGGATAAAAAGGAATTAGTTAATGATTTAATCAAGCAATGCAAAAACAAAGAAGTTTATATCGCAACTGACCCCGACCGGGAAGGTGAAGCAATTGGTTTTCATTTAGCGGAAATCTTAGGGCTTGATCATGATAAAGCTAACCGGGTTATCTTTAATGAGATTACTAAAAAGGCTGTATTACAAGCGATGGCAAATCCGCGTAAATTAGATATGAATTTAGTTAACAGTCAGGAAACAAGAAGAATTATTGATCGGATTATTGGTTTTAAACTCAGTAAACTTTTACAGAGCAAAATAAAATTAAAAAGTGCAGGAAGAGTTCAAAGTGTTGCTTTAAAATTAATTTGCGAACTGGAAAATCTAATTCGGGCCTTTATTCCAGAAGAATATTATGAAATATTCGGTTATTTTCCTAATTTTAAGACTAAGCTTAATAAGTATAAAAATGAAAAAATTGAAATCAAATCGCTTGAAGAAGCGATGCAGATTTTAAAAGCGCTTAAAAAGGAATTCTTAGTCGATAAAATTGATTTTAAAGAGTATAGTGTTGATAGTAAAGCGGCTTATATCACTAGTACTTTACAACAAGATGCGGCTAATAAACTAGGCTTTTCTTCATCTAAAACTATGAAAGTTGCACAAGCGCTTTATGAAGGTAAAAAACTGGGAGTGGAAACAACAGGTTTGATTACTTATATGCGTACTGATAGCGAACGTTTAAGTGATGATTTTGTTTCTGAGACAAAAGCATTAATCGAAAAAGAGTTTGGCAAAGAATATCTTGGGGTTGTAAAAGTCAAAAATCAAAAGAATTCGCAAGATGCCCATGAAGCCGTAAGACCAACAGATATTAACATGAAACCAGATGATATTAAAGAGTTTCTTACTAAAGATGAATATCGACTTTATAATTTAATCTATAACCGGGCATTAGCTAGTTTAATGAGTAAAGCTCGTTATCGAACGCAAAAAGTTTATTTAACTAATAATGACTATACTTTTGAGGCAGCCTTTACTAATAACCTTTTTGATGGTTATTTACGAGTTTACAAAGATGATGAAAATGAAATGTCTAAGTTTATCGATCTTAAAGAAGGTATGTTGCTGACTAGTGATAAAATTGAATATGTGCAAAACTTTACAAAACCGAAGAGTCGCTATACGGAAGCAAAGCTAATTAAAGAGTTAGAGGAATTAGGGATTGGCAGACCGTCAACTTACGCTACGGTCGTTAAAACTATTCTTGACAGAGGATACGTTGAATTAGAGAAAAAGAATTTTATTCCAACAGAAAATGGTTTTTTAGCTTATAATAAACTGGAAGAATACTTTAATTCGATAATTAACGCTGACTTTACTGCAGAAATGGAACAAAGCCTTGATGATATATCCACAAAAAAAGCCGATAAAACAGGTGTGATTAGCGAGTTTTATAATACTTTTATGCCTTTATTTTCTGATGCGCAACAAAAAATGGAAAAAATAGCTCCTATCATTCTTGATGAAACTTGTCCGGAATGTAGTTCTTCACTTGTTAAGCGGAAAGGGCGTTATGGTGATTTTACTGCCTGTAATAACTATCCGGCTTGTCGTTATGTAAAAAAGGACTTTGTAGAAAAGTACCACGAAACAAAATGTCCTAAATGTGAAGGACTTTTAGTTGAAAGAGTCGCAAGAAAAGGTAAGAATCGCGGGAAAACTTTTTATTCTTGTAAGAACTATCCGAAATGTGAATTTATTTTAAACGAGCAGGAAAAGAAAGAATAATTAAATAGGCTAAGAACAAAACGAAAATAAATTTTCGATATGGGACTGTAATTATTTAGAGTTTAGAAATAAACGTTGAATAATTAGAGCCCCCTTTTTTTTGGAATAGGAAACTCTATTTTCATCAAGCATATGCAAGAATTTTGCTCAAAATCATTCTCAAAATTACAGTTTTATTTGCTTTATCTAGAACGTTTTCTAAAAGGAAAAAAAGTTTAAATTAATCCTTGTTTTTAC
>Ga0131853_10006526_pt1 | contig 21068 bp, 16 predicted proteins | sample TergutLab28metaG_FD_92764 | JGI IMG/M metagenome (GOLD analysis project Ga0131853, IMG submission 92764) | Labiotermes labralis P1 segment gut microbial communities from Petit-Saut dam, French Guiana - Lab288 P1 (version 2) (version 2) | ecosystem: Host-associated > Arthropoda: Insects >...
AAAAATGATCTCCTGATGATGAGCTTCCCGAAAGCTCGAAACATGTAGAGAATGAATGACGACTACCCATGAAAATAAAGGATAGTCCACAAGTGACATCGTGTTGGTTATTTTTTAAACAAACATATTGACTTCTTTAGGAAATCTATTACTTTTACAAAACAAATTCTGCACTAATCCACATCATTTTTTATATCAAATTATCCATGTTTTTAGAGGGGTTTTGGCTTTTGCCTTAATACTTTGTATTGATTTTCCTACCATATTCTTTTTGTTTTGTTTGTCAATGTTTTGTTTTTGTTTTTGTGTGTTTGTTTCATGTGTGTCCTGTTTATTGTCATATGTTAATTTGTGTCTGTATGTTGTGCTGTTTCTGTTAAATTGGCTATTTCGCTGTTGACGTGGCACATTTAAAAGCAAGAATTTAATTAAACTATATTAAGAGGATACCTAAATTGATAAAACATGTAAGCCCAAATTCATGTGCATCAAAACCAAGTAAACTGACAACTTCTTCAGTTGCGTGGTATGAAACAGAGATAAATGGTATTCTTCCTGTGCACAAAATTCACAAAAAAGTGCTTCCCCATACATTCTGTAAAATAAAAGGCTATAGAGAAAATAAGTTAGCAGCATCACATTCAAATTTTGTATCACAATGTAATACACAAGGTTATAAAATACATACACACTTCACCAAAAGGAACAAAAATCATACTCTTCCCTCGAATATTTCATCCACTGTCAGCATCATGCAGCTATAAATTTTCCTTATCCTAAACAAGTGGGTAAATACATGGGATGTTTCAAGAGTTGTGGTCATTACTGCAGTAAATGATTTCCTAGGTGTTTGTGACTCAAAAGCATGGATCCTATTCTTCATGGTTATGGTGCTATGAGTTTTCTTTTTTTTAAATTTTTGTACACACACTCCTGTAAACTATGCATCACAACTCATGCTACAACTTATACAAGCTGACAGGTGATGATAACCAAATACAGGCTTATCACTGGCATTTCAAGGTCTTTTTTCTATCTGACTCACCCAGCTAGCCAGTACAGTAGTCAATGCAATTTAGAGAAACATCTCACTGCCAATTCTGTCTTGGTGCAATCTGCTACATTCAAGATGCCATTCACTTTTTCAATTGCAGAATATGCCGATACAGTTCTGTATATGGTTCTTATGTTAGTAATGTAGTTCTTGCCACACCAGAATACCAACAACATGCCCCAAACGGAAGAGTGTTTGATCAAGTTTACTAGCATTGCAAGACACCAGTACTTCCCTGCATTTGCATTACAACTGAGGGTGAGTTTAATCAATATCTCAATGAACAATGAAACATTGTTCCGAAAGTACAGCGCAGTCCGTATACTAGTACCAATATCCAAGTAACTGCAAGCCATCTTAATGTTCACCCATACAAGAGAAGGGAGAACACTGCATGCACAGGGCATGTACCCATACCAAATACAGTGAGTGCAACATCATGGACTAGACAATTATGGTCAGAAGCTGGAATTTTGCAAGTCGCTCAATGGCAATTGCCAGACTTCAGTTCGCTGGATTATTGTGTACAACAACTGACGAAAGAAACTGTCTACAGTTTGCATGTTAGAACGTAAGAAGCATAGCTTGGCTGTTTTAAATGTGGCAGAACATACCACAAACAGTCAGTGGCAGTTCCAACAACCAGCGACTGCTGTTCAAAGGCAAGGGGCAAGGTGTGCTGCAGCCAGCAGTGGGATTTTCTAAAACATGCTTTAAGCAGAGGTGACAGTAAATGAAAGCCAATATGATGAAGTTAAAATAAATTTAGTTTTTAAATTTATCTGGTATTGTGGTGGCCATTTGATTCCATATCTTTTCATTAAACCTTACCTTATTCAAAATTAGACACACATTTATATGAACTTTTTTGATCACAAAGACCTAGGAAATCACTTCTTGTAGACAAAACCCACGACATACTAAAGAACTTCGCAGACTTCAAAATGCTGTTTTTAAATATTTATATACTAGAACTTTCACATAAATTCACAGCTTAAAAAAGTGTGTGAAATATGCAATGCAGAACATTGTTTCAAAAACACTTCCTCTCTCACAGCTTTTCTGCAGCCTGAATCCAATCTTTTACACATCCACATAATTTATAATCTAATATAAACTGCTCTTACAGATACTTTTCTCTATGTACAGAACTTTCGTTTTTGAGGTGCATCCTAATACATTGCATTCATGCATTACATTTGCATTGTACAAATCATGTAATAAACTAGGAATTACAACGTATAAAAATGGTGATTCTAAATGCTATAGGGTCTACCAATTTTATAAATTTAAATTATAGACACTTCAGCCTTGTCCTATCTGGCAGCCTTGCCTTATCCAGCCACTAATATTATCCAAATAGGACTCATAAAAAAAAAATTACCAATAATTGCAACAGTATCTTATAACAAAAAAGAAACTCCGCATTGGAAATTGTACCAGACCTTCAAGCTGACTTGACATTATTTCATTCCAAATCTCCAAAACACTTCTGCCTCCACCATACTTTTTTCCAGAATAAGCACTGACAACACACTTAACAGGACTGGACATAAATGACCACACTGGACATACATGACAATCACTGCCAAGCAGCCCACAGAAAAATAAACAGAATAACCCTCCATGTAACAAAACTCAGAATTTTTATAACTGAAAATATACAGGCTATTAAAGAACACAAAAAAACAAGATTAAAAGTGCTGAGGTCACGTAAGTAGACAAATAATACTAAGCTCACTTATGATAAGTTGGGACAACCTATTAATCTATATCATCCTAAGAGATCATATGGTGGTTCCTAAAATGTACTGGAAAATGGCCTACCTTGCCATATACTGGTCTGTGTTTGTTTGCTTGGTACCAATTACAACCATCAGTTTGAACCCAGTGGTTTGGCACAGGTTCAAAAACCTAAATACTGTTGGTATCTCTCAGTGTCAGACAGGAGACATGAATTCTACCATTGCACTGAATACAACCAGATGCCAAGCAGGAGGACTCCCACCGTCAACATGTTATTTTCATGACAGCTTTGCCTCCACGTACTTACAATTTCCTAAATGTATGGCAAGTGTTTAATGCACAGATCAGTCCACCTCAAAAGAATGAAGAAAAAAGGCAAAACAAAGACAAATCTCACACTAACAGTAGCGAGCAGAAGTCACTCCTAATTTACAAAATAGGGCCTGGGTTTAACCACAAAATGAGACAGCAAATATGGGATGAAGGAATATGTGGGCAGTGGCATGTTAACAGACAGTGTGTGGTAGTGGCATATGTCACTATCAAATGACTATGAATGTGTGTAAATATCTCACAAGCAAATAGCAGGTGTATGTTTACTTAAACATCAGGTCACAAAAGCAGGTGTCTAGAAACCCACGCATATGCACTCCAACAAACAATTCCTTGATAAGTGTTAAACAAAACTGTAACTTGATAAATATTCCAAATGCTGTATAATGTTTGTGGGAGAAACAATTAGAGTTAATAGTAAAGTTGTAAACATTTTGTTATTACAGACTATGTAGTTCTCACGACACAAAGGCCTTGCAGTGAAACATCATATAAAATGTACATAAAATAAACAAACAATATGGTGGGTCACAGTATTTTTCACAAGGGCAGAAATCCAGGTTATATTATGGTCCTGTTCTACCACTGCCATGCCAATTATGTTCCCTTTGCAAGTAGCTCTTAAGAACAAGGTTACTGGAAAGTCCAACAACCTTTCTATACTTTGTAACCATCCACAAGATACATGCACTCCAACAATTAAATGCATGTTACCCACAGTAATTAACCTATGTTACCCTCATTGGTATGAACAGTAACAAAATCAATCCTTCAATAACACTGGCGTTTAAATTCCAATTACTGCCCAGGATATAAAGGTAAAGGTAAAGCAGCCCCGTTACAGGCCTGGACAGGCCCAGAGGGATCCAGGAAGTTAAGGTTACCAGATTTTGTGACAACAGCACAGGATGATGGTAAGGTTATCAGACTTACGCACCGGCTGCCTGTACCCCCAAGAAATACTCCTGGTACTCATTTATGTTAGAGGCTAAGTCGACCCCATGGCCATAGTGCAATCGGAAGGATTTTGTGTCAATGAAAAATCCACTGACACCAGCTGGGATCGAACCAGCGACCTTCTGATTTGTAGCACAGCACCATAACCACTGTGCCACCGCGGTCCCCGCCCAGGATATAGGGGATTTAAATTTAAACACGCTTACATGCATGTATGACCACAGAGTGTACACAGGCCAATGGCCCATGAAGAATTAAGTGTCCATACATTGCATCAAGGCCAACATCAAAGGGTTAACAAACTGCCAAACACACTTCAATTTGGGCAACCTGGACAGTGACGAGGATATATGAATTTTTGAATGGAAACACATGACTAGTGAATAGTTCTAAAATGCAAAAACGATGTTTGGCATATTAAGGAACTTGTCACACCACACTCACCTAGCAAAAAAAGTAGACGCTCTCACCTGAAATATGACTGTTGTGTTGATCTTCAGTTTGAAGCTGAAACCTTCCACCACCCATTGGCTCAAAGTCATCCGGTTCTGATATCAGCACGTTATGCATCCTAGAAAGTCCAGACACACTTTCTACATCTTCGCTCACCGGTTCATTTTTAATCATAAAATCTGGTGAAATCTGTATATGTTCCAGATCCACGTGACTGCTTGAATCAGTAACAGCAGAAGCAGTTATTTCCACACTACTGTAATCTGTACTAGGCACAGGTACTGTTTGTTGTTGACCATAATCAACTGCAGAAGAACATGAAGGCAATGGGTCATTTACAGTTCCTGAGTGATCTTCACTACTACCATTCTGTACTGTTGATTCTTCTGGGCAAAGAAATACTTCTATTTCACCATTTTCACTCTTCATATACATCTGAAGGCCCTATGACAAAAATTCAGATACATTATTTCCAAAGTAAAACACTAATAGTTGAAGAATAAACGACCAACTTGATGTCACTTGCTATTTTATTTCACTTCTTATGTGCTCTACATGTTTCGGACATTAATATATCCATCATCAGGAGCTTGCGACTGCTGCTGAATTACAACATTGGTAGTATTGTTCTTGGTTCGATGTGCTTTGGAGATTCGGTGTGGTTGGGTTGGAGTGGTATCCGTGTTGCAGGCTGAAGCACAACTCCAACCCAACTACACCGAATCTCCAACGCACATCGAACCAAGAACAATACGACCAATGTGGTAATTCAACAGAATAGTCGCAAACTCCCGATGATGGATATATTGTCTGACACACGTTGAGCACATAAGAAGTGAAATAATATAGCAAGTGACATCAAGTTGGTCTTTTATTCTTCAACTATCACAATGATGCACGGTCCAATAAACAAAAAACACTAATATTTGAAGATGACATACAAATCTGTTATACTTATAACAAGTACGACATAGCAGCATATGTCATCCATGTTCTTTGTCTAAATACAAACCTTGGAATTAATATATCATTCAAGTAAACGCTGGCATAGCACTTGACAGTGATGTGCAGGGCCTGAAAAATATATGGCATACAGTAAAGGTATATGGTTAAAACACACTACATTCTGCAGCCATCTTTTCTATGATCTTTCAGTCTTTTTCTCATAATCACATAACAAACACAAAAAGTTACTATTATCTTCATCAAGTCTTTCCACCCATACATCACAGTGACTCTCACTAGATTTTCACGAAATTTCATATTTGGGTCTTTTTCTAAAATCTGTCAACACATTCCAGATGTGATTAAAACTGGAGAAAATAACAGACACTCTACACAAAGAACTAAGTATGTTTGTGATTCCCATGACTTAATCTAGATATTGACAAATGCTAACACAAAGTGGGGAACTATCTATAGTGTTTGTAAAAACATACACACAGCCACATGTTTAATATTAATATGCAGTAATGGAGACAGATGGTATTAGTAATCCACACCCCCTTATAAGTACATTTGTGATGATGAAGATTAAAGGGCAGAAATAAAGCGGGCAGAGATGCAGTGAAATTGTATGCAAGCAACATAAATCAAGCTGTTCCATCAGCAATTCTCGTCATACCACTTCCTAAAGCGTAAGTGGAGAATGCTGAACTAATGTGATACAAAATTTTCATGTTATACTGAACATCTTCAGCCTGTTTCCTGCACTAGTTATCCATTTAACTCAATGAATTAACTGACGCTAGTACTAATATTATCTCATCTTTAAAACCCCAACTGCAGTATCATTATGAACTTGTCCAAGATCAAAAGCTCAGTGCTTCTACTACCAGTTATGAAAACCAGTCTTTAACCTCAAGCAGACTGATGTAACAGCTTTGCTCGTTACACAGGTATGTTTTCTTATGGTGCCATGCATGAGCAGACTTACCTCAGGTAAGTCACGTCAAACCTAAGTCTGGAGATAAGTCTGCAGTCTGTAAGTGCCCACTCACTAGGAGACTTTTTTCTTTATATATCTGTACGTACTTCAGTTAATTGAAAACAAGTCAGTGTGTTCAATAAGCAAAAAGACCTTGTTTTAATTGACCTGACCAATTTGGTTCATGTATGTGTTGTTCAGCTGCACCACTTTTATAATCTCTTGCTTATTTTGTTCGTACAAAAGTCCACAAAGTCCAGATTTTTATTGATGCATTTTTTCCAGCACCTGAATCAACTTTTTAACATTTTTACCATGGTGATAAGACATTATTTTTTAATTCTTTATCAAAATCATTTCTACTTTCAACTCTCTAGAAAAATGGAAATGAATGACAAGTTTAATAAACTGCTTCACAAATTCATGGCTGAGACCTGTCAAATATGCCAATGAATAGGTCAACTAAAACATATCTTTTCATAATTTAACAAATGTTCTGTCATTACTTTCCCTCTGACTCCATTCAACAGCAGTGTGTGTTGATATGTAATAAGGCCTCCCAATTAGTGGGTAGTAACAGACTTCAGAATTACCTCCCAACATATGTTTGAGCAGGCTTACCTTGAGTTCAGTCACTTGCTTTCAGATACATCTCCTTATGTATGGACACCTTTACAACAAGTCATTGGAGTGGGAATGGACATCCAAACATAAGTCCAGTGATTTAAGGTACTGTCACATTACATTATTCCATATCCAAGGTAATTCTTGTGGTCCCAGCCAGGGCTCCATTTACCTAACTTACTGTTATTCACAACTTAGCAATTTCATACCAGAAGAATTTACCAGCATTTTATGTACAAAACTTCAATTTGTATGGTCACTTTGAACTACAATTTGTGTTGAAAAGGTTTTCCACTTGTTCTAGCTCTGCATTGTTGAAGATCAAATGCACAGAATGCCATGGAGCAAGGCTTTTTCCAGTTATCCTTCGCACTGGCAAAAGGTGGTTAGAGCACATATTCTTTCTGCTAGACAGCAGTGTCATATCACATTCTCTTCATGCTGAATGCAAGAATCATAATTTTGTACAGTTACTTCAATACAATGAATGACCACACCAATGAGAAGAAAGATTTCACAATATGTGATAAGGTTCCATGAGCTATACACAATGTCTATTATAAATCTACAACAACTGGAGTTAAAGAAGGCCAATATTGGTGTGGTATCCGTGAATTGTGGGCCCAGTGAATTTATGTAGTTATGACATCTAAAAAAAATTCACATCTCAGCTGCAGGACCAGTGTGAATAATTAGACTTCCTTAAAATGTTCCGATGTGAAGGCACATAACCTTACATTCAGGGTATTAAAATTCAAGACTTCCATATGCAGAAATTAATTTTATGTTAGAGTAGGAGGGTAAAAAATGGAATAACACACAAAAGAATAAATAAAATACATACCTACTTAAGAATACAGCAAAACCAAAGTCATCTTACATACTGGCCAAATATGACCACCATTTTTTTTTGTTAATTTCTGTGCACTGATATCACTATTTCATATAAAAACCAACTAATGAACCCTTATGTCATTAACACTCCTTTATTAGCACTCTGTTACTCTGAAACTTTTCAGACCTCAAAGGGACATCTTCAGAGAGTACAACGAATACATTTTCACAGCCAGATCATATTTTGTTGACCTAGCCATGGCAACATATCAGTCATACTATATGACGATGTTTATTTGAGGGCCGAACATGTCGGAGTAACAAAGTGCTAATAAAGGGGTGTTTAAAACACAAGGGTGCATCAGTCCATTTTCATACAAAATAATGACCACCATTATTAGTATGTGTTAGGGTGAAATGCAATATTTGCCAACATATGGAGTGCTACTACTAATCTAACATGTTGTACACTGCTTATATATTGTGAAACTGAACTTATACTAACTTGACTGGGATGAGGCACTTGTAACTTGGCCTCTGGTGGTGCCTTTATGGCCATGATAGTCTGATGCTTATACTCAGGGATGCCACGCAAGTCCTGGTATGTTATGTAGGCATACCGCTTGTCTTCACTCAACTGCCGCAGGTTACACTCTGTCACAATGATTTGACAAGTTTCAATACAAGTAACATCATATTCTGCTTTATACAGTAAACAAAGAGTCTTTCTTTTACTGTCATCCCCAGCACAGCAGCCTCATTGCACAGAGTGTGTGCATCTACAACAGCAATAAGGAACACACTCTATGTATACAATGAAGTCATCACTGCAGATACATAATCCTAAAACTTTGTACAGTGAAACCTCTATCCACTATTCCGAGTAAATCATTCAATCCTTCATGTCCCAAAAAATTGCCTATATGTAACCTTCCATCCTGACAATTATTTTTATGGTCACAACGGCATGCACAAATTGTTGCCACACCAACTGCCGAGTGAACAACTGCAGTAGAGCAGCAGGGATGAAGGGTAGATGCTAAGAACAATGTTGGTATGCATGCAGATGTTATTTCATTTGCACCCACAAGTATGGCCTTCCTTGCACCCACTTCCATGGAACATAGGAATGTGCAACAGCATTACATTCATATATCTCATACCACATTTCACTCAAATTGGACAACAGATGTGAAAAGTACATATATTAAATTCATTTGCATCCGTAAGTGAAATGCGGATTTTAATGCTCTAATTTTCACAAACCACAACCACTCATTTTTTTGGACATGCATTCTGTATTGTCTTCCAAGCAAATAAAAATGCAGATAACACAGAAAAATTTTTTGCTTATGTTTAAAGTAAATTATACTTTTCACTGCACTCAATTTCACCAAACTCGGGCCTGAGAAATAACTTTTTAAATGAAATCCTATACCAAATTTCGTGCAAATTTGCCAACTGTTTCTTATCTGATTCAAGATCATGGACAAACACACTGGGTCAATATAGGGTATTACTTTTACTTTGAACAGAGCATCTAAATATGATTTTCAGGTAGGCATTAAAGAACCTTTTGTTGTTTTCTTGTGTTTCTGACCCCTTTTAATGCTTCCTCATGTCTATCACTTACTTCTTACAGTCCCTTAAAAAATGATGGATAATGGTTTCACTGTAATTTTGAAATATGACACACTAGCTTAAGGGAAAACTACAATTAAAGGTGACTCAAAACAAAGTATTACATGACATACAGATCCAAAAAAGAAGTAAATTAAGATACCGTATTTACCCGTATGCAAGACAACCCCCAAAAAACACGCCTGCCAAGGGAAAATTTATTTATCCAAAACTAAGACAACCACCAAAAATAAAATGTGTACTAAGAAAAAATATTTTACCATTAATTTCATACACTTAATACACAAAGTATGTCACATTCTATGTAACTTTACCAACCAGTGTCACTGTCTCCATCTTCACAGTCAGTGCCTTACCTTCCTAACACTCACACCTAACACTCCCATCCTCTTCACTTGCCATTCCAAAACATATCATCATCAATCTCATCTGCTACATTGGACATACAGCACACCTTCAAAACTTTAACAGTCATTTCTGATGAGCTGCACTGCCATGCCACTATTATCCATATTGACTAAATAAAACATTCATATTTCTTGGTTTATAAAATTACCTGAACCCATGAAGATTCACAGTTTTCCCCACAGATAGTATTAGTGGTGTTAAGAATTTAAAGATACATGACCTGGATTTTTATGTTGTGTATACGGTCTGTTCAGTCTGAGTTCATGGTTCTTTTTATGGTTTTTAATTTGTGAACTGGTCCAGGTTTTATTTTTGAGTGTTGTAGCCAATTTTTTATTTTTTAATGGCCATTTTCCTGCTACTACATTCAGACTAGATCTGTTCTCAGGTACACACCTAAACAATTTACTGTTTTTGTGGTACCCACTGATTGCGAATAACTCTATCTAAGGGCTCCACCAGGTTAGGAGATTCCTTGCCTGAAAATGGAAACAAGAGCCAGTTTCTGATACATTGTGCGTCTTTAAGCAAACAGATGATGGATAAAGTCCCATAAAAGAATATTATGTCAGGTAACTTCCTTCATGCTGTGTTCTCTCTTTTGGATTTCTTGACCCTTGAAGCTGGACTAATAGGTTGTCCCAAAAGTTGATGCAGAATTAACGCTCCACACTGCATAACATCTCAGAAGAATGCAGACCTCACACGATCTGATGACACAGGCCACAGTTTGGCTCCACATGGTCCAGTTCAGAGTGATCAAGTTTAGCATGGTATGGCTCAGCACTTCAGAAATGACCACACAAATTTCAGTTACAAATTTAAGGGAAAAAACTTATCTTGCATTTGAGTAAATACAGTATAACATATCAATGAACTTCATGGTTTGTATAACTCAGCAGTTTACTTAAGATAAGTTGAAATCAAGGACATGATACAAGGACTGGGTTGTGAGGTAGTTGGAACTGGACAGGAATCAAATCTAATCATGGGCTTTGATATTAGTGGTTAAGCTTAGAACCAGAACTGCCCCAATGATGACAATTTATGAGGACTGCATTGCACTTTGCCCCTGAGAAATCTTACACATGTTAAGTTTTAGAAACTGACGAGGAAAGATTAGTTGGCAGATGGGCCTACTCAGTACATGAGGTGGCAAGAGGTGGGCACTTGTTTCACCCAATCAATCCACTAGCACTGCACAAGTAACTTCCTCCGTCTTCTGCTTGAAAATTCCATTGGCCAAAAACTAAAACATTATGTTCACAAGCTTCTCTTTTCCTGTAACACTTGATAACATGCAAGTGGAACTGGTCCATATCATTTCCACCACCAGCAGTGTATCTTCTCACCACTCTTTGAAATCAGGCCTGCATATGTACAACAGAGGTAGTAACAATGTGGTCTGTAATTGAATGGGGCTGAGGCTGCTGGTATATGAGAATATTTTGTTAAATAATAAAAAAGTAGATGGATGACACAAAAGAAGTTTAGAAATAAGTAGCTGGGGCCTAATCGAGGCACAACCCAGGAATCTGCTGGAAGCAACTGAGGAAAACCAGCAAAACATGTCAGAGAAGCAGGTTTCCCAGTCAAGACGAATCAAAGTGAGTTTGGGACAACTGTGATCATAAAAAGCATTCTCAACATTCAGTACAAAAGAACATCCAGGTAGCCTCCAAGTATACTTATTTTTGCACTATCAAGACAGGAATTGAAATGCAGGTACTATGCAGATATCCTATATCTGCACCACAAAAATGGAGGCAGCAGTACCAACCAAAATTGTGGCGTACCCAGGAATTTTGTTTGGGGGGGTTCAACAAATTCAGTTGAGGACAGATGACAGATAGAACGGAGATCTGGGAGCTGTAGCCCCCTAGTCAGGGGTTCTGGAGGCAGCTGTAATTTGGTACGAGAAATGTCATTTCCTATAGTAAAATTTTCTTAATTTTTGTTACTTTAAGACTATTTATGATGACAACCAATTTATTTGTCATTGCTAATGTAAAACAATTGCGAACCTAGGTAGTTTTAGAATTTTACTGCCTTTTTTTCCAAACATATTGGGGTGTTGGCGTCGTAAATTCAGCAATTTTTAACAGTTTTCACAATTGGGTTGAGTTTGGCACGATTTATGAGGACCTTCGGGATTGCGGGAGAGGGGTTTGAACCCCCTAACCCTCCCCCCTCGGTATGCCAGTGGGTACTTGTACCCTGAACCACACAGTGTAATATCTCAGGAGACAATAACATTCACAAAAGTTAATGTGTGACTTCATAGCAGTAACACACAACAAGACTGTAGTCTTGTGATATACAGTCTTGTGATAACATCAAATGACAAGAATGAGGTAATTATACTTCAGACTGTATGGTATTCCACCCCACCAGCATTTGTAATCAGCTGATCCAAAATGTTTTCTTTGGCTTCAAGATCTTCAACATCACTGCGCAAACTGTGAGCAGACACACCTCCTGCACCACCAGGAATCTGACCAACCCTGTAAAAATCAAGAGCAGTAATAGCCTCAAATAAATTCAGCGGCCACAATTCAAGTCCGACATTCAATATGATGAAACAATGTGTGCAACTCTCTAGACAATTAAATGTTTTATTGGTTAATATATATTTATATTTGGTACTTAAAACTCATACACCAAGAGCAATTACATATTTGGCATTTGCCACTTAGATAAATTAAAAACATGTCTACAACTTCTGCATTTATAATCTTCTATATGCTGAAAAGATGTAAAAACAGTTAAAGTATGTTGAGGTAATGACATCTGAGGAGCTTGCAGCAGTGAATATCATGATAAAAATCTTCTGGAATGCAAGGCCATGAAATTTGGTACATACAGACCTACTAAACGCACAGTGTCACATCCCAGACTATAAACTTATTTTAGGTTAAGTCCAACAATAATCAGTAGTAGGACCCTATGCCATTGTGAACTATACAATACATTTAACTCTCTAATGGGTATAATTATCATAGTAATTTACAGCATTTACCAGCCCTGTAAACAGAGGGAAACATTTACAAGACAACAGGCTTCCAAGTTTTTCCAACCACACATCAAATCTGTATTGCAAATTACGGGGAGTAGGACAGGCAAACATGTACGATCAAGTATGTGCAATTGCACGTTGTAAAAAGTTCCTTCCCTATTATTCCAATGGACAATAGTGCTGTTCAACAACAAATACGAACATGTGCAATTAAATGTATCAATGCTTTCCAAAAACAGAAAATCTAAACATAGCTGACTATGTTTAAATTACACTTGGAACAGAAAACAAGTGACATAACAGAGATGCTTTACCTCCACTGAATATTATTCTTAGATTTCTTCTCTAAAATGCCAATCCCTTCAAGAACGTTTGTAATGTCATAAATTCGTCTTTTCTGAACATCAAGGCACTCGGAAGCTACGTTCAGGTCAACCACTCCATCAGGTGATGACTGGAGCAACCCAACAAACCTCTTGGTCAAAAGACCCAATGAAGTGTCATAGCGTGTCCTTTCCACTGGTTTACCTGTACAAAGAGAGCAATGGTAACAAAGTACCCTTCCCTGGTAGAAAATAAAAATGACAATTTTTCAGATGAGTGACTTTGGCTCAAGAGTACCAATTGACTGGTCAGACATACTGATATCTGAAGGATAACGTACTTGGGAACTAGTACATGGAGAAAGCTTGCCATGGTACTACCTATTCAACCTCAAAAATGTCACAAACTACTCTCTGATTAAACCCTGTCCAGGAACAGTCTTGTCTACCACTTGTATTGTATGTCTGGTAGAACACAGACAATGTTTATAAAAATATGAATATCTAACAAGCTCCCCTGTTAACATGCAGTTTCAAATGACAAAATAACCTGTAAGCAATAATACGGTTACATTAGATTTAGCAAGTGAACTACTGGGGAAAACAAAGTGTATGTTATGGCACTGTGAACAAGGATTCATGTCTGTTTTCTACAATTTTTTTTGTTCAAAGACCAGTGAAATTTGGCTTTTTAGAAATGATTAAATGCTTCCGGTATTAAGGATCCATTAATGACTTGACAGAAAATGTTACTCTGCTGCATTTTCTGGCTAGCACAATAATTTCTGCACTGCCTGGAGTTGCCAAAGCTCCCATTACCGCAGTCTTAAGAGTCATGGCCCTGAGAACAAAATGCCATGCTCAAATGCCTCAAGCCTACCACATGAAGAACTCAAGTTATAACAGTCTTGGGTTTCAGATGACCTGTGAACTTAATTCCACTTTATGACACGTTTTCCTAATATTTTTGCCACACAGAATTACGAGAATTATAAAATGATATTTGTTTGACAGTGAATTTAAGACTGTGTGTTTACCTCCTTAGTATGCCACACCACTTAGTGACAGGCAGGTAACTTATCCAAAAGGATTTCTGAAAAGTTCTATGTGTGATTCACTCAGAAATATCTCATTACTACGATTTATCACAACAGGCAATGCTTCAGTCACAATGTGCTCAATCATAAACCTACAACTTGTTCATAGCTGTCTGTGAACAGCTATGAACAAGATATACAATTACGCTGCTAATGGATAGACAACAAGTGGCATTCAGTACTTAAGAAGTTACTCTTTTTCTCTTATTGGGACATTTAAATCCAGGAAGAGTTTTCTTTTTAATACAGAAATGGACAAGGAAGTTCGAAATCAACTGTACTTACAGAAAATATTTGCTCCCCACAGGCTGTGTATGTAATGATTCCCCACATTCTTGCACCACCGTCCAGGTTGGCCAATTAAAGGCTAATTATTCACATAATAAACGACGACAATCAAATTTAAACGCCAGATACCCAGGTCTACAAAGGACTATTAATAACCAAACCGAATTAAACATACTGGCACATAACACACTACCAAACTTTAAGCACGTTCCCCATAACACTTTCCATCATCTGGTATTCTCATCACTCTTCAGTGCCAAAACATTCTGACCCTACTCATATGGGAGAAGACTCTAAATCCCCTGGTACAATGCTCATTGCTGGATTTTAACTACTCCAGGGCAATGGCTTGAAAACTGAAACAAGTGCAACCATTAGCCTACAGAATCATGAGCTTGCATTGTTACAATACCGCAATGCAAACCAATAAAGGAGCCACTCTGCTTGACTGCTTTACACTTGGCCATCTAAAACATTCACACAACAGGACGCAACACAAAACACACACAAGTTGAAAACACAGACTAAGGCAAAATTGGCACAACTGCGGGCAACTAAAAAACTGAATACCACTGCATAATATTCATGACACAATAACAAAAAATTATAAAAATCCAGAATGAAACTAATATAGTTGAAGATTCTTCAGTCCTGGAACCTGCTAAACCATCTAAGCTGGTAAGGTGCATGACATCTCAATAGTCTTTAGTTTTATATTTCTCAATACATAATTACCATAGCCCCCAGGGTGACCAAGTCTATTCAGCTGCACTCTTTAACTCACAACATATTCGAACTCTGTACACTAACAATGAACAAAATGTCAATGATGATACAATCGTATTTTTAAAGGGCTGAGATCTTATGATGGGAATTAGTGTTGTGGACATCAAATACAGAAGCTTAATAAAAAAAAATAATAACAATAAAAAAAAAAACTGGTATGGCCTTCCTTTAAAACAGCACGCTTCATATTACTAAATCCAAAGCACCAGAAACAAGAACAAAAATATCTGGGGAGAACTAAGATAACACTTGCTATGAAGGGGGCACATATGCAACACACCCTTTGATACAGGACTGGAGCTGAATGATGAAGCCCCACTGGAGTTGGAGACAGTGCGCATTCTTCGTGTAGAGCGAGGAGTCTTGAATCCCTCTAAACTGGCAGGAGATGTTTCGAGGTTTAATCGTCGTTTCACTGCCTAAAATAAAAGTAACCAGTGAGCCACCACTACCTACTTTCTTCTCACACAGGATGAAATGTCTTACATCAACTGAAGCAGCTACAGCTCAATGACTTGCAATGGTTACTGTCAAGTTTTTTTAGGGTTGGACATTCCCGTCGTGCTTTCAAATCAATAGTTGCGTAAGAAATAGTCAACACAACCAAGTTTTTAAGTGTTTAATAAAGCAACATGTTTCTATCTTCTATTAATCTCAATTTCCACAAGTAAGGCATTTCAAGTATTTCTCTTTAGTCTTATATTACACATGTTTAGCCTGATGATGACTGAGTAAAAAAGGACAAAACACATCGCTTTATTGAACACTTAAAAACTTAGTTGTGTCAACTACAGTCATGCACCACATAACGTTTCCATCAACGATGCAATGCATACACGACAGGATCCCATAAGATTATAATATTATAATACTTACCATTGTGTTACAACTGCCTACAGTTTTCAGTAGAGTAACATGCTGTAGAGGTTTGTAGCCTAAGGAGCAATAGGCTATACTGTATACCCTAGGCATGAGTAGGCTATACTATCTTGGTTTGTCTAAGTACACTCTATGACGCTCACACAACGACGAAATCGCCTAATGACGTATTTCTCAGAACGTATCCCTGTAGTTACATGACGCATGACTATATTTCTTACATAACTATTACTGTCAAGTCATTTTTGCTAGTACTGCTTGTCAAACACACCTTCCATTCAATTGTTGTCAATATGACAAGACGTACTGCCCCTGTGAAAAATACTGGCTCTCCACACAATAATCACCCCCCAGCAACAGGTGGTGAAATAATAAACTTCCTACTCTGCCTATACTCACCACATTGGGGAATCACTCAGGTACCCACTGGATACATGGCCGAAAGCACTCAGAACCCAGTTTTAGACCCAGGTGTCATAACTATGATGTCATCAAACATGATACACTAAAACTAGTTTGTAGCTTGAAATAAATATTTTCATCCAAAAAATTAAACCAGCAATTCCTCACTTTTGTATTGGGGTACTATGACAAAATGTTCACAAAATTCCAGTCTTCTAGGATGCTAAACCATGTTGACAGGCATTTACTGACATTTCACAGGTGTGTAGTGCCTGAACAAACACTTCTTCAAATTAATTTAATGATAATCATAATATATAAATAAACATGCAAGTCTTCTGGGAGGTTACACCATGTTGACTGGTACATAGCTACGAACATTGTGGAGTGTAGTGCCCCCAAAGACATCAGTACTATTTACCACTCAAAAGTGCTGTGAGAATACCAGACCTCATATTTTAACAGTACCTTGCAAACACAAGTACTATAACAATACCTCAAATTCCCTTTACATTATTCTCAAATCTCAAAGCAATAACGCATGTATGGATTCACTTTCAGAAGAAAATGTGCACATGACAACATACAGCATTCATTTCAGGGCTGAAATGTAATTTTACAGAAGCACAGACTTCAGGTGAAAAACTGGACAGTCATTCATAAGGTAGCTGTAAAATACATCCATATATTTTCAGAAGCTGCACTAATTACACAACACTAAAAATATTTATTCAGAATATTATTAATCTTTCATTATGTTAACATCCTACATCATGATACAGTTCACATAAAACGATCAATGTCTACTGCAAGGATGACCAACATGCGACCCACGAGGGAAGTATTTGTGGCCATCAGTCACTTGAATAGTTTCAGTAATACAGTTTAACAAACATAATATAATAGGCCTATGGGAAACAATATTTCAACTTTATTAGCAGAGGAAATAAATCTAACTTTTTAAGACAGCACACAGTAAACCATTAGTTCTTTGTGTTGAAGCCCTATTACCTCATCAATCCACCACACTTTTAGTGTAACTTAAAATTTGTAAATAACAAAGTTCTAGTGAATTCAATCCCCACCCCACCCATTCATGTTTACACAAGTGCAGCCCTCAGGCATGTCCTTAATTAAGTATGTGGCCCTCATGTGGGTTGAAGTTGGCTAGCCCTCGTCTACAGTGTCCTAAGAAAACACATCAAAGGTGTTTTATTTCAGACTGCATGTGTAATTATTCAGCTTGAAGAAGTTTCTTGTTATCGACAAAGGAAAATCAGACACAGTTGAGGAAATGTGTTTCCAAACAATGCAATGCGTCAGGAAAGGTTTACCCAGCATACCTCTGCACTTCTTACCTCATCATGCCATGTCAATCAACTTGATGTCACTGAACAAAACAGTACTACTATAATATTTATGCAATATGATCAGCACAAACACACCTTTAAAAAAATGTGTTTCTTCTGCAATAATGGGCATATACTAAAAGGAACCAGGGGGAAGAAAACTGTGTTTCAAGGATTTTTGAGAGAAAAATATCACAAAATAAAGGTCATTAATATTGCCCAATAAGCTTAGGAATATTAGCGAGATGAAAATAGGTACCTGGAACGTTAGGATTCTTTATAGAACAGGGTCCCTTAAGGCAGCAGTGAGGGAATTAGCACGGTATAAATTAGATGTAGTAGTTGTGCAGGTCAGTTGGGACAAAGGGGGCACAGTAAGAGCGGGGATTATGATTTTTTCTACAGGTAAGGAAATTAAAATCATCAATTGGGAACAGGTTTCTTTATACACTGTAGAATAGTATCAGCAGTGAAGAGTGTAGAGTTTGTTAGCAATAGGTTGTCATATATAGTGCTGAGAGGTCACTGGCATAATATCATTGTTGTAAATATGCATGCACCAAGTGAGTAAAAAAGTGATGAGTCAAAAGATAGTGTTTATGAGGAATTAGAGCAGGTGTTCGATCACTTCCTGAAATACCACATGAAAATGTTACCAGGAGACTTTATGCAAAAGTGGGGAGAGAGAATATTTTCAAGCCAACAATTGGACAGTAGAGTCTCCATCAGGGTAGCAATGATGATGGGTTTAGACTAGTTAACTTTGCCACATCAAAAAATCTGGTGGTTAAGAGCACGATGCTCCCTCACTGGAGCATTCATAAATACACCTGGACCTCCCCTGATGGTAAGACTCACAACCAGATTGACTACGTATTGATAGGTAGGAGATGGCATTCGTGTGTAATGGACGTGCCAAGTTTTAGGGGAGCTGATTGTGATACAAATCACTATCTGGTGATTGCTAAGGTTAGGGAAAGATTAGCAGTGGGCAAACAGGCTGCACAGAGGTTTGATAGGCAAAGATTTAACTTCAGGAAGCTTAATGAGCCAGATGTTAGGAAACAGTATCAGATTGAGATTACAAACAAGTTTGCAGCTTTGGAGAACTTGAACGAAGACGAGGACATAAACAGAACTTGGGAGAACATTAAAGAGAATATCCAAACCTCAGCAAAAGAGAGTCTGGGTCTGCACGAATTGAAGCAGAATAAACCCTGGTTTGATAAGGAATGTTTAGGTTTTCTGGATCAAAGGAAGCAGGCTAAAATGCAGTGGATACAGGATCCAAGCCAAAGCAATGTAGATATTCTGTACAATGTACGACGAGAAGTTAGCAGACATTTCAGGAACAAAAAGAAGGCATACCTGAGAGCTAAAATTGAGGAACTTGAAAATAACAGTAAGATCCAAAACATTAGGGACTTGTAGAGGGGCATCAATGACTTTAAGAAGGGGTACCAGCCTAGATGTAATATAGTAAAGGATGAGAAAGGTGACTTGGTTGCAGACTCGCACAGTACTGTGGTTAGGTGGAGGAACTATTTCTCCCAGCTATTCAACATGCATGGGGTTAAGGATGTTGGGCAGGCAAAAATACACACAGCAGAACCACTAGTACCTGAGCCAAGTGCTTCTGAGGTCAAGCTGGCTATCGACAAGCTAAAAAGTCACAAATCACCAGGTATTGATCAAATACTGGCAGAACTGATTAAAGCAGGGAGAAGAACAATTTGCTTGGAGATTCATAAACTTATTACTTCTATTTGGAAGAAGGAGAAACTGCCTGAAGAGTGGAGGGAGTCGAAGATAGTACCTATTCATAAGGGGGATAAAACAGATTGTAATAATTATAGAGGCTTATCACTTTTATCAACCACTTACAAAATGTTATCCAACATCCTGCTCTCAAGGTTAATTCCATATGCTAAGGAAATTAACGGGGATCATCAATGTGGCTTTCGACGCAACAGGTTGACTATTGATCATATATTCTGCATTTGCCAAATACTTGAGAAAAAATGGGAATACAATGAAGAAGTTCATCAGCTCTTTACAGACTTCAATAAGGCTTATGATTCAGTTAGGAGGGAGGTCTTATATAAGACTCTCATTGAGTTTGGTATCCCCAGGAAACTTGTAAGGTTAATAAAGATGAGTCTGACTGAAACATATAGCAGAGTCTGGGTAGGCAACAATGTGTCTGACAGGTTCCCTATTAGGAATGGTTTGAAACAAGGAGACGGCCTATCACCAATGCTTTTTTAAATTTGCTTTAGAGTACGCATTAGGAGGGTTCAGGTAAAACAGGATGGCTTGAAACTAAATGGTACACATCAGCTTCTGGCTTATGTCAATGATGTTAATATAAGGGAAGCACACATACTCTAAAGGAAAATGCAGAAGCTTTAGTAGCTGCTACTAGGGAGATTGGACTGGAAGTAAGTGCTGATTAAACTAAGTACCTGGTCATGTCTCGAGATCAGAATGCAGGACGAATTCAGAGTGTGAGGATTGATAATAGTGCCTTCGAGAGGGTAGAAGAGTTTAAATATTTGGGATCTTTAACAAATCAGAATTCCATTGCGGAAGAAATTAAGAGTAGACTGAAGTCAGGAAATGCTTGCTATCATTCGGTGCAGAATCTTTTGTCTTCCAGGTTGCTACCCAAAAATTTAAAGATCAAGATATATAGAACTATAATTTTGCCTGTTGTTTTGTATGGGTGTGAAACCTGGTCGCTGACATTGAGGGAGGAAAGGAAGCTGAGGGTGTTTGAGAACATGGTGTTGAGGAGAATATTTGGACCTAGGAGGGACGAGGTAACGGGGGAATGGAGGAGCTTGCATAACGAGGAGCTAAATGATTTGTACTCCTCACCCAATATTGTGCGGGTGATAAAATTGAGAAGAATGAGATGGGCTGGGCATGTGGCGCATATGGGTGAGGAG
>Ga0131853_10006527_pt1 | contig 21067 bp, 22 predicted proteins | sample TergutLab28metaG_FD_92764 | JGI IMG/M metagenome (GOLD analysis project Ga0131853, IMG submission 92764) | Labiotermes labralis P1 segment gut microbial communities from Petit-Saut dam, French Guiana - Lab288 P1 (version 2) (version 2) | ecosystem: Host-associated > Arthropoda: Insects >...
CGCTGTTCGGCACCGAAGCCGGGGTCACCGACCTGGTCGTCCCCGTCAATCCGGCCCACGATCACATCCGCGGTCCCGCCCGCACCGCCCTCGTGACCCTGGTGGAGTACGGCGACTTCGAATGCCCGTACTGCGGGCAGGCCGAGCCCGCCATCCGGGAGCTCATGCGCGAGTACGGCGAGCTGCGGTTCGTCTTCCGGCACATGCCGCTGACCGACGTCCACCCGCACGCGCAGCTCGCGGCGGAGGCGTCCGAGGCGGCGGCCGGGCAGGGCAAGTTCTGGGAGATGCACGACGCGCTGATGGATCACCAGGGCGCGCTCACCTTCCGCCACCTGCTCGGCTACGCGCGGGATCTCGGGCTCGACGCCGAGAAGTTCGAGGTCGAGCTGCGGGCGCACGACGCCGCGGCCGCCCGGGTCGCCGAAGACGTCGAGTCGGCGGACCTGGACTCGGTGTCCGGCACCCCGACGCTGTTCATCAACGGCCGCCGCCACCACGGCGCCTTCGACCTGGAGGCGCTGAAGGAGGCTGTCCACGCGGCCAAGGCGATTGCGATAATCAGGCAATGATCGCGATCACAGGCGGGCACATCGTGCCCATCGACGGCGAGCCCATCGACAACGGAACCATTGTCCTGACCGACGGGACGATCACGGCGGTCGAAGGGCCTGGTTACGCCCCTCCGGCCGGCGCCGAGATCGTCGACGCCTCCGGCAAGTGGGTGCTTCCCGGGTTCATCGACGCCCACGTCCACCTCGGCGTCCACGAGGAGGGCGAGGGCTGGGCCGGCGAGGACGTCAACGAGATGACCAGTCCCGTTACCGCCCAGGTCCGGGCGCTGGACGCGATCAACCCGGCCGAAGAGGGCTTCCGCGACGCGATCGCGGGAGGCGTGCTCACCGTCAACGTGAACCCCGGGTCCGGCAACCCGGTCGGCGGCCAGACCGTCGCCATCCACTGCTGGGGCCGTACCGTCGACGACATGGTGCTGCGCAGCCCGTCCGGCATGAAGTCCGCGCTCGGCGAGAACCCCAAGCGGGTCTACGGCGAGCGCAAGGAGACCCCGTCGACCCGGCTCGGCACGGCGGCCGTGATCCGTTCGGCCCTGGTCGACACCGCCAACTACGTGGCCAAGTCCGCCGCACCGGACGAGGAGCCCGCGGAGCGGGACCTCAAACTTGAGGCGCTCGCCCGGGTCCTCAAGGGCGAGATCCCCTGGCGGCAGCACTGCCACCGGGCCGATGACATCGCCACGGCCCTGCGGATCGCCGACGAGTTCGGCTACCGCCTCGTCATCGACCACGGGACCGAGGCCCACCTGGTGGCGGACAAGATCGCCGCCGCCGGCGTCCCGGTCCTCATCGGCCCCCTGTTTACCTCCCGGTCCAAGGTGGAGGTGCGGAACCGGTCGCTGGCCAACCCGGGCAGGCTCGCCGCCGCCGGCGTGGAGATCTCGATCATCACCGACCATCCGGTGGTGCCGATCGACTTCCTGGTCTACCAGGCGGCCCTCGCGGTCAAGGAGGGCCTGGACCCGGTCACCGCGCTGCGCGCGATCACCATCAACCCGGCCCGGGTGCTGGGCGTGGAGGACCGTCTCGGCTCCCTGGCCCCCGGCAAGGACGCCGACGTGGTCGTCTGGTCCGGCGACCCCCTCGACGTGATGTCCCGCGCCGAGATCGCCTACCAGTCCGGCCGCGAGATCTACCGCTACGACCCCGCCGCCCGCCAGGGCGTCTACGCCGAGCCGTAACCGACCCGGGCCCGCCGCCGAGCCCAGCCGGGCAAGGCGGCGGGCGGCATCAGCCAGCACCAAAACGGCTGGCGGCGCGGAGAGGGGCGGTCAGGGCCGCCGGGGCGGCGTAGGGGTCGCCGTTGAAGGGCGGTTCCGGGTCGTATTCGATGGCCAGCTGACAGCGGCGGGCGGTGTCGTCCCCGGCGATCCGTGCGGCCAGGGCCAGGGCCATGTCGATGCCGGCGGAGACGCCGGCCGAAGTGGCGTACTTGCCGTCGAAGACGTAGCGTTCGCGCCGCGGCCGGGCGCCCAGGCGGGCCAGTTCGTCCATGGCCAGCCAGTACGTGGTGGCCGGGCGGCCCTCGAGGAGCCCGGCACCGGCCAGGATGAGGGCGCCGGCGCAGACGGACGTGGTCCAGGTACTCGTCTTATCGGCTTCGACGAGCCAGTCCCGCAGCGGGCCCGCGTCCATCTGGCGGGCCTGCCCGGCCCCGCCGGGGACGAGGATGACGTCCGGGCGGGGAACGTCGGCGAGGGAGGCCGTCGCGAGCTGGACGAAGGCCCCGGTCTCGTCGGCGACGGGACCGGGGCGGACGGCGGCGAAGACGATCTCGGCGTCCGGCAGGAGCCGGAGAACCTGGTAGGGGCCGACGGCGTCCAGCGGCGCGAAGCGGTCGAACAGCGGGATGACGATCTGCATGGCGGCAGGCTCCTTCGGGCGATGAGCGGGGTCAGGCAGCGGCGGGCAGCAATGACGAAAATCCCACTTTTCCCGCCACGCGGCAAAGTCTCGCTGATTATTCCGTAAACCCTGCGTAACCAGTGGCATGCTTGAGGAGTATGAGCAACGATGACGCGATCCGCGGCCTGCGCGGGACGGTCTTCAAGGGGGACGGCTCGGCTGTTATCCGCTTCCTGACCTCGTCGGGCATCCCGGAAGATTCCCTGCAACTGGCCGGCGACGGCCTCCTCGGCGCGCTTGACCAGGAGGTCGACGGGGCGCCGGAACTGGCCCGTCAGCTGATTGACTTGCTGAGCAAGCGCGACTGGTCCGGCGATGAGATCCTCGCGGACCAGCTGAACGTGCTGCTCGGCGCCGAGCCCGCAGCCATGTCCGCCCGGGAAGCGCGATCACTGCGGCCCCTCGCGGTCGACCTGGACGAACTGTCCACCGTCCTCGAGGGCGACCCGGTCTTCGGCGGCGGGCGTGTCGACCGGGAAACCGGAGAGGTCTGGCATCAGGCCGCCGTGGACTACGCGCGGGAAGCCGGGGACGAACTCACGGAAGAGGACGAGGACTACGACGAGGACGCCGAGGACAGGTGGCTGTGGATTCACTGCCAGGGTCCCCACGACGCGTACCGCGACATGAAGGTCTTCGCCAGCGACGTGGCCGACGAAGACCTCGCCCGCAGCCTGTCGAACGCACTGTACGGCCAGGGCGCGTTCCGCCGCTTCAAGGAGGCTCTCCTGCGGGAGCCGGACGTCCGTGAGTCCTGGTATGCCTTCAGCTCCGAGCGGCAGCGGGCCCGGGCGCGGTTCTGGCTCGCCGACGCCGGGTACCGGGTGACGCTCAGCCCCCGGCCGGCCTGACCCCTACCGGGTCAGCTCGCCCGGTCGTTCCACTCGATGCCGTGGTCGTGGAGCCATACGAGCTCGTCGTGCGACATGGTGATGTCCCACGACGACGCCTGCTCCGGCGGGACGCTGGCCTTCGTGCCGATGTGGGAGGCGCTGGAGTCGCCCTCGGCCAGGATGGTGACCTCGAAGCGGGGCGGCGGCCATCTCAGCAGCATCCGGCGACCGCATCGGGGGCAGGACCACTCCTCCTCGCCGGATTCCGCGCGCGCGACGCGCACCATGTCATGCCGTTCCGCCACGGCGGAACCTCCGCCCTCCCCCGGCCGAAATATGGGGCTAACAGCCATACCCGGCATAAGGCGCCCAAATCATGCGTCAATCGGAAGCTGAGGCACGAAGTTCGCCGAAGGCTTCGGCGATCCGGGGCAGAGTCCAGGACGCGTTGAGGCCGCTGGGGTTGGGGAGGATCCAGAGGCGGGCCGGGCCGAGCATCTCCTCCTGCGGCCCGATCGCGGCCCGGGGCCGGGCGAACGCGGCCCGGTAGGCGGTCACGCCCGCGATCGCGACGAACCGGGGCCGGTACTCCTCGGCCAGGGCCAGCAGCCGGGCGCCGCCGTCGCGGAGTTCGGCGGCCGACAGTTCCGCGGCCTGGGCGGTGGCCCGGGGCGCGACATTGGTGATGCCGAGACCGCAGGAGGCCAGCTCGGACTGCTCCGACGGCGCCAGCTGGCGCGGGGTGAAGCCGGAGCGGTGCAGCGCGGGCCAGAACCGGTTCCCCGGGCGGGCGAAGTGATGCCCGGTCGCCGCCGAGTACAGGCTCGGGTTGATGCCGCTGAACAGCACGCGCAGCGGCTCCCCCGGCTCCGGCAGCACGTCGGGGATCGTCTGGTCCCTGGCGGCCTCCAGCGCCGCGGCGTCTGGTTTCTGCTGTCGCGCGCCCGATCGCATAGCCCGCGATCTTATCGGGCGGCGGCGAAGCGGCGGGCCCACTGTCCGGCGCGCTCGGCCAGTTCCGGCGGAGACTCGATCCGGAAGTCCGCCCCGGCCAGGCCGAGCAGCATCAGCGGCCAGTCGAGGTTCTCGGCCGTCATCCGCACCCGGCAGCGCCCGGCCGAGACCGGCTCGACGGAAGCCCAGCGGCCGATCGCCGGCGCCGTCTCCTCCGCGGGAGCCTCCACGACGGCCTTGATCTCGTACCGGGCCCAGGCGCTGCCGATGCTCTCCCGGACGAACGTGGCGGCATCGGGGGCGGGCAGCGTCCGCGCGGCGAACCGTTCCCCGGTGCCGCGCGGCGCGTTCTCGACCCGGTCCAGGCGGAAGTTGCGCCAGTCCTGCCGGGTGAGGTCGTAACCGACCAGGTACCAGCGGCCGGCCAGCGACACCAGGCGGTGCGGCTCGACGTACCGGTCCGTCCGGTCTCCGCTGGCGGCGGTATAGCCGAACCGGATCCGTTCGGTATCCCGGCAGGCCAGGGCGGCCACGGTGAGCGTGGCCGGGGCCACGGCCGGGCTGCCGGCGCCGGGGGCCCAGGTGGCCGCGACCGTCATCGAGGTGAGCGCCGCCGCGTGCTGGCGCAGCCGGGCCGGCATCACCTGGCTGAGCTTGGCCAGTGCCCGCACCGACGCCTCGGCGACGGTGTCCGCGGAACCGCCCCCGGACCCGTTCTCCGGTCCTCCGGCGGCCGCGGCCGCGTGCAGGGCGACGGCGACCGCCACGGCCTCGTCGTCATCGATCACCAGCGGCGGCAGGTCCGCGCCCGCGGCCAGCTGGTACCCGCCGTCAACCCCCGGGTGCGCCCGCACCGGGTAGCCGAGGTCCCGCAGCCGGCCGACGTCCCGCCGCAGCGTGCGGGGCGATACGCCAAGTCGCCCGGCCAGTTCGGTCCCGGGCCAGTAGCGGTGGTTCTGCAGCAGGGACAGCAGCTTCAGCGTCCGCCCGCTCGTGTTCGCCATGTTTTTCATTGTCGCCGGTATCGCGGACAGAAAGTGACCGCAATGGCTTCTAGCGTGGGTCCTACCACCACCAAGGAGGGGTAAGCATGACCGCATCCACCGAGAACACGTCCACCGCCGCGTTCCAGGCTCACCTGGACATCGCCGCGGCGTCGGCGCACGCCGACCCGGAGCGGGCCGACCTCCTGGCCGAACTGGCCAACAGCCGGCATTTCCTCCGCTTCACCACGCGCGGCCTCACCGACGAGCAGGCCCGGCAGCGGCCCGCGGCCAGCGAACTGTGCCTGGGCGGCCTGATCAAGCACGTCACCGAGGCGACGGGGACCTGGACCCGCTACCTGACCGAGGGCCCGGCGGCGATGCCCGACTTCGCGGCCATGACCCCGGCTGACTGGGAGCGCCGCGCCGATCAGTTCCGGCTCCTGCCGGACGAGACGCTCCAGGGTGTCCTGGACGACTTCGAGAAGGCCTCGGCCGCGACGGACGAGGCCATCCGGACCGTTCCCGACCTGAACACGGAGCACGCGCTGCCCAACGCGCCCTGGTTCCCGCCGGACGCGACGTGGACCGTCCGGAAGGCCATCCTGCACATCATCTCCGAGATCTCCCAGCACGCCGGGCACGCGGACATCATCCGCGAGTCCATCGACGGAGCGAAGTCAATGGGCTGACGCGGACTTCAGGAGCGGCCGAAGGCGGCTTGTCCCGGAGGGATACCGTTATCGGCGTGACCGTTACGAACTGGGCGGGCAATGTCGCCTTCGCCGCTTCCTCCCTTGCCCGGCCCGGGTCGCTGGACGAACTGCGCTCCCTGGTCGCCCGGCACGAGCAGGTGCGGGTCCTGGGCGCGGGCCACTCCTTCAGCCCCGTCGCGGACTCCGGGGACGCCCTGATCTCACTGGACGCCCTGCCGGGCGGGATCGAGGTCGACGCGGCGGCCGGCACCGTGCGGGCGGGCGGCGGCGTCCGCTACGCCGAACTCGCCGCGGAACTCGACGCTCGCGGATTCGCGCTGGCCAACCTGGCCTCCCTGCCCCACGTCACGGTCGCCGGGGCCACCGCCACCGGCACGCACGGGTCCGGGAGCCGGAACGGCGCGCTGGCCACCGCCATCGCCTCGATGGAATTGCTCACCGCTGACGGCGACCTGGTGACAGTCCCCGAGGCCGACCTCAAGGCGACGGCCGTCGGGCTGGGCGCGTTCGGCGTGGTCACCGCCCTGACCCTCCGCCTCACCGAGAACTTCACGGTCCGCCAGCGGGTCTACGATCACCTGCCCGCCGGAGAACTGCACGGCGGCTTCGAGGACATCTTCGGCGGCGCTTACAGCGTCAGCGCGTTCACCACGTGGAAGGACCCGGCGGTCGTCGACATGCTGTGGGTCAAGGACCTGGCCGGCCGCCCGGCGAAACCGGACCGGTGGCACGGCGCCACGCGGGCCGGCGAGCCGCGCCATCCGGTACCCGGGATGCCGGCGGAGTTCACCACGGACCAGGACGGCTCCGAGGGCCCGTGGCACGCCCGCCTGCCGCATTTCCGGGCCGAGTTCACGCCCAGCACGGGCGATGAGCTGCAGACCGAGTACCTGCTCCCCCGGGCCAGCGCGGCAGACGCCATCGAGGCGATGACGCCGCTGGCGTCCCGGATGGCCCCGCTGCTGCTGATCAACGAGATCCGCACGGTAGCCGCCGACGGCCTGTGGCTGTCCATGGCCCACGGGCGGGACAGCGTCGCGCTTCACTTCACGTGGCGCAAGGACGTCCCCGCGGTGACGGCCTTCCTGCCGGAGCTTGAGGCGGCTCTGGCCCCGTTCGAACCTCGCCCGCACTGGGGCAAGGTTTTCACCATGCCCGCAGAGCGGGTCCGCTCCGCCTATCCGCGCTTCGGCGACTTCGCGCGCCTGGCGAAGAGCTACGATCCGGCGGGCAAGTTCCGCAACCAGTTCCTCAACGACATCCTGGAGGGATAGCTGCATGGCAATCCGACGCGTCTGCGTGACCGGAGCGGCCGGCAAGGCGGGCCGCGCGGCGGTCATCGAGCTGCGCGAGCACGGGTACGACGTGATCCCCACCGACACCGAGGTCAGCCGCGACGACGCGGACAACGGCGTCCTGCGGGCCGACCTGACCGATTACGGCCAGGCGACCGAGGTCCTGCGCGGCACCGACGCGGTGGTTCACCTGGCCAACATTCCGGCGCCGGGCCGGCTCACCCCCGCGGTCACGTTCAACGCCAACGTGACGATGAACTTCAACGTGTTCCACGCGGCCGCCGCCCTCGGCCTGCAGCGGGTCGCCTGGGCCTCCAGCGAGACGACGCTGGGCCTGCCGTTCGGCGGCGGCAAGGAGCAGGAGCCCGGCGGCGCCGGGGTGGCGCCGCAGTACGCTCCGGTGGACGAGGAGCACTTCCCGCTGCCGAACACCACGTACGCGCTGTCCAAGGTCACCAGCGAGACGATCGCCGCGCAGATCGCGGGCTGGTCCGGCATCCCGTTCACCGGCTTCCGGATCTCCAACATCATGGAGCCCCACGACTACGAGCGCTTCGGTTCCTGGCAGTCCGACCCGCACCTGCGCAAGTGGAACCTGTGGGGATACATCGACGTCCGGGACGTAGCCCTGGCCTGCCGCCTGGGCCTCGAGGCGGACATCACCGGCGCGAACAACGTGATCATCGCGGCGGCGGACACGGTCATGGACCGCCCGTCCCGCGACCTGCTGGCCGAGGTCTTCCCCGCCACGGCCGTGAAGCGGGAGATCATCGAGTTCGAGACGCTGCTGGCCATCGACGGCGCCCGGGAGCTCCTGGGGTACGAGCCCCGTCACTCCTGGCGTGACCACGTCTGACGATCCGGGTAGATCCACGGTGTGACGTCGTGGATCCTGCACGTCGACCTCGACCAGTTCCTGGCCGCGGTCGAGGTCCTGCGCCATCCGGAGCTGGACGGGAAGCCGGTCGTGGTCGGCGGCACCGGCGACCCGGCCAGGCGCGGCGTGGTCTCCACCGCCTCGTACGAGGCGCGGGCCTTCGGCGTGCATTCGGGGCAGCCCCTGCGCACGGCCAGGCGCCGCTGCCCCGACTGCGTCTTCCTGCCGGTCGACACTCCGGTCTACGAGAAGGTGTCGGAGCGGGTCATGGGGGTGCTGCGGGAGACCGGGCACCCGGTGGAGGTTCTGGGCTGGGACGAGGCGTTCGTGGGGCTCGCCGACGGCGATCCCGAGTCCGCCGCGCACGCGATCATGGCCGACGTCCGGGCCGCGACCCGGCTCGACTGCTCGGTCGGGATCGGCGAGAACAAGCTCCAGGCCAAGATCGCGACGGGCTTCGGCAAGCCCGCCGGGGTCTTCCGCCTGACCGGCGAGACCTGGTTCGGCCTGCTCGGGGACCGGGCGCCGGACGTGATCTGGGGAATCGGCGCCAAGACCACGAAGAAGCTGGCCACGCTCGGCATCACCACGGTCCGCGGTCTGGCGGAGGCTTCCCCTGACCGGCTGGCCGCCGAGTTCGGCCCGGTCACCGGTCCCTGGCTGGTGCTGCTGGGCAACGGCCGGGGTGAGCGAGAGGTCGACCCGACCCCCTACGTCCCCCGCTCCCGCGGCCGCGAGATCACCTACCAGGAGAACCTGGAAGACTGGGGCGCGGTCCGCGGCCAGGTGGCGGAGATCGCCCGGCAGCTCTCCCCCGAGATTTCGGAACGGATCGTTGTCCGCGTGGTCGTCAAGATCCGGTACGCCCCCTTCGTGACCATGACGCGCGGGACGGCTTTCTCCGGAGCCCCCAGTGCGCCCGCCCTCGAGACCGCGGCCCTGGCCGCCCTGGGACAATTCGAGCCGGGACGGCCAGTACGCCTGATCGGAGTTCGGGCGGAGTTCGGCGACATATCCGAATAGAATCCTTATCCGTCCCTTCCGCCCGCCCGCTACCCGGAGGAAACTCGTGCCCGACCTTTCCCCCCGGGAGCGGAAGGCGCTGACCGCCCTGCTCGCGCAGGAGCGGCCGGTGTCCAACGCCGAACTCGCGGCCCGGTCCGGGCTCCGGCTCCAGGGCACCGAACGCCGCCGGCTCAACGAGCTTCACCTGGTGGAGTCGGTCAAGCGGGGCCGGGGATTCGTCCACGAGCTGTCCGACGCGGGCACGGAGGCGCTCATCCGGGCGGCCTACGACGCGCTGGCGCCCGCTCGCGGCGAGTTCGTCGGCCTGCGAGAACTGCGGGGCCAGCTTTCCGGCGCGGCCCGGCCCCGGGTGGACCGGGCGCTGAAGGCGATGTACGCGGACCAGCGGATCAACCTGGTCCCTCGGTCCAACCAGCGGGCGCTGTCGGACGCCGATCGCGAGGCGGCGATCCGGCTCGGCGGCGAGTACAAGCACATGATCTCGATCGAGCGGTGACACATGGATGACCTCGCGGCCCTCGCCGCGCTCACGTTCAACTGGACGCGCGCCCTGGACGACGTGTGGGCCCCCGTCCGGTACCACGTCGAGGGGCTGCACGCCGACGCGGCGAACATGATCATGCGCGGGATCGGCGAGGCGGACGCGGACGAGTCCCGGCCCCTGGGCGTGGTCATCCAGGGCGAGCGCGGCGTCGGCAAGACGCACCTGCTGGGCTGGACCCGGGAGCGGATCAGCGAGGCGGGCGGCTACTTCTTCCTGTCCGGGGACTTCACCGGCGCGTCGTTCTGGGATGACGTGCTCGCCTCGATCGTGGAGCAGCTGCTGCCGTTCCCCGACGGCAGCCGGAACCAGCTCGGCCGGCTGCTGGCCGGGCTGGCCGACCGCCTGGAGATCGGCGAGGGGCCGCTGCGGGAGGCCGTCACCGGCCAGATCCCGCCGTCGCCCGCCCTGATGACCGAGTTCATCGCCCAGCTGCGCTGCACCTCCCCGTCCCTGGGCATGGCCTGCCAGGACACGGCCCGGGCGCTGGTCCTGCTGGCCTCCCCGGCGCTGGACGACCAGGACCTCGGCTACTACTTCCTGACCAGCGGCGACTTCGATATCGAAGACCGCCGCCACTGGGGAATCCGGTCACGGCCCAAGATGGCGCGGCTGATCGTCAGCGAGCTGTCCCGGCTGCTGGCCTTCACCGGCCCGACGGTCCTGGCCGTGGACCAGATCGACGCGCTGATCGACGAGCTCAGCCTGGCCGGGCCCACAGAACTTCCGGGAAGCACGGGTCCGGCGTCGACGTCGCTGCGGCAGGTGGCGACCGGCATGATGTCGTTCCGCGACGTCACGCGCCGGACCCTCACCGTCCTGTCCTGCCTGCCGGAAAGCTGGGAAGCGGTACGGGACCAGGCCGTGGACACGGTCGCCGACCGGTTCCGGGTCGCCCGCCAGCTCCGCAACATCCCCAGCGCCGACATCGGCCGGCTCATGGTCGAGAAGCGCTTCGCGGGCGACTACGGGAAGGTCGGGTTCACTCCCCCGTACCCGTCGTGGCCGATCCGGCCCGAGGCATTCGACGACGCCCGCTACTACACGGCGCGCGGCCTCCTCAAGCGCATCGACGCCCACATCACGGGGTGCCTCCACGAGAAAACCGTCAGGGAGCTGGCCAGCCTGGACGATGACGGCGCCCCGGCCGCCGTCACCGCGCCCGCGGCCGCCTCCGCGCCGCAGGCCTCAGGCGTCCCGGCGGGCGCGTCCGGGTCGGAGTTCGCCGCGCTGGACGCCGAGTTCGCGTCGCTGCGGTCAACGGCGAACGTCGCGGCCGCGCTGAGCCCGGAGACCGAGGACACCGCCATGCCGGCGCTGCTGGCGGCGGGCCTGGAGGCCTGGGTCCGGGAGCGGGGCGGCGAGAACGACGGCGGGTTCGTCACCGACCCGGTGCCGGCCAAGAGCCCGCGGCTGCACGCGTGCCTGCGCATGGAAGTGGACACCCGGACCGAACGGCAGCGGCGGTGGTCGTTCCGCGCGATCGCCTCCGACAGCCCGAGGGCGGTGCAGAGCCGCTTGAAGAAGGCCGCCGAGGCCGCCCGCCTGGCCGACGGCGCGGGCCACCGGCTCTTCCTCCTGCGGAACGCTCCCTGGCCGTCGGGCCCGGCGACCGAGAAGGAGGTGGCGGACCTGAGCGCCGCGGGCGCCGCCGCCCTGGCGGCCTCCGAGGAGGACCTGAAGGTCCTCGCGGCCCTGGAGGAGATGCTGACCGGCCATCACCCCGGTCTCAATGCCTGGCTCGCCGACCGCCAGCCCGCCCACCGCACGGACCTGTTCCGCCAGGCCCTCGCCAGCGCCTAACCACTTCGGCCTAACCACTTCGGCTTAACCACTTCGGCTTATGTTCGCGATTCCTGTCGTGATAGCAGCAGCGATCGCGAACATAAGCGCTCGGGGCGGTTCAGCCATTTGCTGACGCCGGTGACCGGGGTCCAGGCGGCGAGGCGGTCCAGGAGGCGGGCCGGGTCGGAGTCGATGACCACCATGTCCCGGTGGGCCGGCCGGACGAAGCCGCCGGCCACGGCGCCGTCGAACAGGGCGCGCAGCGGATCGAAGTACCCGGCCACGTCGAGGACCCCGCACGGCTTGGCGTGGATGCCGAGCTGGGTCCAGGTGAGCACCTCGAAGAACTCGTCCAGCGTGCCGAAGCCGCCCGGCAGCATGACGAACGCGTCCGCCGCGTCGGCCATCGCCGCCTTCCGGTCGTGCATGGTCTCCGTCACCTGAAGGCTGGTGAGGCCCCGGTGCGCGATCTCCTTGGCCTGCAGGGCCCGGGTGATCACTCCGTGAGCCTCTCCTCCGCCTTCCAGGACCGCGTCCGCCACCGCGCCCATCAGGCCGACGTGGCCGCCGCCGTAGACCAGCCTGACGCCGCGCCCGGCTATCTGGTCGCCGAGGGACGCGGCGGCCTTCGCGAACGCGGGGTTGGTCCCGGTATTGGAGCCGCAGTAGACGGCGACGGCCGACAGGGAGGGCGAAGACGCGGAAGATTCGGGCATACCCCGAATTGTGCCAGCGAGCGACCCGGGCGGGCGAACCAGTTTCGCCTGGCCGCCCGCCGGCCTAGCGCGGCAGGCGGCGCTTGGCCTCTTCGTACACGTCCGCCGGCAGCGGCCCCTTCTCCGCGATCGTGAGGTTGCTGTCCAGGTGGGCGGGGCTGGACGTGCCCACGATCGTGGTGGACAGGCCCGGGTGGCTCAGCGTGAAGCGGAGCGTGAACTCGTGCCTGGACAGGCCGCTGTCGGCCAGGAGGCTGTCCAGGGCGGCCTTCTCCCAGTTGTCCTGGGCCACCCCGGCGGGCTGGCTGAGCGGGGCCGTGCTCCAGTTCTTCTCCTCCGACGGGGCGCCCCGGGCGGCGCCGCCGCGGATCAGCGTGCCCGCGCCGGTCTTGACCGCGTCGCTGATCAGGTCCTCGTGGTCCCGCTGCACCGCCGAGTAGGGAATCTGGAACACGTCGAAGACGCCGAGGCCGATGTGGTCGGGCAGGTTCGGCAGGATGCCGGACATGCCGAGGTAGCGGACCTTGCCCTCGGCCCGCAGTGCCTGGAGCGTCTCGACGGTCTGGTTCTCGCGGAGCTGCTCGGCGGTGGGCGACATGTGGACCTGGACAAGGTCGAGGCGGTCGGTGCGCAGGCGCCTCAGGCTCTCTTCCACGTTGGCCCGGACGTTGGCGGGCGAGTAGTCGTGCGGGTAGGGCGGCGGGGCGTCCTCGGGCGGCTCGGCGGGGCAGCCGCACTTGGACGCCAGGAAGAACTCGTCCCGGCGGTGGCTGACGTAGCGGCCGATCAGTTCCTCGCTGCGCCCGTAGTCCGGGGAGGTATCCACGAGGGTTACGCCGCCGTCGAGCACGGCGTTCAGCAGGCGCTCGGCGTCCTGGTCGGCGATGCGCGGTCCTCGCGGGGCGCCGCGCAGTTCCATCGCGCCGTAGCCGAGAATCGTGACGTTGGCGTTGGTCCGGCCGAGGGCTCGTGTCGCGATAGCCATAAAACCTACGTTAACGGCCGGGATCAGCGATCGGAATCCAGGGCGCTCGCGTCGGCGGGAACGTCCACCGAGTGCTTCCGCAGGGCGGACAGGGGGATGATCTCCAGGGCCCGCTCATGGGTGGAGGCCAGCACGACCGGGGCGGCCAGTCCGGCCTCGTGGGCACGGAGCCAGTTCACCGCGGTCACGCACCACCGGTCTCCCGGCACCAGCCCGGGAAAACGGAACTGCGGCATCGGCGTGGACAGGTCGTTGCCGATGCTCTGCTGGTGCTCGAGGAACTCGGCGGTCATCACCGCGCAGACGGTGTGGCTCCCGATGTCTTCAGGACCGGAGGTACAGCATCCGTCCCGGTAGAACCCGGTGAGCGGGTCTGTTCCGCACGCCTCGAGTTCGCCGCCGAGCACATTTCGGTCGCCCATCCCAGCAGTATCGGCAGCGGGACCCGCTGGCCGCAAGGCCCGGAAGGGGATCATCCTCATCAATGAAGGTGCACGGCGGTGCCGACGGCCAGCGCGAGGGTGGTCATCGCCAGGAGTCCGTGCGCGACCGGGACGACCACCGCGACGGAGGGGCGAAGTTCGCCCGCGCGCCGCCCGGCGGCGACGTCATCGAGGAAGTCGGTGATCATCTCGTCGGTGATCACGGGCTCGCTCTCCCCCGTCTGGATGGCTTCCGCCGGATCGCGGCCCCGGTACCGTCTGGCCGGGAACGGCGTCCACACGGTGACCGTGCAGATCCCGAGCGCGAACCCCAGCGTCACGCAGCCGACCGAGGCCCAGGCCAGCGTCGGGGAACCGGAGACCAGGAACAGGATCCACCCAGCCAGCCCCGCCACGGCCAGCAGGGCATGGCCGAAGATGAGCGGCGCCGGCAGTCCGTCCCGGCGCTCCCGCTCGCGGCGCAGCCCGCCCCGGGCGATCCAGGTCCACAGCATGGCCGCGCCCACGAGCACGGTCAGCAGCCAGGCGAGCAAGGTAGCGAGCCGCATGGCGATCTCCAGCCGCTGAAGGTTTCCTTCAGCATAAACGCCCCGGGGCGAGTTGCCCCGGGGCGTTTACCCGGCTGGTTGCCGCTGATCCTTACGGGCGCAGGGCCTTGAGGATGTCGCCGTTCATGCGGCCGATGGTCTCCAGCGGAATGCCCTTCGGGCAGACCGTGTGGCAGACGCCGGTGTTGGTACAGCCGCCGAAGCCCTCGGCGTCCATCTGCTCCACCATGGCCGTCACGCGCTGGTAGCGCTCGGGCTGCCCCTGGGGCATGAGGCCGAGGTGGGTCACCTTGGCCGCGGTGAACAGCATGGCCGAGGCGTTCGGGCAGGCGGCGACGCAGGCACCGCAGCCGATGCAGGTGGCCGCGTCGAATGCCTTGCTGGCGTCCTCGTGCGGGATCGGGGTGGATCCCGCCTCCGGCGCGGAGCCGGTCGGGGCGCTGACGTAACCGCCGGACTGGATGATCCGGTCGAACGCCGACCGGTCCACGACCAGGTCCTTGACCACCGGGAAGGCGGCCGCCCGCCACGGCTCGACGGTGATGGTGTCGCCGTCTTTGAAGTGCCGCATGTAGAGCTGGCAGGTGGTCGTGGCCTTCTCCGGGCCGTGCGGGACACCGTCGATGGCCATCGAGCACATGCCGCAGATGCCCTCGCGGCAGTCATGGTCGAAGGCGACCGGGTCCTCGCCCTTGCCGATGAGTTCCTCGTTGAGGAGGTCCATCATCTCGAGGAAGGACATGTCCGGCTCGATGCCGTCGATCGGGTACTCGGCCAGGCGGCCCTTGTCGGCTTCGTTCTTCTGGCGCCAGACGCGGATGGTGAGCTTCATGCTTGATCGCTCCCGCTTACTTGTAGGACCGCTGGGTCATGTGGACGTACTCGTAGTCGAGCGCTTCCTTGTGCAGCACCGGCTGGGTGCCGGTCCCGGTGAACTCCCAGGCGCCGACGTAGGCGAAGTTCTCGTCGTCGCGGAGCGCCTCGCCGTCCTCGGTCTGGTGCTCGGCCCGGAAGTGACCGCCGCAAGACTCCTCGCGGTGCAGCGCGTCGATGCACATGAGCTCGGCCAGCTCGAAGAAGTCAGCCACCCGGCCGGCCTTCTCCAGGGTCTGGTTCAGCTCTTCGCTGGCGCCGGTGACCTTGAGCCGCTTCCAGAACTCGTCGCGGAGGCTCCGGATCTCGCTGATCGCCTTGCGCAGGCCCTCGTCGGTGCGCTCCATGCCGCAGTACTCCCACATGATGTGGCCGAGCTCGCGGTGGAAGCTGTCCGGGGACCGGTCGCCGTTGATGGACAGGAACGTGCTGATGCGCTCCTTGACCGCGGTGACGGCCTCGTCCACGTCCTTGGGGTCGGTGCCCTCGTAGGGCGCCTCGGCCAGGTAGGAGCCGATGGTGTTCGGCAGCACGAAGTAGCCGTCGGCCAGGCCCTGCATCAGGGCGCTGGCGCCCAGCCGGTTGGCGCCGTGGTCGGAGAAGTTGGCCTCGCCGATCACGAACAGGCCCGGGATCGAGGACTGCAGGTCGTAGTCCACCCACAGGCCGCCCATGGTGTAATGCACGGCCGGGTAGATGCGCATCGGCTTGGTGTAGGGGTCCTCGCCGGTGATGCGGTCGTACATCTCGAAGAGGTTGCCGTACTTGGCCTCCACCGCGTCGCGGCCGAGCCGCTGGATCGCGTCGGAGAAGTCCAGGTAGACGCCGCGGCCGCCCGGGCCGACGCCGCGGCCCTCGTCGCAGACGTTCTTGGCCGCGCGGGAGGCGATGTCGCGGGGAACCAGGTTGCCGAAGGACGGGTAGATGCGCTCCAGGTAGTAGTCGCGCTCGTCCTCGGGGATGGTCTCCGGGGACCGGTCGTCGCCCTTCGCCTTCGGCACCCAGACCCGGCCGTCGTTGCGGAGCGACTCCGACATTAGGGTCAGCTTCGACTGGTGGTCGCCGCTGACCGGGATGCAGGTCGGGTGGATCTGCGTGTAGCAGGGGTTCGCGAACAGCGCGCCCTTGCGGTGCGCCCGCCAGGTGGCGGTGACGTTGCAGCCCATGGCGTTGGTCGACAGGAAGTAGACGTTCCCGTACCCGCCGGAGGCCAGCACGACCGCGTCGGCCAGGTGGGTCTCGATCTCGCCGGTGATCATGTCCCGGACGACGACGCCGCGGGCGCGGCCGCCGGAGACGATGACCTCCAGCATCTCGTGCCGGGTGTTCATCTTCACGGTGCCGGCCGCGATCTGCCGCTCCAGCGCCTGGTAGGCGCCGATCAGCAGCTGCTGGCCCGTCTGGCCCCGGGCGTAGAAGGTGCGGGACACCTGCACGCCGCCGAAGGACCGGGTGTCGAGCAGGCCGCCGTAGTCGCGGGCGAACGGAACGCCCTGCGCGACGCACTGGTCGATGATCTGAACGCTGACCTCGGCCAGGCGGTGGACGTTGGACTCGCGGGAGCGGTAGTCGCCGCCCTTCACGGTGTCGTAGAACAGCCGCTGGACGGAGTCGCCGTCGTTGCGGTAGTTCTTCGCGGCGTTGATCCCGCCCTGGGCGGCGACGCTGTGGGCGCGGCGGGGGCTGTCCTGGTAGCAGAACGCCGTGACCTGATAGCCCGCCTCGCCGAGGGTGGCGGAGGCGGAGCCGCCGGCCAGGCCGGTACCGACCACGATGACCGACCGCTTGCGCTTGTTGGCCGGGTTGACGATCTTGCCCTTGAAACGCCGCTCTTCCCAGCGCTTCTCGATCGGCCCCTCGGGGGCCTTGGCGTCCTGGAGCGGGTCGCCCACGGTGAACAGCAGGTTCTCGTCGGGCTCGACGGTGTCTGCCGTGCTCTTGCTGTCAGCCATGTCTAGTGCACCACTCCGATGACGACGCCGAACGGGACGGCGAGGAAGGCGGCGATGAGGACCACCGAGAACGCGATCGCGAAGATGTTGATCGACCGCTCGCGCCGCGCGTTGCTGCGGCCCAGTGTCTGCAGCGCGCTCCACACCCCGTGCCGGATGTGAAGGCCGATGACGATCAGGCACACCACGTAGAAGATCGTGACGAACGGGTTGCTGAAGTCGGCCACCACGTTGTCGTACGGGTCTCCGGCGATGCCCTTCGGGTTCGCCACCCGGAAGGTGAGGTCCAGCAGGTGGTAGATAACGAAAAGCACAACCAGGATCGCGCCCACGCGCATGGTGCGGGAGGCGTAGCTCTGCTTCGGGCGGCCGCCCGCGTAGCCGATCGGCCGGGCGCGGCGGGCGCGCAGCGCGAGCTCGACGGCCGAGCCGATGTGCAGCAGCACGCAGAGCACAAGGACGATCTCAAGGATGGTCAGGGCCAAGCGGTGCGGGATCGCCGGGGAACCCATCGTCCGCAGCCAGGCCGCGTACGTGTTGTAGTCAGCGCGGCCGTAGAAGACCTTGAGGTTCCCGAACGCGTGGGCGACCAGGAAGAGGAGGAAGACAATCCCGGTGACGGCCATGACGGCCTTCTTGCCGATCGTCGTCCGGTAAAGGCGCAGGAGCCGGGCGCCGTGGCGCGGCTGCGCTGAAGTCACAACCCGGGGCACCGGACGCGGGTCCGGGCGCTTCGGGGCAGGTGGGGCGGTTGGGGCGGCCATGCGCAGGAAGGTAGGTCCCGGACCGCTCAAGAGTCCAATCTATTAAGGTGGGGGTTTCCATAGCCGGAGGCTATATACCGTGCAGATCCAGCAACTTCGATATTTCCTGGCCGTCGCGGAAGTAAGGCACTTCACACTGGCGGCCTCGGAACTGCGAGTGGCCCAGGCCACATTGTCTAAGCAGGTAGCCGCCCTGGAGAAGGACCTGGGGGCCCGCCTGTTCAGCCGCGCCCGGGGCAACATCGCCCTCACCCCGGCCGGCGAGGCTCTGCTCCCGCTGGCCCGCCGGATCCTCGCCGACGTGGACACCGCCCGGCGCGACGTGCAGGACCTGACCGGGCTGCGCCGCGGCCGGGTGCGGATCGGCGCGACGCCGTCCCTGCTCGGGAGCCTGCTGGCGGACGCCCTGGCCCGGTTTCACCAGGCGTTCGGCGGCATCGAGCTGTCCGTGCTCCAGGGCGGTTCCCGCGACCTCGTCCGCGACCTCGCGCACGGCGAGCTGGACTTCGCTCTGATCGTGCTGCCGCTGCAGGAAGGCGATCCGTCGCTGGAGACGCTTCCGCTGCTGCGGGAAGAGCTCATGATAGCCGCGCCGCCGGATGATCCGCCCCCGCGCCGTCAGGGACGCGTGCACATCACCGACCTCAGCACCCGCCCGCTGGTCATGTTCCGGCGGGGCTACGACCTCCGGGACGCCACCCTGGCCGCCTGGCGCGGCGCGGGCATCGAGCCCCGGTTCTCCATCGAGGGCGGCGAGATGGACGCGGTGCTGCGGTTCGTCGAGGCCGGCCTGGGCCTGGCCGTGGTGCCGTCCGTGGTGCTGCCCGGCCGGCCCGGCGTCGCCGGGTTCCCCATGGTCAGCCCCGGCCTGCACCGCACGGTGGCGCTGGCCCGCCGCAAGGACGTGGAGGCCACCAGCGCCGCGGAGGAGTTCGGCCGGACCCTGCTGCGCCACATCCGGGACGAGGCCGCGGCCGGCCGCCTCCCCTCCGGCGTCCAGTCCCTCCTGACGGAATGACTACGTGTTATGCCGGGCGCTGGAATTCCAGCGCCCGCCACGACGGCGGCTGGTTCGCCGTCGTCGGGATCGGGACCTCCCGGGCCAGCGTGTACCCGGCGGGCTCCGCCAGCGCCTGATGCTCCTCGCGAGTCCGCACCCGGCCGCCGAACGTGACCATCATGGCCACGTCCAGCAGGGGGCCGACCGAGGGTTCCGGGACCGACGGCACGTCGGCCTCGATGACCACGAGCCAGCCCCCGGGCCGGGACGCGCGGCCGCAGTTCGCCACGATCTGGCGGGCCCGGTCATCGTCCCAGTCGTGCAGCACGTTGCTCAGCACGTGCAGGTCGCCGTCCGGTACCTGATCGAGAAAACTGCCCCCGACCAGCTCGACGCGGTCCGCGACCCGCTGCTCAGCGAGGAATCCCGGGGCAGCGGCCAGCGATTCGGGACGGTCGAACAGCACCCCGGAGGTCCCGGGGGCCGCCTTGAGCAGCCACGCCAGCGTCGTGCCCCGGTTCCCGCCCACGTCGACCACACGCTGGCCTCCGTCAGGCGGACGGTAATCGATGGCGGCCAGCCCCGCGAGCACACGGGAAGTGACATAGCCCATGGCCCCGGCGAACCCGGCTACCCCCCTCGGATGCTCGCCAAGCCAGTCCCAGAACCCGCCCGGAGCCGCCGGGTCGACGCGCCGGCCGTCGCGAACATGATCGGCGAGCCCGGCGAGCGCGGCCGCCATCGGCACCTGCCAGAAGCCGGCCATCGCCCCGAACCCGCTCACGTCCGGGCGCAGCCCCCGGCCCGTCCGGGTGAGCGCGTACCGGCCGTCGTCGTCGGCCGCGAGCAGGCCGACGGTCACCCCGGCCCGCAGCAGGCGGAGAGTGCTGTCCGGGTCCGTCCGGGCCGCGTCGGCGATTTCCGCGGAGGTGAGCCTCTTATCGGCGAGGATGCCCGCGATGTTGAGGTCGGCGATGGCCACCATCACCGGCGTGGTGAAGATCCCCCAGAACAGGTCGCCGAGCCGCCGTCCGTCCTCGTCTGGCTCGCCGTCCAGGAGGTACTCCGAGATGAAGGATTCCCTCATGCCCTCATACAAGCACGACCCGCCCTGCCCGGCTAATGCCCCCGGCGATGGACAGTTCCGGGAGAATCACGCGGGACGAGGCTGCCCGCATTCTCGGTGTCTCGCCGTCCAAGGTCCTCTGGCTCGCGGCTCAGGGGCACTTGGCCGACTCCCGTCGCGAAGTCACGCGCAAAAGCGTGCAGGCGGAACAGAAATGGCGGGCCACCGCCTCCCGCGGTCAGAAGGCCCGGCGGGTCACGCGGGACACGTGGACCGTAATCACCTGCCCATTCAAACTGCTCGGTTTTATCGGCGGCATTCTCGACGCTTTCTCCCCGTTCTGATCGTTCAGCGGGGCAGGACATGCGGGTTGAGGATTCCGGCGGGGTCGAAGGCGTGGCGGATCCGCCGGAACACAGCCTGCTCGGCCGGGGTCCGGGCCAGGTCCAGCCAGCGGGCCTTGAGGGCGCCGATGCCGTGCTCGGCCGAGATGGACCCCTCAAGATCGCTGACGAAGGCGAGGAGGGCGTCCTCGTGGCGGCCGTCGGCCGGGGCGTCCGGGACGATGTTGACGTGGACGTTCCCGTCCGCGACGTGCCCGAAGGTGATGACCCTGGCCGCGCCGTCGACCGCTGTTACGGCCGGCGCGGCGCCCGTCGCGAGCCGGACCCAGTTCCGGGCCGGGACGGACACGTCGAGCTTGATCGGGGTGCCGAGGAATCCGGCCGCCTCCGGGTGGCGCTCCCGGTAGGACCACAGGCGCCGCCGCCCCGCGGCGTCGTCCCCGATGACCGCGTCACGGGCTCCGATCACGTCGCCGAGATCGTCCAGTGCGCCCGGGCCGTCCGCCTCGAGCAGCAGGTAGACCGGGAACGCCCGGGGCAGCGGCGAGGCGAGACCCGCGCGGGAGATGAGGACGCCCAGGCCCGTCTGAGTGAAGAACTCGGCCGACATCAGGCCGCGCACGCGCCCCACGGCCTCGCGGGCCAGCGCGTGGACCTCCTCCAGGTCATCGGCTCCGACGATGACGGTGACGGCGCCGGCGACCCGGGGCGTGAGGCGGAGCCGGGCCCGGGTGACGACGGCCAGGGTCCCCTCGGACCCGGCCAGCAGCGACGGGTAGTCGTAGCCGGTGTTGTCCTGGCCGGCCTGGCCAAGGACAACACCGGCTACGACTACCCGTCGCTGCTGGCCGGGTCCGCGGGGACCCTGGCCGTCGTCCCCCGGGAC
>Ga0131853_10006528_pt1 | contig 21063 bp, 17 predicted proteins | sample TergutLab28metaG_FD_92764 | JGI IMG/M metagenome (GOLD analysis project Ga0131853, IMG submission 92764) | Labiotermes labralis P1 segment gut microbial communities from Petit-Saut dam, French Guiana - Lab288 P1 (version 2) (version 2) | ecosystem: Host-associated > Arthropoda: Insects >...
CAAAAAAAATGGCAATTGAAACAAAGAAAATTTTGGGGATTTTTGTCCTCTCCCCGGCGGGGGGGCCCCCCAGGGGGGGGGGGGGGGGGGTGCTGCTGTCAGGCCGTAACCTGTCTCCTCTCAAATCAAAATTAAAAAAACACCATTTTTTGTAGGCACAGTGATATCAAACTTTTATGTGATTTACTCTCCAGCCAAAATCATTGAGGGATAACTAGTGCATTGGAATTTTGAAAAATAAAAGAAGAAACTTATGAAGTCTTGGATTAACTTAAAAAAAAACCAAGAAGTTAGTCATTGTACTAGGAATATGAGTGAGTCACAGAATGTGCAGTTTTATTTGTGTGTACGTGAACACATTTGCACACACAGTTATGCTGCAGTTACATTTATGACATGATTTTATAACAGAGTTTTTAAAATCAAGCATTAATTATATATATATAGCCTCAGGGTCATCCCCCCCCCCAAACGAAGAATTATTGGTGTGCGTCTGCTTCCCAGCATGTAGTGATATTGCTTGAATTTGCTTTTGTGTATAAGAAAGAATTGTATTTTGTTTGGGTGAAGTTGGTATAATCACTTTTGGCCTTACGAGTGTAACATAGTTTTGTCTTTACTGTTTTATTACTTCTAATTGTCCTATGCTCAAATCGTATGAAGCTTCAAATATCAAAAATTATCATGCAGGAAACGATTGGGAAACCACACATGTATTCTGAATATCATGTATTTAGTGTGCTGCACATAGGAATACAGTCATGAAGTTGGTACCTGCCCATGTTATGTATCCTATGTGTACTAAGTTTAGAAAATTTTTTTAATGTATGATACAAGGGGCACCAGAATCTATTTACATGTGATCATTGTGACGCTTAAAATAAGAAATGCCACAATAAATTAGACATTCATGAAGGTGCTGAAATCTGTTAGTAACATTTGATATGTTTGGATTCTTGTTTGGTTATGTTATTAATCAGTTGTTGTATTTGTGAAGTTATATACATAATAAAGTCTGTGTGGCATGAAGTAGACACATGGACACAAAAGGGTGGTGTTAGAAATAGATTCTGATGCCCTAAGCTCAGTTTTTGCGAGTAGTTGCATTTGTGATTGAAACAGAGAAGTGACTGACATCTGGAATGTGTTGGGACAGTACATGTTGCAAGTTAATGTTGTTTTTAATTTTACTGTATCCTACAGTGAATTGAATTGTAGTGTGCTGATTGTTACTGGCATGTGACATTTGGTTTTGAGGATTTGGTTCTTAGGGGTTGTTATGCTGAGTAGCAGGGTTATTGATTCATAACATTTGGAAGAAACACACTGCCTTCATCTTCAAGGGTCACTGACTGCTCTTGACCTAGGTGAATTATTTTTTGTGACATGTGGAATTCATCTGCCTTTGTTTGGCCAGTTTCATTTCCCTGTCAAGATTTATTACTGTAAGGCACTTGCACATTGCCTTCATTGCCTCTTTCTTGTACAGCACACTATGCTGCACACCAACTGTGATACTGACATGAGAGTAAAAGTTTGTACACTGACTTACCCTTACTAGATGTTAGATCTTTGAGGACTCCTGGACCCTGGAAGATGAAGGTATTGCATTCTTTCAAAACGTTTGGAATCAGTAACTCTTCTCTTCAGTTTATCAACTCAGAAAACCTGAATCTTGTGAATGAAATCTTTCAAACTGTTGCAGCAGGAGATGGTAATTATGTTGCGTGTTAAAGCCCCATTCACTAGGAAACTGTTGGAACCAAACCTTGTCAAAAGTACCTAAATTCAGTAACTTAAGAAGTTCTGTCAAGACAGATGTGTTTACACTGCAGTATTGAACTTTGCTAAGCAGCAGTATGCATTCTTCAGTGCTGCTGTCTAGAAGAACACATATTTGGCAAAGGTGGGCAGCGCAGTACTGATGGAATATTATGTCTACTGCTGTAGTTGTATGCTTGCATTTGTGATAACTGCCTGCCTTGCCTGTTATGACTTGTAATGTACATACAACAGAGCAAGCCCTATTCTCTTACATATACAGATTTTGTTGTGTTTGGAGTAGCTCGGGTCAAGGAATGGGCCTTTTGGGAGGAAATTCAATGAGAAAATAGTTAAAGAAATGTAAGCTTTTATACAAAGTATGCTGTCTATGGGAATTTCATTGTCTTCGTTTGTTCTCCATAATGTTCAGTCTTGTAATTGTCCAGTAAGAGTAATTACAACCGAGACAATATTGCCTTTGCCAGATGTTCAGGTATTGAAGATTGTTTTGAATTTAATGGTTATTTTTACCAACGTTGCAAACTGTGGCAACTCAGAATTTCTGAATCTGATAGTACCAGGGTGCTCCTCGGTTACAGTGGCTGTGTAGTTCCTTACCATTGTATGTCTTATTGCTATCATCCAGTGGATTCTGCCTAATGGCGTCTCACACCTCATAAATGAATCCCATCATTTCCATAGTCAGGCAAACAATGGGAATGTATAGAAGACCATTAGTGGGGCTATTTTCAAACATTAAATCAGCTTGAGAAATATAAAATAATATATGTCTAACGGGAAGGTAATAAGGGGATTCTTCAGATTTTCTGTGGTGTGTTGCTGTGTCACCTGATTGGGGGTTTCTGAGATTTTGAATCAACAAGGTGGGAGTTCCTTTGAAATATCAGGAACCACTAACAGCAATACAGTGTCACATCCCAGAAGACCTGATTCTGAACTTCTCTACTGTGCCAATCTCAAATCTCACACAGGATTTATTTTCAGCTTTTCTTCTTCAACTTCTGTACCTGTGATTGGGCAAAGAAATTCCATCCAAGGCTGCTGAAATTGTTTGACTGTTTCGTTTGGCAGCCTGTCTCACATCTTTATATGGGATATAGTAGAATTGTACTTGACTATTTTAAATGTTCAGAGGACATTTATTTCTTATCTTCTAGCCCCTTTGATGATCGTATCTGTGCTGTTTAATTCATTAGCCATATGATTGCTTTTGCTTTTCATTTCAGTGTCGAGAACCAGGGAGTTTCATTTGTTTTGTTTTTACCCCAAATGAGTTATGTCCTGTTGTGAAATGAGAGATGATCCACATTTGTGTACTGTCAGTTTATTTCTTCATCCAAACGTCAGTACTTTTTTAAGGCATTTGAACTTTGCTGTCACTGCATTGTTCAGAGATTGCAGTGAAGATATTTGCTGACAGACCTACCCTTCTAGATGTCATTTCTCAGGATTTATCAAGTTCTATATGTTAGGTAACTTCTAATTCTCAGCTGAAGTCATTAGCAGTCTTAGTCCCCACATTATCACGGATACAGAATGTTAACTGACATGAAGTGGCAAGTATTTACTGTGCATCATCCTCTGTGATTTAACGTGTTGTGTGCGAGTGTCATGCAATACTTATGACAGATAATGATAATACATTTTTCACAATAATATTTGTTGCCTAAAATGGCTACCAGTTGTCTCGTGCAGCCATTTTTTTATTGTGTAGCTGGCTTGTGGCAGCTCTTTGATACAAGTGTGTAGTTTCTCTTGTTTGATTGCCAGGTGCTCATAATGTAGGTATAACCGGCTACTCCGCATGCAGCGGGGGGCCATTAAATATTCACACAAGTAGCTCATCATTAACAGGTATTTAACTGTTCCTGCTATAAGACTAATCGAGCAAACAGGCCACTGAAGGCTACTGTGGTGGCTGATCTTCTTTCCTGTTGGCCTCTCAGAAGCTTTTTTCATGAGAAATTAGCATTTCATGCCTTGGAGTCATATTATAATAACTGGATTTGGTTACATTTTTGGTGGCCAAGAATATATGTGCCTATACACATATCAGCAGGATTTGCTGCAAGATTAGGAGTGTATGAACTTTACTGATAAGATAGTTTTAAAAGATAGAAATATATTCTAAACAAAGGATAATCTTTGATTAGTTGTGAATATGGTGCTAGTCAGTCATCAGATTTGGCACATGGATGGCTAGTCAATGTGGCGAGCATAGAATCTAAAAAATTTAGTGCTGAGGGCACAGAAAGAAGTTCCAGGATTGCAACCCTGCACCTCTCATTCAAGGTGTTACACTCTCCTCTCAAGCATAAATACCTCATATTTCCTTTATATTAATTTTTGTAGTGATAATATTTGTTAGCAGCAATTTGACAGACATGAACTCCACTTGAAAATGTTCGGTGGACTGAAGCACAGTCATTTCCAGGAATTCAAATTATAGGTCTTTGCTCATCCAGGAGGTTGTGTGGCAAAGGTGTGTAGCTGGTTACCAGTGTTTTGGGACTGGTATGTTTTTGGAAACATCACTATCCAACTACCTGCCCAGGCCATACAACATCCCTGACAAATAAAGATGCGATGTAGCATAATCCTGAAATCTTGAAGATATTGTTGAGATATTGCACTTACAAAGAAAACTGGAGATGTGTGAGGCGTTAAAGTGAAAATCATGCGAAATTGCCAGCTCACACAATGTCACATGGCAACTGTTTTAAGACCAGTGCAGGTTTGTGAGTATATGACACTGAGAAACAGCTGCCTTCATCGCTGAACAACTTTACTGTGCCAGAAATTGCTAGCTGACTTCCAGCAGAAAGTTGCTGCTTGTCAGTGGCAAGTTGGGGTTCAAAAATAAAAACGAAAGATTACTCCCTGAGGCAAATAGAAAATGCTTATACAACTCCACTGTACTTCAGTTTGCTGTCGAACCATACTGTGCATGACATCAGGACAAAATCTGTGGTTTTTAAAACATAGGTGCAAGGAACTAGGAATGGGTATATTTTTTGACTGCTTATGCTGGTAATGTATTAAATTTAATGACATGAAAATAGATGTTGCTCATTAAAATGTGTTGCTGCGAATTTTATATTGCAAGAAATTGTTTCTTTAGGTTCAGATTATATTAAATTGCACTCTGTTTTCAGTTAAATGTAATTATTCTGCTCCAGTTTTCCATCGTCTTTGTCTTGTTCCATTAGGGCAAGTAGATCTTACTTATTCTTTTCCTTGTAAAGTGCCAAGAGTGTGTGAAATTTGAGGTTCTTACAGTAATGCGAATCAGGCTTATGGCGTTATGGTTCATTACTCCACCTGGTACACATGATTAATAGCAACCTGCTGCATCCATTTTCAACCCTTGAACTGGAAGTAGCAGGGTACTCTGAATATCAGTACCTCTCTACCAAACTGCACAGTGTCACATGCCAGGAGACCATAATTTTAAGAACTTTCTGATCTATCATCCATAAAAATATGTAATGTTGGGGAAATATAATTTTTATGAAAACGTTGCAGAAACAAACATTAAACTAATTGTAAAATTGGTATAATTAATTGTTTGGGCAGTTTTTGCTGACTCCGCTGGCAGGATAAATACCATGACATTTGTAACATTCATGTAAGTGAGAGTGATTTTAAATTTCAGTATGTTTCCAACTTTTGTCATCCTGTGTTTACTGATTCAGATCTGACAGGCATGTTATGGCACAATTTTTAAAAAATTGCAACTGTCTTCCTTTTCGTACTTCAGATGTCCTTATGAACATTCTCAGTTTGTCAGTATTACATCCTGGTTCAAAATTTACATTCTGTTACATTCAGTTACTGAAAGGAAATTCAAATGTTGGTGATTGGATTGTGTATGAAGAATTCCTCATTTTCTTTAACTATCACTAATGATTAAATAAGATTTGAGATTTGTCAGTTCACATTAGACTGTACATACACTTTGATATATTTTGTTTTATGTTGAGCTAATTGCAGGATGATTATAAGTTGCAAGAAATATCAGATTTGTTGATGAATGAATACCTGAGACAAAACAAGAGCAAGGCATATAAGGTACTTGCCTCCAGTACATAAACTGAGGGGTGCCAAAAGTATACCTAAATATTCTTCTTTCCCATAAATATTGTTATTGTTATTATTATTATTATTATTATTGTTGTTGTTGTTGTTTGTGTATTTTTTCCCAAATACCATGAAAATGGGAGGGGGGGGGGGGCACAATTTTATATTTTTCCTGCAGATGAAAAATTAGCTAGTTAAAACTCTGATAAATTCTTTGGCACTTTTCTTTCACTGGAGGAGTGTGAAAATATTGTACTTCCATTGTACAGAATGTATGAAATATCTGATAACTACTACTTTCTGTAATTTTTGTTTTGATTGGGCAAAAATCCGGCATCTCTACAATGACAAAAATTTGCAACTGCTTTCATCATACCCACAAATATTTGTAAAGTGCCCAGTCGTATGGAATTTTGCATCTTAAAACATTTGTGTCAAGTTATTTATCTTTTGTATGCAGTGTTTTCATTTTATGCCGAGTTTATTTAAATCGCTATTAAAGCTAATTTAAGTCTGCATTTAAGTAGCATTGAGATTCAATGTGAATTTCTTGATAGCTATATTGTATCCAGATCTGACACAAGGTTTGTGACACACACAGTGCTTGTCAGTCTAGCAGTGCCTCCATACTTTCAAGGAATTCCATTAAGTAATTTGGGTTATTGAATATCTTTTTAGCAGTATGCACGAAAGTATGAATTTGGTGATCTCTTGTATTTGTTTGAAACTGTTAAATGGACAGTGTTCAGATGCACTTCCATATGTGAGATAATGAATTCAGCTTCATCAGTAGCATGTTTGTCAGGTTATAGCCACTCTGACTGTATCTCAGTCTACAGGCTTCAGCTGTATCAGTGTTACAGATGCCTGGAAGTGGAGGTTCTGGATGTTATGATGCTCTTATTCTCATCCTGCAGAGCCACATGCAAACAAGTGTGTTTCATTTGATGTTAATAATGTTAATTTTGAAGGAGGAGTTTTGTTTTCAGAGTTGTATATTTCCTCAGGATTAATTTCTTTGTTGTTCTGTGTGTTTGTGGGAACTCTATGAATGTCAGTTATTTAATTTAGATTTGAGCAGTAGATCATGTACTGTAATTTATTGTCACATTTGTGAAGGACCACATCTGAATGTGAAATGCCATTGATATAAAGACTGAATATGAGGACAAGTAGCAAAATATTGTACATAGGATTACTAAGCTTGGTGCGTCATCTGGTTCTCCAGAAAGGTGATTTGACAAGTCCAAAAGCTGAGTAGTCCTAAATGTTAAATTCCATCATCAGAAACCTGAGAAACCTTTTCTTTTCAGAAAAGACGCTGAAGCACACATACTTTGATGCATCTTATTTGCATTGCCTGTTGATCAAAGATAAGATATTCCTTCTTCCTTTTCTGTAGGATTGATGTTTTAGGTTTGGAGTGAAAGAGTTTGGATGGGTTGTTAAGACACAAATTACTACTAATTGAATTACATTATCTCTGCCATGTGTATATTTAAAAATGTCACTTTCTATCTAAGCAATATGCAACAGTATTTGGAAATGTGAAGCAGAGAGAAGTCTTGGTTTTTCATTTCCTTGGTTGTTAAAGGAACCTTCCAGAAGGCATTGGTGATTTTGGAAAAGTTAGTATTGCATATCAGCTGTAAGTGGCCAATAATGGTTTGTAGTTAGGGTGTATGATGAGTGAGTGACTATGTACATATGTATAAATGATTTTTTTCAACAAATCATGTTTCTTAATTTCTTCTGTCTCTATCATTCGTATTTGGAATCATTCAAAATGTGCATTGTTGCCACATTTATAACTGCAGGACTTGTGAGTGTTTTTCTTAAGTAGCATATATTCTATTTTTACTAGCAGAGTTTATTTTTTTTTTGTTTGGGTGTGCAACATGTTGTGTTTGAAATATTGTTCCTGAGCATTTACTCAGATCATCAATCTTGTGTGCGATAGCTGGAACAGGGGGATATGAATATAATCATTCCATAAATATTATCACTATGCTTGTGTACCTTCTCCCCCTTAGGAACTGACTGATCATGTCATGTGTACACTTCATGTGCTATTAATGTGTGCGGTGATGATGCTGGGTGGCATGCAACAGTGTGCGCCAAGTATGGCTTCCATACCAGTTGCAGGTCTCTATCACCGTCTTCCTTGCTTGGCAGTGAGAAGGTCCTGACATGAATCCTTGTAACCAGCACATTTTGCCATAGAACTTCAGGTTGCAGTATTTAAACTTGTATTTATTTACAATTTTGTATTGTCAGAGATGTAGTGACCATGTCCTTATTGTAGATATGCACAAGTATGTGAGTGATAATATATAGAGTTACATAGATGTTACACCGTGTTTTGTACACAAAACCCCAGTGTGTACCTTTTTTGTAGCATAATATGCCATATATGACAAAATTCTGCTAATCTGACATCTTATAATTTGGAAGTCTGATAATCCGGCACTCAAGGAGAGTAGTTCTAAGACCAGATGTTTTGCTTTTTACCAAAAAAACGCTTCATCAATGAGACAGGCATATCTCAAGGACATGTTTTAAAGTCCACCAAGAGTGTCCTTACATCATCTGTTGTGATATCTCCAGACCCTTGTCTCCTACTCCGTCAAATTCTTCAGCTATGAAGACTGCAGAAAACACGGAAGAAGGCCTTAAGGACCCTGAACCAGTGGGTGGAGATACCCAAATCTAGTACTTTGATCAGTTGTACAGCTCAAGTAGAGGGCAGTAACAAAAAATTACTGGCCAGAATGTAGGTCAGTGTAGGTACTGTCGGATAATCTAGAATATCTGGTAATTCAGCAAGTGCCTTGTCCCATGCAAGTCAGATTACTGGAATTTTGCTGTATTTACATTTTACTGCAGGTGGTGTTGAGAGCTGGGTGCCACAAGTATGGTTTCTGTTGCAAGCAGTCTGGTCACCAAACACCCCCCCACCCCACCCCCCAGCCCCCGAATTTCTTTTCTGGGTAACATGTTTGCGTCTTTTTCCACATGTAAACCTGAGAATGCTATACCAGTATACTGTGATTTTGTGACTTGTGCCCCAGGCACTGTACCAGTGTATTATGTTGTAGGCCATATCTTATATTAAAAGTATCTTGGTTTACCATGCATGACAGTACATATTTTTACATGTTTTGCATTTATATTCTTGTCAGCTTTTTATTGCTTCAAAAAACAACAAATGTTAAACATGTGACTTGTTTTGTTTGAATGTATGTTACTAGACACAAAACTGCTATTTCCTGACCTTGATTGAAGGATGGCTGGATGAATTTTTCCACCCGTCCTGAATGGGTTATTTAGCTTGAAAATGATTCTGAAGCACAAACACTTCTTTTGCTTCATCTGATAAATCTGGGAAACTGCATGGACAACAGTCCTTCTTGATACCCCAGTCAGAAACTTTACACTTTTTTGGAACCCAAAACTCCATTACCATGTTTACAACAGCTTGCCTGTGGACTGTATCATGAGCCAGAGTAGCCCAATCCACATCCTCCTACAGTGTGTCTTAGGATCCATTTAATGTCTTCTTAGGCATACATGGGTCTTCCAAGGTTTTTGGACCCACATGGTGAGCATTTTTGTCCTGTCACATGTATAATATGCCTTGCTTGTTGTTTGATGTGGGTATGAACATTTGTGTCCTTTATTACAGGAAGGACATAGGCTGAGAGTGATTGAGAACATGGTGGTGAGGGCGACATTTTGTGCTTAAGAGGGAGGCAGTAACGGGAGACTGAAGAAAATTGTATAATGAGCAGTTCACTGAGATTATTCAGGTGATAAAATCAAGGAGGGTGAGATGACAGGGGCATGTGGCATTCAGGCAGTGGGGGAAGAGAAATATATGCAGCATTTTTATTGGGGAACCTGAAGGAAAGAGATGACTTGAGAGATGTAGGCATAGATGGGAGGATCATGTCAAAATGAATCGCAAAGACAGGATGGAAGGGTGTGTGGCCTGGGCTAATTGTGGCTCAGGAATGGTAATGAACCTTCAGGATCCTTAAAATGTGGGAATTTATTCTGTGGCTACAGTACTCTTTACTTCTGAAGATAGAATCTATTCTGTGAAGTTAGTTATGATTTCCAGTGGTGTTTTCTATGACTTCCTATCTCATCATGTTTTATGTTTATTGATTGCTGATACGTATCTGTTTAGGCAGTGGTCACTACAGTACAGACAGTAGACTGTGTACACGTCAGATTATGTTTCCTTAAAGTGAATTAAATGTTCACAGTATTTATAAGGGATAATAATTAAAATTGCACATCTTATTAATGCCTTATAATGCACTGACACATAACATGATCAAGGCAATTCCCATGCAGCATTTCACTGGTTGTAAGTTTTATCAGTTGTCTGCAGCAGAATAATTGATGTCCCCCTTCTTCTGGGATGTGGATGAGCCTAGCATGTTGTCTTTCATTGTGGGACACCACTTACCCAGTGTTGTGACGCCACAATCCAGAGGAATACGTCCCTCATGTCAGTGGACCATGGTGTTGGATCTACGTAGACATAATCTGCATATGGAGAGAAACTGGATTGAAAAAAGTTCAGGTGGTGGCAATTAAAAGTCACTCAAACACATTGATTTTCGTCTGTGTGTTTGTGATAGGTCATGTTCGCAGTGTCTCCAAGAGTAGGGTAAGAACAGGTGTATGGGAAGCACCATTTTGTTTGGAATACACCAAAGGAAGAGAATATGTGGGTGTATAGACTTGGCAGAGTAAAGTTAATTAGTAAGATGGATCATAAAGGGATGACTTGTTAAGACACAAACTGGTCAGAATAGGAGATCCAAGGTTACAGAAGCCTGACATCTCTATCTTCAGGCAACCAAAGAATCTTAAGTGCAGAACATGGTAGCAGGAGATTCCTTCTTGGTCATATCCCAGCGACCATAAATAATCAACATAGGGTTGAGCAGCAAACCTTTTGAATGCAAATTTTTTGAATTTTATAGTGACTTGTGTTAGAACTTCTCAAGGAAGACCATTGTGTTACGTTGGTAACATTTAATTCTGTATGGGTACCTTGGTTACAAATTTTAACTTCATGTTAAGTAATTGTGAAGTTAATACACCAACAGTCAATACCCTCTATATGACTGGCCAAGAACTTTGTAGAGCAAAGTACTTCTTTACAGGCTAATTCTTCCATACACCTCTGGAAGTTCTCCACATTTTATGGATCCTGATGGTTCATTACCATGTTCCCATGACATGATTCTAGTCCACACACTTCGATTTAATTTATTCTTCCTCATGCATGCCACATGCTTGCCCATATCATCATCCTGGATTTGAAGAGGAGAGCAAATCATGAAGAATAAGATGTCCTTCATTCAGCAGTTTTTTAATCAGCCTTCTATTATTTGGTCTGTCATGGGTATGAATACTATCTTCAGAACACTGTTTATCCTTGAGTGTTATTTGGTTCTTCTCTGTGAATAACGTGACAAACTTATGTCTGACACCCGTACAAATAATATTTTAGTCATTATGTTTATAGACAGCAGATTAAAAGACCAAAGTTTCTGAAGCATTCCCCCAGTTTTTTTCTGCTGGGAATGTAAATAATACTTTAGGATTGCATTAAAATTAAATTTAGCGCCATTTGGGCATCATGGGTAAGTTGTATGTAGGAAGGCTGTACAAAACGTAATCCATCAAATGAATTGGGCTAGCGTGTTGTAGAGAAGTGACAATAAAAGAACGTATAGTGTTCGGGTGTTGTTGTGTTCGTATGGATTGGATGGTAGTAGTATATGGATGGTGCATGCAAGCGATGTGTGTTACAGATGATGGAGATGTACAGAAATCGTGCGTTGAAGACAGTTTGAGAATGAACTTAACCTCCAAAGTGTTCGTGATGGAAGTGTACGTGAACTATCACTTGTGTTTAAACGTTAGTGGTCTCGTACTGGTTTTGTTCGTTTACATGCCTGGAGTAATGACCTACGATGCATGTAGTAGGCCTACGATGCATGTAGTAGTATAGCTTGCAATATAAGTTTGTGAGGTTAGGAAGGTGGATTGTAGAACCTGTAAACGCTTTTAAGAAAGACCAAACATTATGGAATTAGGTACGACTCACTGTGGTATATAACTTACCTTACGTCACGTTTAAAGGCTTGGTTTAAACTGTGATGCCCCTTGCGTGGTTTTTGACTGGAATGTAATGTACCGTTAGGTCGAGTTGATTGGGCATAGACCATCCCGAATTTGTACGATGGAGGTCACATTGGTATTTTAATCTGAGAATATGTTAGCTGTAAGAAGGAATGGGGCCTTCGCCCCATACTCCACAATTTTTGTTACATAATTTTGCCTGTTGATGGTTTCAGGTGGAAGTCTGAGGGAAAGCCTTGAAAAATTATGAAGAAGAAATCTGCTGTCCATCTCTGCCTTTTAGGAGGGACAGTTCTCCTTGTTGCCCAGTTAAGCCTTCTTGGGTTGCTCCTGTATCCATACAATCAGCATCATCAAAATTTTTTGAAAGATGTTGAGGCAGTTGTCAACATAACCTCAAAATTACATATGTCTGTATTTGCTGTTGACAGTCAAGTCTTACAGCACTTAACATATCAGAGAAATGATCTCAGATCACGATGTGGTCTTTGTGAAGCGAAGCATCCGGCAACATTTGTTACATTATTTACAGGACTTAAGCAGAGTGTGAGCATTGTTTCAGCTTTCTTGATTAATTATTATATAATGTACTTTTGTTCTTTCACAGTCATATATAACTAACAGTGTACTGCAGCTAAGTGTTCCCAGCCAGTTTGTTGGTGGCTGTCTAGTTGGATGTGATGCCATGTAATCTGGTAGGTATGTACTCACGCTTTGGATGAACCTACTGTTTCCATTGTAGGCTATACTAAAGATGGGAACAGCAGGTTTCTGTGATCTGAAGATTGAAACTATGGGGTTCTCCAAAACATTAGTTACTGAACAGACTACAGGGTGTCACAAAGTGGAAGATAGTAATCTTATGTACGTATGCATGTGATTATTATTTTGGAGAATGACCATCATCTTAAGTTTCTTCAAACTGTGTTTTGAAAACTGTATTTCTTCCCATCATGGGGTGTAAAGGGTGGGAATGTTTCTGTTCAGTGGGGTCCATTTATCAAAAGCTATTCTTGTTCTCTGAACCCAATGATCACTAACTCTGTAACAGGTCCACCTTCCTCCATTTACAACTGATGATGGAAACAGGGCCAGTTTTGGAAACACTGTGTTTGGAAGAACTCAAGAAGATGGACAGTTTTGAAAATATTAGCTATACTAGCTGCAATGATGTTCATAGTTGCTGCCATATGAGCCTCAGATCTCACAAATCAGTATGTAGTAAGTAGTTGCAAAATTAGTTTATGCAGCTAGTAAGGAATAAAGCATTGTTGTGCAGGAATAAAATACCACAAAATTCCCCTGAAATGCAATATGCTTCATTATATTATTGGTTGAAGAACTATGCTGTATGTGAGATATGATCAAAAGATGGTCTTCTGAGGTTTTAGAAATCCCAGCAGAACCAAGGTGGTGTAACTAAGGATGTGGCACTGTATCATTGGGTGAATGACATCTAGAAGGAACTTAGGAACCAGTCATCAGTGATGCAGTATCACATCCCTGCAAAAAAATTGGAATTCCATTTTGAACTGAATTAATAATTAATTTGCCTTGAAAATGGAGGCAGCAAATTCATCTGCACACATTACACTGCATGGTGTGAACACCTACCAACCATTTGAGCAACACCTGCTGTGAAAACCTGAACACTTGTTTGTAGAATGTATTTTGTTGCATGTATATGTCAAGGCTGCCCAGGGCATCACGTGAGAACTACTTGGCCACAGAATAACCATGATTAAGTATAGTAAGGTATATCCAGATGATGTGAAGTTACATTTCATTGTGTCCTACTCTTTTGCAGGATGAGTTTGTATTTTTGTTACAAGAAGCCAGATTCCATGTTGCTGTTTTACAGAACACAAATCCACCTGAAGTACCATCTGGTATTTCTATAAATATACCAATTTGTTATTTGCTCAAGAGGAATATTGTGATGCATCTTGTGCTGTTTCATGAGAGGGAAGGTAACTACTGGTGGCATGGCAATCTCCTCAGTGATCCAAGAGCTATATCAGAACTCTCAGCTTTTGGCCTGTCAGTTCACAGTGTGCAAATGATGAAGACTGAAGGAGCATATGACAAGTTTGAAACAGAGGTTGTCCGTTTGGATGGTGTTCCTTTGTTGATACCAAAGGATATTCCTCGTTTCTTGCACGATGTTTCAAGTTCAAGGTTCATTGAATGCAGTCATACATTAGCAGACTCATTTCACCGATCTCACGGAAGAGATACGACTCATGAGGCCCTGAGGTTTGTCCACAGAGCATGGAAGCTGCTGTCAAAAGCCAAGACACTACTTGACAAACTTGGAATTCAATTTTGGATCAGCAGTGGGACATGTCTAGGTATGTGTACTTGCTATGGAAATACTATTGTAAGTTTGAACACTTCAGAGGAATCTCTCCTATTCTCACAGTGTCAGTGTACAGAACACAAGGTGTGGAATGAGGCCTGTTGCTAATAATAATACCTTGAGGCAATACTACAGAGTGTACCTATAATTTTGTCTCCAGGGCTGCAGCAGTTGCAGGAGCTTTATTCTGTATAAAGTCTCCATCTGCCAGGAATTTGTAGTCCATTTTTCACCTGCAGATGAACTGATCTTATTTCATTGAAGATTCCTGACATGCCAACTTCAAGCTTCTAAGAAGGCTTTGCACTTTCATATGATAAATTTTGACACATGGTACATTTCTTGGATTGAAATGCTGGGAATTTTCCTATGAATATGGAATGTTGCCTAAACTGCATCACTCATTATCCCATGTGTATCAGAATTGCATGTTTTCAGGTCTGGAGGTTTTAGAGGCCACAGTCATTGAGCTGTTTATTGTTTGTTGGGAAGATGTGGAAATTATGATTTAGCATGCACTCATTGCACCTGAAGGTCGTGTAGAGATTACTTCACTAACTGCATGGGGTATTTTGTAACCTATAGTGTTCACTCTTCATGTTGTGGCAGCTTTTTTCCATGACACATGTACTTTGAAAATGTACTCCCAACACTGCTCAGCAGAAAATATTCCTCATGTGCACTGATTTGCTGTAAGTGAGGTATGCCTCATACGTCAGCAGGTTCTCAAGTTATAGTGATGTGAGATTGACTTAACTCATGGCTGACTTGCCTTGCGTAACTAAGCTTGTTATTGTCCTATACTCAGGGAACTGATTGCAGATTCACTCCACAGAATCTAGCCCAGAGGATGTATTCTGAAGTAGAAGTATAAGAACTAAGGTAGTGCATTACTGAAAAGCGACTATTGGTTATGGAATTATAAAGAGATAAATTTTGTGGTCTGTTGCAAATAAATGTAATTCCAGGCTACTTTCGTCAGTGTGACATCATCCCTTATAGTAAAGATGTAGATGTAGGTATCTTCATCACAGACTACAGTGACAAGATACTGTCCGAGTTCCTTGCACATGGCTTCACATTGAAGCACTGGTTTGGAAAATTGAATGACAGTCTGGAGTTATCCTTCTCCAGTGGAGACCTTAAGCTGGACATATTTTTCTTCTATGAAGATGGACCATACGTGTGGAATGGAGGAACACAGGCAAAATCTGGAAAAAAATTCAAGTGAGTGGAAGGAATGCCACTATAGTAATTCTTAATAAATTTTTTGAAAATGTTAAAAAAACCTGGGGATAACATTAACAAATGCAGATGTGGTTCTTGTTTAACCTTTACTAGCTGTATGTTGTATCTCTTGAACAATACAAATGCATGGTCCACCTGAGCAGAACATTTCTCGCTGTTACCCTTGGGCAAAAATATGGCTGTCAGATTTAAAATCACCAGTTCTCAGATGAAAAAGTGCTACCCCTGAATTTAAATGTGATCACCTGTAGTGGTGGGGGATTTAAAACCCCTATTTCCAGATGCCAAAGTTAAGTGACTGCAGCATAAATTCAATGAATGTGTTTTACTGAAAATTCAAGTCAGGAGCAGTGACACTGTCATTGGGTGAATAGTGCCAGATGCTTTAAAGGACTGCCCATGAAGATGAAGGCAGTATGATCTTTCAAAACGCTGGGAACTGCTCACCCTCGGACACAGCATCACATTCTAGACAACCTGAATCTTCAGCAGCACTGCTGTGAAAATCTCAAATTTTGTGTTCAACTGAGAAGTGATTAGGAACACACCTTCCAGAATGCTAACCTTTCTGATACTATGTGCATGTATAAAACAAATGTTCTTTCATTGTTTTTTAAATGTAGCATTGTTTTGTAATCTGCTTAAATTAGGTATTTGAAACTAAAATAGTGAAAGGGACTGGAAAACATGCCTTAAATAAGGACTACATAAGATTACAGTCATCATCTGTTGCTGCTGGTAGTTAAAGAAATTTGGTTGTGTTGCAATGGACATAAGGGAAATAGGGAATACATTTAGGATTTTGATGTTAAACTTGATAAATAAGGACATATGGAGACCAAAAGATGATGTTGGAAGAATAAATGTAGGTATATGATAGTGATGTTAGTTGAAATGAACTGCTAAGATTCAAACTAAAACATTTGTGCGGAGAAGTTTTGACATGACGTTTCATGTTTGTGATGTTGGAGTGCTAACTTTTGCTGCAGCAGACCAGTCAAGGTGGTGTGGTGCTGTGCAGTTTGGTAGGTGGGTTCCACCATTTTGTATGAACTTCCTGCCCCTCCTTCCCCGAGCATAAAGCAGCTAGGCCTTGAGGCTGATCACCCACCTCTATTTGTGCCATCATTAAGAATGACTGGACCTGTACCTGCACTCCCCTTATATGTCTTCGAGGTGTGTACAGGGACAGCTTTACATTGTGCCTGTAATGTCAAGGTAGAAGGGAGTGGAGGCAGCATATTTCACCCTTTTGCTTAGTGTTTCAGCATCACATCTCAGAAGAATAGTCTGTGATATACTGCCATGAGAACTTATATGTCAGACATATGCTTTATTTATGCTTGTTATGATGTATTGTTGTTTATGTAATGATTATGACTAAAGTAATGCGCTTAATGCTGTTGTGCAATGAATGTTCTTAAGTCTTTATGTGGACTTGTGGTGCAGTATTAGTGTAGAGCAAGTACAAAAGTTCAAGCAGTGTAGATGTTTGCAATGAATGGTTGAGGTAAGGTTGATGCTGCGCATGATTAAGCACCACACCATGCAGACCAGTGGTAGTGGTGGTGTAGCTGCAAACTAGATGTAGCTGAATGGCCAGTGTAGTTCCATCTGTAGTACCTCAAGGGAAAGAGCCTGTGGTACCCGTTAGGTAGTGGATGGGCGGGTCCTGTCCGTCTAGCTGACAGCCTGTTCTGATGACTGACCAATTTAATTTTGTATTTTCTCCACTCATTCTTGGGCATGCTTGCTGAGTTGCAGAAGGTGATTGTTAGCTTCCTTTTGTCTGTCTGTCCATCTGTATGGTACAATTTGGCATTGACTGGGTGGACTTTTGTGAAATTTTATACTCTGGACTTACATGAAAACCTGTTGAGAAAATTAAAGTTTCTTAAAATTGTGCAGAACCAACATGTGTTTATGACTAGTTTTATTGTTAACACTACCATTGTTGCTAACATTGCTGTTGGTTTCTGGTTATCACGATTGCTTAGGTTACAGATGTTCTGTGGTTATGTGAAAGTGCTACGACATTGGGCATTTTGTATCTTGTTACATCATACTGTCATATTTGTTCTCTCTCAGGTATGTTTTTCCACGTTTTACTCTGTGCTGGACAGAGTTTCTAGAGCTGAAACTGAGAGTGCCCTGTGAGACACAGGCATACATTGAAGCCAACTACGGATCTGACTGGTTCACTCCCGTAACACGTTGGGACTGGAAGAGCAGTCCACCAAATGTGAGAGAGAATGGAGAGTGGCCACCAGAGGAGTGGGCTGAAGTAATGCGAGTTTACAATTGAATGTGGTAATTATTCTTTCATTTTGTACATGTTTCTTTCATGAAGTACATCTTATCTACTCTTATCTGCTTCTTACTCTGTTTTGTGTGATATATTTCAGCTAATTGAAGTTATCAGGATTTAGTGTAATGACAAAGTTACCAAGAACCTACACCATACACACCAGTTGTAAAATCAGCAACCATTTATTATTATACCAACATGTTTTGACCCATTTTTTTATGGTCATATTCAGGGAGTGTTGTTTCAGGAACATGTTATGAAAACTGTTTTGCTCAGTGTTGGTACTTTGTGACTGATTTAGTTGAAGGGTATATGGTTGAACATATGGCATTACATTAGAACATAATATCTGCATCAGATCCACTGTAACATTTGTTGACATATCTGAATTATTGAGGTAATGAGTAATTTAAACACTTATATACTTTCACTATTTGTTTAGGTTCATTTGCATAGTTACAAAAGCAATTTCTGTCTGTGTTCACATATATGAGCATGGCTCCCTCTGGACACTTTTCTGTGGAGTATGGTATTAGGGACTTCTCCATGTCAGTTGTCAAATATTTTTGCCCAATTTTAACCAAATTTCCATTTTCTTGACAGATTTTTATACCATTTGATATTAGGGACTTGTATGAAAATCTGTCAAGAAAATGGAAATTTGGTTAAAATTGGGCAAAAATATTTAGCAATTGATGTGGAGGACTAAGTAAGTTTTGCTGTTGCTGGCAACATTAAATTGCAATAAAAGTGCTGTCTGACTGAAATGGTGTCAGGCTTGTACTTAATGTGTCCATCTGTCATTGGACAGATTTAAGTGAAATTGGTATTGAAAACCTTTGTGAAAATCTGTCAAGAAATTCCATATTTTCTTACAGTCAAGCAAAAATATTGGTGGCTGTACCTGAAGACTTAAGTACATTTGTTGTTGCTGGTGATACGATATTACCACAAAAGCAATCTCTTCAAGTGAGGTGGTATCAACGTGTTAGGATAGACAAGGAGGTGTCAACATTATGTGCTTATGGCACAGTGCTGTGTTTTACATACATTGAATTGTTTGTTGTTAATTTGAAACAAATGGTTACTGAAGCCACTTTCTTGGGTGTTATTTATGAAGTAAAAAAAAGTCTTATGTGGAGATGACATCCATCCACCCATCCTTTAATCTATCCATCCATCAATCAATCCACCCACCCATCCATCCATCCAACCACCCACCTACTCATCCACCCACCCTCCATCCACCCACCCACCCAACCACCCACCATCCACCCACTCACCCATCCAACCACCTATTCACCCAATCATCCAATCACCCACTTCCCACCCACCTTCCACCCACCCACCCATTCATCCACCTACCCATCCATCCATCCAACTACCCAACCATCTAACCACCACCCACCCAGCCATCCACTCCCCACCCCCATCCACCCACCCACCCACCCACCCATTCACCAGTCAATCCACCCGCCCATTTATAACAACATCGAGTACGATGCTCCTCTGGAAGTGAGATATTGGCCTCACCCTGTGGAAATGCCTCTTATTAGGGCACCTACAAGGATACCACATAATGTAATAAATATATTCACGGATGGCAGCAAAATTGGAGGAAAGGTAGGAGCTGCTGCAGTCATAATTAAGGATGACATAGTTCTTCATCAGTCTTAAGTACCAACTACATGAGAGATGCTCTAATAATCAGGCAGAACAGGTAGCAATCCTAAAGGCACTAGAGCAAATTCAAAACCTACAGTTAGCAGAAGATGCATAAAAGACAGTAGTGGTTAACACAGACAGCAAAGTGACACTGGACACACTGCAGAACAGAAACAAACATTACATACTAATAGGGAATATAAGGAAAGAAATAAAGAGGCTGGAGGACCAATAATGGACAGTGTTTTTTAACTGGGTGAAGGCACACATCGGAATAGAAAGAAATGAAATGGCAGACCGTCTGGCCAAGAAGGTGTCAACGGATGACATAGGAGAATTAGTGTATGATAAAATACCAATAGTGACTATAATTACAGAAGGGAAGGAGAACAAAATAACAAAATGGCAGGAGCAGTGGACAAGCTCTACAAAAGGAACAGTAAGTAAATTACTCTTCCCATACATAAAAGAGAGAATGAAGACCATGATACCCATCTCAGCTGAATTTATTGCTATGGTAATGGGTCACGGTTTAACCAGATTGTACCTCCACGGATTCAAGATTATTCCCAATTCAACATGCCCTTGTGGACTAAAAGAAGAACAGACATTTAACCACATAATTTTGAACTGCACACAACTATAAATGAGAGAGGGATCTATGGTCCAAACAGGTGACACCTGGCCCCCTCCATTTGAACAACTCACAAGAAACCACATCATGATGTTCACGAAGTTTGTAAGATCAATAGATGTTAGTGCATTATAAGCCATTTATTGAATATATATACATATTGTGCCTCAGTTTATCTAGGTAATAAGTTAATTGGTTAATAATGCAGTAGATAGAAGATCAAAAACAATAGGTACTAGATTAGAAAACTGAACGTAAACCTGCCATAACTACAGAAAACAGAAGAAATTGTACATAAGTGGTAAATATATGTAATTGTATTGTGAGTATTTAACTCTAAAACATGTAGTATTACTATGTAATGGAGCATGCTGAATGCCAATAAATAAATAAAAATAAAAAACCCACCCACCCATCCACCAATCAATCCACCCGCCCACCCACCCATCCATTTACCCATTCGTCCATCCATCCACATCTGTCTGTCTGTGATGCAGTATGAGCAGCTGAACTGTTCATTATTCAGTGCACTGTGATGGTATAAAAGACTTTATCAGATTGGGCTTTGTTTTGTGTCTGAAATTTGTGGTTCACTGTACAAAAAATATATATCACAAAATATATGCGCAAAGAGTCTGTGACTCATGAATGGGTTATGTTCTTGATTGCTGCTTGTAAGTCAACAGAGTTAATTCCATAATTAAGTTAGATTAAAACTCAACCCTGTCCATATAAAGCAACAATAATATCTTGTGCATAATGAATCATATAAATACCTCTGAATAATGTTCATTAAGTGATGTTAAACAGTACTGA
>Ga0131853_10006529_pt1 | contig 21062 bp, 20 predicted proteins | sample TergutLab28metaG_FD_92764 | JGI IMG/M metagenome (GOLD analysis project Ga0131853, IMG submission 92764) | Labiotermes labralis P1 segment gut microbial communities from Petit-Saut dam, French Guiana - Lab288 P1 (version 2) (version 2) | ecosystem: Host-associated > Arthropoda: Insects >...
CGGGCCACGAGGCGGGGTTCGGCGGGCCACGAGGCGGGATTCGGCGGGCCACGAGGGGGGATTCGGCGGGCCACGAGGCGGGATTCGGCGGGCCACGAGGGGGGATTCGGCGGGTAACGTCACGAGCATGCGCGCCATCGTCTATTCAGAGAACGGCCCGTCCTCCGTCCTGCGCCTGGTCGACCGCCCCGTGCCCGAGCCGGGCTTCGGGGAGGTGCGCGTGCGCCTGCTCAGGGCCGGGGTCAACCCCACGGACCAGAAGATGAGGGCCGGGCTGAGTGCCACCCTCGCGTTCCCGGAGGTCACGCCCGGTCAGGACGGCGCCGGCGTCGTCGACGCGATGGGGGAGGGCGTCGGCGGACTCGGCTTCGGCGACGACGTCTGGCTCTATCTCGCCCAGGACAACCGCCCCTACGGCACCGCCGCGGAGTACGTCGTGGTGCCGGCCGACCGGGCGGTGCGGCTGCCCTCGCGGGGCGGCGACCCCGCGATCCACGATCTCGGTGCCTCGCTCGGGGTGCCGGCGATGACGGCGCATCGGGCGTTGACCGCCGGTGAGCTGACGTCCCGGCTGGGCCCCGGCACGATGGCCGGTCAGACGGTGCTCGTCCAGGGTGGTGCGGGCGCGGTCGGCAATGCCGCGATCCAGCTGGCCCGCTGGTCGGGCGCGAAGGTGATCACCACGGTCAGCAGCGACGAGAAGGCGACGCTGGCCACGGCCGCCGGGGCCGACGCCTGCGTGAACTACCGTCAGGGCGACCCGGTCGCGGAGGTCCGCGACCTGGCGCCGGACGGTGTCGACCTGGTCGTCGAGGTCGCCCCGGCCCTCAACAACGACCTGGACCGTGCGGTGACGCGCCAGCGCGCCACGATCGCCATCTACGCCAACAACGGCGGCGACCAGCTCACGATGCCGCTGCGCGAGACCTTCTCCCGCAACCTGCGCTACCAGTTCGTGCTGCTCTATACGGTCGGCCCCGACCTGCTCGCGGCGGCGGCCGAGGACATCGCCGCCGCGCTGGCCGACGGCGCGCTGCGGGCCGGCGAGGAGGCGGGCCTGCCGCTGCACCACTACCCGTTGGAGGAGACGGCGGCCGCCCACGACGCCGTCGAGGCGGGTGTCGTGGGCAAGGTCCTGATCGACCTCGCCTGAGCCTCGCCGCCGACCGCACCGGCCCACCGCTCGGGCCGACCCCACGGGCCGACCCTCGGGCCGACCCCACGGGCCGGCCGGCGAATGGCCCGCGCCTACGCGGGCCGGTAGGCTTCCGCCGTACCGACATCCTTTAACGAGCCGTCCCGTGAGGCGGAGAAGGAGGTCCTCGTGACGGTCACCCCCGATGAGACCGCCGGCCGCGTCGTCCTCGACGCAGCAGACATCGCGCGTGCGCTGACCCGCATCTCCCACGAGATCCTCGAGCGCAACAAGGGCGCCGACGACCTGATCCTGCTGGGCCTGCACACCCGCGGGGTGCCGCTGGCCCGTCGGATCGCCGAGCGGATCGAGGCGGTCGAGGGCACGCAGGTGGCCACCGGCAGCCTCGACGTCACGATGTACCGCGACGACCTGCGTGCGCACCCGACCCGCACCCCGCACCGCACCGAGCTTCCCGCCACCGGCATCGACGGCAAGACCGTGGTGCTGGTCGACGACGTGCTCTACTCGGGCCGCACCATCAGGGCGGCGCTCGACGCGCTCTCCGACCTGGGCAGGCCGGCGGTGGTGCGACTGGCGGTCCTGGTCGACCGCGGCCACCGCGAGCTCCCGATCCGCGCCGACCACGTCGGCAAGAACCTGCCGACCGCGCGTGCCGAGCGGGTCCGGCTCCAGCTCGTCGAGGTCGACGGCGTCGACGCCGTCTCGATCACCGACGTCCCGCACCCGGCGACCGACGAGGAGGCCGGGCAGTGACCCGTCACCTGCTGAGCATCGACGACGTCACCGTCGGCGACATCCGCCAGCTCTTCGAGACCGCCGAAGAGATGCACGACGTCCAGAACCGCGAGGTCAAGAAGCTGCCCGCGCTGCGAGGCCGCACCATCATCAACCTCTTCTTCGAGGACTCCACGCGCACGCGCTCCAGCTTCGAGATCGCGGGCAAGTGGCTCTCGGCCGACGTCATCAACCTCTCCGCCAAGGGTTCGAGCACGTCGAAGGGCGAGAGCCTGCGCGACACGGTGCTGACCATCACGGCGATGGGCGTCGACGGACTGGTCATCCGCCACCCTGCCTCTGGCGCGCCGCAGCAGGTCGCGGAGTGGGTCGGCATCCCGGTGGTCAACGCCGGCGACGGCATGCACGAGCATCCGACGCAGGCGCTGCTCGACGCCTACACGCTGACTCGGCGCCTCGGGTCGCTCGAGGGCCGCCATGTCGCCATCGTCGGCGACCTGACCCACAGCCGCGTCTTCCGGTCCAACATCAAGTCGCTGACCAAGCTCGGCGCGCGGGTCACGGTCGTGGCCCCTCCCACGCTCATGCCGAGCGGCGTGGGCACCTGGTCGAAGGAGGCCGGCTTCGCGACGGCGTACGACCTCGATCCCGTGCTGCCCGACGCCGACGCCGTGATGATGCTGCGAGTGCAGCGCGAGCGGATGAGCGGCGGGTACTTCCCGAGCCCGCGCGAGTACACCGTCGGCTACGGCCTGACCCGTGACCGGCTCCGGCTGCTCAAGCCGGGTACGCCGATCCTGCACCCCGGTCCGATGAACCGCGGCCTGGAGATCTCGGCCGACGCCGCCGACGCGATCGACTCGGTCGTGCTCGACCAGGTCTCGGCGGGCGTCGCGATCCGGATGGCCGTGCTCTACCACCTGCTCGCCGGAGAGCCCGCATCGATGGAGGTTGGCTGATGGGAACCCTGATCAAGGGCGCCTCGCTGCTCGGGCGGCAGCCCGCAGACGTGTACGTCGAGGACGGCGTGATCCGGGAGATCGGCTCGGTGACGTCCTCGGCCGAGACCACGGTCGACGCCGACGGACTGGTCCTGCTGCCCGGCCTCGTCGACCTGCACACCCACCTGCGCGAGCCCGGCCGTGAGGACGCCGAGACGGTGCTGACCGGCTCGCAGGCCGGTGCCGCCGGGGGCTACACGGCGCTGCTGGCCATGGCGAACACCGACCCGGTCACCGACACCGCCGAGGCCGCCGAACGCGTCTTCGACCTGGGCCGGGCGACCGGCCTGGTCGACGTGGTGCCGGTGGGGGCGGTCACGAAGGGGCTCGCGGGCGCGGAGCTGGCCGAGCTCGGCCTGATGCACCGCAGCCGGGCGAGGGTGAACGTCTTCTCCGACGACGGCCGGTGCGTCGGCGACGCCCGGGTGATGCGGCGCGCCCTGGAGTACGTCAAGGCATTCGGCGGCGTCATCAGCCAGCACAGCCAGGACCCGGCTCTCGCCGGGCCGGCCGCCTGCTGCCACGAGGGTCCGCTCTCCGGCGAACTGGGCCTGCCGGGCTGGCCCGGTGTGGCCGAGGAGGTCATCGTGGCCCGCGACGTGATGCTGGCACGCCACACCGGCTCCCGCGTCCACGTCGCCCACGTCTCCACCGCCGGCTCGATCGAGGTGATCCGCTGGGCGAAGGCGCAGGCCGCACGCGACGGACACTGGGACGTGACGGCCGAGGTGACCCCGCACCACCTGCTCCTCACCACCGACCTGCTGGCCGGCTACGACCCCGTCTACAAGGTCAACCCGCCGCTGCGTCCCGCCGAGGACGTCGAGGCACTCCGACTCGCCCTCGCCGACGGCACCATCGACGCCGTCGCGACCGACCACGCGCCGCACGCGCGCCACGACAAGGAGCACGCCTTCGTCGACGCGGCCTTCGGGATGCTCGGCCTGGAGACGGCGCTCTCGGTGGTCGCCACGGTGATGGTCGAGCAGGGGCTGCTCGACTGGGCCGGGGTCGCCCGCGTCATGTCGAGCGCGCCGGCGACCATCGCCGGGCTCGAGGGCCACGGCCGCCCGCTCGCCGTCGGCGAGCCGGCCAACCTCGTGCTCCTCGACCCGACGGCCAGCTACGTGGTCGACAGGGATGCGTCGTACTCGCTGAGTCGCAACAACCCGTGGCACGAGCGCAAGCTCAGCGGCCAGGTCAAGGGCACCTTCCTGCGCGGAAAGCAGACCTTCGGGGCGTAATTCGGATGGCCGCCGACGCCGGGCCCGGTAGAGTTGCCACATCATGTGGATCCAGCGCTGACTCGACCCGCGTCCGCGGCGCCTTCTAGGCATTGCCCGGCGGGTCTCCTCCTCTCGAGAAGGCCAGCGCCATGTCCACTCCCATCGTCATCGACGACCTCTCCGTCTCGTTCCGCTCCGGTCCCGTCCTGAGCGGCATCGACCTGATCGCCCAGCCCGCACGCCGGCTCGCACTCGTCGGCGAGAACGGCAGCGGCAAGTCGACGCTGCTGCGTGCGGTCGCCGGCCGGCTTCCGGCGTACGCGCAGGTGAGCGGCACGGTGCAGGCTCCGGCCGATCTCGTGTACGTCGCCCAGGAGCCGCCGTTCCGCGACGACGAGACGATCGCCCAGGTGCTGGCCAGCACACTGCGGCCGCTGCGGGAGGCGGTCGCCCAGGTCGAAGCGCTCGCGGCACGGCTCGACGAGGCTGAGGTCGCGACCCGTTATGCCGAGGTCCTGGACTGGGCGATCGCGCACGACGCCTGGGACGCCGACCGCCGCGCCGCGCTCGCCGCGGACCGGCTCGGTCTCGCTGCGCTCGACCAGACGCGGCTGATCGGCTCGCTCTCGGGTGGCCAGCGCACCCGGCTCGCCCTGGCCACGGCCATCACCCGCCGCCCCGAGGCGCTGCTCCTGGACGAGCCCACCAATCACCTCGACGACGCCGCGATCGAGGTCCTGGCCGACTTTCTGCGTGACCTGCCAGGGGTGGTGCTGATGGCCAGCCACGACCGGGTCTTCCTCGACGAGGTCGCCACCGACCTCTACGACCTCGACCCGACCGCGTTCGGCACCGACGGCCTGGGCGGGCGCCGGTTCGGCGGCGGCTGGAGCGAGTACGCCGAGGCGCGCCGTGCCGCCCGCGCACGCTGGGAGGAGACCTACGCCCTCCAGCAGGAGGAGATCAAGGCGCTGCGGGCGGCGACCCGGATCGGCGCCGACGCGATCGCGCACAACCGCGGGCCGCGCGACAACGACAAGTTCATCTACGGCTTCAAGGGCGCGAACGTCGATCGGGCGCTCGCTCGGCGCAAGAAGGACGCCGTACGCCGGTTGGACGATGCCGAGGCCGCCCAGGTGCGCAAGCCGCGGCCGCCACTGACCTTCCGGTCCGATCTGACCGCCACCGCGGGCGTGGGACGGGCCGTCGTCGTACGGCGCCTCGAAGTGGCCGGCCGGCTGAGCGTGCCGGTGCTCGACCTGGGGGCGGGGGATCATCTGCTCGTCACGGGCGCCAACGGCAGCGGGAAGTCGACGCTGCTCGGCGTACTCTCCGGCCGGATCGCGCCCACCTCGGGCGAGGTCGGCGTGCACGCGCGCCGGGTCGCCGAGCTCCGCCAGGACCCGGACTTCCCCGACCTGCGCGAGACCCCGGCGGCGCGCTACCTCGCGGTCCTCGGCGCCGCCCGCGCCGAGGAGCTGCCGCTGCGTGCGCTCGGGCTGATCCATCCTCGCGACCTGACCCGGCCGCTAGGCGCCCTCTCCGTCGGGCAACGACGTCGGCTCGACCTCGCCCTCGCGATCGGCAGGGGGCCCGACCTGCTCCTGCTCGACGAGCCGACCAACCACCTCTCGCTCACCCTGGCCGGGGAGCTCGAGGAGGCGATCGGCGCGTCGTCGGGCTCGGTGGTGGTCGCCTCGCACGACCGCTGGCTGCGGCGCCGATGGGCCGGCGCGACGCTGGCCCTGAGCCACGATCGGTCGGCGGCGCTGCCAGACTGACCGCCATGAGCGACGTCTTCGCCGACAGGCTGGCCGACTGGCAGGCGTACACCCGGACACCCTGGTCCCGGATCCGGTACGCCGTGGTGGCCGAGACCCTGCGCCGCCAGGTCCTCGCGCTAGCGCCCGGGGGTGAGCGGCTGCGCATCCTCGACGTCGGCGGCGGCGACGGCCGGGACTCGGTTCCGCTCGCGGCCGGCGGTCATGACGTCACGATCCTGGATCCGGCGGCCGAATGGCTCGCGGAGGCGGAGCGGCGGGCCGCGGAGTCGGGCGCCGCGATCACGACGGTCCTCGGCGGGCTCGACGACCTGTTCGGGGCCTTCGCCGGCCGCGAGTACGACCTCGTGCTGTGCCACTTCGTGCTGCGCTACCGGCCGGCCGGGGCGGCCTCCGACGGGCACACCGACGCCGAGCGGCTGGCCGCGCTGGTGCGGCCAGGCGGGCGGCTCTCGCTGATCGACGCCAACCCGGCGGCCCTGGTGCTCATGCAGCTCACCCGCAGCGGACCCGAGGCCGCACTCGCGGAGCTGGGGCGCGAGACCTCGCACACCGTCACCTTCGACCACGACACCCGCAAATACGGCCTGGCCGAGGCCGAGGCCGATCTGGCGGCGGCGCGGCTGCGGGTGGTGGCCGGCTACGGCGCGCGGATCGCCAACGACCTGCTCACCGACGACGCGGCCAAGCACGATCCGGCGTACTTCGCCCGAATGCTCGAGCTGGAGATCGCGCTCTGCGACCAGGAGCCGTTCCGCCGCATCGGCGGCCTGTGGCAGCTGGTCGCGGAGCGACCTGCCTGAGCCCCTCCCCGGCTCAGGCGCTCATGACCACCTTGAGGGCCTTGGTCTCGGCCGCCCGCCCGAAGACGTCGTAGGCCTCCATGATCTCGGCCAGCCCGAACCGGTGACTGACGAAGCCGCCGACGTCCAGGCGCCCCTGGGCCAGCAGCTTGATGAGCATGGGGGCACTGTCGGTGTTGACCAGGCCGGTGGTGATGGTCAGGTTCTCGATCCAGGCCTTGTCCAGCGGGAAGCTCACCGGCGCGCCGTGGACGCCGACGTTGGCGACGTGGCCTGCCGGCCGGACGATGTCGAGGCACATGTCCCACGTCGCCGGGACGCCGACCGCCTCGATCGCGACGTCGACCCCGAGTCCGTCGGTCATCGCCATCACCTGGTCGCGCCAGTCGGAATCGGAGGCGATCACGCCGTCGCTGGCGCCGAAGCTGCGCGCCATCTCGACCCGGTTGGCGTCGAGGTCGACGGCGATGACGCGGGAGGGGCCGTAGAGGCCGGCGGTGGCGATGGCGGCCAGGCCGACAGGCCCCGAGCCGACCACGGCGACGACGTCGCCGGGCTTGACCGCGCCGTACTGCACGCCGATCTCGTGGCCGGTCGGGAGGATGTCGCTGATCAGCACGGCGAGCTCGTCGGGAACGCCCTCGGGCACCCGGTACAGCGAGGTCTCGGCGAAGGGCACGCGCACGTACTCGGCCTGGGTGCCGTCGATGAGGTGACCGAAGATCCAGCCGATCCCCGGGGCGCCCTCCTCGGCCTGGCAGTGGGAGTAGACGCTGCGCTTGCAGTAGACGCACTTCCCGCACGCGGAGATGCAGCTGATGATGACGCGGTCGCCCACGGCGAGGTCGGTGACCGCCGGTCCGATCTCGGTGATCGTGCCGACGCCCTCGTGACCCAGGATGCGGCCGTCGGTGACGGCGGGCACGTCGCCCTTGAGGATGTGCAGGTCGGTGCCGCAGATGGTCGTGGTCTCGACCTTCACGATGGCATCGGTCGGCTTGAGGATGAGCGGGTCCGGGACCTCTTCCCACGCCTTCTGGCCGGGGCCGTGGTAGACGAGTGCGCGCATGCTGGCTCCTTCGCGGCGAGCCCGGCGAGACTCGCGCGGAGCCGATCGCGGGGCACTGGGTGGTCACGACGCTAGTCGCGTCCCCGCGGCACGGCTAGGGTCGCCGGACTGGTAAGGTCGCGTCTTGACCGACATCCTTTAAGCACCGTCCCGTGAGGCGGAGAAGGAGGCCCGGGTGCACAGTCCTGCCGCCATCCAGCCAGCACTGCTCGTTCTCGAAGACGGGCGCGCGTTCCGCGGTGAGTCCTTCGGGGCCACCGGCGAGACCTTCGGAGAGGCGGTCTTCGCCACCGGCATGACCGGTTACCAGGAGACCCTCACCGACCCGAGCTACCACCGCCAGGTCGTCGTCATGACCGCGCCGCACGTCGGCAACACCGGCATGAACGACGAGGACCCCGAGTCCGCCAGGATCTGGGTCGCCGGCTACGTCGTGCGCGATCCCGCGCGGGTGCCGTCCAACTGGCGCAGCCGCCGGTCGCTGGACGACGAGCTCAAGGCGCAGGGAGTCGTCGGCATCTCCGGCGTGGACACCCGCGCGCTCACCCGGCACCTGCGCGAGGCCGGCGCGATGCGCGTCGGGATCTCCACGGTCGAGACCGACCCCGAAGCGCTGCTGGCCAAGGTCCGCGCGAGTGCCCAGATGGTGGGAGCAGCGCTGAGCGACGAGGTCTCCACCGCCGAGACCTACGTGGTCCCGGCACAGGGCGAGAAGCGCTTCACCGTCGCCGCCCTCGACCTCGGCATCAAGGACAACACCCCGCGGATGATGAGCGAGCGTGGCATCGAGGTGCACGTGCTGCCCGCCACCGCGACCATCGACGACATCCGCGCCGTGGCGCCCGACGGGCTCTTCTACTCCAACGGCCCCGGCGACCCCGCCGCCACGACGCAGCAGATCCAGGTGCTGCAGGAGGCACTGGGCGACGGGCTGCCGTACTTCGGGATCTGCTTCGGCAACCAGCTCTTCGGCCGCGCGCTCGGCTTCGGCACCTACAAGCTGAAGTACGGCCACCGCGGCATCAACCAGCCGGTCATGGACCGCACCACCGGCAAGGTCGAGGTGACCGCCCACAACCACGGCTTCGCCGTCGATGCGCCGCTGGATGCGCCGACCCAGACGCCGTACGGCGCGGCCGCGGTCAGCCACGTCAACCTCAACGACGACTGCGTCGAGGGCCTCGAGCTGCGCGACGAGCACGGCGCGCTGTTGGCCTTCTCCGTGCAGTACCACCCGGAGGCCGCGGCCGGCCCGCACGATGCCGCCTACCTCTTCGACCGCTTCTGCGACCTGATGACCGACCACTCCGAAGGGCGGAACTGATGCCCAAGCGCACCGATCTCAAGTCCGTGATGGTCATCGGCTCCGGCCCGATCGTCATCGGCCAGGCCTGCGAGTTCGACTACTCCGGCACCCAGGCCTGCCGCGTGCTCAAGGAGGAGGGCCTGCGGGTCATCCTGGTCAACTCCAACCCGGCCACGATCATGACCGACCCGGAGTTCGCCGACGCCACCTACGTCGAGCCGATCACGCCGGAGTACGTCGAGAAGGTGATCGCCAAGGAGCGCCCCGACGCCCTGCTGGCCACCCTCGGCGGTCAGACCGCGCTCAACTGCGCGGTGGCACTCGACGCGGCGGGCATCCTGGAGAAGTACGGCGTCGAGCTCATCGGCGCCACCATCGAGGCGATCGAGCGCGGCGAGAACCGCGAGCAGTTCAAGAAGATCGTCGACGAGCTCGGCGGTGAGTCGGCCCGATCGGTGATCTGCCACTCGGTCGAGGACCTCCTGGGCGCGGCCGGCGAGCTCGGCTACCCGATGGTCGTGCGGCCCTCCTTCACGATGGGCGGCGCGGGCTCGGGCATGGCCTACGGTGAGGCCGACCTGCGCCGCATCGGCGGTGCCGGCCTGGCAGCGTCGCCGACCACCGAGGTGCTCCTGGAGGAGTCGATCCTCGGCTGGAAGGAGTACGAGCTCGAGGTCATGCGCGACAAGGCCGACAACACGGTCATCGTCTGCTCCATCGAGAACCTCGACCCGATGGGCGTCCACACGGGCGACTCGATCACCGTCGCGCCGGCGATGACGCTGACCGACCGCGAGTACCAGAAGATGCGCGACCTGGCCATCGGCATCATCCGCGCCGTGGGCGTGGAGACCGGCGGCTGCAACATTCAGTACGCCGTCAACCCGGCCGACGGGCGCCTGATCGTCATCGAGATGAACCCGCGGGTCTCGCGCTCGAGCGCCCTGGCCTCGAAGGCGACCGGCTTCCCGATCGCCAAGATCGCCGCGAAGGTCGCCCTGGGCTACACCCTCGACGAGATCGCGAACGACATCACCACCCGCGAAGACGGGAAGAGCACCCCGGCCAGCTTCGAGCCGACGCTCGACTACGTCGTGGTCAAGGTGCCGCGCTTCGCGTTCGAGAAGTTCCCCGGTGCCGACCCGGTGCTGACCACGCACATGAAGTCGGTCGGCGAGGCGATGGCGATCGGGCGCAACTTCACCGAGGCCCTGCAGAAGGCGCTGCGCTCCCTGGAGAAGCGCGAGGCCGTCTTCGACTGGGCCGAGCCGGTGGGGCAGAAGGCCGACCTGCTGCGGCGCGTCGCCGTGCCGCACGACGGCCGTCTGAAGCTCGTGATGGACGCCATCCGCGCCGGCGCCACCGAAGAGGAGGTCTTCGAGGCCACCAAGATCGACCCGTGGTTCGTCGACCAGCTCTTCCTGATCCACGAGGTCGCAACCCAGGTCGCGGACGCCCCGGAGCTGACTCCGGAGATCCTGCGCCACGCCAAGCGACACGGCTTCTCCGACGTACAGATCGGCCGGATGCGGGGGATGACCGCCGACGTCGTCCGCGGGGTGCGCCATGCGCTCGGCGTACGCCCGATCTACAAGACGGTCGACACCTGTGCGGCCGAGTTCGCCGCCACGACGCCGTACCACTACAGCTCCTACGACGAGGAGACCGAGGTCGCCCCGCGGGAGAAGCCGGCGGTGATCATCCTCGGCAGCGGCCCGAACCGCATCGGCCAGGGCATCGAGTTCGACTACTCCTGCGTGCACGCCTCGCTCGCGCTCTCGGAGGCCGGCTACGAGACCATCATGGTCAACTGCAACCCCGAGACCGTCTCCACCGACTACGACACCTCCGACCGGCTCTACTTCGAGCCGCTGACCCTCGAGGACGTCCTCGAGGTCGTCCACGCCGAGCAGGCCGCCGGCCCGGTGGTCGGCGTCGTGTGTCAGCTCGGCGGTCAAACGCCGCTGGGCCTGGCGCAGGCGCTGAAGGACAACGGCGTGCCCATCGTCGGCACCAGCCCCGAGGCGATCCACCTCGCCGAGGAGCGCGGCGCCTTCGGCCGGGTGCTGGCCGAGGCCGGCCTGGTCGCCCCCAAGCACGGGATGGCCACCACCTTCGCCGAGGCCCGTGGGATCGCGGCTGAGGTCGGCTATCCGGTGCTGGTGCGGCCGTCGTACGTGCTGGGCGGTCGCGGCATGCAGATCGTGTACGACGACGACGCGCTGAAGACCTACATCGAGGCCGCCACGGAGATCAGCCTCGACCGGCCGGTGCTGGTCGACAAGTTCGTCGACGACGCGGTCGAGATCGACGTCGACGCGCTCTACGACGGCACCGACCTCTTCCTCGGGGGCGTCATGGAGCACATCGAGGAGGCCGGCATCCACTCCGGCGACTCCTCCTGTGCGCTGCCGCCGATCACGCTGGGCGCCGCGGAGATCGCCCGGATCCGCGCCGCCACCGAGGCGATCGCACGGGGCGTGGGCGTCAAGGGCCTGATCAACATCCAGTTCGCCCTGGGCTCCGACGTGCTCTACGTCCTGGAGGCCAACCCGCGTGCCTCGCGCACGGTGCCGTTCGTCTCCAAGGCCACCGCCACGCCGCTGGCCAAGGCGGCCGCCCGACTGATGCTGGGCGAGTCGATCGGGCAGCTCCGCGATGCCGGCGTCCTGCCCGCCGAGGGCGACGGCGGCACCCTGCCCAGCCACCAGCCGATCGCGGTCAAGGAGGCGGTGCTCCCCTTCAACCGGTTCCGTACGCCGGAGGGGCACCAGCTCGACACCGTGCTCGGCCCCGAGATGAAGTCGACCGGCGAGGTCATGGGCCTCGACGCCGACTTCGGCCGGGCCTTCGCCAAGTCGCAGGCCGGCGCCTTCGGTCCGCTGCCGACCTCGGGTCGGGTCTTCGTCTCGGTCGCCAACCGCGACAAGCGCACCATGGTCTTCCCGATCAAGGTGCTGGCCGACCACGACTTCGAGATCTTCGCCACGCAGGGCACCGCCGAGGTGCTGCGTCGCAACGGCGTCGAGTCGACCATCGTGCGCAAGCACTCCGAGGGCACCGGTCCCGACGGGGAGAAGACGACCGTGCAGATGATCCTCGACGGCGAGTTCGACCTGGTCATCAACACCCCGAACGGGTCGGCCTCGGGCAGGTCCGCGCGGATCGACGGCTACGAGATCCGGTCCGCCTCGGTGATCGCGAACATCCCCTGCATCACCACCATCCAGGGCATGGGCGCGGCGGTGCAGGGCATCGAGGCGCTCGAGCGCGGGGAGATCGGCGTCCGTTCGCTGCAGGACTGGGCGCGGGCGCTGAGCGAGGCCGAGGCGGCCCAGGCGGAGTCAGGCCAGAGGGAGTCGGGCCAGGGGGAGTCGGGCCAGGGGAAGCCGGCCTGATGGGACGCCCCTATCGCGTCCTCTTCGACCAGTTCCTGATCCACTCCGACCCCGAGCGGGCCCACCACCAGGCGTTCGCGGCGATCCGCGCGGCGCGGCCACTGCTGCGGTTGCGTGACCTCCCGGGCCGACCCGTGGAGGCGATGGGGCTGAGCTTCCCCAACGTGCTCGGGCTGGCCGCGGGCTTCGACAAGAACGGCGTCGGCATCGACGCGTTGGCAGGTCTCGGCTTCGGGCACGTCGAGATCGGCACGGTCACCGGCGAGCCGCAGCCCGGCAACCCCCAGCCACGGCTGTTCCGGCTTCCCGGCGACCGGGCGATCGTCAACCGGATGGGGTTCAACAACGACGGGGCCGAGGTCGTCGCCGCGCGGCTGGGCGCCCGGGCCGACCGGCTCGACGGCCGCGGACCGGGCCGGTCCGCGGTGCTGGGCGTCAACATCGGCAAGACCAAGCTCGTGCCGGACGACGACCAGGCGGCCGTCGAGGCCGACTACGCCAAGTCGACGCGCCTGCTCGCGCCGTACGCCGACTATCTCGTCGTCAACGTGAGCTCGCCCAACACGCCCGGTCTGCGTAACCTGCAGGCCGTGGAGCGGCTCGAGCCGTTGCTCGAGCACGTCCGTCGTACCGCGGACGGCGTCACGGGGGAGCGCCGGGTGCCGCTGCTGGTGAAGATCGCCCCGGACCTCGCCGACGACGACGTCCTGGCGGTGGCCGACCTCGCCGTCGCGATCGGGCTCGACGGCATCATCGCCACCAACACGACCATCGGTCGCGAGGGGCTGCGGGCGCACCCGCACGACATCGCCGAGATCGGCGCCGGCGGCCTCTCCGGTGCGCCGCTGCGCGCCCGGGCGACCGAGGTGCTGCGCCTGCTGCGCGGCCGTGCCGGCGCCCGGCTGACACTGATCGGGGTCGGCGGGATCACCTCGGTGCCCGACGCCCGCGAGCGGCTCGCCGCCGGTGCCGACCTGATCCAGGGCTATTCCGCGTTCATCTACGAGGGGCCGCTGTGGCCCCGCCGGATCGCCTCCGGCGCCGCTTGAGGCGCGGCGCTCAGCCGAATCGGAACTCGTTGGCGACCAGCTTGAGCTGCCTGCCGATCGGCGCCGCCCACTCCGCGTCGATCGCGTTCCAGGCGGCGTCGTCGGGAACATAGCCCGCCGGCATCGCAGGCATCGACTCCAGCAGTCGGATGCGCTCCATGGTGGGCGGGTGGGAGTCGTCGATCCGGCTGCTCCTCTCGTCCCCCCGCCGGCGGGCGGATGCCCGCTCCTCCGCGTCGAAGCCGGTACGGAAGGCGCTGAGCGCGGCGGCGATGCCGGACGTGCGGGCAGCGCCTCGCCGGATCGCGACGTCGATCGCCTCCGTGGCCAGGAGGAGCTCGAGCATGCTGATCGCGGCCGCGGTCCCCGCGACCGCGGCCGAGGCGAGGTCGGCGTAGTGCTCCTGCCTGCGGTGGGAGGGACCGGAGGCGAGGAGGATCAAGCGCCCGTAGCCCTCGACGGCCGCCCGCAACGGTGCGGTGAGAAGGCGCATCACGTCGCGCGTCACGATCATGGCAGAACGCGCGGTCAGGTGCGGTGAGAAGAGCCCGATCCAGTTCTCGAGGGAGTCGAGGGCCGCAATGACGAATCGGAGCTGGGTGACGTCGGCGTGAGCGAGGTGCCCCAGCTCGTGGGCGAGGAGCGCGACCCTCTCCTGACGACTGGCCGCTTCCCACAGCGGTGCGCCGACGACCAGGACTCGTGTCCGGAGTCCACGCGCGCTTACCGAGGCGTTGATGTCGCCGTTGATCCCGATCCGGGTCGGGACCGGACTTCCGACAAGCGTCGCGATGTCGGTGATCAGGTCGCGGGTGGCCGGGCGGTTGGCGCCGAGCAGGCCGGGGGAGGAGCGGCGCGGCCGCCGGAGCGGTTGGACCACGATCAGCACGACCAGCGCGAGCGCGCCTGCGAGCTTGGCAGCCAACGGCGTACCGGGCCATAGGAGCCGAGCGCCGCCTACGAGCAGGGCCAGTGTCACCAGGTGGACGAGCGCGACAGCAGCAGCACGAGGACGCGGTCCAGGCTCATCGCGCGCTGCTGGCCGTCACGCCCGATCGCGTCGACCAAGCGTTGGTTCATCCCGTGCGCGATCCGCGTATGTGCGCGCGAGATGCGGCTCTCGGTGTTCGGCGGCGACATGGGGCCTTCAGCGGCGGTAGCGCATCGACTCGGCGAGCGCCGTCAGGCGGGAGGCGACCGGCCGCGCCCATTCCGCCTCGATCGCTGCCCACTCCTCGGGTGTGCGCGTCACCGCGGCCTCCATCCGGGGGCTGGACTCGAGCAGGCGGAGGCGGTCGCAGGTCAACGGGTGTTCGGCGTCCATGCGGCTCTTCTCGGCCGCGCCGCTGCGGCGCACCCCGGCGCGCCGGTCGGCATCGAACGCCTCCCGGAAGGCCTGCAGGGCCGGCGCAGGATCCTCCCGGCACACGGCCGCCCGATTGACGGCGACCTCGATGCCGAGCGTTGCCAGCGTCACCTCGAGTGCGTCGACCGCCCCGTCGGTGCCGGCCGCGCGCGCCGCACACAGGTCGGCGAGAGCCTCGGCCCGGCGATGATCCGGAGCGGCAACCAGGCTGATCACGTGCGCGTACCCGGTGAGCACGACCCGCACCGGCCAGAAGATGAGGCGTTGGATGCCCGGGTTCATCAGCGCTCGCCGGCCGAGCGTCGGCCCATGACCGAGCGAGGCCGACGAGGTGTTGACCGGCGTGAAGATCGACAGCCAGTGGTCGAGGGTCTGTAGGGCCCCTGACACGTAGCGCCCGTGCAGCGGGTCCCCGTTGGCGAAGTGCCCCAGCTCGTGGGCGAGTACGGCGATCCGGGCCTGCTCCGACGAGGCGGCCCACAGGGGCGCCCCGAACCCGACGGTCCTGCCGCGCAGGCCGGTCAGCGAGGCCGTTGCGTTGATCCTGCTGAACACCTCGAGGCGGGTGGGCATGGGCGCGCCGATGGCTGCCGCGATATCGGCCACCAACGCATGGGTCGCAGGGGCCTTCTCAGGGTCGACCAGGCCGGCGCCCTTGGTGGCACGCGGGAACGTCGGGCGCAGTGCGAAGGCGACGAGCAGGCAGAGTACGCCGAGCACCTTGTGCTCCACGTTGGTGCCGGGCCACAGCGCCCAGACCGCCGCCGCGACGAACGCCAGGGTGACCAGGTGGACGGCGCCGCAGAGCACGACGACCACGACCCGCCGGACGGAATGACGGCCTCGACCGGCGGCGAGCACTTCGACCAGACGGCGATCGATCGCGGCGGCCCGGTTCTCCGCGGCGCGAGTGAACCGGGTTTCCCGGAGCGAGGTCGGCATGGGCGAGAATGTAATCGCTCAAGGCCCCGCGCGAAGCAAGAGGAGTAAACCCGTGTCCTTCCCAGAGCGCCTTGCGGCGGTCGTCCACGCTCGCGGGCCGCTGTGTGCCGGCATCGACCCGCACGCCGGTCTGCTGGCCGAATGGGGCCTCGCCGATGACGTCGCCGGCCTCGAGCGGTTCGCGCTGACGGCGGTCGAGGGGCTCGCGCCGTACGTCGCCGTGGTCAAGCCGCAGAGCGCGTTCTACGAGCGCTTCGGCTCCCGCGGCGTGGCGGTGCTCGAGCGGGTGATCGCCGAGTCGCGGGCCGCGGGGGCGCTGGTGCTGCTCGACGTCAAGCGCGGCGACATCGGTTCGACCTCGCAGGCCTACGCCGACGCCTATCTCGACCCCGCCTCGCCGCTGGCCTCCGACGCGATCACGGTCAGCCCCTACCTCGGCTTCGGGTCGCTGGACCCGTTCGTCGAGACCGCCCGCAGGCACGACGCGGGGCTCTTCGTGCTCGGCCTGACCTCGAACAAGGAGGGGCCCGAGGTGCAGCGCGCCGTCACCGACACCGGCGAGACCGTCGCCGAGCGGATGTTCGACCACCTGCGATCGCTGAACGCGGGCGCCGCGCCGTACGGCCCGTTCGGAGCGGTGGTGGGCGCCACCATCGGCGCGCCTCCCGACCGCGACGGTGTCTCGCCGCTCGACTTCAACGGGCCCATCCTGGCGCCGGGCTTCGGCGAGCAGGGCGGGACGGCGGCCGACATCAGGCGGATCTTCGCGGGCCTGCCGGTGCTGCCCAGCAGCAGCCGCGGCCTGCTGCGCCAGGGGCCGTCGCCCGACGCGCTGCGCGACGCCGCACGGCGTACGAACGACGAGCTCGGCGCCTGATGCGTCGGCATGGCCTGACCGGCCGCGGGGCGGGGACTACGGCAGCGCTGGTGCTCGCCGGCGGCCTGCTGGCGGGGGTCGCCGCATGCGGCAACACCTACTCGTCGTACTGCAACGCGGTCACGGCCCAGCAACAGGAGTTGGGCCAGGCCCTGTCCGCGGGGCCCTCCCAGGGGTTCATCGAGGCGCTTCCGATCCTGCAAGGGCTGCAGGGCAAGGCGCCGTCCGACATCCGAGGCGACTGGAACCAGGTGGTCGGCGCCGTCCAGGGACTGCGCGGCGCACTTCAGGCGGCAGGGGTCGACCCGGCCACCTACAACACGTCGCACCCACCCACGGGCGTCACCGCCGCGCAACGGGCGCGGATCGCCGCCGCCGCGACGGCGCTCGGCAGCCAGGCGACGATCTCCTCGTGGAACGCGGTGCAGCAGCAGGTGCGCGACGTGTGCCACACGCAGTTGTACGTGGGGGCCTGATGGACGGGGCCGGGGCGGGTGGCTAGATTGGCGCGCACCGGACGCCGACCAGAAGGAAACCCGTGGCACTGCCCCCGCTGACCGCCGAACAACGCCAGGCCGCCCTCGAGAAGGCCGCTGCCTCCCGTCGGGAACGGGCTGAGGTGAAGAACCGCCTGAAGAACTCGGGTGCGTCGATCACCGACGTCATCGAGCAGGGCCAGGTCAACGACGTGATCGGCAAGATGAAGGTCGTCGACCTGCTGCAGTCGATGCCGGGTCTGGGCAAGGTCCGCGCTCGAGCGCTGATGGATCGTCTCGGCATCGCCGAGAGCCGGCGCGTCCGCGGCCTCGGCGCCAAGCAGATCGAGGCGCTGCACCACGAGTTCAACCCGCTCTGACGGGCGTCCTGATGAGCGCAGCACCCCGACCCAGCCGGCTCGTCGTCCTCGCGGGGCCGACGGCAGTCGGCAAGGGCACCGTCGCCTCGGCCGTGCGCCAGGACCACCCCGAGGTCTACCTGTCGGTCTCCGCCACGACCCGCAAACCCCGTCCGGGCGAGGTGCACGGCGTGCACTACTGGTTCGTCTCCGACGACGAGTTCGATCGGATGATCGCCGCCGGCGAGCTCCTCGAATGGGCGGTCGTGCACAAGGTGGCCCGCTACGGTACGCCTCGCCGACCCGTCGAGGAGGCGCTGGCCGCGGGCCGGCCCGCGATGCTCGAGATCGACCTGCAGGGTGCCCGCCAGGTGCGCGAGACCATGCCGGGCGCGCTCTTCGTCTTCCTCGCCCCGCCGTCGTGGGACGAGCTGGTCCGGCGCCTCGTGCGCCGTGGCACCGAGACGGCGGAGGAGAGGGAGCGCCGTCTCGGCACGGCGCGGGTCGAGATGGCCGCCGAGACCGAGTTCGACGTCACCATCGTCAACTCCGAAGTTCATCAGGCCGTCGCCGAGTTGGTAGACTTGATGAGGTCCGGCACCCCGGACGTATCCCCGGACTTGTGAGGCTATGAAGTGGCTGCCCCTCAGATCGACGCGCAGGGCGTGACGAACCCCTCCATCGACGACCTGCTCGCGAAGACCGACAGCAAGTACAAGCTGGTCCTCTACAGCGCCAAGCGCGCGCGCCAGATCAACGCCTACTACAGCCAGCTCGGCGAGGGCCTGCTCGAGTACGTCGGCCCGCTGGTCGAGACGCACGTGCAGGAGAAGCCGCTGTCGATCGCGCTGCGCGAGATCAACGACGACCTGCTGACCTGCGAGGACGTCGACCCGGCCGAGCTCGCGGCGGAGGCCGCCGCCCAGGCTGCGGCTGCTGAGTCCTTCTCCGGCGGCGAGTGAGCCTCCGCTGACAGGCGACATGACGGACGCCGCTTCCCCGCTGGGGGAGCGGCGCTCTGTCGTTTCCGAGCCCGCCGTACGCCGGGTCGTCCTCGGCGTGAGCGGCGGCATCGCGGCGTACAAGGCGGCCGAGCTGCTGCGCCGGTTCACCGAGTCGGGCCACGACGTCACCGTGGTGCCGACGGCGGCGGCGCTGGAGTTCGTCGGCGCGCCGACCTGGGCCGCGCTCTCGGGCAAGCCGGTCACCTCCTCGCCGTGGGAGTCCGTGCACGAGGTGCCGCACGTCCGGATCGGGCAGAGCGCCGACCTCGTCGTGGTGGCGCCCGCGACCGCCGACCTGATTGCGAAGGCGGCCGCCGGGCTGGCCGACGATCTGCTCACCAACACCCTGTTGACCGCGCGCTGCCCGGTCGTCTTCGCCCCGGCGATGCACACCGAGATGTGGGAGCACCCCGCCACCCGCGAGAACGTCGCGACCCTGCGCCGGCGCGGCGCGTTGGTGATCGAGCCGGCCGAGGGGCGCCTGACCGGCAAGGACACCGGCAAGGGACGCTTCCCCGAGCCCGCCGAGATCTTCGAGTACGCCGTCGCCGTGCTCGCCCGCGGCGGGGTCAGCGACCTCGCGGGGCGCCGCGTCGTGGTCTCGGCCGGCGGCACCCGGGAGTACCTCGACCCGGTCCGCTTCCTCGGCAACCGGTCCAGCGGTCTGCAGGGCTACGCCATCGCCCGCGCCGCGGCGGCGCGCGGCGCCGAGGTGACGCTGGTTGCGGCGAACGTCACGCTGCCCGACCCGGCCGGGGTCAAGGTCGTCCGTGTCGAGACCACGTCGCAGCTGCGTGACGCCGTCCTGAGCGCCAGTGCGGGCGCCGATGCGGTCGTGATGTCCGCGGCACCCGCCGACTTCCGTCCCACGACCGTCAGCGACGCGAAGATCAAGAAGTCGACCGACGGGTCGGCGCCGACGATCGAGCTCGTCCAGAACCCCGATATCCTCGCCGAGATCAGCGCCCACCGAGCCACGGTGGGTCAGGTCGTGGTCGGGTTCGCCGCCGAGACCGGCGACGCGACCGGGTCGGTGCTCGACCTCGCGCGGGCCAAGCTGGCCCGCAAGGGATGCGACCTCCTGGTCGTCAACGACGTCAGTGGGGGAGCCGTCTTCGGCAGCGCCGACAACGAGGCTGTCATCCTCGGTGCCGACGGCTCGACCCTCGAGGTGCCTGCCGGCACCAAGAACGCCCTGGCACAGGTCATCTGTGACCAGATCGTGGCGCGGCTCTGAGCCGCCGTTAGTCTTGTGTCCACCCAAGCCCATCCGGGCGCACTCAGAATGGAGCAGCAACTCGTGACGGGACGTCTCTTCACGTCGGAGTCGGTGACCGAGGGTCACCCCGACAAGATCGCAGACCAGATCAGCGACACGGTTCTCGACTACCTCCTCAAGGAGGACCCCTCCAGCCGGGTCGCCGTCGAGACGTTGCTTACCACCGGCCTCGTCGTCGTTGCCGGTGAGGTGACGACGAACGCCTACGCGCCGATCGCCCAGCTGGTGCGCGAGAAGATCCTCGAGATCGGCTACGACAGCTCCGAGAAGGGCTTCGACGGCGCCTCGTGCGGCGTGCAGGTGGCCATCGGCTCGCAGTCGCCCGACATCGCCCAGGGCGTCGACGACGCCTACGAGGACCGCGTCGAGGCGTCGGTCGACGCGCTCGACCGTCAGGGCGCCGGCGACCAGGGCCTGATGTTCGGCTACGCGTGCGATGACACCGACGAGCTCTTCCCGCTGCCGATCAAGATCGCGCAGACGCTCTCGGAGCGGCTCTCCGCGGTGCGCAAGGACGGCACGCTGCCCTACCTGCGCCCCGACGGCAAGACGCAGGTCACCATCGAGTACGACGACGAGAACCGCCCGGTGCGGATCGACACGGTCGTCCTCTCCACGCAGCACGCCGACGACATCGACCTCGAGGCGACCCTCGCTCCCGACATCAAGAAGCACGTCATCGAGCCGGTGCTGGCGATGTTCGCGGACAAGGTGCCCTCTGAGGGCTACCGCCTGCTCGTCAACCCGACCGGTCGCTTCGTGCTCGGCGGCCCGATGGGCGACGCCGGCCTGACCGGCCGCAAGATCATCGTCGACACCTACGGCGGCATGGCCCGTCACGGCGGCGGCGCATTCTCCGGCAAGGACCCGTCGAAGGTCGACCGCTCCGCGGCGTACGCCATGCGCTGGGTGGCCAAGAACGTCGTGGCCGCGGGCCTGGCCCGTCGTTGCGAGGCCCAGGTCGCCTACGCGATCGGCAAGGCGCACCCCGTCGGCGTCTTCATCGAGACCTTCGGCACCAACACCGCGCCTGTCGACGTGATCCAGAAGGCCGTGCTGGAGGTCTTCGACCTGCGCCCGGCCGCGATCATCCGCGACCTCGACCTGCTCCGACCGATCTACGCCAAGACGGCCGCGTACGGTCACTTCGGCCGTGAGTTGCCGGAGTTCACCTGGGAGCGCACCGACCGGGCCGAGGCGCTGAAGGCCGCTGCCGGCCGCTGACACGCCTC
>Ga0131853_10006530_pt1 | contig 21060 bp, 10 predicted proteins | sample TergutLab28metaG_FD_92764 | JGI IMG/M metagenome (GOLD analysis project Ga0131853, IMG submission 92764) | Labiotermes labralis P1 segment gut microbial communities from Petit-Saut dam, French Guiana - Lab288 P1 (version 2) (version 2) | ecosystem: Host-associated > Arthropoda: Insects >...
AAAGAATATTCTAATATGACAGCGAAAATTACACCCCGACCCCAATACCAGAAAAAACCCCAATAAAAAAAAAAAAGAGGGTCTTTTTGTGGGGGGGGGGGGGGGGGGGGGGGGAGTGGGAATAAGTTCAAAATGTTCCAACACTGTGACGTTCGCTGATATAACATAATGTCTGCGGGCTGGAATTTGCTCTTTAATGTTCGGTCCTGAGTTTCGCTGCTCCGTTTTCGCTCTACAATTATCCCCGGCTTCCATTGTCACAAAGCTGAGCACTGAACTCTACAAAATTAAACTACTGGTTTCTCTAATAGAGACAATGCGTGCTCTCTCCGCGGTAAGAACGTAATCTGTAAATTTAATTCAGTGTCCGTCTTGAGAAGTTTGTAATTCCTCGGCTGGTCAAGGAACTTCTCGCTCTTTACGGAAATCGGAATATCGTTATCTTGTACGGAAAAGCTAACCAACTGTCCCTACGGAAATCGGAATATCGTTATCTTGTAAGGAAGAGCCAACCACATGTCCTTACCAAGAGTCCGATAAACCCAGTCGAAAGCCTTGCATCCCATTTCCTTAATATCAATTTTAATATTATCCTACAATGCGCACCTGGGTCTTACGAATGTCTATTTCCACTAGGTACCTGAAGCATAACACTTCATGCCGTTCTGTCCGTACAGTATGTATCGTATAAGCCACCCCTCTCATTCTTCTTGTTATCATCGCACTAATTAAATATCGCGAATAGTACGAATCTTGGCGAAATTACTGCAGTATATTTCAAATAACTTATCACTGAAATACGAATATTCCGTAAGTCCATTATTTCTTGTGATTTGTTATTTAACTTATGAAAATGTGTCGCTAATGGTCGAAACACTTTTTCTGAGTGTTAAAAATTGAAAATATTATTAATTACATATTTATTTTAATTACAAATACACCATGTCGACTAATCAAAACGGACGTGATTTATCATTTTTAACTCCTGAATTCTGTCTCGGATGTTAATCTTGTCTAATTCAAGAACAGTCTTTGGGATTGAAATACATGTTAATCAGTTCTTAGTTACACTTCTATTGTAATACGAGAAACAGATAACACTGCTTTTTGCTTTGTACAGGATGTGTAATTTAACAGTAGACTTAGCTTTACGTCAACTCTTACAAATTCGGCACCTCATACGCTGCTACGCGTAGCCACCATGATGGCCAATGTCTTCCAGTGTACTCTTAACTTCGGTATGGCATATTTCTATTAGGTCTTTAATTTTTTATTCTTATTATGCCAGTATGCCAGTATGGGAGCGTTATGTTGGCCACATATGTCTGTCGAGGTGAAACTCAGGAACAGGTGAACAAATAATTATAGAATGTTATGTTTATTGGACCGTGCATCATTGTAATAGTTGAAGAATAAAAGACCAACTTAATGTCACTTGCTATTTTATTTCACTTCTTATGTGCTCAACATATTTCGGACATTGATATATCCATCATCGGGAGCTTGCGACTGTGCTGTTGAATTAGCACATCGGTCGTTTTGTTCTCGGTTCGTTGTGTGTTGGAGATTTGGTGTGGCTGGGTTTGAGTGGTGTCCGTGTTGCCTGCAACCGAGAACAAAACGACCGATGTGCTAATTCAACAGAATAGTCGCAAGCTCCTGATGATGGATATATCAATGTCCGAAATATGTTGAGCACATAAGAAGTGAAATAAAATAGCAAGTGACATTAAGTTGGTCTTTTATTCTTCAACTATTACAATTATAGAGTATGGTACTTTACGTGTTTCACAACAACCTATCGATTTATGTAGATTTTTAAGAGTCGGACAAAAAATTCCCTAACACGAAGGCATACATGCGCATCTGTGGGGGGGGGGGGGAGGTGTCGTTTAAAAAAAAACTCCGCACAGGAAATAAATACATTTTATGAAAATTAAATTTTTCACAAAAATTTAAGCTTTTTGAAGATATAATGGGAAATGTTAAGATCCTCGCTAGCTTTCTTAATCTAAGTTTATTATATCATCTTGTGTTACAATAAACGTGGAAAATTTGAAATGAAATTTCGACATGACGACATTTGCAGTTTCTTGTTAGTCTTGTAGTTTAATCACGAATATGAACTTCTGAAAACAGAAGGAAGACTCGCAGCTCTAGTTTTTGAGATAGACGGTTCTGCGCTCTGTAGGCTATGCGTCGCCGTAAGAGGAAAGTGGATGCTAACATTCATGGATACGTTACAAACAAGTGGATTAAAGTTGAATGAGCTCTCTAGATGACAGTTATAAAACTTACGGTTGTGTATAATTGTGATATATTATGTTGTACAGGAACCTTAATTTATCTGACAAATATCGCTAGTCCCTTGCTGCCTTTTGTCTGCTGGGGCGATCGGCTGGATAGGCTCTTATATGATAAGCCAACTGCTGGAAGTGACAGCCAACTGCATGACAAGCCCATGGAGGAGATGGCGTCTTAGGAAACTAATAGTTGCTCATCCTTAAGAAATATTTTATTCCTTGTGTGGAGAGAGAGAATGTGAAGTTGGAGGTAGTCCCTGTGGGGAGGGCCGACACTGCAGTGCTGCGCCTTGTCGGCTTGTTTATGTTCACCACGATCTCGTAGCAAATTCCTGCGTCACGTTTAGTGTAGCAAAACAGCCGCTACACTAAACACTGTGTTACCAGGTTTCTTTAAATCTCATGAACCAACTTACATTGCATCACGACTCAAATTCTCGTAATCTGTGTAAATTGTACGGTTCCTCACTGGTCGTTATTGAACCAAGACAGCTCAAGCAACGTTCCCATATCATTTTCTTAATCGGGAGGAATGAATCCCATGTATTCGTGTCCATCTTGGAACATTTATCTCAGTATTTAACCAACTTAATGCACAAGATTTGTTTCAAAATAAGTTTTATTTCATGCCTGTACATGTTTCGAGCACATGTGCTCATCATCAGGAGGTCAAAATTGCATCTGGTGTCATCACACCTATAGGTGTGATGACACCAGATGCTGTGTAAAGCAATTTTTACCTCATGATGATGAGCACATATGCTCGAAACATGTAGAGGCATGAAATAAAACTTATTGTGAAACAAAATTTGTGCATCAAGTTGGTTAAATACTGAGATAAATATACTGAGATGCACGGTCAGCAAAACGTCAAAATCTTGGAGCAATTTAGCGATTTGGCTGAAACAGGTCTTCTTTTCCTATGTACATTGTAACGAATATGCAGACGGAAAAATGCTATAACCAAATAGTGTTTTAATATTGCACGCGTTCTACAAACAACGCGTAAAGTTGTAATCAGAAAGGTACACACATCTAAGGCGAGAATGTGTCACACACAAGCGTACCTGGCTTATAAGGAACGTGCCCTCGTTGCGATTGATCAAGGGATTCGTGGCCGAGAGATAATCACCAGCGTCGAAGCCCAATCTTAGTTGCCATAGATTTAAAGATGTTTGCCTGGTGGAAGAATATGTGGCACGATGGTTGATAACACAGAACACCGACAGATGTCACCACGGAATGCAGAAGCTCTTCCCTAATTACGGTATGTGTTTCAGTTGAGGCACATTCTGCGCAGTGGGACAGTAGTACGTATAGTTCTGGAAAATCCAGGTCGAACTGAGTATTTATAACAAAAAATAAATATATTGTAAACTTATTGGGTTGCCAGTTTTGTACATGATATGAGGATAGTTTGAAATGTTTAGTATATTCGTGCTGCACGTATGGCCCATTACTGCACGTAAGTCATGTAACATCTGAGGATAAAGAACGACGTCGCCTGTTGCATCATATACCACTTTATGATTGGACTGTGGCGGGATATATTAACTGCATCCCTCTCGTACGTCAATAGTGTTTACTTCTCCGTAGCCAAACGATATTTTGCATTAGTGGGTGTCCTCTGTAGACGCAGTGAACCTTCTAAATTCTGTTTCTTGTGTTTATACAGGTTTCTGTGGCTGAATCGGTTCATTACATCAGATAATTGAATTTGAAGTTATCCGTGGTCTCCACTCTCTCTCTCTCTCTCTCTCTCTCTGTTTCTCTTCAGAGTATTATTGACTAGGCAAAATAAGCATCGCAGCAAGAACCAAATAAATTTTATATTTCAGCAGGAGGTAAGAAGGTTAACCACATCTGAGGCAAAGTGCTTGCTTGTGGGGCTTATGAAGTACGAACAAACTAAAAGAGATAATATTACTAGAAACTAATATTATTTATTTTTATTACCCTTTGAAAGCCTAGCGGTTACTTTATGTACCGCCTTGTTTAACGTTAAAAAATTCTACATGGTGCTAAAATTGTTTTTTTTTTTATGTTTTGTATGGACTCGAGACAAACAGCGAATTTTGACTTATACAACATTAAAAAGTTGATATTGTATAAGTAAATTAGAGAATGTTTATTGCGCGTAGGCACTGAGTTGTTACATGTTTCGCCTTTAAAAGTTTAATAGAGCTTACGAAAATGTCATCTTACGGGTTTCGAAATTTATGTTTATTTATATAACGCTGCTATCACAAATATAACTCTCTTCGCCATTTTCCAGTATCTCTAATACGTGCCTGCTCGATCCTTCGAAAAACCAGTGGATGCAATTTATGGATATTTTAGCACTGTGTGTGCTGTAGTTCAGTTTTGTAGCGTTGGATATTTGTTGGAAGTGAGCTGATAATATAATTCATATGAAAGTAATTATATATGTTATTAAACAATAAAATTATAAACGACTTGGGAAGGGCAGGTTAGTCAGGTTAAAATTATACAATTTTGTTTCAAAACATGAAGGTATTCACGGCGTGTATCTTCATGTCTGTTTGACGCTGACTACATTCAAGTAACATGCCATCTGAGAAACTGATACCTGCTCATTTAATCGAGAAGTTTCTCTACTGTTATGGAACAGGATCTTATATTACCGTACACACAAAGGTGCTCCCCTGGACTATCCATTTCACCTCCTTACACGACTACTGTCTAAACATAAGAATGCTTTAAATGTCTAAGGAAATAATGTATGGAGATACTGGAAGCACTGCAGACGTGTTTTCCATTGCCTTCACTCTGTAACAGAAGATAGAAAACGAATTACGTAAGGAAAATTTTCTAGAATAAGTACGGTGTAGCACAGGCATTACAAGCTGGACCATTCGAGGTTCTAACTCGGGAGGGTGTAAGAGATATTCTCCACACGCTTACAGACTGTGCTTAGGGCCCATTCTGACTCCTGCAAAAGAGGCACTGAGTCTTTTCGGGGATAAAGTGGAGGAAATGTGGCGTTGATCGTCACATTCATCCAAAGCCGACGTGACACTTCTCAATACGCTAGTTGCTGTAGCCTTCAGGTTTTCCAGTATATGGTGCGTAGAGATAGAATGCGCAGTTATATTCGACTCTATATTAAAAGCTTTAAAAGTTTACCGTATTAAACGACCCATATATTTTACTTTATCGTCATGTTCTGTTTGACTAAATTTATTGCTACGTGTGTGTGCTTCTTGTCAGATAATAATGAAGTTAAAGTGATTAGAACAGTAGTGTGTAAAAACAATTTATTAATATTTGGGATTGATTGATTGATTAACATTGGGTTCGAGCCCCTATGGTCCCGATGCACCTAGGCCTTATAGACAGGCCCTTTGTGCCCCATAATCTAATATCAACTCAGGACAGCCCTGTTCCTTTACTAAAGTTCCAGATGGCCCCCAGACTTAAAATCTTAATGGCCTCCAGAACCCATGTATCCTTTTCTTTTCTCTCAAAAGTCCCGGCAAACGAACCCCCTCCAGGTTCCCCAACAGGGTCCCTATGAAGACAGAAGCCCGTTTACAGTGCAATTTGCATATCTCTAAAAAAAACCTCATCTTTCGGGTTCCCCAGTAAAGGAGCCCTCCCTGGAGGTCCCCTTCGTGGAATCCCTTACAGAAAGATGCCCCACCACTAGAGCCCTCCTTCGTTCTTCTAAGTCCCCGGAATACGAGCTCCCCCACCACTTATCAGGTTCCCCTCAGATGGAAAAGAGCCCCCATGGACAGAGATGCTCGTATCCGGAGACTTTCTTAACATATCTTCCAGGGTCTCCAGTGAATGAGCTCCCTCTTGAGGCCCCCTCCAAGGAGCCTCTACAGAGAGAGGCGCTTCATCCACAGAGACCCCTTCATCCATCTCTCAAGGTCCCCGGTAGATGAGCCCTTGTCCAGGTTCCCAAACGGGGCCCTTATGGAGAGAGATGCCCGTCTCCAGAGCCTTTTCTACATATCCTTCAGGGTCACCAGCAAGGGAGCCCTCCCTCCAGGTTCCCTTAAAAGAGCTCCCATAGAGAGGGATGCCCCGTTTCCAGAGTACCCTTTCAACTAACTCTCAAAGTTCCCGGTGAACGGACTCCTCATGATACTGGGGAGTGATGTCCGTCACCTGAGCCCTCCTCCCCATGTCCTTCCCCATCCCCAGAAAGAAGCCCTTCCTAACGAGTTCACGCAAAGACAGATGCTTCCTATGCAGAGTCCTGCAACTATCTCTAAAATTCCCAGGCAAAAACACCCCAGGTTCCCCAACGGGCCTCTACAGAGGGAGACACCCGTCTCCAGAGCTTTCTTCTACACCTTTCCCGCAAAGACCCCGGTAAATGAGCCCTCCCCCTCCATGTTCTCCAACAGGGTCCCTATGGAGAGAGAAGCTTCATTTCTAGAGACCACGGTTTATACATTCATTCATATCTGTCAGAGTCCCAAACAAGGAGCCCTCCCACGAAAAATGGGGAAAATATTTGGTCACCGACCACGGAGCCCCACGTGTACGGAAGGCCTACATGCATTGGGGTGTGGCCTGGTTCCCCAAGGGTAATATTTGGGATATAAACCTGGCCACTTTAAATTTTAAGATTATTTTTTTCCCCGATCTTAATAGTGACTAGGGTACACTGCATTTGCCACAGTTTCTAACCAGGTGGTAAACATTTTACATAAAAATGGTAGATCGAACCGAAATTCGTAGTGAGTTTGAATGTGCGAGTAAATGCGAGAATTGCAGCAATTACCGTTGTGTGAGTCCTAAACATGGAATACTCGAACAAGTTTCTGTTCCGCACGTATGGAAAGTTTGTTACGTCTTACTCTTTAACTTTTGCGAACTTCAACGTATAGCATCATGAAATAAGCAGTTATATTTTTCTTACAAATCCTTATTGACTCCCTTTCTCTTTTCTCTCTCATGTTGTATAATCTTTTCTGTTGATATAGTATCATTCAATTAATTAATAATCCATCCGCGTCAGGGGAGAATAATGTATGTTCGGGGCGTAACAAGTGAAAAATTGTAACCGGCATAAATGTGGGATCAGAAAGAAGTGGAGAAAGATTTAGCTGACATGTGATAAATGACTGCTGTGACTCGGTACAATGGTAAAATGTAGCAGGGTACGCCGTGAATACGGCACGGTGTCGCTTTGCTTTTTTCAGCATGTAACAGGTACGCTGGATGTGGTAGGTTACATAAGTGCGTGTAGAACGACATCTACTAAGTACTACTCGAATCGTTTTAGTGCAGTCACTTCAAGCAGGGTGTAATGGAACAGGGATATCCAACACTTAAAATTGTACGCCGATTGGCATTTACAAACAACAAATCTGAGGAAATTTTGGTTTGGAGCTTACTTTAATTATGTCGTAACATAACTTTAACTAATTTTATGTAATATAAAATAATTTGAAGTTTCGTCCAAGTTGGACGTGATTGGACTACATTTTATAATGAACGAACCGGAACGCCTATCGAAAATGCACTTTTTCTACACAAAGTTTTCCTTAAGGCAAATTTAATAAGACATGACAATCATGCGAGAGGCAATAGGATTTCATCATATTTATGCAGTTTCATTGTCATTGGTTTTATTTACATCATGAATTCAGTGAAGGTATTGATAAGTGACGCTTTGCAAATTTTAAAAACAAATTCTGCTAGATGTACGTAACTTTATCCGGTATTTTGTATGTCTGACATCAATGGATAGTGGTGTAATTTAGGAGTTAGGTGGAATGAAATCATTCGCCGTGTTTTATACATACTTTCACTAATAATGACAGGAGTTTTGCGCCCAAAAAAGTCACACCGCATATATATTAATAAAAGAACCTTGTTTCTTATTTACATAACTTTATGAGTAAGCGAAAGCCGTAAATACGGTATATGGTGTAGCAAGCAGTAAAAGATCTGTGACGTAAATATAAGTAATGGATAAATCTGAGATGCAGTAATACAAGTTAAAATTGTGAAGAATGTGGGAAGGGTTGTGAAATATGGGAATTGAATTCGTAAGAACAGTATTTTACCAACATATCAGTAATTTTGTCTTTTGTTAAAGACCATCTAGGATAACGTCATAAGTGAGTTTAATATGGTAGGTACTGTAGGTCATAACAAGTCGAAAATGAAGTCCTGAATTTATCTGTGAGTGACATAAACATTCGAATGGACTGAACAAATTAAAATTACAGAAGATCAAAGATACCTTTTGCACCGTATGGATAAATGTGTAAGGGCATAACGCGTTCCCGCAAGCAACGTTTGCCCTAGGACGGTAGAAATTCGGCTATATTTTATTTACAGGTCAAGTACCTACCTAGCAGAGAACACACTACTCCTCCTGTCGGATAGTTCTGTTTCATAATGTAATCTCTGCTATTCCCAAAATTCTTGCCCGTTCCATTCACACGTGGTAGCAAAAATTCAAATTTTGAAGTTTTAAAGCATGTTTCTTGTAATGACAAGTACGTTCCAAACAGTGAGCCCTACGGAAATTGTAACAGTATAAAAATCTCCAACAATACGAATCCTTTCTCGTTATTGTCACTGTTTCATTGATACGCCAAAATAACCCTTGAATTGTCGAAGGTTGGTGTCCACAGAATTTCAAGAACTCTTTTATTGCCATGATCAGCGCAGCAGGTGATGCACGAGTTCATTTGCTAAGTAATGTACATTCTACGTATCAGATTTTCCAATACATTTAATGACAGCTGCATTTAAAAATCTTTGGCTATTCTCAGGCTACTTGTTTGAAATATTTGTCACAGGTAGAACACAGAATCCGGAAGAATTTCATGTAACTAGAATTAAAAGAAGAAGGAATGTCGGTTGTGTACATCAAATTGGGATACACATATTTTTAAAACTAATGACGATTTTGCAGATCTTAATGGCTCCAATTGAGTTCATTGCTGAGACACACATATTTTACTGTTAGTACAAGTTGACTTCTGTACCAAAATATCGACTGCGTGAATTCAACTGCGTTTTTGGCGAACAGGTTTCTGTAACAGAGACTTTGAACTAAATTAGCGACTGAACTCAATTCGTGTTCCACCAGCGACCAACATGATATGCGTTTGCAAATATATTCCCTTTTTATGTGGCCAGTGGTGTAGTTGGGGAGTGGCGCGACCATCCCGGGGGGGGGGGGAATCCAAACGACGGAAAAATGGATTAATTTTAAATGGAAAGAAAATAGAGTTAATGAAAATCAACAAAGTTTAAATTATTGATCCCAATAAAATAAAATTTAATGAACTATTGTGACTGTTTTAAAGTGAGATTCTGTTAGAGACAACAAGTTTGCTTACTCGCACCGGACGCTAGGAACGTAGCAAAGTTACCGTATACAGCCAAAATTTATTCTTAATATTTCGCTTACATTGTTGAAACTGATTTCGTTTTATGGCTGACACGAATACATTATATTAGTTAAAATTAATGCCCTGAATGCCTACATGTGCTGTTCCCCGCGTTCTTGCATTGCAAGTCAACTAGTAAACAGTGTAATTATACTTAAACACACTGTGAATGATATTAACAGGAGTTCAGTTACGGTTTCCGGGCTATCATGATATTTGCAGACATTTCCTTCTCTGCACTGTCACATATTATGTGTTATTATGTTGAATTGTAACTTTACTCTGTGAAAATGCCGTTAAAATATGGTGTATATGTAACTGTTAGTCTCTATTCTTATTTTGAATACTGGTAATTATTTGTTCACAGTAATGTGATCCTGAAAAAAATTTATAAGCTTTACTCCAAGCTCTGCAGAAATTACGGATTTCGTTTAACGAATGCAGAAGAGTTTTATATTTATTAAAAAGCGCTATCGAATTAAATTATAAATGTGTGACTAGCGGCATTTCTGCGGAGGAGACTGCATAACGAGGAGCTAAATGATCTGTACTCCTCAGCCAATATTGTGAGGGTGATAAAATCGAGAAGAATGAGATGAGCTGGGCATGTGGCGCGTATGGGTGAGGAGAGAGGGGTGTATAGGGTCTTGGTGGGGAAACCGGAGGGAAGGAGACCAATGGGGAGACCTAGGAGTAGAAGGGTGGATAATATTATGACGTATCTCCAGGAGGTGGGATGTCGGTATATGGAGTGGATTGGGCTGGCCCAGGCTAGGGACAGGTGGCGGACGCTTGTGAGTGCGGTAATGAACCTTCGGGTTCCGTGAAATGCGGGGAATTTCTTGACTGTCTGCAAACCAGTTGGCTTCTCAAAAAGGACTCTGCACCATGGAGTAAGTAAGTAAGTAAGTAAGTAAGTAAGTAAGTAAGTAAGTAAGTGGAATTTCTGCAGACACTCAAATATAAGTTTTTATGTAGCTAAGTATATATATAATTTTTCTGAACACACTATAGATCTTCAAAAAATACGGTTGGAATGACAAATCGTCGGTTTCCAATACCTTATTGTAATTCGTATACGTTATAAAGTTGTATTTCTGAACGACATAATGTTAATTGACATCGATACTGAAATAAATAGCGTGGTTACAAAAGAAAAACAATTGATCATTCATAATATAGCATGCTTTTTATAAGGGGGGGTTTTCAATAAATCCGGTGACCACTCCGACAACAGTGTTTGCTGCCGAAACACGCTCGGATTTCTGATCCTCTTCTCCACATTCCCGCCAAGGCTACATTACCCTACAGGTCACTTTTCAAGTAGTAATATCATCAAATAAAAAAGGTAATGTAGTCTTTAAAAACCAGTATGTTCGCAAGTCAAGTGATACAATGCCTGCCCCCTCCCCCAATACCTAAAAAAGTCACTCATAGGTACAATTTCCTAAACGCAAGTGTGAAATTAGTTATTATATTTTGGTTAAAGACTGTCAAGTGACATCTAATGCTTATGCCCAGCCGTCGAAGCGGTATAAAGGGATTAATTTCCTCCGGCCTCTTATGTAAGTCACCATGTCTCCTGTATAACCCCCCAATGTCTACTCTATAACCGTGAAATTCTCCTGTGTAATCCTTACAGTCTTCTCTACAACCATGACCCTCAGTCTATCCTGTTTAAACCTCAACTGTCTCCTATAGCACCATGAGACTCAAAGTATCCTGTTTAAACCTCAGAGCCTCTTCTACAACCATGACCCTTAATGAATCCTCTGTAAACTTCAGAGTCTCCTGTACAACCATTACCCTCAGTGTATTCTCTTTAAACCTCAAGATTCTCCTCTACAACCACGACACTCAGTTATCCTGTTTAAACCGCAAGAGTCTCCTCTACAACCATGACCTTCAAGGGAGCCTGTATAAACCTCAGTCTCCTCTACAACCATGAACATCAGTATGTCCTTATAATCCTGAAGAGTCTCTTCTACAAATATGAATCTCAAAGTGACCTGTATAATACGCTGGGTCTCCTCGACAACCTTGAACATCAATATGACATAAGCCCCAGTGTCTCCTCTACAACCTTGATCCACAATGTGTCCTGTATAATCCCCAGTGTCTCCTCTACAACCTTAATCCACAATGTGTCCTGTATAAGCCCCAGTGTCTCCTCTACAACCTTGATCCACAATGTGTCCTGTATAAGCCTCAGAGTCTCTTTAAAACCATGGAATGAAATATATACAGATTTACTGTCGCTGAATACTTCATCCTTTGATGAACAAAAAGGAATTACAATGTGATAGAAAAGTGTCAACTTCTGCAAGGCTTCTGACCCCTGAACACGATTGAAATTTATTGCCATAAAAAAGGGTACTCGAAAAAGAGTTAAAATTCTTATTCCTTAAAAACACCCTTATAATTTGCATTTTAACCTTTTATTCGATTTTATTCTTAATTAAGACAAGCATTTGTTCTGTATGTATTCTATTCTGGTCTACTTGAAGGATGTGCTTCTATGATATAATTTCGTAATGTTTTATTGAACATAGGCCTTATTATTTTATTCGATATAATGTTTTGTTATTGCCATCTGAGAAGAGTAAATGGAAATTAGCGTAAGAGAGGGAAGTTTATTCTAATCGGTAGACTATTGCAGATCTTTCCAGTGGGACTGTGGTACACCACGAAAAGTCTGAAAAATATCTGTTGTCCCGGTCGAAATCTGTACCTGGGATCCGTTGATTACCGGTGAAGAACTTTACTTCTTGATCAGAGTTCCTCAATCTACACAATTTTATTTGACCACTGCATCATCGAGATATAACTTCAAGAAGCACATGATGGAAAAGGCTCAGAATCGTGTCCGGTGGCGAATTTATGTATTTTCAAAGCTCGACTTGTGGATTTTGCTGGTACAGCGTTAATTTATAACTTGGCTTAACAGCTGCCCTTAGGTTTTAATACGTTGAGTGCTTATGGTCAAATTAGTCGTTTCTTCCTGTGACCATCCTCTTTTCCTGAAAAGAGAGAGAGTAACGAGACCCGCTCCCCCCCCCCCCCCCCCCCCTAATTTTTCTTTCTTTGTCTTTCCCAAAAAACTTCTGTTCCTTACGTTTTTATATTGGTCGTGTTTTTTGGCCAAATTGGGGTTTTCTTCCGGCTCCCCCCCCCTTTCCCCCAAAAGAATGGTGTATCTGAATCCCTCCCCCCCCCCCCCCCGCCATATATGTCTTCTTGAAGCTTGTAACAAAGAATTGGACTGCCTAAGATGCTTTAAACTTGCGATTTGAATTACATACTATCGCTAGACTGGCATCTCGATTCCTATAATCATATACTGTAAATTCTTCCCCCACTTCTCACACAAGTATTTAAATATCATTGTATTTTTAAAAGCACATTGATTTTATTTCTTTTTCACACTGTCCTGACTTTATTTCAAATGGCTGGTGATATTATGAGGCCCACGGTATCTGGTGATATGGAATTCAGGACAGCAGCATCCTCCTAGAATGTATGTGCGTTGCACGTTTGGTTGGCTAGATTGATAGTGGTGGTTCTTGAGACACTTAGGAGAAATTTGTTGGTCGCTGGGTCGATGCTACTGGAATCATGGGACCTAGTACCGCAGCATGCCATGCAGCGAACGGTTGAGGGTTCGGTTCCCCTTTGCGGTAGCTGCAAGATCGGAATTTTGATGAGGGTGGGGGATAGGTAGGCGTTTTGGTCTGGCCACCATCTATATCGTAGGAGGTCGTAATAAACCTACCATTTCTATCTCTGTCTCAGGTCGATGTGATGTTGGGATTCCAGTTATACTGTGTCCTGTTATGTGATGTATGTGTGGCTATGTTGATTTGGTGTAGTAATGTGATATTAAAATTCTAGCATTCCTCGTGTAACTGTGTGTAGTATATGCTTCTGCGGTTAAAGGTAATTAGTGGATTACGGCTGTGAATATTAGTACACATAAATCACTTATTTGGTTAAAATAAAATTAGAGCAACAAAGCGTTAAAGTAGAAAACCCACTAATAGAAAGTATCCTAAAATTAAGTAGTGTGAGTCGTGATCAAGTATTCTGCACTTAATTTTTTCTATTACACGCTGCCCCAGTTACATTATTATCTCTGCATATAATGTTGCGAACCCAGCCTGATAATTATTCATGTAAATGTTGTTGAAAAATAAATTTCCCAGCCTTATACAGTAATTCTTAGCGCAACATCCCTTTTTATCAGCAATGACAAATGATTTCTCACGTCATATTCTGCCAATATGGAGCAAACAACACTACGCTGGCTACAGAAAATTCTTCTCGCTGCATTACAAAAACTTACACCTTACTCTTTTCAATTTGGCTCCACCTATATCGTTTGTTGGAAATTATTTTTGTAAAAACAGTGTGTGAGTAATTATTGTGGAAATTTTTTTCAATTAAATTAATTTTCATATTATCTTAAATGCAATAATATATGAAAATCTGTCAAAAATTCTCCTACAGATAATGCGGCCGTTGGTTATCACTGGAAGAACAGAAGCAAATTACCTTAAAGCGAACGTCATGAAGCTGATCCCGGTGGCCGTTCTGTCTAAAGCGTACGTCTGCGTCCACATGTTTGCTCGGATTGCAATTTCGAAATCCGATGGGGTTGTATAGGTAGTGGTTTGTGCGCAGAGCTGATCTCTCGCTCAGAGGAGTCCTGCCGGTTATGTGTATGTCTAATTTTGTGTCATGTGGACACCTCAAAAATGAGGCGGCTTATGACAGATTTGAGGTGTTGCTTTACAGAAAAAAACCGTGATGGAAGGATTTAAATTATGTAATGGCAGAAGAATGTGCCCCACTGCACTGTGGGTATTTTCTCAACCGTTTTTTCCTTCTCCTATCTTTGACGTCCATGTCAGTTGATTGCCATCTGATCTAAAAAGTTTATTTACACGGGCCTACACAACAGACCTATCAAAATATTTCGTTGGTGAGGCACTGGGATGAACATGATCTCGCTATAATATATTTCAGTTTCTCATAAATTCGTGTCAGAGAGCATAAACTGGCAAATTTTCTCTGAGAAAGTTAATTGGAACCCATAATACCGGTACAGTAATTATCTTCACACTAAATTTTGGCTGAGTTACCGGCTGTTAGTGCTGTGCTCTAAATCGGAAGGCCGCTGGTTCGATCTCAGCTGGTGTCAGTGGATTTTTCATTGAAATAAAATCCTTCCGATCGCACTATGACTCTGGGGCAACTCATCCTCTAACAGAAATGAGTACCAGGTGTATTTCCTGGGGTTTAAGGCGGTCGGTGCGTAAGGCTGACAATCTACCACCATCCTGTGCCGTTGTCACGAAATCTGGGAACTTCATGGTTGCTTAATACAGCACAATGCCATAAACATGTGTGACGGGGTAGGTACTGCTGCGTCCAATCTTAACCTCGGCACTCGATACAGCTGCGCTTCCCTGGCGCTATACTTTCGGCCACCTTCAGAAAGGAGTCTATGGGAGCCGTGGGTCTCTGCCAGAAATCGAAAGAAATTACCTTGTGATGGCTTGAGTGTCACTAAATAGCCTAAGTAAAATGTTGTAAATTTATTCTTACATTTGCAGAAAAGTGTTGGTACAATTTTTCGTAATGGTAGTGGCTTGGGTTTTCCTGAAATTCCGGAAGTCCTTTCGTGTCGATATCGCAAGACGAAGAACTACAATTAAGCATTAAGGCTTGCAGATTTCTAGTTTATTGCAGTGAAAATAAATAAAGAAAATAAGTGATGTTCCTTTAAACCACCCTATAACCTAACCTAACCTAACCTAATCTAACTAAACCTAACCTAAAATATTAAAAATTATTTTTCCGCTTTTAGAAATCCGAAACGGATGAGGTTTTCGAGCTGATGCCTTCTGTATATTTTTTAACGAGAATTCGAAAACAAATGACAAAATGGTATAATTATTCACCAAGGTTTCATTTCCCAAAGTGTTTACTCTCAAACCTTTAGGTTTCTGTGACGGTGTAGTTGCATTTTCCGTTCTTCTGAGAGTTGGCGCCGAGTCAGTCGGAGAATGGAAACCAAAAATTCGAGGCAAAATATTGTTTCAAATCCTAGGGCACCTGTCATACTGCGATACGGCACCACATCCGTGCTTTACATTTAACATTTTATCGGTATTATATGTAGTCTAAATGTAACATTTGACATGCTGTTTGTCAGTTAAAAAAGTGCATGGTATTTGGTGGTTATTCGAATAGCCTTGCGAGAAACGAATACATGCAATTTGGACACATCATTTAAAGTAAGTGTTCTTGACGTACAACGGCTTTTACCCGAGTGTATAAACATTACCTGGTTTTATAACTGTATGTTTTTATCAAATGACGTTTATTTGCTTTTGCCATTCATAACGGATGAAGCTTACAACTATAAAATAAAAGGTCCTCTGTAATGAAGTATCACGATTAGTGCACAAAGTTATCCGCCAACTGCGCAGGTGTAAAGGAACGATACAGGACACAGAAATCATACACAAGTTGAACGCCAGCTTGCAGATTTACTTTCTTCTTTGTTGGCCGTAGTGAAATTCTGTTGCAAGGAACAATTAACTCTGTTTCACAAAAATTTGCCCTAGAAATTTGTAGAAAATGTTGAGTTACTTAAAGGTAACCTGAAAACTTCCTTTGACGTTATTGGTATACAGGGGGCACGCGGTGGCGCAGTTGGTTGAGGCACTGCGCTACAAGCCGGAAGGTCCTGAATTCGATTTCCGATGGCGTCATTGGAATTTTTCATTGGTATAATCCTTCCGGCCGCACTGTGGCCCTGGAGTCGACTCAGTTTCTAACAGAAATGAGTATCAGAAATATTTTATGAGGGTAGGGTCGGCCGGTGCGCATGGCTGGTAGATTTGCCACTTTCATGTGGCGATTGTCTTGAAATCTGGGAACCATCAGGACCTCTCCCAGACTGTACAGGTATTGATTTACATTTTCATTGCTACACGTTTGACGAAGGATAAATTAATGTAAGGAAATACTATCTTATTAATCCAGAAAGATTAGGTCTGTGAGGAATAGTTTCAGTGTGTCACATCCATTAAATCTTCCTTCCACTGTTAAAATATTAAATTGAACATTAATGTTAATTAGACCTTAAAATTACGTATTACTGCCACCAATTAATTCTTAATCCATGTTTTATGAACTGCTTACAACATTTTATTATGTAGTTTGTAACTGAATTATTTCTTTTGAAGGTGCTTGAGTGTCTTCTCCCAGAACGTCATTTTAGAAAACAGTTGAAAAACTGAAGCCGAATGTAACAGCCGTTATCATTAGTTTGAATCTGCATGTAATTGGATTCATACATATTTGTAACATAGGAGGAATACCTGCGTAAATTAAGAACGAATTTTGTAGTTATGTATATTATAAAAGGAAAGCGTGGAAATAAAATTCGTTTTGCTCCCTTATAGAGTCCATTTGAAATTACATATTCCACATACACAAACTTCATGTAATGTCTGAGTACTGAATACATTAAAAGTTAGTCCATTTGTTTTCACTGGGATATGGCAGTGCTATTTCATCCAGCAAATTGAAACCGACACGAAAACAGAGGAGCATTACGGAACTCCCAACTTATCTAAACTTACTTGTTACATATTTCGTATGGAAACATATATGAATTGTTGTGTAGTTGGTTAATAGCGGTCACATGACAAATGAAGGGTAGAGATGCCCTCGTCATATCAGCAAATGTAAGACAAGAGATATTAGCAGCAATCCTTCTGACGTTGAGCAGGTGTACGGTGTTCGTCTCCTATTTTCTGTGGTAATGGAAATGTAGGAGAAATGTAAGTGTGTACGGAGGCTCAAATGTTCTGTGAAGATGGAACGTATTTGTTGAAGCATAAGTTCTCTCAGCTTTTAGGAGCCTAATCCAGTGGTCACTGGCATATATGTTTATGTATGCATGCGTGTATGCATATTAGTGTGTGTGTTTTGTGCATGTGTATGTGCATTTCTAACGTCGCGTTTTTTTTCTAAACACATTTTTTCTGGTACTACGATTTTTAAAATATCTGAAAGTTAGAACTTCACAACGCAGCGTGCAGAACTTCACAATACAGCGTGCAGAACTTCACAACACAGTGTGCAGAACTTCACAACACAGCGTGCAGAACTTCACAACACAGCGTGCAGAACTTCACAACACAATGTGCAGAACTTCACAACACAGCGTGCAGAACTTCACAACACAGCGTGCAGAACTTCACAACACAATGTGCAGAACTTCACAACACAGCGTGCAGAACTTCACAACACAGTGTGCAGAACTTCAAAGGGCGTCGCTTGATTTCAGGCTTCCGCCCATTTTCTACATTAGAGCTGCACTCTTTTGTGAATTTACGCAGCGTAGAGTGGCAGTTTTCTACCGACGTTGCGGGACAACGTATCGATCCAGAAAAGTCGGTAAGCAACTGCCATTCCGTGTTGCGTAAAATTCCAAAAAAGCGCAGATCTCTTCTACAAACAGCATAATTTGTTTTGCCTTAAGCATAATTAAAATGAGAATAATGAATTGAAGCAATCTTGATATAACCCCCTTCAACCGTAACGACAAATTTAATTTAAATAAATGTTCATTGATCTCCTTGAGGTTGGAAGTTTGGCTAAATAATACTTAGCAATTCAATTCCTCCTTCGCAGAAAACAAACACTGCGTGTTCTTTCAAGTGGTGACTGATTCGCAGAATTTGTAATGTTCAAGCTGTGTGTGTGTGTGTATGTTTGTGTGTGTATGTATATTTTCATTGCACATAACAGACAGTTTCATGGAAGAATGTTACATTTAAATTCAGATAATCATATCCTTACTAACTCTATTCACAAGTAGGTTCAGTTTAAATCTGGGCTTATTATTTGTTCGTGAGGCGAACAGATTTGTTAATATAGTATATTTATATCTCTACAGTTTGCTGACTGGCTATAATCAAAGGAAAAATCAACCTTGTGATTCAGTCATGTGTGTCCCATATACCTTTGAACCTGTGGTCCAACATTAATTAACTCCGATACAAAGACTCTTCTATACATGACGTTCCGCAAGATGACAGTAGGACCATAAATTTAATGAACATCCAAAATGTTCAAACAATGTGGGAGCCAATTATGTTTTTGAAGTGAAGTAACCGTAATCTGTTTCGACGTCCATGTGATTGTGACCGGAATGCCTCGTGTATGTTTCATTATGATTCACTGACACTGACAATGAAAAGCGATGCCAAGTTCAGGAAATATTTGTGCATGTTTATCGCTTCCCTTTCTTAAAATGTTAACAGTAACGTTGCAAGGACAGACTGTCTTTCCATCTCTTACTTCTTCCAAATCACAAATTCGGTCGGAATTTAACTTCGTATTAGAGGTAACCTATGTAAGTAACTAATTCAGTGCATCTAAATGGCTAACAGTCGTAGAGAGCTGCTATATTGCTGCTGAGGTAACGACAGTAATGTGGAGTTCAGTTTGTGATTGTAACCTTATATTTTTATAATTTCTTTTAACAATTAAGAGTACATATTTTAGGTTCATAATATGTAGCATGCAGAGCTATATAATTCGATGCCATAAAGTTTCATGTTTTACGTTTCTGTGCGTGATGTGTTATAATATGTGACGCTTTCCGTTCTTAAGAAAATAGAGTAGGTTTGCAAGGTCATCACACTCTGTGTGTGTGTGTGTGTGTGTGTGTGTGTGTGTGTGTGTACAAACATTTTCTACCCCCTCAAATTGGACTTCTGATATACATAAAATTCGAAATGAATTGTAGATATCCAAGATTGTGGAACTGGAACGATATAGGCGCCACTTAATTTCGACCCAACATATTAGTTATTAAAATAAATTTCCAAACGTATGTGCACTTTACTTTGCAGCCACCGTTTTATAGGGTGTAATACAACAGCGCGAATTTGCTGTTACGTTTTATGGCGATATCTAAAATTCAGTTTTCTTGGAATATGACATTGTGTCATTCGACGCGTAATTAGCCTACACGACGCTCCCTCCAATCCCTCGGTACCTCTGTACCAAACAACACGGCATTGCATTCCATAAAGCAGTAATCATCTTTTCCACTGATATGAAGGCTTCACGTCTCAAGAGATATGGACGGAGAACATCCAACGAAACAAATCTATAAGACTTATAGCTGAAATATTCTTTTTTTATGGATAAAAATGAAGTAATTTATTTATATGAGTTTACTAATAAATTGATGAGGTTGTATTGTAGGGTTACTTTATTTCTGAATAAGGAGAAAAAGTCTGTTTCTTTGTAATTGATTTTCTCTTATAGGCCTACCGATCCTGAAGATTTTTATGACAAATTCAACGACATTATTGAAAATGTTTTTATTATTAATGGACTGTCATACATGAGTGGTTGGAAGAGACGTTTGAGGTTTAAATGTGGATTTTCACTTTCTTTCACAAACGTATTCAGGAATAATGCAGAATTGTTATCCTTATAGAGTAATTTAAAATGGACTCATATTTTTAAAAATGGAAGCTTTTCTACAGTATTCGCTACAATTCCCTCTAGTAAGGGCAGAAGCTTCACTAATACGAGATATGAGTAATTTATGTAAAGGATAATAATGGTGATATATTACGTAATCAATGGGGTTTTTAGTTACTTTTAAACTCCAGTATATAAAGAGTTTCCTTTGCCAAGAAACAGTCGTTTTTATTACACTACGATTTTTATGGCGTTATTGAAAAGCATGTTGAACTGACGTGCCTATCCAAATATAGACGTTTGTTTTCTATATCTGGACGAAAATTCGTTGCAGGTTCTTCGGTCTTGTATAGATTCATAACCTCAAGTAATGATATTTTGGTGCAACACACACATACACACACAGAATCTTAGTAATTGACCAAAAGTGCTCGAAACATGTAAAAGGTAAAGCAGTCCCGTTACAGGCCTGGACAGACTCAGAGGGTTCCAGGAAGTGGTAGGTGGTAGGTAGTCAGCCTTACGAACCGGCCGCCTTTACCCCTAAGAAATACTCCTGGTACTCATTTCTGTTAGAGGCTGTGTCGACCCCAGGGTCATGGTGCGCACGGAAGGATTTTATGTCAATGAAAAATCCACTGACACCAGCTGGGATCGAACCAGCGACCTTCCGATTTGTGTAGCACGGCACCTTAACCACTGTGCTACCGCGGTCCCCGCTCGAAACAGTTAGTTGAATATAATAAACTTATTATAAAACAAGAAATTGTTCATTAAGTTGGTCAATTACTAAGATTGTACTGGGATGCACTTTCAGCAAAACAAAAAAAAAAAAAAAAGAG
>Ga0131853_10006531_pt1 | contig 21059 bp, 20 predicted proteins | sample TergutLab28metaG_FD_92764 | JGI IMG/M metagenome (GOLD analysis project Ga0131853, IMG submission 92764) | Labiotermes labralis P1 segment gut microbial communities from Petit-Saut dam, French Guiana - Lab288 P1 (version 2) (version 2) | ecosystem: Host-associated > Arthropoda: Insects >...
CGGGCTTGCCTATCGTTGTAGGGTAAACGCGAATCTATCCAACCCCCGGCACTGCGTGCCACCCCCTTCCTAGGAAGGGGGCTTGTGGCTGTTAACTTTTTGTTCATCGAACTCAGGTTATAAAATCAAATATTGAGCTGTTGCCGTCCTTATCCTCGTAAAAATGTATCTCGTGCATAGTATCGCCTCGCTTATCTATATTATACTGGAAAGTTATCATATGTCAATACTTAAAAGTTATCGTTTTTTATGATATAGGTCTCTTTTGTAATCACAAAACACCGTCATACCGGGCTTGATCCGGGATGACGGTGTTTTGTGATTAAATATTGGCAGATCGGCGTGTTAAGATAGCAACTTGGCAGTTATAGCAACATTTTTATGTATTTCTACGTGGCTTCCGGCTGCTTATGCCCGCGGGCGCGTTTGTCCAGAGCCCTCAGAGCCAGCATCATAAGGATTCCAACCACCGCGCAGCCTGCCGCGATGACAAAGGCCGGAAACATCAGGCTGATATCATATCCGGCGATATTCTTATAGTACCCCGCGATTTGTGACGATATAATCGCTCCGGAACCAAAGCCCAGTAGCACAATGCCATAATTGGTTGCTAGGTTCTTTGCTCCGAACAGATCGGCGGTCAGCGGAGGGAAGTTGCTCAGCAGGCCGCCGTAGAAAAACCCAACCAATGCGATTAATACGAAAACCCAATAACTCTCCGCCGCGTTAACCATCAGGGAGAGAGCCGCGCTTCCGGCCAGCAGTATGATAATTGTGTTGTTGCGCCCCAGTTTATCCGAAACGAAGCCCCACACTAGGCGGCCGATGGAGTTGAACATAGCGGCTACTAGGACACCGATTGTCGCGGTGTCTTCAAGCCCTTTGGCAACCGCAATTGGCCTTGCGAAACCAATCATCATAAGCCCGCCCATGCAGGCTAGGAAGAAGGTGCCTGTCAATAAATAAAACTGTGGCGTTTTTAGCATTTCCGTTGTTGTATAATTCACCGGCGCTTTTCCGCTTGCGGCTTGGGCGGCGGCTTGATCGGCCATATAGCCCTCAGGCGGCGTTCTCATAAAGAAGCTTCCGATGGAACAGACCACAAGGAACACCGCGCTTAAGACCATAAATGTCCTTGGTTCTCCGGTGCCTTCGCCGCCGAAAGCCATAACCAGATTTTCCACAATCGGCGTAAACACCACGCCGCCAAAGCCGAGCGCTGATACTATGACACCGGTGACAAGCCCCTTTTTATGCGGGTACCACTTTTGCGCGCAGGCGATGGTTGTAGAATAGGTAAACCCCATTCCAAGCCCGCCCATGATACCGTAGGTTACCCAGAGCAGCCAGCCGTGGTTAGCCGTAACAAAGGAGGCGAGAAAAAAGCCGGCGCTTAACAGTATCCCGCCGACAAATACAACTATGCGGGTGGAGTATACAGATGTAAGCTTGCCTCCGATGGCGCTTCCCAACGAAAGCATGGCGAGAACCAGCGAAAAAGTAAGCGCGGCGGCGGCGTGGTCTCCGTCAAAAAGGCTGTTCGCGATACCTGTTTGAAATACGCTCCAAATGTACGCGGTGCCGAGAACCAGCTGGATCGCGATTGCCGCAAGCACCGAAAACAAGCCGTGGTTTTTGTTCATAACGCCAGCATCATCCTCTCTATTGCTCCACCAGCGTAAAACGCCAAACGCAGGCACAGGACGGGTCGGTGAGGTCTGGGTAGCAGCTTACGCAATCCGTGTGAAACCGCTCGTCAATCGCGTTGCTAAAGGCGGTGAAATCCGCAGTACCTGTGCTCTTGCATGGGTGAAAAGGCATGTTTTTCCTCTGGCGCGCTGACTGTACACGGCAGGTTTCAACATAATAGGTTAACACATTGCCGTCAATCTCAATCCTATCTTTATTCAGCTGGTAAAAAACCCGGAAAGCAAGCGCACGCCGGAGCCCGCAAATGCCCGAATTTTCAGGGAGACCCAGAAAACCCTTGATTCTGCGTGCCTCGCTAACGGCGTATTGCCCCCACACGTTATCGTTGTGTGCCATCGCCTCGTCCATGCCATGTTTAAACTCGATGGATTGGAACCAGAACCCGTCAATCGCTATACTGCACTTGGCGTATATTGATAACATTTCGAGCAGATCTTCTCTTGACAGTTCTTCAAATACCTTATTCATACACTTTCCATCTCTCCATAATCTATTGACGCTTTAATAACTCTTCTGTAAGAATCGGCAGCACTTCAAAGAGATTGCCGACGACACCATAATCGGCCACGCTAAAGATCGGCGCGTCTGGGTCTTTGTTGATGGCGATAACAATGTCTGCTCCGCTCATGCCGGCCAAGTGCTGAATGGCACCGGATATGCCACATGCAATATAGATCTTTGGCCCAACCGTCTTGCCTGTTTGCCCCACTTGGTGAGAGTGTGAAATCCACCCGGCATCCACGGCCGCGCGGGAGGAACCAACGGTAGCGCCCAAGGCCTTGGCCAGTGCCCGGACAGGCGCAAATCCCTCTGCCCCGCCGACACCACGCCCACCGGATACGATGATTTCCGCGCCTTCCAAATCGACAAAATCTTCTGAAAGGTCTTCCATTATTTCTAAGAGCTGTGTGCGAATCTGCTCTGCCGGCACATGAAACATTTCTTTCACAATATCAGGATTCTTGTTTTCAGCTTCCATTTTCTTAAACACGCCCGGGCGCACGGTTCCGATTTGAGGCCGGTGATCGGGGCATAGAATGGTTGCCATCAGGTTGCCCCCAAAGGCCGGGCGGGTCCAAGCCACTGCGCCGGATTCGGTATCAATATCCAAAGCGGTACAGTCGGCGGTGAGGCCTGTCTTTAGGCGGCAAGCCAGCCTTGGCCCTAAGTCCCTGCCGTTGGCCGTCGCGCCTATTAGCATGGTTGTTGGCGCGTACTTTTCTACCATTGCATACGCCGCCGCCACGTAGGCATCCGTTGTATATTGCGCGTATTCAGAGCCGTCTATGACAATAATCTTGTCGGCACCGTGCAGAGCCGCGGCTTTAACCGCGGATTCGGTATTGGAGCCGATCACAAAACCAACCAGCGCTCCGCCCTGTTTAGAGGCGAGGTCTCGACCCGGATTTAAAAGCTCCAGCCCAACATTTTTAGCGGAGCCATTTTCGTTTGTCTCGATAAAAACCCATAGATCCTTTGTTTTCGCTTCCATCTCTATGCCTCCTAAACCACTTTATCGTCGCTCAAGAGTTGTAATAGCTTCCTGGCGGAGTTTGCATGGCTGTCTTCCTGGATTTTTATGCCGTTTTTCTTCCGTTCGGGAACGAAAGTCTTCTTCACCTTCGTAGGCGAGCCTTTAAGGCCAGCGTGTTGCAGCTCAATGTTTGGGAGATCGGCGGCTGTAATCGTAGGGATCTGCGCCTTATTCGCGGCGAGTTTGCTCTTGATGGTCGGGTACCGGGGTACAAAGCTTGGCTTTGTTACTGTGATAAGGCAGGGTGTGTTTATACCGATGATTCGCTTGCCATTGTCGTCTTCCCTTACCACCTGCACCATGTCCTGCTCTACCCGGATTTCAAGGCCATAGGTTACCTGCGGATAGCCAAGCAGCTCTGCCAGCTCTGGGCCTACCTGCGCGGTATCGCCGTCAATCGCTTGTTTACCGCATAGGATAATGTCGAATTTGCCTTCTAATTCCTCCACCTTGGCGAGGGCTTGGGAGAGGATATAGCTTGTAGCCAGTGTATCCGAACCTCCAAAGGCGCGGTCGCTGACTAGGTACGCCTTGTCCGCCGCGATTGCGAGGCATTCTTTCAGCGCGTTTTTCGCTTGTTCCGGCCCCATGGAAATCACCACGATCTTTGTGTCGGGGTGCTTATCACGTATACGCGCCGCGGCCTCTAGGGCATCGGCATCGTATGGGTTCACTATGCTGGGGACACCGTCCCTGATGAGGGTATTGGTCTCCGGGTTAATTTTAATTTCTGTTGTGTCCGGTACTTGTTTCACACAAACCAAGATATTCAAATGCTTAGCCTCCCGAATATTAATGAAAGCCATTAATATTGTATTTTTTTAACTTGCGCAAAACAGTGGTCTGGTCTATCCCCAGCAGCTTCGCGGCTTTGTAGCTGCTTGTCTCAATTTGCTTCACCATTTCCAGCAGTTGTTTCTCCGTCTCTGCCACCGCTTCTTTGAGGGGCATAATTCTCTTAACGGAAACATGGGTATTTTCATCACTCGCCTCGCTGCTTTCATGGAGGATGGCGCGGACAAAATCAATATCTATAGTATCCTTTTTGCAGAGCACCACAGCCTGTTCCACAACATTTTTGAGTTCGCGGATATTGCCTGGCCACTCGTAATGAATAAACTCGTTGATTACGCCGTCTTGGAAATTTTTATATAGCTTATATTTCAAATTGTATAGAGAGAGGTAGTGCAGAGCTAGGGCGGCGATATCCTGTCTTCGTTCGCGAAGCGGGGGGATCGTTATTTTAAACGCGTTGATCCGGTAAAGGAGATCTTGCCGGAACTCACCGTTTTGCACCTTCTCAGTCAGGTTTTTGTTGGTTGCCGAAATCAAGCGGAAATCCACCTGTATTGGCCGGACAGAACCTACGCGGATCACCTGACGGTTTTCCAGCACGCGGAGAAGCTTTACCTGCGTGGATAAGGGCAGATCTCCTATTTCATCCAGCATAATGGTTCCCGAGTTAGCAGATTCAAATATGCCTACCTTGCCCGCCTTATTAGCGCCGGTAAAAGAGCCGGGCGCGTATCCAAACAGTTCAGACTCGATCAGGTTTTCTGAAATTGCCCCACAGTTGAGCGCGAAAAAGGGCTTGTCACGGCGTTCGGAGCTGCTGTGTATCAGCTTTGCTATAATGTCTTTTCCTACACCGGATTCCCCTAAAAGAAGTACGGAAATATCTGAAGTGCCGATTATGTGGCATTGTTCCGCGATCTGTTTTAGCTGGTCGCTCGCGATAATAAAATTTTTTTTTAGCTCGTCATTGCTTTCATTCAAATATCTGTAGTACCGATCCCTGATTTTGTCATAATCGTGCCCGTCGGTGCGGGACATCAGCCGGAAAATAGTGTTTTCATCCTGTAATATCGCATAGATAAGCTTGAGGCTGCCGTCTTCATTAAAAATCGGAAATGCCGTTGACATTACGATCTTATAAAGCGGTGCCTGAAAAATTTCCGCAACCTTTTTCTTCTGCTGCATACACAGGATAACCGCGCTATCTTTTTCGCTTAACCCGGCTATCTCCAACAGTTCATACATACTAAGCCCAACAATGTTTTCACAGGTAACGCCCAGAGAGTTAAATCGCGTTACGTTCAGATATTCCGCGTTGCAGCATTTTATGATGCCATTACCGTCAGTGATAATTATAGCAGAATTTAGCTCACGAAGAATTGAGAGCCAGTCTTCTATCTCAAGGCTGTTAGGGTTGAGAAGGGACATAGTATATACCTCCAATAAAATCAAAAGTCACTCTCTGTGAACATTTTAACAGAAATACATACCTACATCAACATTCTCGAACGCTCGTTTGGCGGTAAAAGGCTGGAAACTGTTGACCTCAGGGCAGCTTACGCTACTTGCCCTTGAATACCGGCGGGCGTTTTTCAAAGAATGCGGCTACGCCTTCCTTGTGGTCGCCGGAGTTGCCGGCGAGAGCCTGCGCCATAGTCTCCATTTCCAGAGCCGTATTCAGGTCGATCTCAAAGCTCCTATTGATGATCTTTTTAGCTAAGCCGTAGGCAAAGGTTGGCCCACTCGCGATTTTTTGGGCAAGCTCCATCACGGCAGCCTCCAGATCTTCCGGCGCAACGACGCGGTTTACAAGGCCGAGTTCCAAAGCCTCTCGAGCGTCTACCATGCGGTAGGAGAAAATCAATTCTTTTGCCTTTGCTTTGCCCACAATTCTTGGGAGCAGGTATGTACCGCCCACATCCGGAGCAAGGCCGACTTGGCCGAATATTTCGGAAAACTTTGCCTTTTCAGATGCGATGGCGATATCCGCGGCTAGGGCAACGTTCATGCCCGCGCCGGTTGCCGCGCCATTAACGGCGGCGATGACAGGCTTCGGGAAATCTACCAGTGCTACAGTAAAACGGCTTGCCAATTGCATATGGGCGTAAAAACCAAAGTTATCATCAAAGCCTGCCTTCATTTCCTGAAGATCCCCTCCGGCGCAAAAAGCTCTGCCTTCGCCCGTCAAAACCAATACTCTAAGCTCCGGCTGTTTAGAAAGCTCTTCCAAAAGGGCTATCATCTCTTCAAACAATTGCGTGGAGAGAGCATTGAGTTCGTTCGGGCGGCTCATCACAAGCTTTCCTATGCCGTCAGAAAAACTGTACTTTATAGTTTTATACTCCATCGTAAGGTTCTCCCTTCTGAAAACTAAGCATAATCGTAAAATCCCTTGCCGTTTTTCCTGCCATAGCGCCCAGCCCTAACAAGCTGGGTATACAGTGGCGCTGGCCTGTACTTGGAATCCTTGGTTTCGTTGTACAAGCTCTCCATTACCATCAGCAGGGTGTCTAGGCCAATAAGATCGGCCAAGGCAAGCGGCCCCATAGGCATGTTTGTGCCCAGAACCATCCCCTTGTCAATATCCTCCCGGGAAGCGATCCCCTCCTGCAACACGAAGGCGGCTTCATTGAGCATGGGGACAAAAATGCGGTTTACGGCAAAGAGCGGGGCATCCTTTACCAAGATAGGGTCTTTTCCAATTGAGGATGCCAGCTTCATTGCGGCTTGCGCCGTCTCCTCGGAAGTGTAATACCCTTTGATGACCTCTACCAGAGACATTACGGGAACAGGGTTGAAAAAGTGCATACCTACAAAGCGGTCGTCCCGGCCGCTGGCGCTTGCCATTTCCGTAATGTTTAAGCTGGAGGTGTTAGATATAAAGATCGTCTCCGGCTTGCAGATGTCTTTTAACTTCCCAAATACCTCTTTTTTGATGTCCAAGCGCTCAACTACAACTTCAAAAATCGCGTCACAGTCCGACAAATCTGTGAGATCGGTTGTTGGTGTAAGCTTCGCGATAATGCATTCGGCTTCCTCTTGGGAGCGCTTACCCTTTTCCACAGCGCGCTGTAGCGTTGTCCGTATGTGTTTTAGCCCTTTGTCCAAGCTTTCCGAAGCGATGTCATAGATCAGGACGGGAAAGCCGGACTGCGCGCATATCTGCGCAATACCGCTACCCATGATTCCGCTGCCGATGACACCGATTTTGTCGATATCCATACCTCTTACCCCCTCGCAATTATTCTCCGGCAAATTCCGGCCGGCGCTTCCCCAAAAAGGCTTCTACGCCCTCGGTTTTGTCCTTCGTAAGGCAGAGCGGCCCAAACAGTTCCGCCTCCAGCTCAATTGCCTTTTCAAGAGACAGTTCCAAGCCCGTGTTGATCAGGCGCTTTGCGGTTTTTACAGCCAGCGGCGCGGCAGAGCCCGCAATTTTTTTGGCGAGCGCCAAGGCTTCCGTCAATGCCTGGCCGTCCTCTGCAAGGGTGTCGCAGAGCCCGATTCTGTAAGCTTCCTCGGCGGATATTGCCTCCCCCGAGAAAATCATTTTTTTGGCCATGCTTGCCCCTACCACACGCGGCAGCCTCTGTGTGCCGCCGTAGCCGGGAATAATGCCAAGGCCTGTCTCCGGCAGCCCCAGTTTTGATTTCTTTGAGGCTATGCGAATGTCGCAGGCCAAAGCCAGTTCGCAGCCGCCCCCCAGAGCAAAACCGTCTATGGCGCAAATAACGGGGAGCGGAAACTCCGCTACTTTTTGAAACACTTTCTGGCCGTGTGTAACCAGCGCCTTGCCGCGTATGTCGTCCATAGAAGTAAACTGCGAAATATCAGCACCCGCCACAAAGGCCTTATTTCCAGCACCAGTGATAACAACCGCGCGGCTTTGCGTATGCAAAACCTCTTCGAAGGCATTGCCAATATCTTCTACCAAGGCCTGTGTAAGAGCGTTAACCGGCGGATTATCAATTGTTATCTGTGCGACATGATCTACATAAGAGACCGTGACTGAAGCCATTGAAGGTTCATTCCTTTCACAAGTTTTCCACTACCACGGCCATTGCCACGCCGCCACCCGCGCACAGAGAGGCACACCCGTATGTTTGGCCGCGGCGTTTCAGTTCGTTCATAGTAGCAAGTACAAGCCTAAGCCCAGTGCAGCCAACCGGGTGCCCAAGCGCAATGCCGGATCCGTTGGCGTTAACGTTGCCCATATCCAGATCCATTGCTTTCTGGCAGGCCACAAACTGCGCCGCGAAGGCCTCGTTTATCTCTTGGTACTGGATATCTTCCATTTTCAGGCCGGCTTGTTTGACGGCTTCCGGTATGGCATAAACAGGGCCGATACCCATAATTTCAGGTTTAACACCCACCGTCACCGTGGAAAGGATACGCCCTAATGGCTTCAGACCCAGTTTTTTTGCTTTTTCGGCATTCATGATCACCATGGCGCAGGCTCCGTCGTTCATACCCGAGGAGTTACCTGCCGTAACAATCCCGTCTGCTTTGAACATGGGTTTCATTTTCGCCAGCTCTTCCATAGAGGTCTGCCTTGGGTGCTCATCCGTATCAATCACTACTGTGCCCTTGCGCGTGGTTACTTCCACAGGGACAATTTCGCCCTTAAATTTTCCGGCGGCCATAGCCGACAGAGCCCGCTCCTGGCTCATCAGAGCCAACTGGTCTACCTCTTCCCGGGTGATATTGTACTGTTCGGCCAAGCGCTCGGCCGTGATTGCCATTGACAGGCCGTCAAAGGCATCGTAGAGGCCGTCTTTTTGCAGGCCATCCTCCATTGTAGACGGCCCGAGCCTATAGCCGGAGCGCCCCTTGGTGTCGTAATAGGGGACGTTTGTCATACTCTCTATGCCGCACACGAGCGCTGTTTCCGTCTTGTTTAGCTGTATCTGCTGCATAGCCATTTCCAGCGCGCGCATACTGGAGGCGCATTGCTGCTCTATCGTGGCGGCACCTTTTTCAATAGGGATTTCCAGCGCAAGCTGAATTTGCCTCGCGGGGTTCCCTTTCAGGGCTGCCTTGTACACCATGCCCGCAATAACTTCATCAATATCGGCCGGGGAGACATTCGCGCGTTTGATAGCCTCGCGGCCGGCGATTATCCCAAGTTCCACCGCGCTCAGAGATGAAAGGCCTCCCATGTACTTGCCGATGGGGGTTCTCACCATTCCCACAATTACAATTTCCGGCTTCTGCATCAGCCCCATCCTTTCATACATGTCAATTATTTAAGATATATGCCCCGGCTATCAGGCGTTGAATCTCCGCCGCCCCCTCTATATTCGGCCCGATTAAGGAATCGCGCAGGAAGCGCTCTACTTTATACTCCTGAGTTACGCCATAGGAACCCAGAATGTTTAGGGACATAATGTTCGTCTGTGTAGCCAGATCCGCTATATAGCCCTTTGTAAGCGCGGTGCTGCATTGGAGCTTTTCCATGTTGTCTGTAATGAGATCCGCGTCTTCTGAAGATTTATACAGCATCAGGCGCGCGCTCTCTACATTCGCCGCGATCCGCGCGATTTGGGAGCGCACCGTCGGGAATTTGGAGATAGATTTGTCGCGGTGCATCTTTTCTTTTACATACTTCACAGCTAAGTCGTAGGCACCGCCCATCAGACCCGCGAAAACAGCCGAAAAAGCCAGCTTTCCGTAGGTTGTTGTGCCCAGCAGAACGTCGAAGCCCTTGCCCGGTTTCCCAAGGATATCCGCCTCGGATACCTCTACGTCATCCAAGAACACATCATAGACATGGCTGCCGTGGAAGCCCACTTTTTCCCAAGGCGTTGAAATGCTGTAACCCTTGCAAAACTTGTTAACGATAAAGGCGGTGCACTCCCCGTTTTCGGCCTCTTTCGCAAAGAGAACGATGGGGCCTTCATAGGCTGCGTTAGAGATAAAGCGCTTAACACCGTTTAATACATATTTTTCGCCCATTTTTTTTGCCACGGTTGTCAGTTGCTTTGGGTCGGAGCCTGTTCCGGCCTCGGTAAAGGCAAAGGAACCGATCCCCTCGCCCCTGAGCGCCGGCACAAGGTATTGTTGCTTCTGTTCTTCCGTTCCATAAAGTTCAAAAGCCTCCATCGGGAGCATTACCACACAGGCAAAAGCGCCTGCGCTGCCTGAGATCTTGCTGATCTCTTCCAGCGCAATACTCATGTTCACATGCCCCAAACCACCGCCGCCATACTTCTCTGGAAATTTGAGTGAGAAAATCCCCATTTCTACCATTTCCCTAAACAGATCATTCGGGAACTTATCGGATTTCTCTATCTCCTCTACGCGTGGTGCTAGGCGCTCCTGCGCAAAGTCCCGCACCAGTTCTTGAATAGATTGTTGGTTTTCGTCTAACTGAAAGAGCATCGCTGAACCTCCTAACAATATTATTTTGGCGGAACACGGGGGAATTTCTCCTCTTGCCACCAAGGATAGAAATCAGGCATATCGTTGTTTACACTCATGGTATAATTGGCGGTTCTTTTCTCGCGGAAAGAGTTGATTCCCTCGTCCGCGTCCCTAGTTGTGCCTATCCACTGCAACAGCATGGATTCCAGCTTATGCGCGGTCATCGGGGTGCGCGCGCCCATAGTCTTGTACATCAACTGCCTGCATAGCGCCACGGATACCGGCGCGGTATTAGATACGATCATACGCGCTATCTCCAGCGCTTTCGGGTACACCTCTTCGGTGGGGACAACATAGCTGACAAGCCCTGCCTCCAGCGCCTCCTCCGCGCCTACCAAGCGCCCGGTTGAGATCCATTCCATCGCCTTTGCGATATTAACAATGCGCGGCAAAAACCATCCGCTCGCGGCCTCGCTGACGATACCGCGGCTTGCGAAAACAAAGCCCATCTTGCTTTTGTCCGAGCAGATACGAATATCCATGGATAAGGTCATCGTAATGCCTATGCCGACAGCCACGCCGTTGATAGCCGCGATCACGGGTTTTTGCATGTCATAGACGCGCATGGCCACCCGGCCGCCGGTATCGCGATGCTCGAAGGCATTGCCGCCGTAGTCAAAGGGGCGTTCTCCCACCAGTTCGCTGCCGGCACAAAATGCTTTGCCCGCGCCGGTCACGATGACTACGCGCACGTCGTCGTCTTTGTCGGCCTTGTCGAAGGCATCTACAAGCTCCTCTGTCATGGTTCCCTCAAAGACGTTCATCACTTCCGGACGGTTTAGCGTAATAGTCGCGATTCGTTCGGCAACTTCATATTTGATTGTTTTGTACATTGTTACCTCCATTCTTGTATGTTATCGAATACAGGTTCCTAGCCTAAAAGCCGGATCAGCCCCATGCTCAATGGCTCGATATAGGTAACCAGCATCAACAGGACTATGAGAACAACAAACATCGGGAAAACTTCGCGCAGAACACCGTTAAATGTGACCCTCTTATCCAAGCCGCAGGCTACAAAGATATGGATGCCTGTCGGTGGCGTGATAAAGCCGATGGCCATATTCAATACCATGATTACGCCAAAGTGAACCGGATGTATGCCGAGTTGATGGATGATGGGCATGAGAATCGGTGTGTAGATAAAGGTAGAGGCCGTCATTTCCATGAAAGTGCCGCTGAGCAGAAGCAGTATATTGATAAGTAGAAGGATCAGAATCGTGTTATCCGTCAGCCCGAGCACCGCGCTTGCTATCATGGCGGGTACTTGCTCCGTGGCAAGTATCCAGCTGAATATAGACGCTGCCGCGACAATAAAGAAAATCATGCCGGTTGTCTTTGCCGACTCGTATGAAAAATTGATCAGCTGCCTCAGCTTAAAGCCGCGGTAAATAAAGTATCCCACGATGAGACCATATACACAGGCTACGGCCGCGGCCTCTGTTGGGGTGAAAATGCCGCCGTAGATGCCGCCGAGGATAATAAGAGGCATGAGCAGACCCCAAAACGCGTTTTTGAAAGCAATAATAAATTCTTTGAAGTCAAACTTTTGCGTCGTCTGGCCAAAGCCTCTCCGTTTCGCCGCGAAGTAGCAGAAAAACATAAGAAAGAGCCCGATCATAAGCCCGGGCACCACACCCGCCATGAATTGATCCCCGATGGATACGCCGGCTATCGTAGCGTAGTTAACGTAGGGGATACTTGGAGGCAGGATAACACCCATGATGGAGGCGGAACATATGAGGGCAGCCGAAAAGCCAACAGGGTAGCCGTCTTCAATCATTGCCGGGAGCATTATGCTGCCGATGGCCGCCACGGTTGCGGGCCCAGAGCCGGTAAGAGCGGCAAAAAACATACAGGCCAACACGGAAACCATTCCGAGCGAGCCGGGAAGCCAGCCCACGGAGGCGTGCGCGGCGTTAACAAGCCGTTTGGAAATCCCGCCCTCGCTCAGTATTTTGCCGGCAAAGATAAAGAGGGGTATGGCAAGGAGCGTAGTGCTATCCACAGCTGTAAACATGCGCTGCGCCACAAGAACCAGTGAAACGTTGCTGCCGAAATGGAGAGCCATAAGCCCTCCAAAGCCAAGGCTTACCGCAATCGGCACATTGATCAACAGCGCAAAAACCATTACAACCAATAGAATTTCTATCATTAGCTTCGCACCTCCCCGGGCAGCTTACCGCCGTCTTTTGAATTATCAACCTGTGGCTCCGGTGCGTCTGGTTTCGCCGGTTTTAAGTACTCCAATATGATTACCATCACACACCGTACTGATGTCATAGAAAGGCCGATAGGAACCACCAAATACGGGATCCACATGGGTATGCGCAGTGCGGCGCTTAACTGGTTCATGTCATAAATGCGCTGGGTTAGCTGAAAACCCAGAACAGCCACAATGACACAAAAGATAAGGACAACCGTAAGCTTTAATATGCGCAAAAACTTATGTGTCTTGTACAGATGTTTCGGTACGCATAAGGTGATGAAGGCATCCATTCCAATATGCGTACCTGTTTTAATACCGGCGGAGATGGCCACATAAACCAACAGGATGTTCAACATTCTGCTGAGTTCTTCCGCAAATGTAATGGCGTTGAGAAAAACATAACGCGCGATAACATTGGCGAAGATTAAAAAGGTAAATATGAGCAGCGGAACAGCCGTAAAATACTTTTCAATAACGGCAAACACGTTGTCTACCGCAGAGATGCTTTTTATAAGTGATTCTTTCATGGGCTCTCTCCTTTGAGAAAGTTAGGGAAAACTTTTCGCCGGTGCTGTTTCTATCGCGCGGCATCGGTGGCTGCAAGCGCCTGATTAAAGAAATCTTCGCCGACAATTCCGCGGGCGATATCGAATACGGGTTCCATCATGTCTCTAAATGCCTGACGCTCCGCATCTGTGAGATGGGTAACGGTTACACCGGAAGCTTCCATTGTTTCGATGCCGGAATCATCAAATTCTTCAACAAGTCGGCGCATATCGTCTCTCCAATTCTCTACTTCTTCGGTTAGAATTTGCTGAACGATTGGGTCTAGGCTGCTAAACCAAGCATCATTTGCGATGAACGCCAGCTGGTCTATGGTGTGAGCCAGAGTTGTAAAGTATGGCTGTACCTCGAAGAGGCGGTTGTTTACCGTGAGGGGTATGCCATTGTCTTGCCCGTCTACCGTGCCCTGTTGCAGAGCGGTAAACAGTTCCGCAAACGCAATGGGGGTTGCAGAACCACCCATCTCGTTGATCATAGCTATGTGAAGCGGGTTTTCCTGCATCCGTATTCTCAGGCCGGCCAGATCTGCCGGGGTTCTGATTTCGCGTGTGTTGTTGGATATGCCGCGGGTTCCGTTTTCGCCGTACGCCAGAATGCGTACGCCAATGGCCTGCCGCACGTCCTCGTTCAAGGCCTGCATAAATTCACCGTCATAGAACCGATGGGATTGAGGGCGATCCGCAAGCAGGAAGGGCGTGTTTACAAACTGAAGCCTCTCGTAGAAAGTTGCGAAAGTACCCATGCCAATGGTAGACATTTCTATCGTCCCGAGGGCAACACCTTCCGAGGCTTCGCGTTCAGAGCCTAGCTGGCTGTCGGGGAATGCTCTCACTTCGATATGGCCACCGCCACGGGCGTTTACCCTGTCCGCGAAATTGAGCAGCGCAATGCCGCTGTGCCCAGTGCTGGCCGCGCCGAGTGCTACGTTTAGGATTACAAGGGGCCCGGTATACTCGAGTTCGTCGCCCGGGTCTGGTTGGGGTTCCCCCGGCGCGGCTGGGGTAGTTGCCGGAGCGGGGGGCGGTGTGGCCGGCTGGGGCGGTGCGGCGCAAGCCGCAATGAGGGACACGCAGATGAAGGCCGGCAGTACGACGGAAATAATTCTTGATCTCTTCATTTTGTACACTCTCCTCAAAATTGTGATGAATATTTGGTTAAGAACCTTGATATTAAGTGAAGCAATTACTATGCCAACCGAAGAACAGCAAGGCAGTCCATATCCGGGCTGCGGGATGGCAAAATATAAGCAAAACGCTAAGGCAATATTGCCTGATCTATATAATAATAAGGTAAGCCCAAGTAAGGCCGTATTACCTTGAAAAATGCAATTTGCCCTCATTTTTATAAGGCAGTTTTGCCTTACAAGAACCTACGAATATTTTTCTAAGGCGATAAGCGCGGCACCCAGTGCGCCGGTCAATTGTGGATTTTGCGGAATTAGTAGCTGGTGCCCCAATTCTTTTTCAAGCGCGGCGATAATGCCTTTGTTCTGCGCCACGCCGCCTGTAAGGCATACGCGCGGAAGCACACCAATACGCAAGGCAAGGCCGGCCGCTTTCCTGGCCACAGACTGATGTATGCCCGCAACAATATCTGGGATAGGCCTGCTTTCGGCCAACCTAGAAATCACTTCCGATTCGGCAAATACGGTGCAGGTGTTGCTGATAGGCAGGATTTCCGCGGCCTCTTTGTCGGTCTCTCCCAATATCTCAATGCTAAGCCCCAAGACCCTGCTCATAACATCAAGGAACCTTCCGGTTCCGGCGGCGCATTTATCGTTCATAACAAACTGGGCAATTCCGCCTTTTGAATCTAATTGGATCGCTTTTAAGTCCTGCCCGCCGATATCTATGATTGTCTTAACCTCGGGGAAAATACTCCGTATCCCCCGCATATGGCAGGTTATTTCACTAACCTGCATATCCGCGCCTTTGAAAGTCAGGCGGCCGTAGCCTGTAGCCACTGTGCCCAGGCAGTCTTCTCTTTTTAACGCCGAGCGTTGATATGTCTCGTCAACCGCCTCGTCAACGCCTTTTGTGCCTGTTCCCAATTGGATCGCCACGCCTGCCAATACGTTGCCGCCCGTATCAATCGCCACTGTTTTTGTGGCAGATGATCCGATGTCTATACCCAAGTAATGCATATATCCTCCTCCGATTTCTCCACATGTTTCCCATTGCATATATCATAATCAGCAAAAAACATGCCAAGTCAACGGCGAAGGCGAGGGGATCCCGGGTCAAGCCCGGGATGACGATTTTTGTTGGGTTCGAAAAATATCTTTTGATTTGGCATGGTAATTGCTTATTAAGTGTATTGAGATAAAGTCGCGCAACTATATACAGAGAACAGAGGGGAGATGTTGCAGTAATGAGTCAGACTTCTAAGGACTTGTTGAAGCAGATGACAAAAGATTATTATGACGGCCTGTTCACGGCAAAAGAATCCGGGAAGAAGGTTGTGTGGTCGTCATCGGTTACGGCGCAGGAATTTTTTGAGGCTATGGATATGGAAGTCGCCTATCCGGAAAACCACGCCGCAGCCATTGGCGCAAAAAACGGCGCGCCAGAGATGCTGGCTCATGCCGAAGCCCTCGGCTATAACATGGATCTTTGCTCATACGCCAGAATCAACCTTGCTTACGCAGACTTAATGGAGAGCGATATCTTAAACATGCCAAGGCCGGATATCGTCGTATGTACATCGAACATCTGCAACCAGCTAATTAAATGGTATGAAAACTTGGCCAATATTTTTGATGTCCCCTATGTGCTGATAGACGCGCCGTTTAATATCGAGTATGAGGTGACGGAAAACACCATCGAGTACATCAAATGCCAGTTCAAGGAACTTGTGCGCCAGTTGGAAATTGTCTGCGGGAAGCCTTTTAATTATGAGAAATTCGACCAAGTTATGGAAATTTCCAGCAGAGCCGTAGACGCTTGGATGCGGGCAACGGACTACGCATCGAACAAACCTTCCCCCTTAGACGGCTTTAATCTGTTTAACTACATGGGTATGGCCGTTTGCATGAGGGGCAAGGAGTCGTCCGTTGAACTCTTCGACAGTATCAGCGATGAGATGGAGGAGATGATCAAAAACGACGAGAGCCAATTCAAAGGCGAGCAACAACATCGGGTCATGTGGGAAGGGTTGGCCGTATGGCCATATTTGAGCCACAACTATAAAACCCTGAAAAACCACAATGTCATCGTTACCGGCTCGGCCTACCCCGCGTCTTGGAACCTGCGCTATGACGTAGGCGATATTGCCGCGATGGCGGAATGCTATGCGGGGCCGCCTGTGAATTTTAACATAGAACGGCAGGCAAACTACCGCCTTAGCCTGCTTAACCAGTTCAAATGCGATGGCACAATATACCACATCAACCGGAGCTGCAAGTTTATGGACTTTATGCAGGTAACTCTGCGGAAATTAGTCTTTGAAAAGACCGGAAAGCCCTATGTTGTGTTCGATGGCGATCAGTGCGACCCCAGCAACTTCGCGACAGCACAATTTGAAACGAGGATACAGGCACTGGTGGAAAATATGGAAGCGCATAAAAATAGCCAAGCGAAGGAGGACGCATAAACATGGAACTTCAGGCTATTTATAAGAAATTTACCGATGCGACGGAAAATATACCGGGCATTGTAAAGGAAAAGAAAGCGAGCGGGCAAAAAGTGATGGGCGTTATCCCCTATTATGCCCCTGAGGAATTGATCCACGCGGCCGGTGTATTCCCTATCGGGTGCTGGGGTGGGCAGACATCAATCTCAAAAGCCAACACATACCTGCCGCCTTTTGCCTGCCCACTTATGCAGTCTGTAATGGAATTTGCCATGAACGGTGTGTACGACAATTTAGATGCCTTTCTTGCTTCGGCACCCTGCGACACACTAAAGTGTATTACCCAAGATCTAATAACCGAAGTACCCTATATCAAGATGATAACATGTATGTACCCACAAAACAACAAGCTCGAGGGTGCCGTTCTATACCTGATAAACGAATTGCGAAAGATAAAGCGACAGCTTGAGGAACTGACAGGCCGCAAAATAAGCGAAACCGCCATATCCGAAAGCATCAAAATCTACAACAAAAACCGGGAAGCCATGATGGACTTCACAGAGATTGCAGGTAAAAACCCCGGCATCATTTCCGCTAGGATGAGGCATACCGTGATTAAAGCTAGGCAGTTTATGGACAAAGCCGAGCACACGGAACTTATGCTGGAGTTAAACGAGATTCTGAGAAACATGCCAAAGGCAGAGGTGCCCGGCCAAAAGATCGTGCTGGCGGGCATTATGGCCGAGCCGATGGAGCTCTTGGATATCTTTGACGAGCTGAGGTTCTACATCGTTGGCGATGAGCTGGCGCAGGAAAGCAGGCAGTTCCGGAACCCCGTTCCAAATGGGTTGGATCAGATTGAGCGCCTCGCGCGGCAATGGCAGAATGTAGATAACTGCGGGCTTGTTTTTGACCCCGCAAAAAAACGCACTACATACATAGCCAATATGGCGAAAGAGCTGGGTGCCGACGGCGTTATCTTCTGCCAAATGAAATTCTGCGACCCAGATGAGTATGACTACCCGTGGGTTAAAAAAGCGCTTGATAAAGTTGAAATACCTATACTCAACCTTGAGATAGATATCAATTTGAGATCTATGGAACAGGCGAGAACCAGACTACAGGCGTTTAGTGAACAGATAATGGGATTGGGGGTGCAAGCCAGAAGAGCGTAGTAAATAAGGTATTTTTCAACCACAAAAATAATTAGATGGAGGAAAAACGATGAAAATGTCAAAAATCGCACTGCTTGTTATTGTATCGGTTTTTCTAACGGTGATCATTACTGGCTGCGCCGCTCCGGCAGCCCCGGCGGCACCTGCGGCACCCGCCGCACCTACAGCCCCGGCGATAGACGGGGGTGCGGATGAATCGGCGGACGAAGAGTACACCGGCCCTAATGTAACAATAAGGCTTGCCTTTGGCACTATCATGGAAGGCAGGGTAGGCATAGCCGCAACCGGGTTTAAAGAAAGTATTGAGGCTAGGACAAACGGCAGAGTTACGGTTGATCTGTTCCCGCAGGGGCAGCTTGGAAGCGAGAGGGAACTGGCCGAAGGTGTGGCGCTTGGCACTATTGAAATGTGTATAACAGGCATGGGAACTTTCGCCTCTTTCTACGAGCGCCTCCAATTTGCAAATGCGCCATTCCTATTCAACAACCGCGAAGAGAGCAACGCCTTCTACGACGGGGAATTCATGTATCAGGTTCGCGAGAGCGTCCGCCAGGAGACCGGGGTACGAGTTCTTGCGTTCTGGGAAAACGGCTTGAGATCCTTCTCAAACAACATACGCCCCTTGGTGACACCGGATGATTTTGTGGGCATCAGAATGCGTGTTCAAGAGAACCCCATTCACCTTGCTATGGTTAACGGCCTCGGCGGTGCCGCAACCCCCATCAGCTTCCCAGAGCTGTACACAGCCCTTTCACAGAGAACCGTAGACGGGCAAGACAACCCGGTGACACTGTTTGTGGAACAAAGGTTCTACGAGGTGCAAGATCATTTCACGGTTAGCAATCACGTCTACGACCAACTGGTCTTCCAAGTGAACGACACATGGTTTAGAAACCTAGACCCTGTGCTACAAAACATCATCCAAGAAGAGGCCATAATCTGGCGTGATTACCAGAGACAGCTCTCAATCGAGTTTGAAGAGCGCGATCTGGAAGATATTGCAGCAGCCGGAATTGAAGTTACATTTTTAACAATCGATCAAATTCAAGCCCTTCGCGACAGAATGCAGCCAGCATATGATGCCGCAATGGAAATTGTAGGGCAGGAGTTCTTTGAGGCGGCCATGGCCGAAATAGAGAACATTAGGGCAAGCCTGTAGGTTTTGTGAAGCCGCATCCCATACTTTAAGGAGTGAATTTACAATGGACTGGAAACAACATTATCGATCAAGATTAACTACGGCCGATGAGGCTGTAAAACATATAAAGCACGGCAGCAGGGTGCTGATTGAAGATACTATCGCCGAGCCTGCTATCTTAGTTGATGCGATGGTGGCGAATAGAGACCATTTCAGGGATATTGAATTTACCCAAATGATCAGCTTCAGAGGCGTTAAAACACAGCCCTACCTAGAGCCAGGCATGGAAAAGCACTTTTCAATGAACGCTTTCATGATCGGGCCCACAACCAGGACAACCTTCGCGGAAGGAAGAATGGATTTTTCCACCAGCTTCTACGGCAGCTTGCCGAATGTGTACCGCACGATAAAGCCCCTAGATGCCGCCTTAGTACAAGTAACCCCGCCTGATGACGAAGGCTTTTGCAGCCTTGGTGTCTGCGTATGCTATACACGCGTGGCCGTTGACACAGCCAAGCTGGTAATCGCGGAAGTGAACGATCAAATGCCATATACTTATGGGGACAGCAAGATCCATGTCTCGCAGATAGACTACTTTATCGAAAACTCCCACCCCCTGATCGAAGTACCCCAGGGCAAATTGAACGATATTTCCTTGGAGATTGGGAGACACTGCGCCGAGCTGATAGAAGACCGCTCTTGCCTCCAGCTAGGCATGGGTTCTATTCCTGACGCGGTTCTGGCTTGCTTGGACGATAAAAAAGACCTCGGCATCTATGCCGAACTCTATTCCGACGGCGTGCTGGATCTCTATGAAAAAGGCGTGATAACCGGCAAGTATTGCGGCACACACCCAGGTATTATCGCGGCCGCGGTATTGCTCGGCACAAAAAGGCTGTACGATTTCTGCCACAAGAACCCCCTTACACATTTTTACCCCATTGACTATATGAACAACGTCAACAATATTGCTAAAAACGACCGCATGATATCAATAAACGGTTGTGCGCAGGTGGATCTATACGGGCAGGTTGTGTCTGAGTTTATCAACGGCAAGCAGTACACCGGCGTTGGCGGGCAGGTTGACTTTGTGCGTGGCGCGGCGATGAGCAAGGGCGGGAAATCACTGTTGTGTATGCCTTCAACCGCCGACGGTGGCAAGATCTCGAAAATTACAACTACCCTGCCTGCCGGCACAATTGTAACAACAACCCGAAATGACGTGGATTACATTGTAACAGAGTATGGCTACGCTAGGCTGAAAGGGCTGACAAACCGCGAGAGAGCCCGCGCGCTGATCAACATTGCGCACCCCAATTTCAGAGCGCAGCTGACGGATGAGTACGAGCAACTGCATCGCGTATCGCTGTAGTATTGCTTTGGATCAACAACGCTTCCCCTTAACTGGGGGGCGTTGTTTTATTACGTTCATGTAATTTATTGCGAAAAATAAAATTTATTCAGTTGAAATCTACATGAATAAACGCTATAAATGACTTCAAAGGCGGTATGGTGGAAAACTATGTCTGCTGTCAACTTACAGCCAATGAATATAAGAGTTACTACTGGATGAGCGACCGTGGCGCAGAAGTTGATTTTATAATCCAACGGAACGGCTACGTTATCCCTATAGAAGTCAAAAGTGCAGAAAATACAAAGGCTAAAAGCCTTGCCACATATATAAGCAACTACAAACCAAGGTACGCCATCAAATTATCAACAAAAAACTTTGGCTTTGAAGATAGCAAAAAGACCGTACCACTATACGCGGCGTTCTGTATTTAATGGGTATCAAACACGCCCTAGGGCGTAAACGCCTTTTTTCACGTCATTCTAATTTGAGAATATTTATGCAGTTTCTTTGATAATCACACAACAACATGCCAAATCAAAAGATATTTTTCGAACCCAACAAAAACCGTCATCCCGGGCTCGACCCGGGATCCC